>Ga0114948_10000278_pt1 | contig 19510 bp, 22 predicted proteins | sample CR04metaG_FD_83877 | JGI IMG/M metagenome (GOLD analysis project Ga0114948, IMG submission 83877) | Deep subsurface microbial communities from Mariana Trench to uncover new lineages of life (NeLLi) - CR04 metaG | ecosystem: Environmental > Aquatic > Marine > Ocean trench > Sediment | place...
CGCACGCACCCAGAGCCGCAAGCTCAGCTCGAGCTAGCTCGCGGCGCGGAAGCGGGAGGTCTCGGAGCTGAGCGTGAGCCCGTCGGCCTTATCCGGATGGATCTGTTTGGCGCGCTCGAACAGCAGCTCCTCGGTCTCGAGGTTGTTCGGATCGGGCACGCAGCAGTCGACCGGGCAGACCGCCGCACATTGCTCCGTCTCGTGAAAGCCCACGCACTCGGTGCAGAGCTTGGGATCGATGATGAAGGTATCCTCGCCCTCGCTGATGGCCTCGTTCGGGCACTCCGGCTCGCACACGCCGCAGTTGATGCATTCCTCTGTGATCATCGTGGCCATGGAAACCTCCTCGTGGGATCTCCGGGCGCGGCCGGCCTCAGTGAGTCAGCCGCACCTCGCGCTTCCCGCGCGGGATCTCTCCGCTTAGCAGCAGCTGGTCCTCGCGAGCCAGCTCGAAGGCCAGCCCCTCTTCCTCGCAGACCTCGAGCTTGAGCTGTGTGGCCAGGAGCTGGCGCCCCAGCCGCACCAAGGCCTTGAGCTGGGCCGCGGTCGAGCGGTCCAGGCGCCGGATCGGAAGCCCCTTGAAGTTCGAGACGTTGAGATGGACCCCCGAGGCGTGCCCCGTCCCGTGGCAGAGGGGACAGAGCCGGCCCAGGGCCTCTCGCAGGGCCGACTCCACGAAGGCAGTCTGGTTAGGGACCTGGCGCAGGGCGGCGGCAAGTACCGGCTCCAAGCGAAACGTGGCTCTCTGCTTTGGGGTCTTCTTCTGAGGCGGCGGCCGCATTTGTACAGCATTTTGCTGTACACTCAAGCTCCGCGCAAGGGGCGGGGGTAGCGGCGAAGCGCGCCCAAGCTTAGACGGGCGCTCGGCGCCCCAAGTCATATAATGGGGTGCGCGCCCTTTTACCGGAGGTGCGTCCTGGATACGGGCCACTCAGAGCAGCCGCAGATGGCGAAAACAAAGCGGTCGAGGCGGCGGCGGCCGCGCCGCGGACCGAACCCAGCGCGCTCCCCCAACGGGGAGACGGCGATGACGTCGGACTCGTCCGACCCGGGTGAGCTGCGCGCCGACGCAGAGCCAATGGCAGCGAGTGAGCCGGCGCAGACCAACGACGCCACGCCGGCCCCGGCCCCCTCGGATCGCCCCCGCTCGCGAAACCGTCGCCGCCGGCGGCGCGGCGGCGTCCCGGACCAACGCCGCGCACAGATGCTGGACCTGCTGCGGCGCGAGTTCGGGCTGCGTCACTTCCGACCCGGCCAGGAGCAAACCATGCGCGCGGTTCTGGACGCCCGCGACACGCTGGCGGTGCTACCCACGGGTGGCGGCAAATCGCTCACCTACCAGCTCCCAAGCCTGCTGCTCCCGGGCCTGACCGTGGTGGTCTCGCCGCTGATCGCGCTGATTCGGGATCAGTTCGAGAAGCTGCGCGCGCAGGGCATCGAGACTGTGCGTCTCGACAGCTCGCTCACGGGAACGCAGCGCGAAGAGGCACTCACGCTGCTCGAGGAGGGGGAGCAGAAGATCGTCCTGATCACGCCCGAGGGTGCCACAGGGTCGCGCTTCAAGCAGCGACTGAGCGACAACATCGTCTCGCTGCTGGTCGTGGACGAGGCGCACTGCGTATCCGAGTGGGGGCATGATTTCCGTCCCTCGTACCTCGCGCTCGGCGCCTTAGCGAAGGACCTCGGACGTCCGCCCGTGCTGGCGCTCACGGCCACCGCCCCGCCGCTGGTGCGTGAGGAGATCGTCAAGCGCCTGGGCCTGCGCGATGCGGTGATAGTGGTGCGGCCGGTGGCACGGCCCAATCTGCGCTTCGAGGTCGTGGACTGCGACTCGGAGGACATGAAGCGGCGCGAGCTGATTCAGCACCTGCGACGGCTGCGCCGGCCGGGAATCGTTTACTGCGCGACGGTGAAGGAGGTTGAGGACCTGGGCGCGCTGTGCAAGCTGGCGCGCATTCCTGCCGAGATCTATCACGGACGGCTCACCAAGTCCGAGCGCGACCACGCCCACAAGCGCTTCATGTCTTCGGGTAAGCGCATCGTGATGATCGCGACCAGCGCCTTCGGTCTGGGGGTGGACAAGCCCGATATCCGCTACGTGATCCACTATCAGGTCCCCGGCTCGCTCGAGGCCTACGTGCAGGAGGCGGGCCGGGGCGGACGCGACGGCCTGCCCGCACGCTGCATCCTGCTCTATTACCCCGAAGACCTCGCGGTTCAGCGCCACTTCCTGTCCGACGGTCCCGCCAGCCGTTCGCAGATCCATAAGGTGGTTACCGGGCTCTCCGCCTGGAGCGCGGACAACCGGCCCGTGGACGCCGCGGTACTGGCCATGTCGACCGAGGTCGGCGTGACACGCACCAAGGCCGTGCTCGAGGGCCTGCGCGAAGCGGGAGTGGTGACGCACGATGATGCTGGGTTCATGCTCGCAGGCGAACTTCGGGTGCAGGACGCGGTCAAGCTGCTGAGTCGTCGCAACGAAGAGCGCCGCACAACGGACCGCCGCCGGCTCGACGGAATGGTCAACTACGCGGAAGGGGAGGAGTGCCACGTGATGGCGATCCGCCGCTACTTCGAGGACGCCGAGCCCACCCCCTGCGGCGTGTGCGACATCTGCGAGCCCAAGCTGCGCCGTCGGCGTCGCCGCTCTAAGAACCGTCCGAGCCGGCCGAACTCGCGCGAATGATGAAGCTCGAGTTCGAGCGCGAAGTAGCCGCCGCCCGCAAAGCGGCTCGAGCCGCGGGCGAGATCATCGCGCGCCACTGTCAGAGCGACCGCGAGAGCTGGGACAAGGCCGAGGACAGCCCCGTGACCCGCGCCGATCTGGAGGCGAACGAGGCCATATGCGCGGTGCTGCATGAGAGCTTTCCCGAGGACGCGATCCTGTCAGAGGAGACGCGTGATGCGCCCGGACGCCTGGACGCCGAGCGCCTCTGGATCATCGATCCGCTGGATGGAACCAAGGAGTTCATCCAGGGGATCCCCGAGTTCGCGGTCTCGATCGGCCTCGCTCTCGGCGGCGAGCCCGTGCTGGGCGTCGTTTACCAGCCGCTCACGCGTGAGTGCTACTGGGGCTGCCGAGGCGCGGGGACGTACCTGGATGATGCGCCCACCCAGGTCTCGGGAGTGGGACGACTCGATCAGGCCGTCGTGCTGTCGAGTCGCACCGAACTGAGCCGGGGGCAGATGGATCCCTACAAGGAGCTCTTCAAGGAGGTGCGGCCGCTGGGCTCGGTGGCCCTCAAGCTCGCGCTCGTGGCCGCGGGGCGGGCGGACTTCTGGATCTCGGCCGCGCCCAAGAGCGAGTGGGACGTGTGCGGAGGCGACCTGCTGCTGCGCGAGGCCGGGGGTACGTTCGTCACGCTGGCCACAGGGCCACGCCGCTACAATCAGGCCGACGTGCTGCTCCAGCCTCTGATGGCCGCGGGACCCCAGAGGCTGGTGGATGCCTTTCGCGAGCGGAGCGCGTCCCGTTGACGCACCCCATGCTGCGCATTCAGCCCGTCTCGGATGACCTCTACGAGGTGTCCGACCTCGAGATCCGCGCCTTCTCCTCGCTGCGGATCTGGGTTTACGATCTCGAGGCCACCGGTCTGGATACCACGCGAGAGCGTGTCACCCAGATCGCCGGCCTTCCCATCGAGGGCGGCAAGATCCTCGAGGAGGAGGCCTTCGTGCAGCTCGTCCATCCCGGGGAGGGTGTCGAGATCTCGAAGGAGGTCGAGGAGCTCACCGGCATTACGCTCGAGAAGCTGAAGGACGCACCTCCCTTTCCTGATGCGTGGAGGGACTGCCAGGCGGCGGCCCGGGGCTCGGCCTTCTGGATCGGTCAGAGCGTGTTCGAGTTCGACATACCGCTGCTCGAGACCGAGCTGGCACGCCACGGCCTGCCCACCACCCTCCCCGCCACACTGGATTCGGTGGTGCTGGCCACGGCACTCTTGGGGGAGCCGGAGGGACGCTGGAGCACGAGCGCGCTGATCCAGCGCTTCCAGGTCAACATCGAGGGTCTGCGCCGCCACGACGCGCTTGACGACGTTAAGATCCTGGCACGGATCCTTTTACCCATGATGCAGATCATCCGCGAGGATCACGACGACCGCGTGTTTCTGCCTCCGGACCGCCCGCTCTCGATCAAACGCCACCCGCCGGTGAAAGCCTGACGACGAACCTCTTGCCCGACAAGCTCACGCTGCTGCACAACCCGCGCTGCTCCAAGAGCCGTGCGGCGGGCGCACTGCTCGAAAAGAACGACATCGCATACCGGGAGCGCCGTTATCTGGACGAGCCGCTCTCGCCCGACGAGCTGCACGAGCTGGCCCAGCGGCTCGGCCTTCCCGCGCGAGAGTGGGTACGCCGCGCGGAGTCCGCCTACAAGCAGGCGGGGCTGGACCCCGACTCGAGCGAAGCAGAGATCCTCGCGGCGATGGCAGGCTCCCCTATCCTGATCGAGCGCCCCATCCTGGTGACGAAGGCTCGGGCCGTAGTCGGTCGCCCGCCCGAGCGCATCTTCGAGCTCGTGGGCTGACCCGACTCGAGCAAAGCGGAACCCAGATGGACTACGGACCGGGACGGGCCTGCTAGAGAAAACGTCGTAAGCACTCAGGGTGGGAGCAGCGCGGGCACGAGGGCGATGTTCGCGACCAGCTTGAGCATCGGATCATCGCTCTGCGCGAGCTTGGTGCGCAGAGCCCGCAGCAGCTCCCCGGCATGGGTCTCGTTCCAGAACCAGCGCGCGAGCTCCGTCGGGCCGGCCGGCTGCGCCGTCACCGCCTCGATGTAGAGCGCCTTCAGGTCCTCCGCCGCGAGCTTGAAGATCGCGCCGAGCGGGAGATCGTCGCGCGGACTCGACGGCAGCGGATCCTCCAGGAAGCGCGCCACAAACGGGCCGATCTCCTCCGGCGGCAGGCCCGAGAGGCCCAGCGTGGTGCGCTTCCGGCTCTGACGGGCCAGCGTGTACCAGGGAAGGAGCTGCGCGAATTCGCGCGCGAAGGCCTGCTGCAGCTTACCGGCGTCAGCTTCCTGTGGCACCGGTACGGGGAGCGGAAGCGGGCAGGCCCAGGGCCCGGAATCGGCCTGCACATCGGGCGCATCGTCGGGGAAGTCGGCCAGCACCGGACCCGAAGCGGCCTCGAGCAAGCGCAACGCAGCCTCGAGCACGCGCGTCTGGAAGGCGGCGTCGTGGGGCACGCCGAAGGGACACCCCAGCTCGAACGGCACCCAGAGCACGCGCGGCGGGCGAATGCGTTCGCTGTGCTCGCGGATCAGGCTGATCTGGGTCGTGGGCACGCCGTCCCGCTCCAAGTAGTGTCCGAGCGCGCCCACGGCGCGCGTGCACATGGGTCAGACCGGAATCAAGAGCGCCGCGGTCACGCCATCGCCTTGCAGCAGTTCGGCCAGCTCCCCCGCGCTCGGCTCCAGCTGCTCCGGACCGACCGCACCCATAAACGAGTAGTGGAAGTCGGCGACCGAGCCGATCTGGCCGCGCTCGGCCAGCTCGCGCAAACGGTCGATCGGGAAGACCACGTTCCAGTCCTGCTGAAAGCCGCTGCGATCGTAGTTGACCGAGATGTGGCTCATCAATAGATCGTTGGCGGTCACATCGCCCGGCACGATGCGGTAATCGCTGGCGATGCTGGTGAAGGGACGGTCCCCGCGCACGTAGAGCCCCGCGGTGGAGATGATGGCCACACGGCGCTGCGCCAGGCGCGGGCCGCGCACGAAGGGCGTCTCATCGAATTTGGGACAGGCCACCTTGAGCAGGTGCTTGCGGTAGCCCTCCGGGAATTCGTCCAAGCGCGCCATCGGGAACCCGAGTCTGAACGATCGAGCGCGATTAGGGAACTCAAGACCCCGAGGCCGATTGACGTAATGCAGCCGATATGGCGGGGATGTGTCTGGCGAATGGGATCGTGATCGCTGTCGCTGGCGTCGCGTGGCTGCTAACGACCAGCGCACCGGAGCTCTACTACCAGCTCGTACAGGAAGATGGATCGCTGGAGTGGGCCACCTTCTGGGCCTTCCTGCTGGCCGCGGGAATGGGGATGCTCGGCGCCGTACGACAGCGCAGACATGATCAGACGCTGCCCTGGTGCTTCCTAGGGCTCGCTCTGTTTTGCTTCGTGGTCGCGATGGAGGAGATCTCGTGGGGCCAGCGACTGCTCGGCTACCGCCCGCCCAGCTATTTCCTGGAGCACAACTTCCAGCAGGAATTGAACCTGCACAACGTCACCAGCACGAAGCTCCGCATGCTGGCAATGAAAGTCATCATCGGCGGCTACGGCGTGGTGCTTCCGCTGCTACTTCTCTGGCCTCCGCTGGGTCGATTTGCACGGCGGATGAGAGTCATCAGTCCGCCGACAGCACTGGTTCCGGCGTTCGCGGCCATGCTGGGGCTCTACGTCTGGTACCCCTTCCGTTTCGCGGGCGAGATCGTAGAGCTCATGCTCGGGCTCGGATTCCTGTTCGCGCTGCTCGTGCGCTCCCAGGAAGTCCCCAGCGCGCCCCTCGCCGAATTGGCTGTCCCGGCAGGCTCAATCGCGCTCTGTGTGACGATCGTCGGGATCCTGGGCCTGGGAACCGGCGTGGTGTCGCTGAAGCGAGATACCGACCCCGAGCGGCTCGAAGCGGCCAGGGCCGAGATGGCGCTGCTGAAGCGTGATCTACTGCAGGTGGCGGAGGCGCATGGCGGGAAGCTGCCCAAGCGCTGCAAGGTGCACAAGCGGCTATACGGCTATGTGCAGAAGTACGATGCGAGAGAGCTCTTCAGCCTCGAGTTCTCGAAGCTCTCGGAAGAAGGGGTGCCAGGAGAGCGGGTCGAGTTCTTCCTCGACCCCTGGAACACGCCCTACTGGCTTCGCTCGAGGTGCACGCGCAATCGCACGCGGCGGAGCACCTTCGTTTACTCATTCGGACCCAATCGTCGCCGCGACTCCACAAAGTGGGAGATTCGCGGCGACGATCTGGGCGAGTACCTCGACCGGGTTACACCGGACGAGGGCTAGGCGCCGCCGTCCGTAGCGGTCTCACTGTCGAGATCGTCCTCGGACGCTATCTGTCGTCGGACCCGTCGTTGAATACGTCGTCGGACGAGGATGAGCCGTCGTCGTCGGACGAGGATGAGCCGTCGCCGTCGGACGAGGATGTGTCGTCGTCGGACGAGGATGTGTCGTCAGACGAGGATGCGTCGTCGGACGAGGATGAGTCGTCGGACGAGGATGAGTCGCTAGAGACCACGAGATCATCGTCGAAGGGCCAAAACGAGGCCAGCTCGTCAGCTTCATCAAACGCAGCCACGACACCTGGAGCGGCCTGTAGCACGAAGCACAACGCCGCAACCATCACTAAGATGGAACGTCCTAGGTCTGTCATTTCATTTACCTCATCAGCGATAAACGGCCGGATCCCCGCCAGCGGTGTTCCCGGACGCCTAGTCAATTCCCTATTCGGCGGCCCCACTCGCCAGCTTGAGTCATTGGAGGACAGCGTGAAACGGCGCGGCCCACGGGCGCCGAGTTGCCGATCAAGGCTTGCCGAATTGCTGCCGACTCCAGACGGAGAACTGCTGCCTTGAGCTGGAGGCACCTGTGCGGAAGCTGCGTGGACTGAGCTGGATCGTTGCCTCGGCGCTGCTGGCTGCGCCCGCGGCCTGGGCTCAGGAGCAAGCACAGGACGAGTCGGCCGCCAAGCGCACGCGGCTGGGCCTGCAGGTCCCGGACGAGCTGCAGCAGCTGAAGCGCGACCGGGCCAAGGAGAGAGGCTGGGCCCTGACCTTCATGAGTACCGCGGCGGCCGGCTTCGACTCGAACCTCTTCAACAGTCCCGATGCGGAGACGGATTCGGCCTTCTACGACTTCGGGCTCAAGCTCGAAAGCCTGCATTACTTCGACGCACAGCAGTCGCTGAAGCTGTCGCTCGAGGGAACCGGATCGCTCTACCCGGAGTCGAGCTCAATCGCCGAGGCCACCCAGAAGTTGCGCGCGAAGTATTCCAACCGGCTCGGGAAGCGCATCCGCCTGTCCTTCGCCGGGACGGTCAAGCACGCAAACGACGATGAGATCGATATCAACGGGAACGAGTTCACACGCGACTTCGAGAACTTCACCTACAAAGCCAAGCCGTCGATCCGCTTCAGGCTGAGCAAGCGACAGGCGCTGAGCCTGGCCTACAGCGGAGCGTGGAGCGACTACGAGGAGACGTCGGGCCAGGCGTCGCTGGATTGGTGGGCTCACGGACCGGCCGCTCAGTATCGCTTCACGCTCAGCGATGCGGCTTCGCTCAGGGTGGTCTACGGCTTCACGATTCGGAACTACGATGAGAACCTGGCCAGCCTGAAGGATGGCACCAATCTCGCGACGAACCCAAGCGAAAAGCATCACTATCAGCGCGTCGACGTGAAGGGAACCTGGCGTCCAGTGAGCTGGCTGGAGCTCGACGGCGGCTACCGTTTCAAGATCAAGGACGATCGGTTCGAGGGCTTCGAAAGCTACGAAGAGGCAAAATGGACGACGGGTCTAACCCTGAGCCGCTTCCCGCCATGGACCCTGCATGCGGAGGCAGCCTTCACCCAGCGGGATTATGACAATCGTCTCGGCGATCTGGCCACTGAGACGCTCGAGTACGACAAGCTCGAGGGCAGCATTACCGCCTCTTATAAGGTCAAGCACGGGTTTTCCTTCTACGCGCACTACAGCTACGCCAATCGCGACTCGAACCGCTCTACCGGCAGCTCGTACCGGGACTACAGCTTCCACCGCTTCCTGACCGGCTTCTCCTTCGCCCGCTAGGCCGGGCGACCGCCGAGGGGATGACCTGGGTGCGCACCTCATCCGGACGGAGCCGGATGAGGCCGCGCACTCCCACCCGTGCCCCCAGCGGGTGTAGGCTGGCAGACAGCGCAGGGGCTGGATCGCCCGACACCGCTCTCATGACGGGCTCCGGCTCCGCAAGGAGAAGGAGGAGTTCTCGACGGCAGCGACGTAGCTTCCGAGATCGTCGCCAGCGACCTCCCAACGAGTCGAATCGCGCCGGCGATTGGGACCGAAGGAATAGACGAATACCGTCCGGCGGCTGCGGTCCTTGGAGCACCGGTCCTGGATCCAGTAGGGCGAGTTCCACGGGTCCAGGAAGAAATCGATCCGCTCTCGTGCGACTTCCGGCCCACTCGACGAGGCGAACTGCAGCGTCCGCAGATCGTCGGCGTCGTACTTGCGCTTGCGAACGAAGGTGTAGAGACGGTGGTGCAGGCCGCACTTCGTGACAAAGGCGCGCCCCTGTCGCGCGGCGATCTCGCGGAGATCGTGATCCAGAGACTCGAGCTCGCGTTGAGCCAGCTCGCGCAGCTCGGGAGTCAGGCGAGACGCAGCGGACCAGTTCGCGCTGCCGACTCCCAGTCCCAAGACAAGAATGCTTGCCGTCAGAACAGCACCTGCCCGAACCAGCTCGATCGACCTCAGGCCCCCGATGCGCAGGGCTCCGGCAGCGAGCATCGCGAACAGGAAGCAGCCCCCCAGCAAGAGCTCTACCCACTCGGTCCTGAAGCGGAACGTACTCACACGGTAGAAGACCAGGACGACGCCGAACGAGGGAACGAGCGCGAGGGGCGGCGCGACGACACCCAGGCGCACTGCCCATGCTTGGAGCGGCCGGATCAGTAGCAGCAGCGGCAGCACGATACCGTAGCCCGCGATGATCCCGGACAGGGCGAGCTTGCGCAGCTTCGACGGGGTGACGTTATGGAAGTTGAACTCCTGCTGGAAGTTGTTTTCGAGGAAGTACACGGGTGGCCTGTAGCCCAGCAGACGCTGCCCCCAGGAGATCTCTTCCATCGCCACCAGGAAGCAGAACAGAGCCAGGCCGGCGGACCACCATGGAAGACGTCGCTGCCTCAGCTCCCGAGAGACATTCGCAACGCCGACACCTGCAGCGAGCAGAAACGCCCAGAACGTGCACCACTCGAGTGCGCCGTCCTCCTGGACGAGCAGACGGAACTGGTCCGGGTCTCCGCGAGCCAGGATCGTGGCTAATGCGGCAACTCCGAGAACCAGGCCGTTGGCAAGTACAGGCCAAGCCACGTTTCTCTCCTCAATCTTCGGAGACCGCTCGGAGCCGCACGCCGCTCAGATCCGAGCGGCGTGCCAAGCCTCGGGGGGGGACTAGCGAGGAGCTGGTTGGTTCTCCGAGGACGACGTCGCCCCGTCGGACGTCTCCCCGTCGGACGACGTGGACGACGTGGACGACGTGGACGACGTGGACGACGTGGACGAGGCGTCGGACGAGACCTCGGACGATGACGTTCCGTCCTCGTGCGCATAGGACAGACCGGCCAAGCCGGTCAGAACGACAAGCGGGGCCACCGCAAGAGTGGCCGCAACACGCTGCAATAAGCTGTGAAGTGACATCAGGGGATTCCTTTCGCGGACTGTAGCCGCATTAACTCGGGCACCAGCTTCCGGACCCATATTCAGGAACTCTTCGGGCGATCGTGCGGCCATCTTTAGCCGCCGGCTGACAGCGGGGACCCCCGAGGACGCGTTTGCCCTTGAGTGGCCAGGTGCGCGCGTAAAGAGTTGCCGCGTCGCTGCCGAACCCGGAATAAGACTGGTCACGTGGAGATATGCGGATGCGGATCTTGCAGCGACTAACTGGATTCTGTGTTGTGGTGCTACTGGCCGCGCCGGCCGCCCGGGCGCAGGAGCAGGCCCAGGACGAGTCGGCGGCGAAGCGGGCCTGGCTCGGTCTGACCGCCTCCGAGGAGCTCAAGGATCTGAAGTACCAGCAGGCCCAGGAGGGTGGCTGGCCCTGGACCCTCATGACCACGGTGGCCGCGGGGGATGACTCGAACATCTTCAATAGTCCGAACGCGGAGACCGACGGGGTCTTCTATGACTTCGGCTTGAAGCTCGAGAACCTCCACTACTTCGGTGAGCACGATTCGCTCAAGCTGACGTTCGCGGGGACTGGCTCGCTCTACCCGGAGTCGAGCACGCTCGCCTCCGCCACCCAGAAGATCAAGCTCAGGTACGCCAACCGGCTGAGCAAGCGAATCCGCTTCCGGCTCGAGGGCATGGCCGGCCACTCGAACGACGACAAGGTGAGCATCGACGGGCACGAGTTCCTGCGCGACTTCGGACAGGTCGTGTATCGCGTCAAGCCCTCGCTTCGCTTCCGGCTGAGCAAGCGCCAGACGTTCACCCTCGCCTACGCCGGCAAGGGGAAGAACTACGCCGAGACGTCGGGCCGGACCTCGCTCGACTGGTTCGCCCACGGGCCGAAGGCCCGCTACAAGGTGAAGTTCGGCGACTCGCTCTCGTTCAGCGCGGGCTACGGGTTCACGCTGCGGAACTACGACGAGGACCTGGCCACTTTCGCCGACGGCACCGAGGACCCCACGAACCCGAAGGAAGAGCACCGCTATCACCGGTTCAAGGCGAAGGCCGAGTGGCGGCCGGCAGACTGGCTGGTCATGGACGGACGCTACCGCTTCAAGACCAAGGACGATCAGTTCGACGACTTCGAGAGCTACGAAGACAAGAAGTGGGCCTTCGGCATGACGCTCCTGCCCATGCCGGGGCTGTCGATCCGGGCCGAGGGTTTCTTTTCGGATCGGGAGTACGACAACCGCCTCGGCGAGCTGCCCACGGAGACGCTCGAGTACGACAAGGTCGGAGGCAGCCTCACGGCCCACTACCAGCTCAGCCGGAACCTCGCCGTCTACGCCCGCTTCAGCCATGTCGACCGCGACTCGAACCGCGAGACCGGCAGCTCGTACCGCGACTACGAGGTGACGACCTTTCTAGCCGGCTTCGCCTTCGCGCGCTGAGCGGCCCAACCGGGCCAGCGCGAGTTCCTCCACCAAGCGGATGAGCTCGTCCGTGAGACAGCGGTCGCGCACCAGCGCGTCATCCGCTCCGAAGGCCATCGTCTCGTCCCCCAGCGAGGCGAGCTGCGGATACAGCACGCGCCGCGGCCCGTAGCTCGCCTTTCCCGTCGGAGGCTCGGAGGCGAGACGACCCTGGAAGGCGAAGAACGCGAAGACCTTCGCGCTCTGCGGAAGCGGCGCGAAGAACGCTTCCAGCGCCTTGAGCGCGGCCTCCATGCACAGCGTCTCGCGGCGGTGGGAGGCCAGCCAGGGCTCGAGCTCGTGCACGAGCCGCGTATCCCGTACGCCCTTGCGAATCCGCTCGTGCAGCTCGAGGCGCGCCTCGAGCTGCTCGCGCAGCTCAGCAAGCGCGTGCGCGGGATCGCCGTCCTCGCCCAGCACGCGGCGCAGGCGTTGGAAGGCCGCTTCCAGCTCCGCGTCGCGGTCGTCGGGCCAGAGCGGCGAGTAGCGCTGCGCGCGTGCGAACAGCATCAACGCCTCGGGATCGCCCTCCCCGGCTTCCTCGAGCGCGTCACGCCAGGCGGCCTCCGGCTCGTACGCCCGTGGGTTCGCCAGATACGCCGCCGCCGTGCGCAGCACGATCGCCGAGGCCCGCACCTGGGCCATGGGATTGAGCAGCACGCCGCACACGTGCTGCGCCAGCTCCGGATCGCGTCCCCCGTAGGGACCCAGGTGCAGCATCGAGCGCATGGGTCCGTCGGCGACCGGTACGTTGTCCCAGATCAGCACGGGGCGCCGCAGTGTGGCCGCACGTCGCGCCGCCTCTTCGCCCGTGATGCTGGGGCTGATCACGGTGCGACCCGTCCAGGCCAGCAGGATCGCGGAGTCGAGCCCGCGGCCCAGGGTCTCCAGGTACGGCGTGGGCTCCACGCCCAGGTAGTCCGTGGGAACCACGCACAGCGTGACCTCCGGCCCGAGCGCCTGCTGTAGCTCTCCCGCCAACTCCACGTGCGCCTCGGCCAGGCTGGAGAAGGCGTCCCGGTCCTCAGCGTGAGCCAGCGACGAGGGCACGTCGTCGAGCGCGAGCATGAGCCAGCTCGAGCCGAGCTCGCGGAAGACCCGGAACTTCGCGAGCAGCGCCGCGCGCTCCTCGCTCGAGGCGTAGCGAATGGAGCGACCCGGCGAGAGCGCGAAGCCCACCTCGACGCCCGCACGCGCGCCGCTCGCAACCAGCTCTTCGAACTCGCTCAACGCCGTGTCGGGATAGGGTTCGCGCCAGCGCGCCCGGTGCAGGGGGTCGTCCTTGGGGGCGTAGACGTAGCGGTTCATGCCCCAGCCGCCGATGCGCTCGATCAGCCAGAGCCGATCGCGGTGGCACCAGGGCGTGCCGTAGTGGCCTTCGACTACGCCGCGCTCGCGGAAGCCCCCCATCGCCTCATAGGAAAGCAGTTGCGAGGCGATACGTCACGAAGCTCCCGCCGTAAGCAAGCGCGAGCATGTAGCCGAACGCGAGCGCGGGCCAGCGCCAGCTACCGGTCTCACGCGCCATCACCACCACGGTCGACATGCACTGCAAGGCGAAAACAAAGAAGACCAGCAGCGCGAGCGCGCTCGCCAGCGTGAAGCTGCGTTCCCCCGTCTGCGGATCGCGGTCGTTGGCCAGCGCGTGGCGCAGACCCTCGAAGTTATCCGCGTCCCCCACCGCGTAGATCTGCGCCAGCGTCGCCACCATCACCTCGCGTGCGGCCAGGCTGGCCAGCAGGCCGACGCCGATCTTCCAGTCGAAGCCGAGCGGCTCGATCACGGGCTCGAGCGCGTGTCCTATGCGCGCCGCCGCGCTGGCCTGGAGCTGTGCCTGCGCCTGCGCACCCTGCGAGAGTGAGGCATCCACGGGGATGCGCGGGAAGGAGAGCAAGGCCCAGAGGATGATGGAGGCGACCACGATCAACGTGCCCGCGCGTTTGATGAAGGAGCGGGAGCTGCGCCAGACCTGGGTGAAGAGCAGGCGCGCGGTCGGGATGCGGTAGGGCGGGAGCTCGAGGTAGAAGGTGGCGACCTTTCCGCGCAGCAGGGTCGACTTGAGCAGCGCCGCGGAGCCGAGCGCGGTGAGCGCGCCCATCAGATACAGGCCGAGCATGACCAGGCCCTGCAGCCCCAACGGCCCCAGCACACGCTCCGCGGGCACAAAGGCCGCGATCAGGAGTGTATAGACGGGAAGCCGCGCCGAGCAGGTCATGAAGGGCGCGATCAGGATCGTGGCCAGGCGATCGCGCGGTGACGCCACCGCGCGCGCGGCCATGATCCCGGGAATGGCGCAGGCGTAGGAGGAGAGCAGCGCCACGAAGCAGCGCCCCTGAAGTCCCACCCAGCCCATTACGCGATCCACCACGAAGGCAGCGCGCGCCATGTAGCCCACGTCCTCCAGCAGGTGAATCAGCGTGAAGACGATCACGATCTGGGGCAGGAAGACCAGCACCGAGCCGACGCCGGCGAGCACCCCGTCCACCCAGAGATCGGTCATGAGACCCGCCGGCAGCACACTGCGTGAGAGTCCACCCAGCGCGCCAAACGCCCCGTCGATCCAGTCCATTGCGGGCACGGCCCAGCTGAAGATGCTCTGAAACAGGAGCACCATCACCCCCGCGAAGATCGGGATTCCCCCCAGCGGGTGGAGCAGCACGCGATCGATGCGATCGGTGCGCTTGTCCCGCGCCGGGCTGAAGCCACCCACGTCGGCCGCCACCCGGTCGACCCAGGCGAAACGCGCCTCGTGATCGTCCACCGGCGGCGGCTCGGCGGGCGTGGCCCAGCGCCGCGCACGTTCGAGCAGCCCGCGCACGTCGGCCACACCCACGCCGCGATGACCCACCACACCCATCACCGGCACACCCAGGATGCGCGAGAGCTTGCCCAGGTCGAGTCGGCCGCCGCGCGCGCGCACCTCGTCGATCATCGTAACCACGATCGCCGTCGGGCGGCGGGCCTGCAGGACCTGCGCCACCAGGCCCAGACCGCGGGCCAGGGTGGTGCCGTCGATCACCACCACCAGCGCATCCGGAACCGGCTCGTTCGCACGCTCCCCGGCGAGCACCTCGCGCACGACCTCCTCGTCGGGCGTCTCGGGATCCAGGCTGTAGGTCCCGGGCAGGTCGAGCAGTCGAATCGGGACCGCCACGTCGCGGACCTCGCCCTCACGCCGCTCCACCGTGACGCCGGGGTAGTTGCCGACCTTGGCGCGCGACCCGGTAAGAGCGTTGAACAGCGTCGTCTTACCCGAGTTCGGCGAGCCGACCAGGGCGATGTGCAGGGTCTCGATCGGATCGCTGAGCGCTGCCGACGCGCTCATTGCGCCACAGGCACGACGCACAGCGCTGCGATATCGGCCCGGCGCAGGCACACGCGGTAGCCCCGGATCTCCACCTCGAGCGGATCACCCAGTGGGGCCTGGCGCAGCACCATCAGCGCCGTGTCGGGCACGAAGCCCAGGTCCCGCAGCCGGGTCGGCACCGGGTGCTCAGAGTGGTGACAGAGCCGGGCCCGGACGCCGGGATCGAGATCCGAGAGCGAGCGACAAGCGGGCCCCTTGGGGGGCCGATGAGCTGCTTGGGCGGCGGTCGTTTCGGGGCTCATCTCATTTTGAGAATGGCTATCATTTTCAAAATCGAGCAGAGCTTACCGCCGTTTCTGACAGTGTGTCAAGTCAGGCTTCGGGCGGTTCTAGCCCCCGCCTAGAGGGCCGCGACCACGGAGATCGTGAGCAGCGTTCCCAGCAGCGCGAGGCCGTAGAGGCCATAGCTGACGGCGGCCTGGATGTGGCCCAGACCGAGGTCGAGGGCGAGGTGGCGCAGGTGGTGCGCCGAGTGCCAGAAGGTGAGCGAGATCAGGGCCACCAGCAGCAGGCGCCCCAGCGGGTTGGCCGCCAGGCCGTGCATGCGCTGATACGAGATCGCGTACTCGCTGAACCAGCTCTGTGGGGCCGCAATCGTGACGCCGAACAAGAACCCCGGCAGCAGCAGTGCGGCGGCGAAGCCGCCGGCGCCGAAGAGCAGCCACCACAGGGGCTCGAGGCGATGGATCCACTTCACAGGATCACCCCCGCCAGCAACAGCAGCACGAGTGCCGTGAGCGCGAACAGGCCCGCGAAGTGCGCGACCCAGATCACGGGCTCCGGCGGAGCGGGCACGATCCCGAGCCGCACCAGCGGAATTTTCACGCCCACCCACAGCCAGCGCAGCGAGAAGAAGAGCGTTCCGATGAGCAACAACCAGCACCCCAGCTGACCCGGCAACGAGCCCACGTGCGCGAGGTAGGCCTGCCAGGCCGCGTGGCCCTGCCCCAGCGCCCGGATCCCCAGCAGCAGCACGACGCAGCCCGCCGAGAGCACGAAGCCGGTCGCGGCGAAGAGCACGTAGTTGCGGTAGCGCGGGTGACCCATCCACCAGCCATCGGGCTCGCGCGCGGGCCAGGTGGGCGTGGTGCTCCGCGACGTCACGCGGCACCTCGCCGCGGCAGAATGCGCGTCCACTGCAGCGCGGTGACCAGCTTGCTGCGATTGATCGCGGCGGCCGGATCCACCTGCTTGGGACAGACCTCGGAGCACTCGTTGGCGTAGGAGCAGGACCAGACGCCCTCGTGGCTGTTCATCACGTCGAAGCGCTCGGCCTCGCCCTCGTCCCGCGAGTCCTGGTTGTAACGGAACCCCAACGCGATCGCGGCCGGACCGATGAACTCCGGCTCGTGCGCGAGCACCGGACAGGCGGCGTAGCAGAGCGCGCAGTTGATGCACATGCTGAACTGCTTGTAGTTGTCGAGCTCGTCAGGCGACTGCAGGTACTCGCCGTCCTCGACGTCCTTCTCGATTTTGCGGATGATCCATGGCTTCACACTCTTGAGCTTGCGCATGAAGCTCTCGAGGTCGATCACCAGGTCCCGCACGACCGGGAAGTTGGCCAGCGGCCCCACGCGGATCGTCCCCGCGTAGTCCCTCACAAAGACGTTGCAGGTGAGCTTGGGCAGCCCGTTCACCATCATGCCGCAGCTGCCGCACACGCCCATGCGACAGGACCAGCGATGTGAGAGCGTCGGGTCGATCTCGTCCTTGATGTAGTTGAGGGCGTCCAGCACGACCCAGTCGGGTGGACACGGCACGTCGTAGGTCTGCCAGATCGGCTCCTGGTCCTGTTCCGGTCGGAAGCGGAACACCTCGAACGTCACCTTGCGCATGCTGGGCGCCTCGCTCATCAGTACTTGCGCTCCTCGGGCTGCCAGCGGGTGATGGTCACGGGCGTGTAATCCAGCCGCGGTCCCTCGGGCGCGAAGCGTACCCGCGAGTGCTTGAGGTACTCCGCGTCCAAACGGTTCGGGTAGTCGGTACGGGTATGCGCCCCGCGTGACTCCTTGCGTGCGAGCGCCGTGTTCGCCACCACCTCGGCCACATCGATCAGATGCCCGAGCTCGAGCGCCGCCACCAGCTCGGTGTTGAAGATCTTGCTGCTGTCGGCGAGGCCCAGGTCGGCGAAGCGACCGCGCAGCTGCGCCAGGGTCTGGACCGTCGCCTGCATCTCGCTCTCCTCGCGGTACACGCCGCAGCCGCTCTCCATGGCGAGATTCATCTCTCTTCGTAGCTGCGAGATCTTCTCGCTGCCGCTCTTGCCGCGCAGCGCCTCGATGCGCGCGCCCTCCGCCTTGGCCTGCTCGAGCAGCGGGCCTTCCTTGCCGTCGTCCGTCCCACGCGAGAACTCCACCGCAGCGAGCCCGGCCCGTCGGCCAAAGACCAGACACTCAGTCAGCGAGTTGCTGCCCAGCCGGTTGGCGCCGTTGATCGAGACGGCGGCGACCTCGCCGGCGGCAAAGAGTCCCGGCAGCTCGGTCGCGCCCATCACATCGGTGTCGATGCCGCCCATCATGTAGTGCACCACCGGTCGCACCGGAATCGGCTCGTGGACGGGATCGATCCCGACGTAGTTCCGCACCAGCTCGCGCACGAACGGCAGCTTCTTGTCGATCGCCTTCTCACCCAGATGCCTGAGGTCCAGGTGCACGTACTCGCCATAGGCACCCTTGAACGCGCGCCCGGCCTGCATCTCCTGAACAATCGCGCGCGAGATCATGTCGCGCGGCCCGAGCTCCATCTTGTTGGGCACATAGCGCTGCAGGAAGCGCTCGCCCTCGGAGTTCAAGAGATATCCGCCCTCTCCGCGCGAGGCCTCGGTGATCAGGATGCCCGTCCCCGGCAGACCCGTCGGGTGATACTGCACGAACTCCATGTCCTTGAGCGGGATGCCAGCGCGATACGCAATCGCCATCCCGTCCCCGGATTTGATCGACGCGTTGGTGGTAAACGGAAAAACCCTACCCGCCCCTCCCGTGCAGATGATCACCGCGCGTCCCAGCACGGCGTGCATCTCGCCGGTGCGAATGTCGAGCGCCGCCACGCCGCGCACCTGGCCCCCGTCCACCAGCAGCTTGGTCACGAAGAACTCGTCGAAGCGCACGATGCGGTCGTGCTTGAGCGAGGTCTGGAAGAGTGCGTGCAGCATGTGAAAGCCGGTCTTGTCGGCGGCGAACCAGGTGCGCTGCACGCTCATGCCGCCGAACCAGCGCACGGCCACGCGACCGTCGGGCTCGCGGCTCCAGGGACAGCCCCAGTGCTCGAGCTGAATCAGCTCTCGGGCAGCCTCCTCCACGAAGGTCTCGACCACGTCCTGGTCCGCGAGAAAGTCGCTGCCCTTCAGGGTGTCGTAGGCGTGCAGGTCCAGGCTGTCGTCGTCGCGCGTGACGGCGGCCGCGCCGCCCTCGGCGGAGACCGTGTGGCTGCGCATCGGATAGACCTTGGAGACGCACGCTACCGTGGACTCGGGCCAGGCCTCGACCACGGCGATCGCCGCGCGCAGCCCGGCACCTCCGCCTCCGACCAGCACGATGTCGTGATAGCTGACTTCCAAAGCACGCCCCCCGAAGCTCGTGGTATCCCGACGGCCCGCACACTTTGTAGCCCGTTCGAGCCCGTCAGCGCCAGCAGCGGCGCGCCTCAAGGCGGCTCCGGAGGAGTCCGAAGCAGCGGGTAGGAGACCTCCCCATGCGGATCCCCCTATGCCTGCTCGGCCTGCTCGTCTGCGCCTGCGCCAGTAGCCCCGGTCTGCGGTTGGAGCGCTATCGGGGTGTCTACAGCACGCACTTCGACGGGATCCCCGACCAGACTCGCATCTGTGCCGTGATCACCAACGCGGGGCCGCTGCCCGTGTCCTGGCTGCGTCTGCGCCTGCAGGCCTTCAGCCAGCTGGGAGAGGTCCCGGGACAGTGGACGTCGTACTGGCTCTACCCGAAGCCGCTGGCCCCGGGCCAGACCATCGCCGTCGAGTTTCGCGATCCCCCGAGCGCGGATCAGATCGAGCTCAAACTGAGCAGCGCTGGGGACGGTGACCCGCCTCGACGGGGCCGGACCCTGCACCGCACGCGAGCCTGCAGCGAGGCGGTGCTCCAGCAGGAGCTGAAGCGCGAGCGCGCCGAGCGCAGCGGGACTGAGTTCCAGCTGGTCTCGATCGAGCGCCGCAACGACCCCTCGCGCGAGCTCGAGGTCGCCCAGGCAGAGCGCCTCAGTCCCTAGGCCCCCCTACAATTAAGACGCGTCCTTGCTCAGACGCTCCAGCGCGTTCCACAAACGAGCGAGGTCGGCCAGGGGCTCGGACC
>Ga0114948_10000282_pt1 | contig 19444 bp, 11 predicted proteins | sample CR04metaG_FD_83877 | JGI IMG/M metagenome (GOLD analysis project Ga0114948, IMG submission 83877) | Deep subsurface microbial communities from Mariana Trench to uncover new lineages of life (NeLLi) - CR04 metaG | ecosystem: Environmental > Aquatic > Marine > Ocean trench > Sediment | place...
ATTTGCCAGCGATAGCGAATTTGAAAATTGAGCTGTGATACGCTGAAGTCATCTGTAGGGCCGGGAGGTTTTGGCCCTGGTATGAGCTCGGTCGTGCCATCGGGCAAGGTAAAGAACTCATCTTCCTGTGCACGAATCCCGACCCATTGGAATGCCAGCCGTAATTGCTGACGAGCGTTAGGGAAAATTTCGAAGCGAAATTCTGGCCGCCACTGTGTCGCGTTGAAGGTCGTGAAATTTTGGTCTTCCTGGTGCAACAGCCAGCCTTCGCGATCATTGTGTGCGACCTGCAACTCGAAACTCAGGTTGTCGCGTGGGCGCCAGGTAACGCCAAGCGTGCTCTCGAGTGCCCGACCACCAAGAGATTCGCCGCGACGATCGAGCCTGCCGAAAAAACTTAAATCTTTGGATGTGTCAGTGCGAAAGTTCACATTCAAAAACAAGCGTTCATCGAGCTTGAATGTGCCGTTGCCGAAACTGTTTCGATCGTCATAGCGGCTTCCGGCCAGGCCCAAAAAACCACCGAGTTCGTGCAGGTTATTGAACGTAACCGAGGCACCCGAACCGACAAAGTTGCTGACTTGAAACCCTTCACCATTTTCTGCATAACGCGCAGTGGGACTGATGCGGAAATTGCGCACATGGGTCAATCCGGACTTGATCCATTCGAAGCGATAGATGTAGCTGTCAATGTTATTCCTGCGTTGGAACCCCAAGTCATTGACGTCAATGTTATCGTCGAGAAATGCCATATCGAGCGTGTGTTTTATGCCTTGGCGCGGTGTGTAGGTAATATCAGCTAAAGCACCCGCACCGCTTCCGGTTTCATCTTCATCCCTGTCCGAATACAGCAAATTGCCATTTAAATTCCAGATGCCACTGGTGGTAAGGTAATGAAAATCAGCGCCATGAACTATGGCGTCAGATTCAGGGTGTGCAACGATTGTAGAGACCCATCCAAGTCCTCGATAGGCAGCGCCTTTACTATCTTCGTAAAGAATTCGAAAAATGCCGAAATCCCTGCCATCCTGAACATAACCAAGACCATCGCTGGCAATATAATCCGTATTGTCTTCGAACGCTGCAAGTACACCATAACGAAATGAACCAATCTGCCCGGTGGCTTTGAGTGCGCCGAGAATATCTGCAGGTATCAGTTCGTCACGTTCTGATAGTTCAACGCCGGGCGGCAGATTGAGATCTCTTGGTCGGCCACCAATGCGGCGCGTATTGACGACTTTAGTTTGTGGGTTGGTGTTGCCACCGATGTCCCGGCTCGAGATATCGAATATGTCCTGACCTTCCTGAAAGAACAAACGTTTTTCCGGGAAGAATATTTCATTTGCCGTGAAATTGACGACTACATCGTCTGATTCAATGGCGCCAAAATCCGGATTAATTGTTGCGGTCAATTGAAAATTACTCGATGGCCGCCAGAATAAATCCAATCCGCCTTTCAATCTGCTGTCTTCGTCAACTCTGTCGAATGTTCCGGAAGCATAGGGAAACAGGCTCCACTGCTGGCGGGGATCGACCTCAACCAGTTCGATCGGTTGTAGAGCGCTCATGAATCGGGGCTTGGAATTCGGCAGTCCCGGCCATGCCCAGCGCTCGTTCAGGTGGGCGACCTTGCGGCTAAAATAGATGCCGAAGCGGCGCACGCCATCCTGTTTCGGCATCGCCATTTGCGACCAGGGAATGTAGAACTCTGCGGACCAGCCGTTCTCGGTTCGCTGGGTTGCGCCGTACCAGGCCCCGTCCCATTCGCGGCTGAATTGCCGTTCCGGCAATACCGTGCCATCCATCTGGCTGTCGCCAAGCGACAGGTTCATCCAGTAGCCGTAGCGTCCATCGCCGGATGTATCCAGTGTGAAGCCCACGTTGTCCCGATTCACATCAAACGCATCGCGTGGCGTAAAACGCTGAATAATCGTGTCGGCCGGCTGCTCCATGTCGAACGACACGTATAAGCCACGCTCGGTGTAAAACATCCGCATGTCTGTCTTGTACGGCGCATCGGTCAGCGTGTCCGGCTCAATGACCTTCAGGTCGTTGAACGGCGGTATCTGCGACCAGATCGCTTCATCGATATGGCCGTCAATTTTGATGCCGGAATCGTCGTGTTCGATGCGCAAAAGACGCATCGGTGCAAGGCCGCCTGTCTCGACCTCAATCGCTTGTGGCAAGTCGGATTGGGCGAGGGCACCCGTGGTGGCCGTCGCCATCAGTGCCGGCAGCAATACCCTCAACATCAGCTGTTGCAATGTCCCTGACTCCGAATGTCCGTTGCTACGAGGTGCGCCTGAGAAATCAGCCACAAATTGGCCTGTGGGCCGGTGATGTACCCCGGTGATACACGCAGTAGTTGACCATACGACACGCTGGTCGGTTCCGCGGCGCACGCATCATATCAACAGGGGACCGGTGAAATGCAGGAGTGATTACACGTATTGTTTCGGTCTGCGAGATAGTTGTTGCAAGGTGCTGCCGATGAGGCGTACCCGATTGTGCTGCCGGCTTGTTATAAGGTATGGGAATCAGTCCTGACGATCAGTCACCGGAAGTCGAAGAAGGAATACTGAAATGAGCCTGATAACAGCGGAGCAGACGTTCCAACTGGCCGCCATCCTGGTCGGTCTTGCGACATTTGGTTTCTGGGTGGAAACGACGCAGTTCGGTCGCAAACTGTCCGGCGTGCTGATTATCCTGTCCCTGGGCGTGGTGTTCGCGAATACCAGGCTTATCCCGCACTCCGCAGCCATGTATGACACCGTCAGTTCGCTGCTGGTACCGCTGGCCATCCCGATGTTGCTGTTCAAGGCTGATCTCAAAAAGGTATTGGCAGAGATTGGCCCCATGTTCAAGGCATTCGCAGCTTCGGCAGCGGTAATCGCCTTTTCAATAACAGTGCTTACGTTGATGTTCAATTTCGGACCCTACGCGGCACAGGTCGCAGGTACATTAACCGGCAGCTATATTGGCGGTTCCCTCAATTTTGTGGCGACGGCTCAGGCGGTAGAACTGACCGATCCAAGTCACTACGTTGGCGCCCTGACGGCAGACACAATCGGGGCAGTTTTTTTCATGGCAGTGCTGATGTTGATGCCCAGCCTGGCAATTGCCCGCAAGGCCATGCCTTCACCCTACTTTTCCGGCGAGCGTACGGTTGTCGACGCTGCGCCAGAGACGCATGACGACGGTACCGGTGAGCCGTTCAATAGGACCGGGCTGGCCGCGGCGCTGGCCACCAGCATGGCGATTTGTGCACTGGGCCAGCTGCTGGCGAAAATGTTGGGACAGGAGAATTACTTCATCCTCATCATTACCGTATTGGCGCTGGGTGTTGCCAATTTCCTGCAGCCGCTGGTACGCAAATTCAATGCGGAGTTTGAGGTCGGCACATTCTTTATGTACATGTTTTTTGTCACCATCGGCGCCAGTGCCGATCTGGCGACCATCGGGGGGGTGGCATTGCCCTATGTCATTCTGATCTGTGGCTCGGTATGCGTATTTTTCGTCCTGATCATCATCGTGGGCAAGTTACTGAAACTGGACCTTGCAGAACTCATGATCGCTGCCAATGCCTGCATTCTGGGGCCGGCGACCGCCGCAGCACTGGCGGCTGGGCACGGTTGGCGGGATCTTGTCACGCCTGGGATGTTGACGGGAATTCTCGGTTATTCGGTTGGTACATTTGTTGGTGTCGGCACCACGAAGCTGTTGCTTGCCCTGATGTGATTGGCTAAGTGCCAGCTGAAAAATGCAGGTTTTTTTGTCGGCATCGATCGCCTGCTGGGCGAGCTACAGGTGCCAATAAGTATTGTGGAGCCCGCCGTACGATAGGAGTGATTACTCAATCCTTGTGAAAGTCGCTCGACTGGCACGGGCGAATTTACTACGCCCGGCGGGCGATCGATGCTCCCATTTGGCAACAAACCACCAACGCCTCAGCCAACGATCAAGGTGCTGGCTGTGCCGCCGTTCCATTGATGCCATTATCCGTATGCTGCGATCGCTGAATCGCTTCATAAGCCAGACGACCCTGCAGGATATCGACGCTCGCATGCAGCAGCATCGGTAGCCAGATGGAGCCCGACAGAATATAGAGCCCGGCAAGCGCTGTGCCCACCAACGTGATTTTCGGCAATTGCGCCCATCCCTGGTAGGCGTGCGCCAGGCCAAAGCCGATACTGCTCAGCAATGCGGCTGTCCACAGCGGCATGATCTGGCTCAGATACCAGATTAGAAAACCACGCCACAATATTTCCTCAACGATACCGGCGGTGATGGATAACAGGTTAAAACGCACCAGCTCGTTGCCATTCTGCGGAATGATCAATGCCATCTTGCCGAACTGCGCCTTGATCTGCTCAAGTTCCTTCTGTTCAGCGGTCGCAATTCGCCTGACCTGGACCAGCAGAGCGACGATCACAGCCATCGTCAGACCCAATGCGACAAAGAACCAGCGGTCGAAATCCAGTTCAACCCCCAGCCATGACCATGGCCGTTCTGTTATGCCCCAAAGAAGCAGCGCAAAGGCAAACAGGATCCAGTGATTGATCGCCGCATTGCGATACAGGTCACCACGATTGAAAGATGCACCATTCTCGATACGTTTTAGCAGGCGCCTGAAGCCAATAAATCCGGCGATCGGGTAAAGCACGGCGAAGACAATAACGAACAGGTGGTCGATGAAAGTCATATTTGTTTACTGGATCATGAATATTTATAATAACGTGAATAAAAGTTTATTCACGTTATTGTGAATAGTCAATGTTTTTTTAATTACTAATATAAACAGAGCCTTAAGACAATGAGTACCTATATCGTTAAAACCCTCGAGCAGGCAAAATTGCTGACGGACCCGTTTAAGGGCAAGTTGCTGGAGCGCTTCGCCGGCAGGCCGGTTACCACCAAGCAGGTTGCGGATCTGATGGGGGAGAAGGCACCGCGACTTTACCGGCACGTGGATGCGTTGTTTGCGGCTGGCTTGCTGGAACTGGTCGAGGAGAAACCCAAACGCGGCACCATCGAGCGTTACTATCGCACCGTTGCCAACCGCTTCGAGGTGGACCCGCACCTGTTCTCGACCGCATCCGGGGAGCGCAATGAACCTGCTGAAAGGATGCGTTCCCTGTTTCGTGAAACCGAGGCAGAATTGCTGCAACTTTTTGAACAGCCAGAGGACTCGATGGCGGATCCTGTGGATCGGCCGCTGGTCATGCGCCTGGCGATGCGTGGCAAGCGACGTGATATCGCCAGATTGCGTGAGAAACTGGACGAGTGGCTGACGGAGTGCCAGAGGTTGGATGAGAGTGATGCGCCTGCACCGGACGACGTGGCCTATGCAGGCCTGCTGACTTTCTACCCGGTACCCGAGGAGAAAAGTCCGGATGGTGATGCATAACGCTTCCAGCGATCAAATCGGATTGAATTTATTCGCCCGACTCCGGGTCTGTAATATGGCTGACTCGTGGATGGAAAACTGATTATGCCCAAATCCTTCAGGAAGGCATCGCTTGTGCTGTTCGTCGCCGCAATGCTCGCTGCATTGACCGTCCGGGGGCAGGTTGAATCTCCCGGGAAGCGGGAAGCCGCGCGCCCGGCCCGCGAAGCGCCAGGCGAGTTTCAGTTTGTACGCCTGGCGTATTCGCCCAATCAATACGGCCGGGGGGGTTATGGGCGGCGCCAGATGTGGCAAACGGACTGGCCGGATGCAGAACATCATTTTGTGAAAGGTGTCGGCCGGTTGACGCGCATTGCGGTGGCAGAACAGCCGCGCATCCTCACGCCAATGGACCAGGACATTTATGACTATCCGTGGATCTACGCAGTCGAAGTGGGTTACTGGTACCTGAACGATCAGGAGGCGAGCCAACTGCGTGAATATTTGCTGCGTGGTGGTTTCCTGATGGTCGATGATTTTCATGGCAGCCGGGAGTGGAGTGCCTTCGTGGCCTCCATGAGCAAAATATTTCCCGATCGCCCGATCATCGAAATTCCCGAAAATGACGAAGCGTTTCACGTTATCTACGATCTTGATCAGCGTATTCAGATTCCATCGCGCATGTTTATCTATTCGGGCGTTACCTGGGAGAACGACGGCTTTGAGCCGCACTGGCGTGGCATATACGACAACAACGGTCGCCTGATGGTCGCGATCAACTTCAATATGGATATTGGGGACGCCTGGGAGCACGCTGACTGGCCCGACTACCCGGAAAACATGACCGCGCTGGCGTACCGGTTCGGTATCAACTATCTCGTTTACGCCATGACACATTAAGGGCATCCGGTTGTTTGAATTTCTGTTCAAGTATCCGCGCGAAGATTATGCGCGCAGTGAGCTGATATTCTCCGGCCACTGGCCGGTGTGGGTCTTATTACTACTCGCTGCTATTGCAGTAATCGGAATTTCATTTTTTCTGTATCGCCGGCGAGGATTCGCACGTAGCCAGCAGCTTGCCATTATCTGGCTGCTGCAAATCGCGATGCTTGCAGTCGTAATGTGGGTGTTGGCACAACCGACCTTGATTACCGAGCGATTGCGTGCCGGCGAAAACACCGTCGCGCTGGTGCTCGACATCTCGGAAAGTATGGCGTATGGCGATGCGGAGCCGCGCTTTCAAGTGGCATTGGCGAGTTTGTCCCGTGTGCTGCAGTCCGATGAGCCGCTGGAAATTTCGCTGCGGTATTACGAACTTGGCGAGTCAGCAACGGCGGTTACTTCGTTCACGGAGTCACAACCGACTGCTTTGGCGACTTCGATTGCGGACTCGCTCAAAACCGTTCTGCGCGAAGCACGTTTCAGTCCGTTGGCGGCGGTTGTACTGAGTTCCGATGGTGCGGACACGAGTGGCGGGTTGTCGCCGGAGGAACTCGCCGAGATCGCAGCTTTCGGCGTGCCTGTGCATACGGTGGCGGTTGGGCGCGATGTAATTACGGAGGACATCGAGCTTACGGATATCACGCTGCCGGACAAGGTGCTGCCAGGAAGTACCTTATCCGCACGTGTATCAATACTGCACGATGCGCCGGCAAGCACAATGATTAAGGTATACGCTGATGACAACCTGCTCGCATTGGTGCCGGTCGAACTACGGGCGGACGCAGGTGTAACAACTGCCTTGGTAGAATTTGCGCTCGCAGAAGCAGGACATCATAACCTGCACTTCAGCGTGGAGGGCATTCCTGGCGAAACAGAATTGCGTAACAATTCCCGCTCGACGCTGGTCGAGGTGGCGGACCAGAAATACCGGGTTCTTTATTTTGAGGGAGAGCCGCGCTGGGAATACAAATTCATGCGGCGGGCGATTGGCGACGACGAGGACTTGCGAATCGTTTCGTTGTTGCGAGTGAGTCCGAACAAGTATTACCGACAAGGTATAGATAATCCTGAACAACTCGAAGGTGGATTCCCAACGACACGAGAAGAATTGTTCGCTTACGATGCACTAATCATTGGCAGTGTGGAGGCAGCGTCATTGTCTGCCGGGCAACAAACGTTGATTCGTGATTTTGTCAGCGAGCGAGGCGGTAGCTTACTGATGATCGCCGGCCGAAACGGGCTCGGCAATGGTGGCTGGGGACAGTCAGCGATCGCTGATGTGCTGCCGGTCAGCTTGCCACCTTCATCGATCGGTTCGTTTTTTCGCAAGAAAGCGAGCGTGGCACTGACACCACAAGGCGCCAACACGCAGATGTTGCGACTTGCCGAGTCGGCAGATGCCAACCGCGAGTCGTGGAGCGAACTACCGGATATTGCTGACTATCAATTGACCGGAAATCTGAAGCCGGCAGCAGTTACACTCCTGAGTGTCGACACCGATGTCGGTTCTATGCCATTGCTGGTGACGCAACCGTACGGTAGAGGCCATGCCTGGATTCTGGCGACGGGGGGAACCTGGCGCTGGCAGATGAGTTTGCCGCTGGAAGATCAACGGCATGAGACGTTCTGGCGTCAGTTATTGCGTGCGCTCGTTGCCAGTTCGCCGGACCGTGTATCACTAACGGCCAGTGGCGGCAGCGGTGATTCGAAAATCTCTCTGCGTGCAGAATTTCGTGATGCAGCGTTCCGCCCTGTAGACGACATCGGCGTTACCGTGCAGGTATCGCATCAGGATGGAGAATCGTGGTCTGTCAATCTGCAGGCAAGCCCGGAGGATCCTGGTGTATTCAGCGCCCAGGTCGACCCAACCGAGTCCGGTACGTGGTATTTCGAAGCCGTTGCGCATCGCGACGACGAAGCCGTCGCCACGGCGCGGGCCAGTATTCACTATGATGCCGGCCAGGCCGAATACTTCAACATTCGCCGCAACTCAGCGCAATTGCGGGCGTTGTCAGAGGCCACCGGAGGCCATTACTTTGCGTCACAGGATCTCGCCAAGTTGCCGGACCTGCTGCGCTACAGCAGCTCCGGCATTATGGAGTGGGAACATCGGGCGATCTGGGATGCGCCGGCGATATTCATCCTGCTGCTGTTGTTGAAAGCAGGTGAATGGCTGTTACGTCGTCGCTGGAGCACGATTTGAAACACGCGCTAAAAATTTGCGGCGTGTTATTGGTGTTGTTGCCCTTGATTGGCAGCGCGGAACTGTATGTCGTCATCATCGAAGGGTTGGGTGGTGACGCAGTATACGCGGAGCAGTTCAACCAGCAGGTAGTCGCTATTACCAATGCCTCTAAAACGCTGACTACGGATGAGCGGGTTCATGTTTTTCCTGCACCCGCAGTTACCCGCAAGAATGTACTCGACTACTTCAGCGATCTGGACGTGAAAATGTCTGCCAGTGATCGGTTGGTGGTCTACCTGATCGGTCACGGCAGTTACGACGACTACGAATACAAGTTCAATATCACAGGGCCTGACCTGACCGGTGACGACCTGGCTCAGGCGCTGGGTGAATTGCCGGGTGGCAATCAACTGGTCGTGAATACAAGTAGCGCAAGCGGCGCGCTCGCCGATGTGCTGATGAACGACGAGCGTATGCTCATTCTGGCAACACGCAGCGGTGTTGAACGTCATGCAACGAAGTTCGGCAACTATTTTGCCGCGGCGCTGAGTGATCCGGGTGCCGACCTGGATAAGAATCAGGTTGTTTCTGCGGGCGAGGCTTATCGTTTTGCGGAAAGACAAGTCGATGACTACTTCGAGCGCAACGGCCAATTGGCAACTGAACATTCGCGCCTGGAAGGAGATCGTGCAGACAGATTCGGTCTGGCGCGGCTCGGCGCCAGCCGCCCCGACAGCGAGGATGATGTGCTGGCTGACCTGGTCGGGCGTCGCTACTTTTTAAACGGACAGCTGGACGAGTTGCGCTTGTCGCGGGACAAGATGCCCGCAGATCAATATCAGTCTGCGCAGTTGCAGTTGTTGCTCGAACTGGCGCAGACAGAGAATGGCATTGAGGCGCGTGAAGAGGAGCTGCGGCGTGCGCAATAATCATGCGGACGCCCGTCGCGATCGGCGCGTCCCTGTAGCGCTCGTCGCGGTTTTTCTTTGCGTATTCGGGCAGTCTGCAGCGACCACACGCGACATTCATTACGGCGCCATTGACGATTCGCGGCTGCAGCAGTGTGATCAACAACACTGGCATGGCCTCATCGCGGAGTCCGCAAACTGTTACCGGGAGATTCTGGCGAGTGACGCACCTGCGGCGATCAAGGCAGAGGCGGCCTGGGCGCACAATGATTTGCAGCAGGCCAACCGCTGGTTTCAGCAGGCACTGCGTGAGTCACCGGATGACATCGGTACCCGTGTCCGCTGGGGTGACCTGTACGCTGATTCGCACCAGGATGCTGAAGCAATGAATCTATATAGCGAGGCGCTGGAGCTGGAGCCAGACAACGCGTTCGCCAAACTCGGTGCTGCGGGCGTATTGGTTGGCGCCTTCGACGATGCTGCCAATATCCTTCTCGAACCGCTGTTGTCCGATGCAACAACGGATGATGGCGTTCGGGTTGGCGCCTGGTTGCTGGTCGCACGGCTTGCGCTGGAAAACGGTAACCATGCCGAAGCAACGGCCGCGCTGGCAACGGCGCAAGAGATTATCAATCGACATGACTGGCCGCCGCTGCAGCTTTACGCGTTGCGCGCCGCGTCCGATCTTCTGCAGAATACGAGTGACGGTCGCTGGAGGGCACTGTCGCTGGAATACAATCCGCACTTTGGCGGCATTTATGCGATTCCCGCATACTTCTATGTCATCACACGCCGGTATCGCAATGCGATTGAACTGTATCAAAAGGCTGTCGATATCGAGCCTGGTCTGGCCGCAGCGCATGAGGAGCTTGGCGTGAACCTGCTACGTGACAATCAGATGAGTCGCGCAAGAAAGCACCTCGAAACGGCGCACAACCTCGACCCGTTCAGTCCGATAGCGGTCAATACGTTGCGCCTTCTGGATTCATTCGTGAATTTTCAGCTGATTACCGATCCGCAGTTGCCAGGTGACGATCGCAAGGTGCCGATCACACTACGCCTGCACAAGAATGAAGCAGCGGTGATCGCACCCTATGCAATCAAACTGACGCGAGACGGTATTGATGAGTTCACACGCCGTTACGACTTTGCGTTAAGCGAAACGGTTGTCATAGAGATGTACCCGGACCATGAGGATTTCGCTGTGCGTACGGCCGGGATGCCGGGCATTGGCATTCTGGGCGCAACGTTTGGCTATGTGGTCGCAATGGATTCGCCAACGGCGCGGCCGGTAGAACAGTTCCAGTGGGGTACGGTGCTGTGGCATGAACTGGCGCACGTATTTACGCTGGAAGCATCCGATCACCTGGTACCACGCTGGTTCAGCGAAGGGGTGTCTGTATTCGAAGAATGGCGTAGCGGACCGAATCCCGGTGTGCGCATTCCGATGTCTGTGTATAACGCGATGAAGGATGACCTGTTCCTGCCGATCGCGGGACTCGACGAGGGCTTTATACGACCAACTTATGAAAATCAGGTTATCGTTTCCTATATGCAGGCGGGTCTGGCTTGCCAGTTCATTGATCAACACTATGGCGAGAAAAAACTGAGGGATTTCCTGTACGCGTACAAGGACGGCTTGCAAACAGTGGCTGCGCTAAAGGCGGTGCTGGAAATCACGCCCGCCCAATTCGACCGTGAATTCGATGCGTTCGTCACAACAGAACATGGCGCAATACTGGATAACCTTGAGGAATGGCACAAGACACAAGCCAAGATTTCACAGCTGACGGATGCCGCGGACTGGCAAGCTACGATTGCATCGGCGAGTCACCTTATTGAGCTGTTGCCACAGTATATTGAAGCCGACAGTCCGTACCTGGCGCTTGCGCATGCACAAGACGAACTCGGCAACGTCGCGGCGGCAACGGCTGCGCTGGAAAGGTTCTGGCGCAATGGAGGCTATGATCCGGACACCCTGAAAGAACTTGGACGTCGCCTCAGGGATGACGATCGAACAGATGACGCAATAGCGGTCTTAAAGGTTAGTAATCTGGTTGATCCGTTCGACCGGGAGTTACATGGCATGCTCGGTGAATGGCTGTTGGATGCGGGCCAGGCAACAGAGGCATTACAGGAGTTTATGGTAGCGCTGGCGCTTGATCCACATGACAAAGCGATCGCTCACTATCGACTTGCGACCGCGCACGATGCGCTTGGTGACAAGGACGAGGCACAGAAGCAACTCCTGCAAGCATTGGATATCGCACCGAATTTCAGGCCTGCGCAGCGGTTGCTGCTGGAAATGATGCAGGTTGGCGCAACAAATTAAATTGAAATCAAAAGACGGATAACAATATGGCGACAAAGAAAGAAGACGTTTTTGCATCTGATGAAGTACGCGAGCTCATCGGTAATTTCCAGAAGTCGATGAGTGCGCTGCGGTCAGAGGTAGGCAAAGTCATAATTGGCCAGGCTGATGTCGTCGAGCACTTGCTGATAACGCTGCTCGTTGGCGGACATTGTTTGATTACCGGCATGCCGGGTACCGCAAAGACACTGCTAGTCCAAACTCTGGCCGATGCGCTTGGACTTACCTTCAAACGAATTCAATTCACGCCCGACCTGATGCCGACGGATGTCACTGGCACAGACATTATCGAAGAGGACTCGGCAACCGGTCATCGCTCATGGACATTCGTCAAGGGACCGATTTTTACTAACGTGCTGTTGGCGGATGAAATAAACCGGACGCCACCGAAGACACAGGCAGCGCTGCTCGAGGCGATGCAGGAACGCACAGTAACAGTGCGCGGCGAAAACCATGTGCTAGAGCCGCCATTTTTCGTTCTGGCAACGCAAAACCCGATCGAACTGGAGGGCACCTATCCCTTGCCCGAGGCGCAACTGGACAGATTTTTGTTCAACGTGTTGCTGGACTACCTCAGCGAAGATGACGAGCTTGCGGTTATCGATCGGTTCACTACGCGAGTCGATATTCCGCAAGTTTCGGCATGTACCAGCGCCGAGGAGGTTGTCAAATTCCAGTGGCTGGTACGCCAGGTACCGGTTGCCGAATCGGTAAATCGCTATGCAGTAAATCTGGTGCGTGCGACCCGACCCCTCGACGATCGCGCACCCGACGTCGTCAAGCGCTACGTAAATTTCGGTGCCAGCGTTCGTGCGACCATGTTTTTGAACCTGGCAGCCAAGGCCAGCGCTTTGCTGGCCGGCCGCTATCACGTAACCCGCGAGGACGTGCGCAACATGGCGCTGCCAGTATTGCGCCACCGTGTCCTGTGCAACTACTTTGCCGAATCAGACAAGATGACCGTTGATGACGTGTTGCTGGAAATGCTGGAAACGGTAGACGGATAGTCGATGCCTGCGTTGCAATCCAATCGCTCGACGGCCAGGGATCTGCTGGACCCCAAGGTGCTTGCCGGTCTCAGGAATCTTGATCTCGTGGCGCGTTCGGTGGTCGAGGGTGTGATGATTGGTCTGCATCGATCGCCTTCATTTGGTTTCAGCCAGGAATTTGCCGAGTATCGTGCCTACAACGAAGGCGATGATCCGCGTTTCATAGACTGGAATGTTTACGCGCGCACTGAACGCATGGTCATCAAACGATTTCTTGGCGACACCAATTCGCACTTGATGATACTGCTGGATGCCAGTGCATCGATGGGGTTTGGTGGGCCACCGGTGAGCAAATTGCGTTACGGAAAATTTCTGGCTGCCAGCCTCGCATTCCTGGCATCACGACAGCACGATGCAGTTGGTTGCATGATATTTGATGAGGAAGTCAGAGACTATCGTGCACCGTCTTCTCGAGCTGGCAAGCTGCAGAGTGTTCTGCATTGCATCGATGGCGCCGAGGCGACGATCGGTACGAAATTCGACAAGCCATTCCAGAAATTCTCTGAGCAGATATCGAGACGTGGGTTGGTAGCGGTGATTTCCGATTTCTATTGCGATACGGAATCGTTACTGGCGGGCGTCAGTCCACTCGCCTGGAATGGGCAGGATGTTGTGCTCTTCCACATACTCGATCAGCAGGAACTTGATCCGGAATTCGATAGCAATGTCTTGCTGGAAGATCTCGAAACCGGCGAGGCGGTCGAAGTTGCACCGCAATTCATGCGCGACGCCTATCCTCAGCGCATCCGTGCCCATATCGACTCGTTGCAGAAAGCGGCATTGAGCATTGGTGCAGATCATGTTCTGGTCAATACCAGCGACTCGCTGGATCAGGCCTTGCGCAACTACCTCCTGTTTCGGCAGCGGCGGAAATAGCGGTGGCATTTCTCGCTCCATTATTTTTATTAGGTGCGCTGGCGATAGGTTTGCCGTTTTGGCTGCATCGGCAGAATACGCAAAGCTCTGTCAGGCAGCCATTTAGCTCGGCGATGTTGCTGGAATCTTCAGAGCAACAAGTGCATCTGCAAAAGAAGCTCAAATATTTCGTTTTGCTGGCATTACGCGTCGCTTTGCTGGCATTGTTGGTGCTCGCATTCGCCAAGCCGGTTTTTTTCCGCCCGCCGAGTGTTATCGCAGGTGACGTATCCGGAACACATCTCATCCTGATTGATACGTCAGTGTCTATGAGTCGCGCGGGCGTTTTTTCGCAGGCCATCGGCGCGGCGCGGCGTGCGATTGACGACGTACCGGGCGATAGCCTGTTACAAGTGCTCGCCGCCGATGGCTCATTGCGCCTGGCCAGTGAACTGAGTGGTGACAAGACGACCCATCGCACGGCATTGTCCGGGCTAACCGTAAGTTCTCTGCATACAAATCTTGGCGAGATGATGCGGGCCGTCGATCGCCTTGCCGATTCACTGCCGGCCCCTGTCACCCTGCACGTGATAAGTGATTTTCAGGCCAGCGCGATGCCAGTACGCTTTTCCGACCTGGTGTCAGCGAATATTGCAAAGCTCATTCCCACTGTTGTTGGTACGGGCGTGCCGTTCAACTGGTCGGTGGAGTATGTGCGCGAAACAGCCGGTGGACTGGATGTCGGATTGTCGGGATACGGTGATCGGGAGCGGGTTGCAGAGGTCGAGTTGGTACTAAACGGCGTGGTCGTCGAATCACGCGGGCTGAGTGTGACCGGCTTGCAGAATATTCAGTTTGCACAGCCGGAATATGCCGAAGGCGACAACCTGGTTGCGGTCAGGATTATCACGGATGACGACTTGCAGGCGGATAACCAGAGATTTTACATTGTTGAAAAATCACCGCCGACAGAGGTGCCCTTAATAACTTCCGCCGGTGAAGGCCTGCCGGTAACTTATTTGTCGGCTGCACTGGAGTCAGCCGCAGGTAGCGGCTTTGTTGTACAGACACTGCTCGCCGGGCAGTTCGACACGCGTGTTTTGTCAAGATACTCCTGGGCGGTCGTAGACGATATCAGCTCAATTGATGAAGACTTAAGCGCAGCGTTGACTGATTTTCTGCAGAACGGCGGTAGTGTGCTCGCGTTTGCCGGTCCACACGCCTTCGATCTGGAGGCGCTTCCCGTAAGCGGCCATCGTCACAGCCCATCGACTGCCGATATCGCCGGCAACCAGTTTCTTTCGATCGGGCAGATTAATACCGGACATCCGCTCCTGGCGCAGACGGAGGGTTGGCACAACATCAATATCACGCGCAGCATGCCGGTTGAGGTGCTTGACGGTGACCAGGTTCTTATTCGACTGGAGAATAATGCGCCATTCCTGATCGAGCGACGCTTTGGCGCAGGTCGACTATTACTGGTACTTGGTGGTCTCGAAAATCGCTGGAACGATTTTCCCGTACACCCGGTCTTCGTGAGTTTTATCATTGAGGCGGCTCGCTACCTGTCGGGAAGCAGTGATATACCAAGATCGCATACAACCGGTGACACATTAGCGCTGGCCCAGGTTGGCCGCATTTCCGGCCAAATAGTGGATCCGGATGGCAACCGAGTGCTGTCGCTTGCCGATACGACCCGGGAACAGCAAATTAAATTGAATAAACCGGGCTTCTACACGGTCTACACTACTGAGCGAACGCTAAGCGTTGCCGTAAACATTGACCCGCTGGAGTCGGATCTGCAGCCAATCGCCCAGGAGGTTCTCGATCGCTGGCAAAACGCAATAGCGGGGCAGGGACCTGCGGTTTCTGTCGCCGGAGGCCGGGTGCCTGAACAGGAACCGATCGCGGTTGAATTGTGGCACTGGCTGCTTTTGCTGCTCGCTGTTGTAATCATTGGCGAATCAGTACTTGGTAACACCTATCTGACTCCTCGTGCGGTGCAGCAAGAATGAATTTCACAGAGAAATTTGATCGTTACCTGAATTTGTTCCGGCTGCGCCTGCAGCAACTTCTGCTGGCGCGCGCTGCGGCCGTATTGGCGATCTGCGCGCTCGTTATTACGGTCATCGCCGTCACCATCGCCATTCGCAGTGGCTTTCCGAACGGCCAGATCATCATGGCCCGCCTCATTTTGCTTGGTACTCTGGCAGCGCTTTTCTACTGGCTTATCATTCGGCCCAATCGCAATCTCGAAACCGATGCAGCTGCCGAAATCGAAACACGTACACCGGCTTTCCGCGGTCGCGTTGAAACTTATGTCGAGATGCGGGATAGCGCTAATCCGCTGCGCGAATTTCTCGCCGAAGATACGCTGCGAGTCGCAAAGGACTATCCACCAGAAAAACAGGTAGCACAAAAGGAATTCACGCTCGCCATTGCTGTCGCGGGCATTGCCGTCGTCGGTTTGCTTTTTCTGGCGCTGGCCGGACCGGGAAATTACGCCTATGGAGTAAGGCATCTCTGGTTCGGCTGGGCGATCCCCGGTCTGCTGCCACCACAAAGCATAGAGGTAACGCCGGGCGACGACGGTATTCGCCTGGGCGGTACGGTAAATGTGCGTGCCACAATGCGGGGCTTTACGCCCGGTCAGGCGTGGGTGAACGCGCGTTTTGCTGATGGAGAATGGCAGCGAGTTGAGATGGCGGACGCTGAGGAGGAGTTTGAATTTACGTTTTTCTCTGTCCGTGAGACGTTGCAATACTATGTGTCCACAAGCAACGTTCGCAGCCCGACCTACCAGATCAGCGTTGTGGATTTGCCGGTCGTTGAAAACCTGGCGCTGACCTATCACTTCCCGGACTGGACCAACCGTGAGTCGGAGATCGTTGACCCGGGCGGCGACGTGCGCGCGATTTTTGCAACGGAGATCGAAATTCACATCAAGTCCGACCGAACCATGACGCCAGGCGAACTGGTCGTGGATGAACAGGTAATACCACTGCGAATTGACGGCGATACCGCGACGGCGCGGTTTAAGGTGGCGCAGGACGGTCAGTATTTCGTGGCAGCGAAAGTTGGAGGCGAGCAAATTCGACTGACGGACGACTATTTCATCACGCTGCTGGATGACGAAAGCCCGACCATCGAATTTGCCCGGCCGGGCAGGGACTGGAGCGCCAGCGGCATTGAGGAAGTCACTGCAAGAATTCGTGTGGAAGACGACTTTAAGCTCGAATCACTCGAATTGCATTACTCGGTCAATGGCGCCAACTGGCAATCGGTCGATTTGCCGGTCGAGTCACAAATCGCAGAAGTCGATCACGTATTCTTTCTGGAGAACATGTCGGTGCTGACCACAGGCACCTCGCTTAAACCCGGTGATCTCGTTTCCTATTACGCGATCGCTACAGATCGCGAAAATACATCGCGCACGGATATATTCTTTATCGACATACAGCCATTCGATCGGCGCTATTCGCAATCACAGCAGGCGGGACAGCCCGGCGGGCAACAAGGCCCGCAGCAAGACGAAATCTCGCGGCGCCAGCGCGAGATTATTGTTTCAACCTGGAACATCATTCGGGAGCAAAACGAGAATCGTGGCGACGACGGCGCATATGTAGCAGACAATGCTGCGCTCCTTTCCCGGGTTCAGGCGACACTGAAGGACCAGGTCGTGACGCTTGTGCAAAGAACGCAGGCACGTCAATTGACAGCATCTGCAGAAGATATTGCCCTGTTTGTTGAGAACCTGAACAAAGCAGCCGACGTAATGATTCCCGCCGCCGAGCGCCTGGGCGAGATCGAACTTGAACAGGCATTGCTACCGGAACAGGAGGCGTTACAGCACCTGCTTGCAGCAGAAGCCGTATTTACGGATATCAGCATCTCGATGCAACGCAATAACCGTGGTGGCCGCGGTGGCCAGGCCGGTCGTGATCTGACCGAGATGTTCGAAATGGAAATGGACCTCGAAAAGAACCAGTACGAGACCGGTAGTTCGGCCTCGCCAAATCCACGACAACAACAAATGGACGAAGCCGCCGATGATCTGAGTGAACTCGCGCGCCGGCAACAACAACTGGCGAAGAACCTGAACCAGACACGCATGCCCACGCCGGCGCAGCGCTGGCAGCAGGAAATGCTGCGTCGGGAAGTCGAAGAATTGCGTGAGCGTCTGGAACAAATGCAGGACCCTGCAGAATCCGCTCAATCACAAAGGCAACAGGCGCAGAATGGCCAGGAAGGATCGACCAGCTCTTCCGGTCAATCTTCGCGGGGCGAACCCGCCGAGCGGCAGATGGATGAACTACGTCGCCGTCTCGACAGTGCGGTACGCGCGATGAATGATGCGACCCGCGAGGGCAGCAACCCTGAGGATCTGCGCCGCGCGGCGGATGAGGCCGGGCGGCAACTGGAAGGGGCGAGAGACCGGGCTATAGAGGAACGAGAGCAGGCGATGCAGGCAGCGCTGCACGACCTTGCGGAACGCGCGGACGAGCTTTATGAAACGCAATCCGCTATGGAGGAGCAGTTGCAGGAGGCCATTCGCGGTGTTCAGGTTGGTTCGAATGAGTTCGGTCGACTTGATAGTGGCTTGACGATTGACGAAGAAAAGGAGTTGGCCAAAAACAAGCGCCGCCTGCAGTCGCGAATCCAGACACTTGAACAGGACGCCCGCACTACAGCATTGCAGATAGATGACCAACAACCCGATGCAGCAAACCAGCTTCGCGCCGGCGTCGAAAAATTACGCGAACTGGAGATCGAAACGCGCATCGCTTATGCCGCCGTCTATATCGAGCAGGGTGAGGCGGTGTATGTTGTCGCCAGTGAGAGCGCGGTAACCGATGCACTGCGGCAATTGCGCGAAGATATGCAACGGGCCGAGAGGCTGGCCGGCCGGGGTGGTGACAACCCGGCGGAGAGACTGGCGGATAACAGCGTCGCAGAGTCCCTGGCTGAAACACAGCAACTGCGCAGAGATCTGCAGCGATTGGCGCAAGGCAACGCGAACAGCGCTGCGCCGAACGCAACTGGCCGCGATGACTTGCAGCAACCAGGCGGCCAGCGCGCATCTGACATCGATATCCGCCGCAGGATCGAAGGTCAGGCGGAAAGCCTCTCGCAAATCATTCCCGACCTGTTCTACGGCCTCCGCGCCGCCGGCACATCCGCTGAAGACATCGACGAACTACGCCGACTGTCGGCAGACATCCGCGCCACCGAATTCAGCGGCAACCCCGAGTTGCTGGAGCGGGAAGCAAGACTCGCATTGTCACTGGTCGAGCAACTCGAACTGGCGCTGGCAAAGACAGAACGGCGAAACCGGGAAGGCGTGTGGACGAATACAGCAGATGAAATACCGGACGCGCACCGGGAAATCATTGCCGATTATTATCGAAGGCTCGGTGAGGCAGGCGACACGGCTGAGCAATAGTTGCCACAATTGGTATTTAAGCTGACTGGTCATCAGACGAAATCGCGATCTGAACGTTGCCTTTTTCCAATAGCGGACGCTCAGATCATCTGGAAATCAATAAGGCGACAGGCAGCAGTCGGCCTATTCTGTTGAAAAACTCTGTTTTGAAATCAACGGCGATTTTATTTGCGATTTGAGCGCCATTGCGTGCGGACATTTATGCTTTCGGTGATGTTTCACATGCAGGTGAAATCATTGTCACCCAGTGGCTCGCAAGCATCAGCCCAGCCATAGGTACGCCAATACTCGACCAGGTTTAATTC
>Ga0114948_10000284_pt1 | contig 19416 bp, 17 predicted proteins | sample CR04metaG_FD_83877 | JGI IMG/M metagenome (GOLD analysis project Ga0114948, IMG submission 83877) | Deep subsurface microbial communities from Mariana Trench to uncover new lineages of life (NeLLi) - CR04 metaG | ecosystem: Environmental > Aquatic > Marine > Ocean trench > Sediment | place...
CGATCTAACCATTATTGAGGATTGTGCCCATGCAATAGAAACCGAGTTTCACGGAAAGAAAGCAGGCACATTTGGCGATTTCGGTTGTTTTAGCTTTTATGTCACCAAGAATATCGTTACCGGCGAGGGTGGCATGGTGTTGGCACGGCAGAAGGACGACATCGCCCGTATCAAAGTGCTGGGTCTGCATGGCATGAGTAAGGATGCTTGGCGACGTTTTTCAGATGAGGGTTATAAACACTACGACGTCGTGGCGGCTGGCTTCAAATACAACATGATGGACCTGCAGGCTGCCATCGGTATCCATCAATTGAAGCGCGTCGAACGCTACTGGCAGCGCCGGCATGAGATCTGGCAAAAGTACAACCAAGCACTTAGTGACCTTCCGGTCGGACTGCCGGCCGACCCGGAACCCGGTACGCGCCACGCCTACCACCTCTACACCATCTTGGTCAATGACCACCAGGCGGGCATAGGTAGGGACGCTTTTCTTGGTGCGATCACGGAGCAGAATATCGGGGTGGGGGTACACTATCTGAGCGTCCCGGAGCATTCCTATTACCAGCAGACCTTTGGTTGGAGGCCGGACGATTACCCCGAAGCCATGCGGATCGGGCGTCAGACAATCAGCCTACCCCTCTCACCGAAGTTATCCGATCAGGATGTGGCCGACGTCATCGCGGCCGTGAAAGCAGTCTTAGCGACGAGCAAAAAATAGTGGTGCTGACGTGAAGTTGGATATCGCTGGTTTCGAAAATGATCTTGCCATCGTTCGCGATTTTACGATGTTGTCGCGGAGGAGACTTTTGTCCCTATATGAATGCGTCGTTTCGTGCGAGCGCAATAACCTGGAGGGTGCTTACGTCGAATGTGGGGTCTGGAAAGGTGGAGCAGTGGGACTTATGGCCTTGGCCAACGTACGTTACGGCAACAACAAAAGACATCTGCATTTATTTGACACGTTTGAGGGTGTGCCTGAGCCCGACGAAAAAGTAGATGGCGAACGAGCAATCGAGGAAGCGAGAAAATTTGGGGTTCAAACCTTGGGGAGGTTAACCTGTAATCCTCAATTCTACGAGAATATGGACAGAGAGGTCGGAACGCTTGAGATAAATAAGACATTATTGGAGCAAGTCATTTCTTATCACACAGATTTCATTCACTATCACAAGGGGTTTTTCCAGGACACGGTCCCAGATATAGCACATCATGTAGGGACCATCGCTATTCTTCGTCTAGATGGAGATTGGTATTCGTCGACAAAAGCTTGCCTGGATCACCTTTACGACAAAGTTGCGAAGGGAGGGTTTGTGATTATAGACGACTACGGTGCCTACGATGGTTGCAAAAAGGCGGTTGATGAATTCCTATCGGAGCACGCCATCCGTGTGCGCCTGCGCAAGGTCGGGTCTGAGCTTAGATATTTGGTAAAGCCCTAGCCGCGGAGGGCGAGGCCATCGCACTTTAACGAACGGTCGCTTTGGCTGACACCCGTGTAGCAAGAGCTAGCGAACTTTGAAGATCAAAGCTTTATCGTGCCTGCGGTTTTCGAATTCTATCACGGTGGTTCGTCCGAGCACCTCAGCAAGTAGTGCTGCTTGATCGCTGTGTTCTGCAAGTGGCGATGATAAAGAAGCGGACACTCTTGAGCGCTTGCTGCGGAAAAGCGAAATCCAATGTAGCTTACGGCGGGACAAGCTTCTTCATACGACGGTCAAGCTGCGCGAGGCCGGTGCCGAGTTGAGGCTGTTCGTCAAGTCTTGATCGTACTCAATGCAGCTGAAACACTAAGACCTTGTCGCCCTTGGTGTTTGCAAAAACGGCGGCCGGCGGCCTGCCTACCGTCGCGATCAGAGAACTTCCTTGTTCCTTTTGCGTGCGTTTCACACGAACCGCCAGGTAGTCGTACTGGAGGAGCCTGCGCGAGCGCGCCAGCTCGAGCACTAAGTCCCAGGCGTAGCGCACAGGCCGTTCGTAGCTGCTCCGGCCGGAGTACCAGAAGATGAGCGGGTTGTTGCTGAAGAGTGTGGTTTGGGTTGGGTATGGTTTTTCACCCCCAGACCCGCCTTCTTCAGGTGACGTTTGCGGGTGGGCGTATAGAGGCCGTCGGTGCCGGCCAGAATGAACAGCGCGCAAACCAGTGGAAACACCCAGTTGCGGCGCGCGCCGCGCGTGCGATCCTCTTCCCATAAAATACACGGATACCTATTCCTGTAATAGTAAGTATGGTCACCAATAAAACACAAAAAAATGCTGTTACCTTTTTCCAGGTCATAACAGTTTTTGGTTTTTCGTGAGTGGACTGCAGTAGGGATAATGCAGTGCTAGTTTTTGTGATTTTGTCGCGCCGACAGAAGCTGATCAAAGTACCGAATAGTCTGCTTAAGCCCTTTCTCTAATGGCACCTTGGGCTCCCAACCGAGTGTCTTCTTCGCAAGACCGATATCCGGACAGCGTTGCCTGGGATCATCATGGGGCAATGGTTGGAAGACTAGTCGCGACTTTGACGCCGTTAGCTCTATGATCTGCTTTGCCAACTCGAGAATACTGGACTCTATGGGATTTCCGATATTGACGGGTCCGGTGAAGTCAGGCGGGCTATCCATAAGGCGTACGATTGCCTCAACCTGATCGTCGACATAACAAAACGATCGGGTCTGCATACCGTCACCATATATGGTGATCGGCTTTCCCTCGAGCGCTTGTATAATAAAGTTGGATATAACCCTGCCGTCATTCGGGTGCATCTTTGGCCCGTAGGTATTGAAGATGCGCGCGATTTTGATCGGTAGGCCGTGCTGGCGGTGGTAATCAAAGAACAATGTTTCCGCACAACGCTTGCCTTCGTCGTAACAAGAACGCAGTCCGATTGAGTTTACATGACCCCAATACTCTTCCGGTTGTGGGTGCACCTGAGGGTCACCATAGACTTCGCTGGTGGAGGCCTGGAGTATCTTCGCTTTGACGCGTTTTGCGAGGCCGAGCATGTTGATTGCCCCATGAACGCTTGTCTTGGTTGTCTGCACGGGATCAAATTGGTAATGGATGGGCGACGCTGGACACGCTAGGTTGTAGATTTCATCGACCTCAACATATAAAGGAAAGGTAATGTCATGGCGCAAGACTTCAAAAGCCGGATTGTCTAGCAGGTGGATGATGTTCTGCTTGCTACCGGTGAAATAGTTATCGACGCATAGCACGTCATGCCCCACGGTTACAAGACGCTGACAAAGATGCGAACCTAAAAAACCTGCACCGCCGGTTACCAAAACTCGTTTTTGATTGCTATCTCGCACAGCACTCCCCTTAAAGTCTAAATACGCCCCCTCAGCACCTATTGACTCACGGATGGTAAGCGCAACGTATTTTAGCGAATTGCGTTGGAAGGTGCATTCTTAGTAGGCGAGATAAACGAGCGGCTGGTAGCTGCATAACACCTGTCATGAGCGAGCAGAGGTATCGGAGTCTGATAGGCATCTTTTATTGTAGCTGTATCCCAAAACCAACAGCTTATCCGAATCGACTTCGACATGCCGGCCGGCGAGGATTGTCGTGTTAGACTTCTTGATGACTACCACAAGCAACTGCCTGAGTTTCATGTAGTGATGGTCTCTGATTACGGGAACGGTGGATTGGGTTATATTCAAGGTATGATTGATGCGGCGCGCGATGCGGGTATCCCTGTGGTGGTGGATCCTAAGGGTGGCGACTACAGCGCCTATCACAGGGCCGATCTGTTGCCCCCGAATCGCAAGGAATTCGAACAGGTGGCAGGTAGATTTCGCAATGATTCCGAGCTAGAGCAAAAGGCGAAATCGATGGCGGTTTCGATGGAACTTGGTGCAGTGGCGATTACCCGCGGTCAGAAGGGCGTGAGCTTGGTTAGGCGCAGCGGCGAAGTTTCGCACTATCGTGGGCGGGCCAGGGAGGTCTTCGATGCCACCGGCGCTGGCGACACCGTAATCGCCACTCCGGGATGTGTGTTCGCTGTCGGCGGTGCGCCGGAGGATTCCCTACCTCTCGCGAACGTAGCGGCGGGTATTGTGGTTGGTAAACTTGACGCTGCATCGGCCACGCCTGAAGAGACCCTGCACGAACTGGCGATCGAGCGGGTCTGATGTACGTTGTTACTGGTGGTGCGGGTTTTATAGGTGCGAACATCGTGAGGGGCCTAAACGACCGCGGTATCGATGACGTACTGGTGGTGGATAACCTCGAGACAACCGAAAGGTTCAAGAATGTCATTGATTGCACGATTGCTGACCGTCTGGATAAGAGGGACTTTTTACAATCACTGGTAGCAGGCCGGCTCTCCAATGAGCTAAAGGCCATATTCCATCAAGGAGCGTGCTCTGACACCATGGAGCAGAACAGCCGCTACATGATGGAAAACAACTACGAGTATTCGAAATCTCTACTGCATTTCTGTCAGCAGGAAAAGGTCCCGCTTATATATGCTTCGTCAGCATCAGTTTACGGCGCTGGGCCGATATATTGCGAAGATGGTGAATACGAGGCGCCGCTGAACGTTTACGGGCGGTCCAAATTGTTGTTTGACCAATATGTGCGGCGGGTGTTATCAGGCGGGACCGCACAGATTGCAGGTTTGCGTTACTTCAATGTCTATGGTGAAGGTGAGCGGCATAAGGGTCGCATGGCCTCGGTGGCGTTCCAGTTCTTTAATCAGTACCGCCAGAGCGGCCAGGTCAATCTATTTCGCGGTAGTGGTGGTTACGAAGATGGCGAGCAGCGGCGCGATTTTATTTCAGTGGAAGACGTGGTGGCAGTTAATATGTTTTTTCTCGATCATCCTGATAAAAGCGGTATCTTCAATGTTGGAACCGGGCGCAGCCAGAGTTTCAACGATGTCGCTATGGCGGTCATTAATAGTATCCGTCGTGTCGAAGGCGCAGCAGCGCTGCCGCTAGAACAGCTTCAAGACGAGGGCGTTATCCAGTACGTCGATTTTCCAAGTAATCTTGAGAGCCGATATCAGAGTTTTACACAGGCGGATATAGGCGCGCTACGTGCCGCTGGTTTCAGCAGACTTTTCCTTACCGTTGAAGAAGGTATCGAACGTTACGTACAAAGACTACCGACCAACGCAAACGAGCGCGCACGAGATCCAGCCACCAAGCACAGTTAGGCATTCAAAGATTTCAAAAGATCGGGTCGGCCGGTGGTCACACGCCTTGTAGGGCAACGAGCTTGTCTAAACGTTCAGTTACGTCGGTAACCGAGATACGTTGCATCGCATCGGGATGCCGGACGCGCATGCCCCAAGGTGCCTGATCGACACTCAAACCGTATTCCGCTTTTAACGCCTCCGGATACTTGTTTACTACCCATTGCTGGCTCAAATAAGCCCTGGCGCGTAATGGGTTGGTGGTGGCATAGAGACCTATCACCGGCGTGTTTACTGTGGTTGCCATGTGGGCGGGACCGGTGTCGGGTGCGATGAGGGCGTATGCCCGATCAAGTATGGCAAGCAACTGTTTTAGGTTTGTCTTGCCAATGAGATTGATGGGCCGTGTCTTGCATTGATCTGTGATGGCGGTGCCGACGTCAATTTCCATCGGCGACGGGCCGCCGGTGAGAACCACGCACATGCCATAGTTCTCCGCGGCGTAGTCTGCGACCTTGGCATAGCCTTGAGTGTTCCAATTGCGCCAGTTACGTTTGCGCATGTTGCTGCACGGGTTTATCGCGAGGATAAGCTGGTCATTAGGTAACTGCTGTTGGGCGCAAAAGTTCTGCGCGTTTGCAGGTATGGGGATATCCCAGCGCAATCCACGCTCCCCGATGCCTATAGCTCCAAGGAACTGGAAGGCACAGTCTTGTACATGCACTCGAACTTCTCCGTTGATTCGGTGGTTAGTGAACAACCACTGATAATCTCTGGTGCGGGCTTTGTCGAAACCCACCCGAATGGGTGTCTTGACGAGCAGGCTGGCGATGCTGGCTCGCATAGCGGGCTGCATTTGCAACAACAAATCGAAACGACGGCGTCGGATGCAGCGACGCAGGTCACGATAAGCGCGCCAACCTTTAGCCTTGTCGAAGATAATAAACTCGATTCCCGGTATATCCCCAACCAATGTGGCCTCTATTTTGCCAATCACCCATGTAAGCTTTGTCTCGGGCCAGTGAGATTGCAGCGTGCGCACCACCGGGACGGTATGGCACACATCTCCGATGGCGGAAAGCCGAACGATGCATATACTTTCTGGCGGCGATGTAAGTGGTAATCTCATATGTCAATGAATGCCTGTGAAGACCGGTTTGAGCACCAGCGCATCTTGTATGATGGGGATGCCATTGGCAAACCAGAGGATATCAGTTTTGAGCCGAGCAACTGGGCCGCCAAGGGCGCCTTGGTCGGCGAAGCGCGCGGTCGTGGTTACACTTATTTTGTTAAAACGGGGAATAGTGATTGGGTCCTTCGTCATTACCAGCGTGGCGGTATGCTGGCCGGTATTTTGAGGGACAACTACTTATGGACAGGTATAGATCATACAAGGGCCTGGAAGGAATGGCGGATGCTAGCGCAGTTATGGCAAGTGGGACTACCTGTTCCGCGCCCGGTCGCGGCCCGCGTGTTGCAGCACGGTCTCATGTATAAGGCAGACATAATTACGCAGCGGCTGCTGGGTACGCATACATTGGCTGAGTTACTCAGCCAAAACGTGCTCGATGCCCGACACTGGGAACTCGTTGGTACCTGTATTCGAAGGTTTCACGATGCCAATATTTATCACGCAGACCTTAATGCCCATAACCTTTTGTTGTCGAAGGATGGTAGGGTCTATCTGATCGATTTCGATAGAAGCGAGGTACGCGCCGAGTCGAAATCCTGGAAAGATCAAAACCTAGCACGGCTGCATCGTTCGCTCACCAAACTGCGATCTTTAAGGGACAACTTTCATTTCTCAGAGAAAGATTGGCTGATGCTTCAGGACGGCTACGGTACGGCGCGTTAGTCATAAGAGAGATTGCACCGAGCTTCGATTTCATCCACGTAGCGTTCGGCAACGTCCTGGTATTGTTGCACGAGCGATTGTGCACGCGCCCCCACTTCATCACGTTCCTCTTTCGACTCTAACAGTCGCGCGAGACAAGCTTTTAGCTCCTCGTCGTCTGAAATCTGTATCGCCGCCCCGTGTGCCAACAACACCTCACTCTCATCCAAGAAGTTATCCATGTGTGGGCCAAAGACAATCGTTTTGCCCAGGCGGGCCGGCTCGAGAATGTTATGACCTCCGCTGCGAACTAGCGACCCACCCATAAAGACCAAATCGGCACTCGCCATAAACATGGTTAGCTCCCCAACCGTGTCTACGATATACACCTCCGTTTGACTACTGACAGGGTCATTTCTGCTGCGAACCGCAATATTATCGCTCAAGGGTTGAAGTTGCTTGAGAATATCCGTAAGCCGATCGGGATGCCGGGGTGCGATTACCAGTAAATGGCGCCGTTGCTGCGTCTTCCACAACTTTAAGATTCGTAGCTCTTCATTATCGTGAGTCGAAGCCATCAGTACATAGGGGCGAGAAATAACTGGTTGTGCAGATGTTGCGTTTGCTGCGGCAGCAAACTTAATGTTACCGATTACTTTTACGCGATCCGGTGACGCTCCTAGTGCCACAAAGCCATCTTTGTCGGTAGCGGAGCGTGCAAGAATCATGTCCACGCTTGCCAGAGTTGTCGCATAGAAGCGGTGCAGCAAATGTTGTGCATTCAAAGTTCGCGATGACAGCCTACCGTTAATAAGCAACACCGCGATGTTCATGGTGCTGCAAGTACGATAAAGGTTAAGCCACAACTCGGTTTCCATGATGAGTGCGCAGGCGGGTTTGATTTGTCGCAGAAAGCGTCTGACCGCACCTGGAAAGTCGATAGGCAAATAAGCATGGTCGATAGTTTCTGCTAAGCGAAGCCGAGCTACTTCCCCCCCCGCAGGCGTGCCAGTGGTGACAATAATGGGTATTTGCGGAAAACGTTTTTTCAAGCTGTGTACGAGGGGTTCCGCCGCAATGACTTCGCCCACTGAAGCAGCGTGAATCCAAACCGGTTTAGGAAACTGTGTCCGCTGGTAAAAGCCGAACCGTTGGCGGAGATAACGGCTATCTCGTGTTCGTAAAGCCTGGACAACTGTAAGGGTCAGCAATAGTGGCGATATGAAGTAGAGTAATAGCGTATAGCTAAGGGATAACAAACTGTGCCCATGACGTGATGTCATCTACGCTTGGTTACTGCCAGGGAGGAGGACGTTATGCAAGTAGTTTTCTCAATGTTGGCCCACGCGGTTCCACTATGCTTAGAGTAGTTTTACGCGCAGCGCGTTACGGTTGCAAGCGCAAGCCCCGGACTTGCTTGTCACCGTGGGCAGACGTAGCATCGCCAGCATAGGTGAATCCAGAGGGTTCATTAAAGTTCTATGCTTATTGCTAATTAAATACGGTGCATGCGCCTTGGGTTCGAAATATAACGTTGCCGTGGTTGGGGCCCGACGTAAGCGACAGGGTACCGGTAAATATGTGGCGCGGGAATTCGCCAACGGTGGCTGCGATGCGTGTGCCATAGTCGGCACCACCCCCGACACCGTTGCCACTGCGCGTCACAACCTGCAGGAGCGATATGGCATAAGGCGTGAGGGCTATCTATCGTTGTCGACGCTGTTGGCGAACACGCCGGTGGGCATTGTCGCGATCTGCTCGCCAGCGGAAGTGCATTTGCACCATCTAGAAGTGGCGGTAGAGGCCGGCTGCCACGTTTTCTGTGAAAAACCTATGTGGTGGTCGACCGAGCTCGCGATTGACAGTGGGGCACGCGCCGAAATTCGCCAGCGTGCTGCTGCCCTGGTAGATCGATATACCCAAAAAGGCCGGTTTCTGGCGTTGAATACCCAGTGGCCTTTTACCCTGCCCGGCGTTCCGCGAATTCCATCCTGGGGCCCATAGATAGTGAGGGTCGGCCGGTGCGGTCTTTTTTGATGTGGTTACGTCCGGCAAGCCGAGGATATCCGATGGTGGTTGATGCGGCACCACACCTTTTGAGCATGCTGCAGGCATTGTTGGGACCCGGTCAGCTTCGGGATATCGACACAGAGTTCCAACATCTCCCCGATTTGGGTGCACACGCACACGGGCTGATTACGCTTGGCTATATGCAACCGGCGTCACGTTCAAGCTCAGTTGCTGTCTCGAGACCCCGAAACCGGCGGGCTATGCCATTAAATGGCGCATTTATGCAAAGACACCTAGAACCAGCTAATTACATGATATCATTTCAAAATGAAGGTAGGAGGGTCCTAGCGCGGGACCCTTTGGCCGTTTGTGTAGAAATTTTGTTGATGCCATGCAAACGAGGTGTCAACCTGACCGAACCAGTTTAGTAGACGGCATGACACAGCTGCACGAGCTTGTTTCCGCCGCTATGAGCAGCGAGCAATGATGAAAAAATCCCAATCCGTATCCAGCAAAAAGACGATCCCAATCGTTCCGCTTGCAGATGTTTCGAGCATGCTGCACCGGGTGTCACGAGCGGCTGATTTCGTTCCGCTGCATGCGGTCGCTAGCCAGTCTGCTGGACCTAAGCAAAAGCAAGTAGAGCTGTCACCGATTCACGACTTTATGGCTAAACTTTGTCAACCGGAGGTGATCGGGCGCCTCAAGGAGTATGTCCGTTGGCAGGTCGACTGGCGCAATGGCTACGCACAGGGCATGACGCTCGACGAAGCACTTAGCTTCATGCCTAAGCAGGTACCGTTATCCATCAATCTCGATTTGACCACTGCTTGTAACTACCGCTGCGACCATTGCGTTGACATGGACATCCTAAATACGGGCATTCGCTATGATCATGACAAGATCATGGATTCATTGACTGAGATGGCGGCCCGTGGTCTGCGCTCGGTCATCGTAATCGGCGGCGGCGAACCCACGGTCTATCCCAAATTCGAAGAAGTTATACGCCATTTAAAGGCACTTGATATAAAAATCGGTGTCGTCACCAACGGCAGTCTACCGAAGAAGATCAAAGCGGTAGCAGACGTGCTGGAACCCCAAGACTGGGTCCGTCTATCGCTCGATTCTGGTTCCAACGAAACGTTTTACGAGATGCACAAACCGGGGAACAAAAAGCACACCCTTGATTGGATTTGCGAAAACATCGCTGCCATCAAGGATGAGTTAAACCCAAAGTTTTCGATCGGTTTTAGCTTTATCATCGTGTGGAAGGACTGCGAAGCCAATGACGCCAAGATTCACGAGAATATTGACGAGATTGTCATGGCGGCTGAGCGCGCCAAGCGTTATAAGTTCGACTACATCTCATACAAGCCATTTCTGACCCGGGCTGAAAATAACAACGCCGAGATCGTCGAGCTTACTCAACAGCAAAACCGAGTCGACCCGATCATGGCGAAGATCCGCGAACAAGTAGATATCGCCAAACGATTAGACGATGAAAGCTTTAGGGTCGTTGAGAGTACAAATTTAAGGGTGTTGGAAAACGACAGCTACAAGGACTACAACCACCAACCAAAGACTTGTCACTTACAGTTTTTCCGTCAGGTCCTAAGCCCGCTTGGTGTGTTCAATTGCCCGGTCTATCGGCACGTGACGCAGGCGCAGATCGGCGATAAGCATTCGTATTCCGTGCCAGAAACCTTGCAGGAGGCGCAGAAGAATACGCTGCGCTTGATCGAAACCTTTGACGCCAGCGACGAATGTAAGCACGTCACCTGTCTCTACAATCACGCGAACTGGTTTATCGAAGACCTAATCGAGAATCCGGAAAAGCTTGAACGGCTCCAACCAACTGAAGATCGCCAAGACTATTTCCTGTGAAGTAAACGAAGTCGCACACACACCAGTTTGGTGCCGTTAGTACGCGGCGCGTGGTTTGCCGCGTGCGTGTAGCCAAATATGGCGCACGCGTTAAGCCTATCGTATACCCCAGCCATCGACACCGTCCTGTCTCTTGTCAGTGTTGTTTTGCGTTTAGACTCTCAGAAACTAAAGAGATACGAAGGGTATTCGGTTTGGTCTAGTGCCTTTCTCAGCTCAGCCACACCCAGTGATGAACGCACCGCCAGCAGCGATGTATCCGTGGATTTCGTGGACGGCGCGACATGGCTGAGACTCAACTGGGGGTTCTAATTCTCTCTACCAGCGACGCATTGGGCTGACACCTTGGTGGCACCGCCGTGGTGAATTCCAAGCTAATGCACAGTCGCCGTGGGCCTGTCGGCCGCGGGTGGGGGTGAAGCATGGTGCAGAACCATGCACCAACCGGTCTCTGTCAAATGGTAGACATTGGTAGCCAGCACGGTGTGACTCTGTTCGGCCAGCTCAATATGTTCGTGCACTACATGCACGACTACATTGCTATCCTCCGTGCGATGCTGCGCTTCGATGCGAAACTTCATCGGCGAGGTATTTCGGAAAATCGTCCTCCAGCTCTGCTCGACGGCGTGACGCCCATTTAGGGTGGGGCCTAGTGGGTGAATGCAGATGACGTGGTCATCGTCGGCCCAGACCGACATCATCGCCTCGAGGTCTCTGTGCTCGAAGGCGGTATAAAAGGCCGCCTCCGCTTCCCGTGCAGCAGCGAATTGTCGAGCCTTCATCGTAGCCAGCGATTGATGAGCGCAAGGTCGTTTTTGCTGACGATGCCCGCTGCTCGCTTGAGGCGCAACAAGTTCAAAATATATGTATAACTCGCATCTAGCAGGTCTCGTTTGGCGCGAAACAGATCGCGTTGGGCATCCAGTACATCTAGGTTGGTGTTGATACCGGCTTTAAACCCCTCGGTCTTGGCTTCTAACGCACTTTCGCTTGCAATTACCGCCTGCCGCAATGCCTCTATTCTAGCGACGCCGCTGGTCACGCCGAGAAAGGCGGCGCGCGCGGTACGTTCGGTTAAGCGCCGCTGTGCTTCCAAGTCCTGTTGGGCCGCGTTATAGCGATGTGCGGCCTCTTTAGTCAGCGACGTGATCAGCCCACCCTGGTAGATGGGGACGCTAAGTTGTAGGCCGATCTCCGTGCGCTCGGTCTCTACCCCTGGGCCGGTAATGCTCTCGTCGTCATCGGTATCGCTAAAACTGCCGACAAGGTTAAGTTTAGGCCAATGCTGCGCCCGCTGTCTTTTTACTTCTTCACGCGCGATGCTTGCTGCTTCGTTGACGGCAATCAGCGCGGGGTCCTGTGCCAGTGCCGTCTTGATCCATTTATTGAGATCAGGCGGATCGGGTTCGACCAGCGGCGCCTTTCGATCTACCGTCGCGATATCCCTGATGACTCGGCCCGTGATCTCACGCAGCGCCTGGCGCCGGTCACGCACCTCATTAATCGCCTCGATTTCTTGTGCCCGCGCTAGTTGAAAGCGGGCACGCGCATCATGGACATCGGTGATGGTCGCCAGGCCGACGCTTAAGCGCCCTTCGGCGACCTCTAGCTGGCGTGCATTTGCCGCTTTTTCCGCGCCGGCGAGCTCTACATTATCTAATGTTGCCAATAGGCCGAAATAGGCCTCGGCGACGCGAATGATCAAATCCTGTCGGGCGGTGGCGAACTGTGCGTCGGCGCGGCGCACTTCGGCCCGTGCCTGCCGCAAGCCGGCAAACAGTGCACGGTTGTAGATGGGTTGCGTAAGCGTAAGCTCAAATACAGTGCGGTTGATATCGGCGTCGCCGGCTGGACGCGAAACAATCCCCGTGTCTGTTTCAGTTTCGAGGTCGATGCGAGATCTGTCTGCCGTCGCGTTTATGGTCGGGCGTAATACGGCACGCGCTTGTCGCAGTTTTTGCTTATCAGCAAGGTAAGTGAATTCGGCGGCCCGATGGCGTGGGTCATTGGTAAGTGCCAACTGGTAGACTTCGAGCAGGTCTTCAGCCTGTGCACCGGGCCAACTCAGCAAAAGCGCCAATAATCCCATCCACACGCGTGAGGGAGAGCTAAAAAAAAAGTACATGGGGTGGATTCTAGTTGCAGCTTATTTATACTAATTTATGAAAAGTGATCGAATGGGAAGACTGTTCGCATCGTCATCAAAAAACAAACCTCTCTGGCTCTTCCGCATTCAACAATGGCGGCAGATCGGTTTCGAAAAGCGATGTTGTAGTCCAATTTTCATCACCCACTCGTTGGATTAACTGCACTTCCATGGCTGGCGAGTTGCCGACGATCGCGATCATACGTCCGCCCGGCGTAAGATCGTTCTGAAGCTTTTGCGGGAGTAGCGGCAGTGATCCTGTGAATAACATAACGTCGTAGGGCGCGTGACGATCCCAACCGCGCGCAGCATCACCGATTTCCAGGCTAATGTTCTGAATCTCGTGCGCGCCTAGATTCTGTTGTCCGCGCGAGGCCAATTCTGGGATAACCTCAACCGAATGCACGTGGTCCCCGAGAGTGGCCAACAACGATGTCATATAGCCACTGCCGGTCCCCACCTCAAGGATCTTGTCCTTGGGCTGTATGGCCAGTTCTTGCAACAAGCGTGCCTCGAGCTTTGGTGCCATCATTACCTGGTCATGCTCCAATGGTATGTTCATATCGACGTAGGCGCAGTTGCGCCAGGCCGCTGGCACATACTCTTCGCGCGGCGATTTATGCATTAGGTCTAAGATTTGCTGATCGAGCACTTCCCACGGCCGAATCTGTTGCTCAACCATCTTGTGACGTGTGATTTCAACGTTGATATCAGGCATAGGACTCGTGGGCAGCGGTATAATGGCGGCCGATAAGAGTAAGCGCTTTGGGTATCACGCGCAAGCAAGACAGTGACTACAATCAGGTGGCGGCATACGCAGTTGCATTCAAATATAGAATGCTTTAGTTTGGTCGTACTAACCGGCTGGGGGTGTTCGCCTCGTGAGCGGTGGGGGCGGGCTGAGACACACCCTTCGAACCTGATCCGGACAATTCCGGCGTAGGGAAGCTATAATCCTACCGCTCCTCCCGACGCCGCCTATGGGCAAGGAACCTTGGCATGAGCGCAAACCCTGAACACCTATTAAGCAAGACCGCCGCGGTGGATGCTGCCGCCATCGAACCATTTCCCAGTTCCCGTAAGATCTATGTTGAGGGTAGCCGACCACACATACGGGTTCCCATGCGGGAGATTTCGCAGGCCGACACACACACCGATGCCGGCGTAGAGAAGAATCCACCCATCTGGGTGTACGACACTTCTGGACCGTATACCGATCCCAATGTACGTATCGATATCCGCAAAGGGCTGCCACCGCTGCGGGCTGCCTGGATTGAAGAGCGTCACGACACCGAGAGCCTGCCACAGGCAAGTTCCGAATATGGTCGCTCACGGTTGAGCGACCCTAAACTTGCCGAGGTTCGGTTCGACCTGACACGAAAGCCGCGCCGGGCCAAGGCCGACATGAACGTGACGCAGATGCACTATGCGCGTAACGGTGTGGTGACACCGGAAATGGAATACATTGCTATCCGCGAAAACCTGAAGATTCAAGACTATCGCGACCCCAGCCTGCGGCAACAACACCCTGGCACATCGTTTGGTGCCTGTATACCCAAGGAGATTACGCTGGAGTTTGTGCGTGAAGAAGTGGCTCGAGGTCGGGCCATTATTCCCGCCAACATCAATCATCCCGAATCGGAGCCCATGATTATCGGGCGTAATTTTCTCGCCAAGATTAATGCCAACATCGGTAACTCGGCCGTGACTTCAAGTATCGAAGAGGAAGTGGAGAAAATGACGTGGGCCACTCGTTGGGGCGCCGACAACGTCATGGATCTTTCGACCGGTAAACATATTCATGAAACCCGTGAGTGGATAATCCGTAACAGTCCAGTACCCATCGGCACCGTCCCCATCTACCAGGCGCTAGAGAAAGTGGATGGGAAGGCCGAAGAGCTGACGTGGGAGATATTTCGTGACACGTTGGTCGAGCAGGCCGAGCAAGGGGTGGATTATTTTACCGTCCATGCCGGTGTGCGGTTGAGCTTTATTCCGCTGACTGCGAATCGAGTTACCGGTATCGTGTCTCGCGGTGGTGCTATCATGGCCAAGTGGTGTCTGGCACACCACACCGAGAGCTTCCTCTACACGCATTTCGAGGAAATGTGCGAACTCATGAAAGAGTACGATGTCGCCTTCTCGCTGGGAGATGGCTTGCGTCCGGGTTCGATTGCCGACGCCAACGACGAGGCCCAGTTCGCTGAGCTAAAGACAATCGGTGAGTTAACGCAAATTGCATGGAAGCACGATGTGCAGGTGATGATTGAGGGGCCAGGCCACATCCCCATTCATAGAATCAAGGAAAACGTTGAGAAAGAGCTCGAAGATTGCTTCGAAGCGCCGTTCTACACGTTGGGCCCACTGGTTACCGATATCGCCCCCGGTTACGACCACATTACCTCGGCCATCGGTGCCGCCATGATAGGTTGGTATGGCACTGCCATGCTGTGCTATGTGACACCTAAAGAGCACCTGGGCCTACCTAACAAACAAGACGTTAAGGATGGCATTATTGCCTACAAGATTGCGGCGCACGCAGCCGATCTCGGCAAGGGCCACCCGGGCGCACAGATTAGAGACAATGCGCTCTCGAAGGCACGTTTTGAATTCCGCTGGAGTGACCAGTTCAACTTATCGCTGGATCCTGATACGGCGCGCGAGTTCCACGACGAAACTCTGCCCAAGGAAGGCCATAAGGCTGCACACTTTTGTTCGATGTGCGGCCCGCACTTCTGCTCAATGAAGATTACCCAAGATGTGCGGGACTATGCCAAGCGCAAGGGCATCGAGGACATTCAGCTGGCCATGGACCAAGGCCTCAAAGAAAAGGCCAAGGAGTTCAAACAGCAAGGGAGTGAAATCTACCGGCGGGTCTGAGACTAGGCGGGATCAAAATCTCCAAGTCGGTCGACTTTGTTCCCGGTGGCTGTATCTGTCTACGTTGCGGCGCGCGCTTGGGATTCCCGACTGAGAACGTGCTTCGCGATTAGATCGCGGTCTCTCTCGCGTAGCTTGCAGAATTCCACCCCGATCCGGAACGGCAAACCGACTACGACACCGGGTTCATGCTTGCGGTAGGCGACTTTGCCGTAGGCGAGAATACCGACATAGGAAGGCAGCAGGATTAGCTCCATCTCCAGTGTCGCACCCGCCACAAGTGGATTCTCCTCGTAAAAGCCGATGCCACCGGCGCTCAAGTTGACGCGACAGATGGGCTCTTCCTGCACGTTTATTTCCTGCAACAGGAATGCACGCGCGACAAGATCTAGTTTCCGGTCGATCAGACGCAAGTACTCGGCGACTTCCAGTGATTGCTCCCGGATCTTGGCCAGTAGCGGTTGCATCTGTTGCGTGGTCGATGCGAATGTCGACGACAGTGTCAGCCGGTTGGGAAGACATACATCGAGATTCTCGATGTCGACCGGGATTTCCTGCATGCCAATCACGCGGTAACGCAGAACGATGTCGTCGTCGATACGACAGAATCGGCGGCGCTCTGCCGGCTGTTGGTCCTGGCTTACTTGTCGACTCATTGCAATCACCTAGTCAGGGGTTGCCCAAGCACAGTGCAAATTTCGCGCCACCGCCGTGACACAGCGTCTCACGAGCTAGGTAGGAAGATCCTACTAGATCGCGCATCCATAGATCTTTCGCAATAGCCCCGCAGGAATACTAAAGGTTTCGATCGACGGGTCGAAATGAGTGCTTAGCGTCTCCTCGATCCTATTCTCCTTAGGCCGAAGCTGGTTCATTTTCACATAGTCGGGGGATTACAAGGCTGCGAATGTGTCCTGGCCGCGGTGAACTACCGCATCCGAAAAAAGCACAATATCCAATAAGTTAGCAAAGATCTTAGGGACGGTACAAATATTGCTTGTATCTGGAAAGAACCAACGTCTGGCGCGCTTGACCTAGCGGCGAAGGCGTGTCGCTTCGCTAATGTGCGTTAACACTTTGATAATTCATCGAAAAAAGGCCTGAAAGTTGAAAGACACAGCGCAATCCTGGCTCGCCTTGCAATGCACGACGATCGCTGGCGTCTGTAGAGGCGTGGTGATCCTTGCTGTGCCCGAGGAAGAGGGGCTCGTCCCGGCTGCGTATTGGCCCGACGGAACAAAGGGTGCGCCTGAGTTATCCGCGGCGGCGGAACTCGCCGTTGCCGAACGCCGGGGCGTGGTTCGCAAACACGAACCGTCCGCATCCGCGGACGCAGAGCCAACCGACTGTATCGCCTATCCGCTGTTAGCGAACGGGCAGATCTTCGGGGTTGTCGCCATCGAGATGACGTCCCGCCCCGAGCCGCAGCAACGCGCCGTCATGCAGCTATTGCAGTGGGGCTCAGCCTGGTTTCAGGTCCTTTCGCAACAAGAAAAGGCCGCAACCAACGAACGCCTGGCCACTGTGCTGGGATTTATTGCCACCTGTCTCGAGCACGCACGTTTCGAGTCTGCTGCTACCGCGCTCGCGACAGAGCTGGCGACACGCCTGTCGTGCGAGCGAGTGAGTCTCGGCTTTGTGCAAGGTCAACACATTCATCTAAACGCCCTGTCTCACAGCGCCGGGTTCGGAAGTAAGACAAACATAGTCAGGCACATTGAGGCTGCTATGGACGAGGCGTTCGATCAACAGGCAACCATCGTTTTTCCAGCTGCGCCCGATGGCAGGGTACAGCTGATACGGGCACACGCGGAACTGTCCCGCCATCAGGGCGGAGGGTCTATCTGCACCGTGCCACTAACTGGTGATGGACGAGTTATCGGTGGGCTCACGCTCGAGCGACCGGCAGGACAGGACTTTGACTCAGAGACGATTGAGCTTTGTGAGCGGGTGGCATCGATGGTTGGCCCGCTGCTGGATCTGAAAAGACGTGACGACCGCTGGTTGCTGCGTAAAATCTGGGATTCCCTGCAGACGCAGGGTGCTAACCTCGTCGGGCCCAGACACTGGGGCCTTAAGTTCAGCGCCTTGACGCTGACCGGCCTTATGATTTTTCTTTCCATCGCCACCGGCGACTATCGAGTTACGGCCGAGGCAACGCTTGAAGGCAGCGTGCAACGCGTGGTCACGGCGCCACAAGACGGTTACATCGCGCAAGCACACAGTCGCGCGGGCGATATCGTACACGCAGGGGACGTGCTGGCTACGCTCGATGATAGGGATCTCAAGCTAGAGCAACTGAAGTGGGCAAGTGAACGTGAACAGTTATTAAAGGAATACCGCAGCGCCCTGGCCAGTCATGACCGCGCCCAGGCGAGTATCCTAAGCGCGCAGGTTAGTCAGGCGGAAGCGCAGTTACAGCTGCTGGCTGAGCAACTCGCCCGCACCCAGCTCATCGCTCCCTTCGACGGGTTGGTGGTCAGCGGTGACCTAAGTCAGTCGCTGGGCGCACCCGTGAAGCGCGGCGAGATCCTCTTCGAGGTAGCGCCGCTTGCCGCTTATCGCGTGATGCTAAACGTCGACGAGCGGGACATCGCCGAAGTCGCGAGCGGACAACAAGGCGAGCTAGCGCTACCCGCAATCAGTGGAGAGACCATGCCTTTTACCGTGACGAAAGTTACACCGGTATCCGTGGTCGAAGATGGCAATAACTTTTTCCGTGTAGAGGCACAGCTGGGCCAATCCTCCGAAGGGTTACGCCCCGGCATGGAGGGCATCGGTAAGATTCACATTGAACGCCGCAAGCTCGTCTGGATATGGACGCACAGGCTGGTCGATTGGCTGCGCCTGTGGGTGTGGTCGTGGTGGTCGTAGCTGAGTGAACAATGGCCGAATCGATCTACAGTTCTTCCTGGTATCGGGTTGCGGCGCTGAAGCCGCGCCTGCGCGGCCACGTGCAGATACGCAGACACTACTATCGGGAACAACTTTGGTACGTACTACAAGATCCAGCTTCTGGGCGACATCATCGCTTCGATCCCTGCGCTCATTTTCTAATCAGTCTGATGGATGGCGTACGAAGCGTGCAATCCATTTGGGACAGCGCCATCGCCGAGTTGGCTGACGACGCGCCCACTCAGGACGAAACCATTCGACTCCTCGCCCAGCTCCACACTGCCGATGTGCTGCAATGCGATGTGTCACCCGACGCACTTGAGATTTTTCGCCGTCAAGACCGCCAGCAGCGCATGAAATGGAAGCAGCGCCTCTGGAATCCGTTGGCACTGCGCTTTCCGCTCGTCGATCCCGACCGTTTTCTTGCGCGTTGGCTTTGGCTTGTGCGTCCGTTATTCGGCTGGGTTGGTGCCATCACTTGGTTGACGATGGTAACGACGGCGGTAGTGCTGATAGGTGTCCACTGGCAGGAGTTAAGCAGCAATTCGGTGGAACGTATTCTTGCTACACAAAACATGCTCCTGCTCTTTCTTATCTACCCGGTGGTAAAGGCCCTGCACGAGTTGGGTCATGCATTCGCCA
>Ga0114948_10000288_pt1 | contig 19319 bp, 17 predicted proteins | sample CR04metaG_FD_83877 | JGI IMG/M metagenome (GOLD analysis project Ga0114948, IMG submission 83877) | Deep subsurface microbial communities from Mariana Trench to uncover new lineages of life (NeLLi) - CR04 metaG | ecosystem: Environmental > Aquatic > Marine > Ocean trench > Sediment | place...
CACTGCAGATATCTTCTACACGGGAAAGATTCTCGCGTGTGTGCCGGATTCGGCTTTCGGTCTCACGCCGGCGTTCCTTGTATTTCGATATACCGGCTGCCTCCTCGAAGAAAGCGCGCAGCTCCTCGGGCTTGGCCTCAACGATGCGTGAGACCATATCTTGCTCAATAATCGAATAAGCCCGGGGACCGAGGCCAGTGCCTAAAAAAAAGTCGGTGATATCTTTACGGCGACATCGCGTCTTATTGATAAAATAATCGGAGCCACCGTCGCGAGAAGTTTCGCGTCGAATGGAAATCTCGGCAAAACCCGCGTACTGCCCCGAAACGCTACCATCACTGTTATCAAAGTGGAGCTCTACAGAAGCGCGGCCAACCGGCTTTCGAACCGTCGAGCCGTGGAAAATGACATCCGCCATCGAGTCTCCGCGCAAAAGCTTGGGCGAACTCTCCCCCATGACCCAGCGGACGGCATCGATGATGTTAGATTTGCCACAGCCGTTTGGCCCGACGATACCAATCAAGTTTCCCGTAATGGGAATGGTTATTGGATCAACGAAGGATTTGAACCCAGCAAGCTTTATATTCTTGAGGCGCATTCAAGATTCTCGATCAGTGCTTCATTTGGAGGCGATTACGCTACAATTTAAACTATCATACGGAATACCAAATGACTAACAAGCCTGGCAGAGCGCTAGAGACATTCGCGAATCCGCACCCAGAGCGTGATTATATAATCGCACTCGAAATTCCGGAATTTACTTGTCTCTGCCCCAAAACCGGACAACCTGATTTTGCGACTCTCCACCTGCAGTACGTGCCCGACAAAGACTGTGTCGAACTCAAATCACTAAAGCTATACATTTGGTCCTACCGCGACGAAGGCGCCTTTCACGAGGCTGTGACCAACGCCATATTGAGCGATCTGGTCGCGGCTACCAAGCCCCGTTACATGCGCTTGCGCGCCAAATTCCACGTCAGGGGAGGCATCACCACGACGGTGATCGCTGAACATAGAAAGCCCGGCTGGGCACCACCGCCACCACCACCCGACTACCTCCCCGGCTGGCAAGAATCTTCGGTACCCAACGTGACCGCTAAAGACATTGAACCGCCAACCGTCGCGCCAGCGACAAAAGCGGCAAAACCAGACACTCAGCCAGCCACTCAGATGCTCGATACCCCGGCGTCGGCCGAAATCCGCGGCGTTCCGCAAGCCCAACCCCCCCCACCGAAGCTCACGCCCACCCGACCGGACGCGGTTTACATAGGTGTCGACTTGGGGACCACCGGTTGTCGGGCAGTCGCCATCAATGATAGGGGCGAGCTCTTAGCGCGCACGCAGTCACCGATCCCGGCCCCGCTCAAGCATGGCGAACAAGTGACCCAAGACCCGACCCTATGGTGGAAGGCCCTGGGTGGGAGCATCACCACCTTGCTGGCCAAGATCGGCCCGGAGCGAGTGCATGCGCTGGCCATTGCCGGCACCTCGGGCACACTGCTGCTGTGCGACGAACGTGGATATCCGGTAACCCCCGCCCTCATGTACAACGATAGCCGTGCGGTCAGTGAGGCCCAAGCCATTGCCAATGTAGCCAGCGGTTGTTGTGGTGCCCAAGGGCCAACCAGCAGCCTAGCCAAACTCAAATGGCTACAGCACAAAAACATGGACAAGAAGGCTCGGCACGCCCTGCACCAGGCCGACTGGGTGACCGGCCGACTGACCGGTCTGTGGGGTCAGAGTGACTACCACAACTGCCTGAAACTCGGTTTCGATGTAGAACACCGTCAATGGCCGACATGGTTTGCCGAGCTCGAAATCAATACAGGCCTGCTCCCACGCGTACACACACCCGGCGAGCCCATCGGCACCGTCAGTGCCGACTCGGCACGCACCCTGGGCCTACCCCCGACTACCCAGATCGTGGCTGGTACCACGGATGGTGTGGCGGAGTTTCTATCGGTCGGCAGCACTACCCCGGGGCAAGGAGCAACGTCGCTGGGATCTACCTTGGTATTGAAGATGGTTTCAGAGCAGCCCATATTCTCGCCACAACATGGCGTCTACAGCCACCGTCTTGGCAATCATTGGTTGGCAGGTGGCGCATCGAACAGCGGCGGCAAGGCCTTGCTACAGTACTTTGATACCGCACAGATGATGGAGATGACACCCCACCTTGATCCGGAAAACTTTACTGGCCTCGACTACTACCCATTACCGCAAGTCGGCGAGCGCTTTCCCACTAACGACCCGAAACTTCTACCCAAACTCGAACCATTGCCTTCGGACAGCATCACGTTCTTTCAGGGTATGCTCGAGGGCATAGCCCGCATAGAGGCGAACGGCTATCAGCGGCTTACGCAATTGGGGGCGCCATCCCTGACTCAAGTGTTAACCACCGGTGCTGGCAGTCAAAACCCCGCCTGGCAGCGCATCCGCCAGCGCATTCTCGGGGTAGAAATTAAGAAGGCACGCTTCGGCGCTGCGGCCTATGGTAGCGCCCTGTTGGCAGCAGGCATGTTTAGAAACACATTCGCGGAAGTCACACACACGGCAACTAAAAACTAATTCGGCCATTGACACCGGAAACTCGGCGCATGATTCGAAGTGTAAGGCTGCTAGCAGCGTGGCAGAATCATTGCTCGTTCTCGCGACGTAGCAATGGTTCCAATTCCGACAACGCCCGACGATAAACATCGCGCTTGAAATCGATAATATGTTCCACTGGCGCCCAATACTCGATCCAGCACCAGTCATCAAACTCGGGTTTTTTACTGACATTCAATTGGACACTGTCGTCTTTGGCCACCAAACGTAACAAGAACCAGATTTGCTTCTGTCCTCGGAAAGATCGGTTGCGGGAGTTGCGCAGATAACGCTGCGGAATTTTGTAGCGCAGCCATTGCCGTGTGCGCCCCATGATTTCGACATCCTTTTCGCGCAGCCCGACTTCCTCCCACAATTCGCGGAAAAGCGCTTGCTCCACGGTCTCATAGGACTTGATGCCGCCCTGGGGAAACTGCCATGCATCATGCCCGCGGCGTCGTGCCCAGAGGACTTCGCCACCGTGATTGCACACTATAACCCCGACATTAGGCCGGTAACCGTCTTTGTCCACCATGTACGGCTATAATCGCAGATAAATTGGGAGTCCTTGGATTTTTTCACGAACACGCTTGTACGGCAATGTGCTGCCATTTCGCGCAAATTCGGCTTGTGTAAAACTCACCTGAAATGGCCCACATAAACCCAGTTCGAGCCACTGCGGGTAAAATTGGGCCGGCGGGTGGCCATAACGAACCATCGGCACGCCGGTCATGGGATAAACTTTGAGTCTCGCTATTTTCGACCTAGATAACACGCTACTCGCCGGTGACAGTGATTACGCTTGGGGCCAATTCCTGGTAGCGCATAACCTTGTGGACCGCCGATACTACGAACGTGAAAATGAGCGTTTTTGTAGGTCCTACCAGGATGGTGCGCTCGATATTCACCAGTACCTTGCTTTCGCTCTAAGTCCGCTGGCCCAACAGGATCTATCGACTCTAGAGCAGTGGCGGCGGGATTTCATGCATTCAAAAATCCTGCCCATGATCAAGCCGAGGGCTCAGAACCTGGTAGACAAACACCGGCAGGCAGGAGATACCTTGGTCATCATTACGTCGACTATGGATTTCATTGCCCAACCGATTGCGCAGGAGTTTGGCATTGAACACCTCATTGCAAGCCAAGCTGAGATCTTGAATGGTCGTTTTACCGGTAACGTCGTCGGCACACCCTGCTATCGCCACGGAAAAGTCGAACGATTGCAGACATGGGTGGACGAGCACGGGGAATCGATGACTGGGAGTTGGTTTTATAGTGACTCACACACCGATCTTCCATTACTCAACGCCGTCGATAACCCGGTGGCGGTGAATCCCGACGACACCTTACGCGCCGAGGCGCAGGTTCGCGGGTGGCCGATCATAGACCATCACTGACCCTGACCGATCCGACCAGTTATGAGAGATATCCAACAACCGGGGCGTTCCGTGGTAATGAGCACCCGAGGCATGGTTGCTACCAGCCAGCCGGTGGCTACTCAAGTGGGTCTGGAAATACTTAGCAAGGGTGGCAATGCCATTGACGCCGTGGTTGCAGCCGCAGCGACCCTTTGCGTGACCGAGCCCCAATCGACGGGCATTGGCGGGGACTGTTTTTTGCTTTACCACGAAGCAAGGTCTGGCAAGCTCTACGGATTAAACGGTAGCGGTCGTGCGGCAGCAAAAGCAACGCGGGCCGAATTTGACCGTCGAGGTTATTCGGAAATACCAGAGCGCGGCATTCTCTCGGTGTCCGTTCCAGGCGCGATCGACGCCTGGCAAACCGCGATAGAACGGTTCGGCAGCATGCGCTTTGGTGAGGTGTTAGAGCCGGCAATTCACTTTGCCGATGAAGGCTACGCCGTGTCGCCGATAGTGGCCAAAGTGTGGCGACAAAGTGAGGAGTTGCTCACAGCTTGCGCGGACACCTGCGCCACCCTGCTGATCGATGGTCGTGCGCCTGTTGCCGGTACGCGCCATAGACAACCGAATCTCGCTGCGTCGTTGCGCCAGATAGCGAGATACGGTCGTGACGCGTTTTATAAGGGTGACATCACAAAGCGAATCATACAGTTTGTTCAGGCGAACGATGGGCTGCTCGACCGCACGGACTTTGAATGCCATACGTCGGAGTGGGTCGATCCGATCTATACCTATTATCGTGGTTTGCAGGTTTACGAACTGCCGCCAAATGGTCAGGGCATCACCGTATTGATGATCCTCAATATCCTCGAGAACACCCAATTGAGTGAGGTTGAGCACTTAAGCGCCGAGCACATTCACACGTTGACACAAGCCTACCGATTGGCCGTGGTGGAGCGGGACCGATTCGTGGCTGACCCAGCGTTTAGCGACATTCCAATTAATGCGCTGCTGTCAAAGGAATTCGCACGTAAGCAATGGCAGCGTATCGACCCGGTGCATGCGCTCGAACACCCGGTTACCTCTGGACTACCCAACCATCGCGACACCGTGTATTTGAGCGTGGTCGACGAACAGCGTAACGCCGTGTCGTTTATCAATAGTCTCTATCATCCCTGGGGTAGTGGCATGGTTGCAGGTGATACCGGCATAATGCTGCAAAACCGTGGCGCTGGTTTTAATTTGATCGACGGGCACGCCAACTGTGTCGCCCCGCGAAAACGACCTCTGCATACCATCATCCCGGCTATGGTTTATCGCGACGACCGACCAATACTCTGTTTCGGGGTGATGGGCGGTGAATATCAAGCGATGGGACAAAGTTACGTGCTGACCAATTGGCTGGATTTCGGCATGGATTTACAACAAGCGGTGGATGCCCCACGATTTTTACCGGCTGGCAACGTATTCGGGGTCGAGCGCCCTATACCCGGCGCCACGCGAGAGGCGTTGGGGCGCAAGGGCTACCAGGTGGTTGAATCGGAAACGCCGATGGGGGGCAGTCAATGCATCTACATTGACTGGGATAACCGGGTATTGCAGGCGGCTTCCGACCCGCGTAAAGATGGCTGCGCCATGGGTTACTGACTCGCGGTCCACATCCGTCCGGCATCTGGCTCCAGCCGACCCGAGAACACCAGATTCATACTGATCTCGGATTGGAACCTCCACCCTTCATCACTCAAGTATTAGTTGGCTTAATACTAATCATTGAAATAATTACTTTGGGAAATATAGCTAGCGGCCAGTAAGATCGACTGTAGCAAATCCGAACGCAAATGGGGGCGTGTAGTTATGAGAGTTTGCATTGTCGGCGCTGGCGCAATTGGTGGTCTGCTTGGGGTCAAATTGGGCCTGACCGGTAATAATGTGACCCTGATTGCCCGCGGCCTTCACCTTGACGCGATCAAGAAAAACGGCCTCAAGCTCGTGATGAAAGACGGTAGCGAGCATGTGGCCCGCGATCTCAAGGCCACCCGCCATATCCACGAAGCCGGCCCACAGGATGTCGTGATCCTAGCGGTCAAGGCCCATCAAATCGCACCGATTGCCGCCGACTTGCAAGCGATGTATACGCCCGACACCACGGTCGTCACTACACAGAATGGAATCCCGTGGTGGTATTTCCAGCGCCATGGTGGTGAATTCGATAACCATCGCATCGAGGCAGTGGATCCGGGTGGCGTCATCGCCAGCAACATCGAGGCCGATCGAATCATAGGCTCTATCGCCTATCCGGCGGCAGAGATTGCCGAACCCGGCGTGATTCGTCATATCGAAGGCACCCGCTTTCCGATCGGCGAGCTCGACGGCTCTGAGTCCGAGCGCGCCAAAGCAATCTCGCAGATGCTTATCGATGCCGGTTTCAAGTCGCCCATTCTATCCGACGTGCGTTCCGAGATTTGGCTCAAGGCATGGGGCAATCTGACATTCAATCCGATCAGCGCGCTCACCCATTCGACACTTGTAGATATCTGTCAATACCCGCCGACTCAACATCTGGCCACAATGATGATGACAGAGGCACAGACAGTCGCCAATAAGCTCGGCATAACTTTTCGGGTGCCAATAGAAAAACGCATTGCAGGTGCCGAGAAAGTCGGCAAACATAAAACCTCCATGTTACAGGACGTAGAAGCAGGTAAAGCAGTAGAAGCGAACGCGCTGATCGGTGCCGTGGTGGAACTGGGCGAACTTACAAAAACTCCCACGCCTCACATCAGTGCGATATACGCTTGCGTCAAGTTGCTTTCCAAAACAATGCTAGAGGAAGGTATTAGCATAAAGGGTCAGTCACTCGAAGCCCAGCCAGCAAAGTCTCGCTTGCACGCCGTATAAACGCTATTCTTGATTGTTACAATGCCGAGCCGATGTGTACGCAACGGCACGGGTAATCAATGGCTAGACCAAACGCAATGAAAGCAGTATTGCTCGATGGCTTCGGTGATCGTGACGTCTTGCAGATGGGAGAAATCGAAACACCATCGGCAGCCCAAGACCAGGTATTAATTGAAGTCATGGCCACGTCGGTCAACCGCGCCGATATCGTGCAGCGCAAAGGTAACTACCCACCACCTAAGGGTGACTCAGAGATACTCGGCCTCGAGGTCGCCGGCGTGATCGAGGATATCGGCCCCGGTATAAGCGGTTGGCAGCCCGGTGATCGAGTTATGTCGCTCGTCGGCGGTGGTGGATACGCGCAACACGCGGTCGCCTATGCTAACCATCTTATCTCTATCCCCGAGCGCATGACGTTCGAGCAGGCCGCTTGCGTATGCGAGACTTACATAACCGCCTATCTGAATGTGTTCATGATCGGCGGCCTCAAAGACCATGAAAGTGTGTTGCTACACGGCGGTGGTGGTGGCGTCAACACAGCTGCGATTCAGCTGTGCAAAAACCTCACCCCCAAGGCGAAAGTCGTTGTCACCGCATCACCATCGAAGATCGAGCGAGTTAAACAACTCGGCGTTGACCTGGTGATCGATTATAAGGGCCAGGATTTTGTCGAGGAGGTCAAAGCCTTCACCGACAACAACGGCGTAGACGTAATACTAGATCACATTGGCTCTAAGTATCTGGCGCCAAACATGGCGGCATTAGCCATTAAAGGTAGGCTGGTTGTTATTGGCGTTATGGGCGGCGCCAAAGCTGAACTGAACATCAGTCTTATGATGGTGAAACGCCTACAGCTGATTGGTTCGGTGCTGCGAGCCAGACCGGTAGATGAAAAGGCACACATAACAGCTGAATTCACTAAAACCGTGATGCCGCACTTTGCTAATGGCAACATGACTCCGCTGATTCATAGGGTCTACCCGTTGCATGAGGTCGCCCAGGCGCACGAGACCATGGAAGAAAGCCGACATTTTGGCAATATCGTTTTGGCGGTCGCCGCCGCTGAGTAAGGCGCTACCGCAGATGGTTATGAACCGAGCAAAGTCCCGCTGGCGATGTCGCCACTGGCGGTGAACTCGCTGGCGGCGACTTTCTTGCCGCCCTCGGGTCGAACACGCTTTACCTGGATCTGTCCGCCCCTGGCCGCGACGTTGAAGCCCGTTGAGCTCACATTCGTAATTTCACCGGGCGCACCACCAGCGTCGGGAAGTCGGGCACAGTCAAAGATTTCCAGCTTCTTGCCTTCCAAGGTGGTCCAGGCGCCGGGTTGGGGATTGGCGCCGCGGATTAGGTTGTAGACCTCGTCTATCGATTTGCTCCAGTCGATTTCAACATCAGACTTCTTACACCAACTTTCATAAGTAGCCTGGGTTTCATCCTGTACGAGCCTCGGTGCATTGCCGGCGCGCACGAGATCTACCGCCTCCATCATGGCGGCGACCCCTAGTCGGAACAGCTTGTCAAAGTATACGCTACCAAGCGTATCTTCATCCGTGATCTCGACCTCCTTCTGGAGCAGGATCGGGCCCGTGTCCAGCCCCTTGTCTGGCCAAAAAATGCTTAAGCCTGTCTTCTTCTCACCCTGGATAATTGACCAGTTGATAGAGCTCGGTCCGCGATGTTTGGGCAATAGCGATGGGTGATATTGGATAGTGCCGTGAGTCGGAATAGCAAGCGCTTCTTCGGGAACCAACAGTATTACGTAAGCCATCACACAAAGACCGGGCTTAAGCGACGCCATCTGATCCCAGACTTCCTTCTTCTTGAACGAAGCCGGTTGAAACACGGGCACGTCCTTGGAAACCGCATAATCCTTTAGCGGGTCGGGCCTCTGCCCTTCCTTATCTGGCGCACCATAGACACCGACAACATCCTCGCCGCGCTCTAGGAGTGCTTCTAGCACGGCTTGTCCGTAGGCCTGTTGCCCATTGACGACAATACGCATGTGTTCCCTCCTAGAGCGTCAATATGACGAATAAACGCTAGACAGCGCCTTGCTCGTGCGCCGCCGCTATCTCTTCGTCACTGTACTCTATCACTTGCTTTAAAATTTCGTCTGTGTGCTCGCCTAACAGTGGTGAACGTTTTACCTCGGACGGGGAGTCGGAGAGCTTGATCGGGTTACCAACCGTCAGGTACGAGCCCCGCGTCGGGTGGTCGACTTCGACGACCGTGCCTGTTTGTCGCAGCGACGGTTCTTCCACCAAGTCCTTTATAGAAAGAATCGGACCGCAAGGAACGTTTAGCGGATTTAGGATCTCCATAACTTCAAACTTGGTTTTGGTCTTGGTCCATTCCTCGACCATGGCAAAACATTGGTCGAGCTTCGGCAACCGATCGGCAGGGGTTCTCCAATCGGGATGGTCGACAAGGTCTTCCCGGCCAATAACCTTCATCAGCGGTTCCCAACCCTGGGGTTGGATTATCACATAAGCATAATCGTCGGGGCCGCCGGGTGCACATTTGACCACCCAACCGGGCTGTCCGCCCCCGGATGAATTACCCGCCCGTGGCACCGCATCGCCGAACTTACCGTTGGGATACTGTGGGAACTCCTTCAACGGCCCATGCTTTAGTCGCTGCTGGTCGCGCACCTTCACACGACAAAGATTCAGCACGCCGTCTTGCATGGCACAGGTCACCCGCTGGCCGCGCCCCGTCCGCTCACGCTGGAAAAGGGCGGTGACGATGCCGAGAGCAAGATTCAAACCTGTGCCTGAATCTCCAATCTGGGCGCTGGTCACCAGCGGCGGACCGTCGTCGAAACCGGTGGTACTTGCCGCACCGCCGGTGCACTGGGCCACGTTCTCGTAGACTTTGCAATCCACATAGGGCCCAGGGCCGAATCCTTTGACCGAAGCATAAATCATGCGCGGATTGATTTCCTGGATACGCTCCCAGGTGAAACCCATGCGATCGAGCGCACCGGGCGCGAAGTTTTCCGCCAGAACATCACATTTGCGGATCAGCTCTGTAAAGATTTCTTTGCCACGCTCGCCCTTGGTGTTAAGCGCAATACTGCGCTTGTTGTGGTTGAGCATGGTGAAGTAGAGACTATCCACATCGGGAATGTCGCGCAGCTGACTGCGGCTGATGTCACCGACACCAGGACGCTCGACTTTAATGACATCCGCACCGAACCAGGCCAGCAGTTGTGTGCAGGTCGGTCCGGACTGTACGTGGGTCATATCCAAAATACGGACCCCATCTAACGCCTTTCCCATCGTACTCCTCGCATCGTGAATTACAGTTGGTGATAAGGATCAAAATGAACGAGGCCACTGGTGGCTCCGTTCATGACTACCACTCAAAACATCCTTATTTGTACATCGTCTGATTTCTTGTGCCCGGTGCCCACACATCGATATCAACCCAGATGTTGACCAGGGCCGGCTTACCCGAGGCCACCGCTTCGCGCGCCCGCGCTAACGCCGGGCGAATCTGACTCGGCTCACGCACGTCTTCGCCGTGACCGCCGAGCATTTCGGCGAATTTATGGTATGGCACGTCACCAAGCCTATTGCCGACATCGCCGCGCTCTTTACCGTACTTCATGATCTGGCCACAACGGATCTGATTCATGGATGAGTTGTTACCGATGACGCCAAGGAACGGCAAATTAAACCGCACACACGTCTCGAAATCCCAGCCAGTGAGCGAAAACGCGCCGTCACCGAAATAACACAGTACTTCTTTCTCTGGGTGCACATACTTCGCAGCCATTGCGAATGGCACACCGACACCAAGGGTACCGAGTGGGCCAGGATCCATCCAATGCCCGGGCTGGTGCGGTTGCACCGCTTGCGCCGTGATCGTGACGACATCACCGCCATCGCCGATGTAAATCGTGTCTTCGGTCAGGAATTCGTTGAGCTCGTAAGCAACACGGTAGGGATTAATTGGCACTGTGTCAGATTTAAACTCTGGCAGCATCTTTTCGTAGCGTTCTTCTTCCTCTGCTCTCAACTCTTCGAGCCACGCCTTACGTCGCTGGGCGCCGTTATCGGCACGTCCACTGGCAGCATCGGTGACCGCACTCAGTATGCGTCCGACATCGCCGACTAAGCCCAGTGAAATGTCGCGGTTCTTGCCAACAGTGCGATAATCCATATCGATCTGCACCACAGTGGCGTCAGCCCGCAGCCGCTTACCGTAAGCCATACGAAAATCAAACGGCGTACCGACGATGACGATGACATCTGCCTTGTCGAACGCTAGTCGTCGCGTGCGATGGAAGTGATGGGAGTCACCGGGCGGAAAAGTACCGCGTCCGGCGCCGTTCATGTAAGCCGGGACGTTAAGGGTACGGGCGAATTCGCGCGCAGCGTCGGCCGCACGACAAGTCCACACCTGACTGCCGAATAGCACGCATGGCCGTTTAGACTTGACCAATATGTCGGCAAGTTTTTCGATATCATCCGGGTCCGCTAAGGTCCTCGTCGACGCGCGATAGTGTCCTGCTTGTGGTATCCGTGCTTTAGTTACATCAAGCTTGCCATCGAGAACATCGCGCGGGATTTCCAGAAACGTCGGGCCAGGGGCGCCGTTTAAACATTCCCGAAACGCCATGCTAACCATGTCGGCGACGCGTTCGGTTGATGGCACGGTGGCCGCAAACTTGGTGATCGATTGCATAATGTCGACATGCGGCAAGTCCTGTAGTGATCCCATCTTGTGTTGGGTCAACGCACCTTGTCCGCCAATCAACAGAAACGGGCTCTCGGCACGAAACGCGTTGGCAACCCCGGTAACCGCATCGGTGGTGCCGGGACCAGCGGTTACCACGGCGCAGCCGGGTCTTCCGGTCATGCGCGCGTAACCATCGGCGGCATGCGCCGCCACTTGTTCATGGCGCACATCGATAATCTTGATTCCTTCATCCAGACAGCCATCATAGATATCGATAATGTGACCGCCGCAGAGGGTGAATATTACATCGACACCCTCGTTCTTGAGGGCTTTGGCAACCAGGTGGCCGCCTGAAATCGTTTCTGCCGGTTCTCGCCCTACATCTGCTTGCTTTGCCGGTTCCGCCATGGCTATCCTCCAATTAGGGTGAGGGTTTAACTGCTTAATTCTAGGTAGTCGACGTTCTTTTCAACGTGAGCCGCCAAATTCAAGGTGTGCTCACGCACAAGCCGCTCCGCCAACTCGGTATCACGTTGTTCAAGCGCTTCGATGATGTGCATGTGATCGATAATGGAGCGGCTCGCCCGGTCGTCTTCCGAGATTGTGCGTGCACGAATCCATCGCATATGAAGAAACAGATTTCTCGCCGTCTGATTTAATAGATCACAGTGGCTCATCTTCAGAATCGCCTGATGAAACTGAATGTTCGCCTCCGAATATTCATCGATCTTCGCTTGCACCTGATTATTTTCAAATGTGGCAAACATCTTGCGTAAAGTGGCAATCTCTTCGTCACTAGCGTTGGAAGTGATTAAACGTGCGGCCATGCCTTCTAACGCCGCCCATACTGTGATCATTTCCAAGATTTGCTGTTTGGTTTTACGAACAACAAATACGCCCTTTCGCGGCACCGTGCGCACAAAGCCCTCTTGCTCCAGACGAGCTATCGCCTCGCGGATGGGGGTGCGACTCACCCCTAGGTCTCGCGCCAATTGGCGCTTGTCGAGCCTGGGCTCTTCGATATGGGCATCGACATTCATCGACACGATGGCCTGCTTCAAGGCATTGTAGATCTTGTCCCTTAGGACCGAATCAACGTTGACGAACGGGACATCTAGCCGTGCGATTGCCATGGTTGATCCCGCGCTTTGGTATCTGGTATACCATATACCAAACGTCCATTGTCGACACAATATTTCACTATTTGGGGCTTAAGCCTGGCTGCTCGATGCCCGCTTCGCTGACGCCGCCTTAATGACCTTAAACAGCGGCAACAGAAGCAGCAGGAGCGCGACCACCATGATGCTGCCAGCAATCGGGCGCTCGAAGAAAATCATCGGTGAGCCGTTCGAAATAATCAGCGATTGGCGCATGGCCGGTTCCGCCAGCGGTCCTAAGACGATGGCAAGCACGGCTGGCGCCATAGGATAGTCCAATTTGCGCATCAAATAGCCGACAACGCCAAAGATAAACATGAGCCATACATCGTGCATGTCTTGGGTGGGGGCGTAACCCCCTATTACACACAGAATAAAAATCATCGGCGCGAGGATGGTGAACGGGAGTTTCAACACCCAAATAAAGCCAGGGATCAATGAAACGTTGAGCAGCAGCGCAACCAGATTCGCAACATAAAGACTGGCTATTAACCCCCACACAAACTTCGGATTTTCGACGAACATCAACGGCCCAGGTTCAAGACCCCAGATCACCATACCGCCGAGCAGAATCGCAGTGGTCGGCGAACCAGGAATGCCCAAGGTCAGCATGGGCAGCATGGAACCGGTGCTTGCGGCATTGTTGGCAGCTTCCGGCGCCGCCACACCTTCGATATTGCCCTTGCCAAAACTGTCAGGATCTTTCGCTATCGTTTTGGCTACGCCATAAGCCATCAACGAGCCCGGGGTGGCCCCCGCCGCCGGCAGGATGCCGACGAAATAACCTAAGAACGAACCCATCAGCGTCGCCTTGATCGTCGCCTTCATGCCTTTAAACCCGTCTATCAAACGGCGAAAGGTGAGCGTGGCCTGACTCACGTTCATCTCTCCCCGGCTGATCTCGATCGTCCATAGTATTTCGCCGATACCGTAGATACCGATGGCGAGTACTAGGAAGTTGATGCCGTGGTAGAAACCGGTGATGTTGCCGAAGATCAAACGTGGCTGGCCGCTGATGATGTCAAGCCCAACCGCACTCAGAACGAGGCCGATAAAAATCGAGAACAGCGTCTTCGGGATGTCATCGCCACCCAAACCCACAAAGGTCGCGAAGGCCAGCATCATGAGGGCGAATATCTCCGGTGACCCGAAGGCGAGTGCCACCGCCGCCAGCGGTGGGGCAAATGCCGTAAATAGCACTACCGAGATGGTACCGCCGATGAATGACGCGGTGGCGGCGGTGATGAGCGCCTGGTCGCCGCGGCCCTGCAGCGCCAACGGCCGCCCGTCGAACGTGGTCGCGACCGCGGTCGAGGCCCCGGGAATACCGAGCATGATGGAACTGATGGCGCCACCATACATCGCGCCGTAATAGATGGCGGCGAGGAAGATGATGGCACCGGTGGGCGGCACGATAAAAGTCATGGGTAGCAGTATCGCCACCCCGTTTACCGATCCCAGACCAGGCATGGCACCGATAAACAACCCCAAGGCACAGCCAAAGATCACCAGCGTCAGGTTCACCGGCTGAAACACGGTTATGAAACCACTGCCCAGGAGACTAAGAGTTTCCATGCTCTTTCCTAGCGAGTTATCTGCGCTAAATACTTGCCGTTAGCCAGGTGCATCATCTAGCCACGGGCTGACCGATGTGGCCACTAAAAAAAGAAATCGTACAGCGGGTAAAACAGCGGCTCCGAATACCCTTTGGGCAACGTGAGCCGCAGCGCAATTTCAAAGAATAAAAAGGAGACGATGGGCGTGGTGATTGCCAGTGCCGCCGTCGTACTCCATTGGTGATGGCCTACAAACCGCATGTAAAACACAAGAAAAAGCGGGACGGCAAAATACACGCCGATTATATGAATAGATGCGATCATCACGCCAAGTGAACCCGCACTGATCACGAACAACTTGATCGTGGCCTTGTCCATATAGGGTTCGCTAGAACGTGACGGCGGGCTCGTGCGCCTTATCCAACGCACGATAATTATGACGCAACAAACCAGCATGCCGGCGGCAAGCCAAAACGGAAACGCCCCACCGCCTGGACCTTCTTGTGGTATCCAGCCGATGGGGAGTTCCGCACTCTTCCACATCAGATAAACGGAGAAGATCGCCATGACTACGGCCATCACGAGTTCGGCCAATCGCATGGTCGCAACCCGCCTCCTCTCCGTTTAGTTTTTAGACGCTATCTCTTCTAATAGATTAGATCTCGCCGATGTCTTTTAGCATCTTGCGATGAATTTCTTTTTCCGAAGCCCAATACTTCTTGAGTTTCTTGCCGGTCAAGAACGCGCCTCTAAGACTCTTCTTTTTCATGTATTGTTGCCACTCGGTCGTCTCATAGACCTTCGAGAAAACCTTCTGATAGTACTTTTGGGCGCCGCGGCTCATGCCCGGCGCACCGACCACACTGCGCTGCATGAAGTAAACCGGAACATCGTCTTTCCCGAGTTCCTTGAACGTCGGTGCATCGGGAAACATTTCCATGCGATCCGGTGTGAACGCTGCTATTGGTCGCGTCGTACCCGCCTTATAAAAGCCGATTTGCTCGGAGGGATTGTTCACCGTCGAGTCGGCATGTTTACCGGCCAACTCCTTGGCAACACGGCCGCCACCCTTGAACGGTACGTATTTCATGTTGAGGCCATAAGCCGAGTTCAAAAAGCTAGTTAGCAATTGATCCTCTTGGCCCTTACCAGTACCGGCCATGATCCAATTGTTGCCCTTCTTCTTGGCGGCTTTCACGAATTCATCCACATTGGTAATGCCAGAATCCTTGTGCACCCATAGCAGAAAAGTATCTTCCGCCATGCGGCCAACCGGCGTAAACGTGGAGATGTCAACGCCCAAACCTGGCTGCCGCAGGGGTGTGGTGTAAAAGCTATTCAACGTGACCATTACCGTATGGTCTTGGTTGACGCCCTTCGCGTTTTTCAGATGAATCAACGCTTCGGCACCAGAACCGCCGGGTTTGTTGATAGCAATGAATGGCTTGGATGCCAGCTTGTGCTTCTCGATAATCGTTTGCATTAGGCGCGCCATCTTGTCGGCGCCACCACCCTGACCGGCCATGATGATAAAGTCGACAGGTTTCTTCGGCTCCCAGGCACCTGCATCTTGGGGTGCCACGACAGCACCAAATGCCATGAGCAGAACCCCGAGCAGTGCATACGTTACTGATCTGAATAGTGTTTTCATCACTACACCTCCATGCCTGTTTTCGATATGTTATAAATTAATAGGTTAGTCCGTATGTTGTATACCACACACCATGTTACAGGCCAAGTAGACGTCGGCGCCAGCGGCCGGGATCGCAGGCTTGGCCATCTACCACTTTTTATGCCCCGGCACCTGTATTCATGTAGTACATCGGTTTCACGTCGCGGTCTTGTGTCAACGAGGCTTCTAGAATACCGTACGCCAACGGTCGCATAGGCCGACTCGAGCCGCGCACTAAAACACCTTATCGGTCAAAGGATTTCCATGAACATTCACGAACACCAGGCAAAGGAATTGCTCGCACGCTACAGCGTCGCCATACCGCGTGGCGGTGCTGCGTTTAGCGTCGATGAGGCAGTTAAAGTGGCAAACGAACTCGGCGGGCGGGTCTGGGTCGTGAAGGCACAGATTCATGCCGGCGGTCGTGGCAAAGGCGGTGGGGTGAAAGTCGTGAAATCCATTGGCGAGGTACGCAGTACTGCTGAGCAAATGCTTGGTATGACACTGGTTACCCACCAGACAGGCCCACAGGGTAAGGAAGTTAAACGTATATATATAGAAGAAGGTTGCGACATCGCACGCGAACTCTATCTGAGTATGTTAATAGATAGAGGCACGAGTCAGGTCACGGTGATGGCGTCAATCGAAGGCGGCATGGACATAGAAGAGGTTGCCGCGAAGACGCCCGAAAAAATCATAAAGGTGGCGATTAACCCAGCCATTGGCATGCAAGCATTCCACGCGCGTCAGCTTGCCTTCGGGTTGCAGCTAGAAGGAAAGCAAGTTAGTTCGGCCGTCAAACTTTTGCGCGGCATCTATGATGCGTTTGTCGGCTTGGATGCGAGTCTCATTGAAATCAACCCACTAATTGTAGCAACCACCGGTGAAGTCGTCGCCCTAGATGCGAAGATGAACTTCGATGACAATGCGCTATTTCGGCACAAAGACGTGAGTGAGTTGCGCGACGAGAGCGAAGAGGATCCAATCGAACGCAAAGCGGCAGAGTACGATCTCAACTACATCAAACTAGATGGCACTATCGGCTGCATGGTCAATGGCGCAGGCCTGGCTATGGCGACCATGGACATCATTAAGCTGTATGGCGGCCAACCGGCAAACTTTCTGGACGTCGGTGGTGGTGCTAGTAAGGAACAAGTGACAAATGCTTTCAAACTAATTCTTTCGGATTCAAAGGTTGAGGGATTTCTGGTTAACATATTCGGTGGCATTATGCGTTGCGATGTGATTGCCGAGGGCGTGGTCGCTGCCGCCAAGGAAGTCTCGCTAAATATACCACTCGTCGTTCGACTCGAAGGTACTAATGTCGATCAGGGTAAGAAAATCCTGGCAGAATCCGGACTCGACATCGTGTCTGCCGATGATCTTGCTGATGCTGCGCAAAAGGTGACGACAGCGGTGCAACACTAATGGCCGTTCTCGTCGACAGAAATACCAAAGTCATCTGCCAGGGTTTCACTGGACATCACGGTTCGTTTCACTCCGAACAAGCCATCGCCTACGGTACCCAGGTGGTTGGCGGCGTAACACCAGGCAAGGGCGGAACCGAACACTTAGGACGACCGGTATTCGACACCGTGGCGCAAGCGGTGACCGCTACCGGTGCCAACGCATCGGCAGTCTACGTGCCACCGGCGTTTGCGGCCGATGCCATTCTCGAAGCTATCGACGCCGGTGTCGAACTGGTCGTGTGCATCACCGAGGGCATACCGGTGTTAGACATGGTGAAGGTCAAGCATGTACTCGATGATTCGGGTACGCGGCTGGTTGGCCCCAATTGTCCGGGTGTCATTACGCCGGGTGAATGCAAGATCGGCATTATGCCCGGGCACATCCATAAGCCCGGCAAAGTTGGCGTGGTCTCGCGTTCCGGCACACTCACCTACGAAGCAGTAGCCCAGACCAGCGTCACTGGACTCGGTCAGACGACCTGCATAGGCATAGGTGGCGATCCCATTAACGGCACAAACTTTATCGATTGCTTGGAACTGTTCCTCGCCGATCCTAAGACTGAAGCTATTATCATGATCGGTGAAATCGGCGGATCGGCCGAGGAAGATGCGGCGGATTTCATCAAACAAAGCAAAACCAAGAAACCTATCGCCGGCTTTATCGCCGGTGTGACCGCGCCACCGGGCCGGCGCATGGGACACGCCGGTGCACTCATCTCGGGCGGAAAGGGTGGCGCTGATGATAAGATTGAGGCACTGAAGAGCGCCGGCATTCATGTCGCCGATTCACCCGCGAGTCTAGGCACCACCTTGCTCGAGGCCATGAAACACTGAACTGAAATCGTAAGCCTAGTATAGAACTGGCAGTCACACGAGATGGGGCAGGTCAAAAGGTACAGTCATCCAGGTTCCGCACGTCGGTATGCGCGCTTCCAACCGAAAGGGCGCCAAGTCGACATCGATGCGTTAGAAGAGGTACAAGCGCTGTTGGGCGAATGCTCGCGCCAACGTGATCTCTTAATTGAACATCTTCATCTCATTCAAGATCACTACGGCTGCCTGTCGGCGAAACACCTAACCGCGCTGGCCCACGACATGCGCCTATCCTTGGCCGAAGTCTATGAGGTCGCCACCTTTTACGCCCATTTCGATATCGTCAAAGACGGTGAGGATCTTCCTAAGATTACCGTTCGTGTGTGTGACAGCCTCACCTGTGAAATGATGGGCGCACAAAAATTGCTGGTTGAACTGCCAAGTTTGCTGGCTGGCAAGGCGCGCGTCGTGCGGGCACCTTGCATGGGTCGTTGCGATACCGCGCCGGTGGCAGAGGTCGGCCATCACCACATCGACCACGCAACCAGTCAAACGGTGGCCGAGGCGGTAGACGGTGGCCACGCGCATCCTGAGATTCCAGCTTATACCGATTTCGATGCGTACAGCGCCGAAGCCGGTTACGAACGCCTACGCCAATGCATGGATGGCAAGCACAAGGTCGATGATGTCATTGAGCAGTTAGAGAGTTCTGCATTGCGGGGTCTTGGCGGCGCCGGTTTCCCAACCGGGCGTAAGTGGCGCATTGTTCGCGGCTATCCCGGCCCGCGTTTAATGGCGGTCAATGCCGACGAGGGCGAGCCTGGCACGTTCAAAGACCGTTACTATCTTGAGCGTGATCCGCATCGATTTCTAGAGGGTATGCTAATTGCGGCATGGGCCGTGGACGCAGAAGCGATCTACATTTATTTGCGCGATGAGTATCCAGCGATTCGCGCCCTGCTCTTAAAGGAAATACAAAAGCTCGAAACAGCGGGCCTGTTCGTTAATCGCAAAGTATATCTGCGCCGCGGCGCCGGCGCTTATATCTGTGGTGAAGAGTCGGCCATGATCGAAAGTATTGAGGGCAAACGCGGCCTGCCCCGAAACCGACCACCTTA
>Ga0114948_10000290_pt1 | contig 19300 bp, 18 predicted proteins | sample CR04metaG_FD_83877 | JGI IMG/M metagenome (GOLD analysis project Ga0114948, IMG submission 83877) | Deep subsurface microbial communities from Mariana Trench to uncover new lineages of life (NeLLi) - CR04 metaG | ecosystem: Environmental > Aquatic > Marine > Ocean trench > Sediment | place...
ACGGTGCCGAGCCTGTCAGCCCCGACACGCTGATTGCTTTCGCAAAACGTTTTGCTCGCTATGGTTTTCGTGAAGAGGCGCTGTGCCCGGTTTATGGGTTGGCCGAGGGTTCGGTCGGCCTGGCCTTTCCGCCAATGGGGCGAGGACCGATTATCAACCGCGTCGATCGCGAGACGTTTAGACGTGAGGGTAGGGCGATTCCCACCGACAATACCGAAACACAAACGTTACGATTCGTCGGCTGCGGTCAGACACTTCCCGGGCACGAGATACGCATTGTCGATGCAGCCGGTCTCGAAGTGGTGGACCGACAAGAGGGGCGCTTACAGTTCCGTGGGCCCTCCGCCACAAGCGGTTACTATCGCAACCCGGAGGCGAGCAATCGCTTGTTCGACAGTGACTGGTTGGAATCTGGCGACCTCGCCTATGTGGCGGACGGTGAGGTCTTTATCACCGGGCGCGTCAAGGACGTCATCATTCGTGCCGGACGCAATATCTATCCTCAAGAATTGGAAGAGGCCATCGGCCACATCCCCGGCATACGACGTGGTTGTGTCGCAGTATTCGCGGCGACCGGTATGGTTGCTGGTACCGAGAGCTTGGTGGTGTTGGCGGAAACCCAGCAAACCGACGCCAGCGCGCGTGATGAGCTGCATGCACGAATTACTGTTCTTGCGGTTGATTTAGTCGGCACGCCGCCGGATGACATTGTGCTGGCGGTACCGTATACCGTGCTAAAGACATCAAGTGGAAAGCTGCGTCGTGCCGCGAGTCGTGATCTCTATCAAAGCGGCAAGCTCGGTGCACGCCGGCATGCCCCATGGTGGCAGCTCGTACGATTTGCTGCAGCCGGCTTGCGGCCACAGTTGTACCGATCGGGTCGCCTCCTTACAGATCTTCTGTACATGGTTTACACGTGGGCTATCTTTGCGGTGGTGGCACCGGTGACCTGGCTGTGCATTGCCGTATCGCCGCGGCCTAGATGGTGCTGGGCCGTGCTCCGTGGTACTGGCCGTTTGTTGCTGCGACTTTCGGGAACACCGTTCCGAATTGAAGGCCTGAAGAACCTACCATCATCTCCATGCGTGATCGTCGCTAATCATGCTAGTTATCTAGATGGTCTGGTCTTGAGCACGGCTTTGCCGCGCGCGTTTAAGTACGTCGCCAAACGTGAACTAGACGATAATTTTGTTTCGCGAGTCCTGCTTCGTCGCCTCGGCGTGGAATATGTCGAGCGTTTCGATAAGCAACGTGGCATCGATGATGCTCGGCGAACCGCGCACTCGTTACGGCACGGGCATTCACTTATCTTCTTTGCGGAAGGTACGTTTGTACGCACACCCGGCTTGCTTCCTTTTCGCATGGGTGCATTCGTGGCCGGGGCAGAAGCCGGCGTACCGATCGTCCCAGTAACCTTGCGCGGTACACGCAACAAGCTCCGTTGTCATCAGTGGTTTGTGCGTCGCGGCGGTGTCAGCGTAATTATCGGTGAACCCATCAGTCCCCAGGGGCGCGACTGGTCCGCGGCTGTAGCCTTACGTGATGCCGCCCGTCGCGAGATACTACGTCGCTGCGGTGAACCTGACCTGGCCCAGGTAAAGTCGCCCATATGAGACGGACCGGTTAAGGCGCAATGATTAAACAACTCACAATAGCGGTAAGCGGCCAGGGTCTGCACGAATTCACGTCTGAGGTACAGGCAGCGGTACGCGACTCGGGCGTGATAGACGGATTGTGCACGTTGTTCATCCAACATACGTCCGCCAGTCTGATGATTCAGGAAAACGCCGATGCTTCTGCCAAGCACGACCTCGAGCGCTGGCTCAATCGATTGGTGCCGGAGGATGACTCACTATACACGCACAATGCGGAAGGGCCAGACGATATGCCAGGGCACATCAAATCCGCGCTGACTGCAACCAGCTTGTCGGTGCCGATTAGCGACGGGCGCTTGGGGCTAGGCGCTTGGCAGGGCGTCTATCTTTGGGAGCACCGCCATGGTGCGACTAGGCGTCGTGTTCTGTTGCACATCGGTGAATAACTGCGGTATATGGCGTATATTTTGCATTGGATTTTCAGTCACTTGGTCCCGAGACGAACTATGCAAGCTAGCCACATAGAACAAGGCCGGTCGAAATACAGAATTGTTGTGCCTTTGGTTTGCGTGTTGCTCATGACCAACGCCTACGCCGGCCAGGATGAGCGGGCATTTGAGCAAGCCAGGCAATACACGGTCAAGGTTGTTACGAGGGTCGAGCTGCCTTTCTACGGTGATAGGAAAGGCACCACCATCGGTGCTGGTTTTGTTGTCGATGCCGATCGTGGCTGGATCATGACCAATGCCCATGTGGTGGCGCGTTCGCCTTCACAGGTGAAAGTCGCGCTTCTCGATGGTGACTACTATGTAGCACGTAAGCTCTATGTCGATCCCTACATAGACATCGCAATTTTGGAAATGGTGGATAGGCCGGCGAAGAAACACATCGTAGCCGCGAAGTTAGATTGCGAGGAGACGCCCGCAGTTGGCCATACGGTGGGCGCCTTCGGCCATCCCTGGGATCTATCGTTCACCGGTACGCGCGGCATTATCTCCGGGATCACATCCAAGTTCACCGGCATGGCAGAGATGTTGCAAACCGATGCGCCGATCAATCCTGGCAATTCCGGCGGTCCACTCATCAGCCTACGGACCGGCAAAGTCGTAGGCGTGAACACCGCGTCACGACGAAGGAGTCAAAACACCAACTTCGCCGTGCCTATGGGCCACGCTTGTCGTATTCTTACTTTGCTGCGACAAGGCCGCGATCCTTCTCCGCCCGAGTTACCATTCTTTTTCTATTTGGACCTTGACGAGAATAACGAACTTGCTGTTGCCAAGGTCTTCGGCAAACACCATGGGCTTGATCTTCAAGAAGGCGATGTCGTGCGGCGGGTCAGCGGTACCGATGGTGAGATCCAAAACCGTGGACAACTCATCCATGCGTTGCGCGGCCGCTTGGATGATATCGAGCTAGAAGTGACCAGGGGCGATGAAGATATCGTAGTTCACGGGCGGCTTGCATCAGCAACACTCGTGGCCGAGCGAACCGGCGTGCTTGTTTCGGGCGTCTTGTTTTCAAGGAACCCATGGCGCGATTCACGTGACTTTGTCGACGGGCGCCCAGCCCTGATGGTGCATCACGTGGAACCCGGGTCCATCGGCGATGGCGAAAAACTGCAAGCCATGGATCTGTTGTTGGCAGTAGACAATCAACCAGTACAAACGCTCGAACAGCTATTGACTTATTTACGCACGGCTGAGTCCGAGAAAAATAAGGTAATACTAAAGATGGTCAGAGTAGGCAATTTGGATGACAGTATATTTGCCTACATCGAGCGCCCGTTAGAGGTGACAGGGTTAAGAGTTATCGGTGGCTCGGCGTTGTGAACCGGCCTAGAGACCCTCAATCACCACCATTTTCGATAAGGCGGTTTCGTGGCGCAATGTGCGGGCCTGGCGATACGCCGGGGATTCGTGCCATTGCTTAGCCCTTTCAACACTTTCGAATTCCAATATTACGAACCTATTTAGCGGCCAGTCTCCCTCGAGCACCTCGGTTCGCCCGCCGCGCGCCAGGTATTTGCCGCCGTAGGCAGCAATGGCGGGCGGCGCAAGCTTTCTGTATTCCTCATATCGATCCGGGTCGTAGACCATAACATCGACTAGGACATAAGCGGCCATCGTATTCTCCAGTATGTTTCAGGTAGCTAAATGATTGACAATATAGTTTCCGGCGGCCGACCGATAGCAGCCTTATGAGCGGTTACCACGGTAGGACGCGCTATCAGCATGGGGCTATCTACCATCATCTCCAACCACTCATCCTCGGTTCGCGCATCACTGGCAGACAGGCCCTTTTCCTTGGCCACGTTCTCGCCGAACCTAATAATCTCTTGTGGTTTCTTGCCTAAGAGCGCAAGGATGTACTTTAACTCTGATTTGGATGTAAGCGACTAGCCGCATTATTTTCCCGCGTACCAAAAACTGCGCCGCCAAGCGTGTTTTCTCAGCTTGGCGATAAGGTCGCTGGACAGATCGGGCGAATCAGACACACCGGCGTTCATCTTGGCCTGTGCGACATTGCGAATGCCAGGGATGACGCTACTGACGGCGCTTTGAGCAAGGATGAATTTGAGTGCAACCTGCACCATGGTTTGCTCATTGGTATCGCTTTCGGATTTGATCTTTTCCACCCTGTCGACCGTACGTACCAATCGGTCACCGGCAAAATAATTGGCCCGAAAATCGCCTTCCGGGAATGTGGTGTCGTTGCTGAACTTGCCGGTGAGGGCGCCTTCATCAAACGGTACCCGCACGATCACCCCGATGTTGTGTTCTTCAGCCGCTGGTAGCAGTTCGGCCGCTGGCTCTTGTTCGAAGATGTTGTAGATAAGCTGCACGACATCGACGTAGCCTTGTCGCATAAGATCGATCACACAGTTCTGATCGTGCTCGGGTGTAGACATACCAATGTAGCGGATCTTGCCCTCCGCCTGTAGTTCCTTCAGCGTCTCCAAGGCCCGCGGGTTTTTGTTCCAGGCCCGCGTCCACGTGTGTAGCTGTAGGATATCCACACAAGCGGTGTCTAGGTTCTCCAGTCGCTCTTCGACCTTCTGTCGCAGATAATCGGCGGGATAACGCGCATCGATATCGCAGTAAGGCGATGGTGGCCATGGCCCAGGTAGTGGGTGGATTTTTGTTGCGACGTAGACTCTTTCGGTGCGCGCCTTGAGTGCCCGCGCTATGACACGCTCGCTTCGACCCTTGCCGTAACCGGCGGCGGTGTCGATAAAGTTAATGCCGAGATCGATGGCCCTGTCCAACGCCGCCAGTGACTCCCGGTCTTTCTGATTACCCCAGGCGCCGCCACCCAGCGCCCAACCACCGAAACCAATCTCGGAGACCTCGAGCTCAGTACGGCCCAGCCTACGGTATTTCATAACGTTGAGCAGGAAAAGCAGATGTCCGGCGTAACATAGCGTTGCAACTCTTGTTCGCAGAAAGCAATCATCTCGTCTCTAATCGGTGCTTGGTAAGACACCATGCCATTGCTCGGTTCGAGCGTCGTCGCGAACAACGGCTCATCGGGGTACAACCGTAGAATGTTACGGTGGTAGGGCGCCGGCAAACGGAAGGCGCCTAGGGTTACCGAATGCAGGCGTTCGCTATCGAGTTGTTGGAACAGGTCGCTGAACAATCGTCGATAGTGCGCCTGGTAGTCTTGGTGGTAAATTACAGGATCGAACCGCAGACCCAGCCTCCATCCCTGGTGTTGCAATCGCACCATGGCGTCTATGCGTTTCTCCACCGAGGGTACGCCATTTTCGAGCGCGGCCGATATTTCTTTGGGTGTAAAGCTAAAGGCGACGACACAGTTTGGTAACGGTTTTGTTCTGAGCAGCGATCGTACCTGTGTACTTTTTGTACGGAGTTCGATAAAGGCGTTGGGGTGGCGTGCAAACAGCGGTAACACATGCTCGACAAAACCTGTGATCGGTTCTAACGCCAGGCTATCGCAGTCATAGCCAGAGAAAAACCAGATAGTTTCGCCGTTGACTTCGCTAATCTTGGATACAATTGCGGTCTCAAAGTCTTCGTAATTGACGAAAAGCACGTAGTGCGCTGAGCGATACATGCCTTGCAGAAAACAATAGCGGCAATCATAGATACAGTTCAGCATGTGTGAAAAGTAATAGTTGTGGTTGCCGCCGATGCCGTAACCCTTGGGCGTCTTGAGGACCATGCCGTCGTGTTTGCGTGCCAGGATAAGGGCCGGACGTTGCTTCTGTAACCTGAAATTCTGTGCCTTAGGGTTGAATACCTCGCCATAGCGCTCACAGATAATCGTTACCGCATTGCTAAAGTTCTCGCAGATCCGACGGACGCGAGGGTGATCCGCAATCTCTCGCTCGATATAGATCGTATTGATCATGATTTAGAGAACTCGATGGGCAAGATGTCGAGTTCTTGCCGCAGGTAACGCAGTGCATCGTTGGCGCTAGGCAAGGCGGCGAGCTTAGCGCTCCACACCGTCTTGGGTGAACGGGCCCGCCAGTGCAACAGCAGGCGCCTAAGCTGGTGTTGTTCCGAGACCGTAAACCGCCAGTGTTCGAGAAACCGAGCCAGTTCACCCGGATCCGACTGAAACTCGGCTAAGCGGGCCGCAAACGCTTGGAGTGTTTGTGTTAATACGTCAATTGTATCCAGCCGTTGTTCGATCAAGGCTTGCACGGTCTTTGTGCTGACCTCTTCGCTGGGTGTGGCAAGGTTGTCTGAAACGATCTTGTAACAATGCACAAGCTCGGCAGTGGTGAATCGACATGCAGTCGCATAAAAGCCGGCTGCCTCCATGTCGTAGAGCTTGTTCTCGCGATATTCGGTCTCCGGTTCATCGACAGTAATGAGGTCATCGCTAACACAAGGGAGTCCGAACGTTAGTGGCGGATACCAGTTTCGTCCTGTGATTTGATCCGTGATTTTATGAACAAGCACGCCATCCCCGATCGCGCGTCGGTTGTGTCCAACGATACCGATATTGAGCCAAGCCGTGCACGAATGATTGCCGGTTTGAGCTTGCAGGTAACCGGTTGCCGCCGCCGCCGCGACCTTACCTATCCCGGAGACGATCAGTGTGATGTTCTCATTTTCATAGACAGGAAACGCGCCACCGGTATGCCGCACTAAACCGTAGTGCTCGATAAGTGGCTTGGCTTCGGCTGGTAGGGCGACGACGAAATGCAGCATGCTAAATCACCTCCACCGCTGTTGCATGACAGACATCTTCACGAAGGCTTAGGTAATAATGCTGCTTCTGCCGATATTTGGTGATCTCTTGTAGTTTGTCACGTTTGATCGAGCCTTGCAGATAGATATCGATCTTCTTTATCAGCATGTTCAGTGCCGCCCGGTAATACTGAGGCGACAGGTTCTCTTGCAAAATGTTTTCTAGCGCGATGATGCGAAATCGATCCATGGCTGGGTATCGATGGGACAACTGATCAGCATGGCCGCCGTGCTTGATGATCAACGGCCGGTCGACATAAAGCACAGGAAAACGGGCACAGATACGTAGCCACAGATCGTAATCCTCGCAGGCAGGCAGATCTTCGTTGAATAACCCAACTTCGTCGAATACCGAACGGTGAATCAGAACCGATGATGGTGAGACAACGCATAACGGCAAGCAGCGTTCAAAGATGAAGCCGCCAGCCTTAGCATGTTTCTTCATAGCGTTGACGCGCTTGCCGTCTCGGATCCAAATTTCGTCCGTATGGCAGATCTTGTATTGCGGGTTGGCCGCTAGCATTCGTTTTTGTGTAGACAGTTTTTGCGGTAACCACTCGTCGTCAGAGTCTAGAAATGCCAGCCAATCCCCGCTTGCGGCTTCGATAGCGCGGTTTCGAGCGCTGCTCACGCCCTGGTTGTGTTGCCAAATACAATGAATCCGCGGAAACCGCGTGCGTAATATTTCTACCGTGCCGTCATCGGAGCCATCATCGACTACAATGACATCTTGGGCAGGTTCGGTCTGTGCGAGCACCGATTGCAGTGCGCGTTCGAGGATTTGGGCACGGTTGTATGTGGGGACGATTACAGAGACATCCATACGCGTTTGTCAGGCTCCCGCTGAAATTCACATTATACTTATCTCGCGCTGTTCTATTGGGCATTGTCATACTAATATATTTCGGGTTTAATCGATTAGTACACGCTAATCTTACCGACTACAGGTCGTAGTCCATCGCTGAGGGTCATGGGCGCCTCCAGAATCCCGAGATCTGCGGTCACTCCAGCCCGGCTTGCAAGAATGTCGGCCGTCAAGGGGGCCCGCAACCAGGCTCTGCAACTCGTCGACCAAACAAACAAGGCGGGTCGACTGCTTGCTGATGGAAAAAATGAAGGCGCATTACACCAGTTTCGCGTCGCACTACGTAGATTGCGCACATTTCTTCGTGGCTACGCTTCCCACCTATCAGTAACGAAGAAAATACGAGGCATCCTACGGCGGTTGGCCAAACGCACGAACGCGGCGCGTGATCTCGAGGTATCGATATTGTGGCTGAAAGAGCAACGCCGGGCCCTTAACGCCCGCGAGCGGATTGGCTTGGATTTGCTGTTGGAAGACCTGGAACGTAATCGCGACAAGGCCTATGAAAGTATCCGTGATCGCGTGTTGAAAGAATGGAGGCCCATAGAAGGGGAACTAACGAAGTTCCTTAGCGGTACGTTCAAAGATCAGCCTGTGATCCACACCTTCGCGCAGGCAAGTGCGGAGCTCGCCAGCGAGTACAGTTACGAGCTAGAGATGGGCCTGAGCCGGCTAGAGCGGCAGCAAAACAAAAAGATGGCGCATCGAGCTCGGATTCGTGGTAAACGTCTGCGCTACCTACTAGAACCGATGCGTCGCACCGTACCAGGTGTCCAAGGTGCATTGACAGCGCTAAAGCGGTTACAGGACGACCTAGGTTTGCTTAATGACTCAGGCGTGTTGCTTGAACAGCTTTCGGAGGCGGCCGAGGTTTTTTCGGCAAAACGTGTGCAGCGACTACTGGACCTGGCTACTAAGGACAATCCCAACCGTGCTCGGATGCACAGTGAGATGCGCGATGACGCCCTGCCGGGGTTGTTGGCACTAGCGCGGCGTGCAAAAATTCGCAGGCAACAGGCCTTGCTTAAAGTAATGGAAAACCACGTACTGGCACGCGCTACCATCATAGACCGCATCCGCCAAGTGGCAACCCGATTGGGTGACCAGACAAACCAACCGCCGAGAACACAAGCTAAGAAGATTCCGCAGCGTCAAACTCGTAGAAAGATAACTACAAGAGCTCGCCGATCGCGCGCTGCCAGACCACGGTCTCGCTAGCAGCCGAGGAATGCGAGCGAAAGCATCCAGTACCTCCCCCACGTTGGCAGAAGCCGACGATACCATCGCGGCCATAGACCTCGGTTCCAACAGCTTTCATATGAAAGTGGCACGTCTGCGCGATGGCGAGTTGAGCGTGCTCGACCGCTTACGCGAGATGGTGCGTCTGGCGGGTGCCCTGGATGAAGACAATCGTTTGGTTCCGGCGGCGACAGCGCCTGCCTTAGCTTGCCTGAAACGTTTCGGCGAACGCGTGCGTCACATGCCAGTCGGCAGTGTCCGCGTCGTCGGAACCAATACCTTGCGGCGCGCACACAACAGCGCTGAGTTCATCGCTGCCGCTGAAGCAGCCCTTGGACATCCTATCGAGGTGATATCCGGTGTAGAAGAAGCGCGCTTGGTTTACCTCGGCGTTGTTCAAAGTGTCGCCAACGATGGCCAACGCCGATTGGTCATCGACATTGGTGGTGGTAGCACCGAGTTAATTATCGGTGAGGGCCTACAACCGATCTACATGGAAAGCCTTTACATGGGTTGCGTCAACATGAGTGAGGCGTATTTTCCTGACGGAAAACTCTCACGCAAACGGCTTCGTCGCGCAGGTATTGCGGCGCGTATCGAGTTCGAACCACACGAGGCGAGATTCCGACGGTTAGGTTGGGAAGAGGCGATCGGTACATCCGGCACTATCCGGGCCGTCGAGCGTATTGTGACCGAGGCAGGTTGGAGTAACGAAGGTATTACGTGGCCGGCGCTAAAACGTTTGCTTGCCGCGTTGGTCAAGGCGGAGCAGGTGGAAGGCCTAAAGTTGCCCGGGCTTAGTGCTGATCGGGCGCCCGTTTTTCCGGGAGGAGTAGTGGTATTGCATGCTGCGTTCGAAGCGCTTGGCGTTGAACGTATGCTGTCCTCTGACGGCGCACTACGCGAAGGGCTGCTCTACGATTTGATAGGACGTATCCGCCATGAAGATGTGCGTAGTCGCACGGTGACCGCGCTTGCCAAACGACACGACGTGAATCCAGACCAGGCCATGCAGGTGGAGCGAACGGCGCTACGATGTTTCGCGCAGGTCGTGGAGGATTGGTCATTAGGCGGTGATTTACCACAGCAATTGTTACGCTGGGCCGCGCAGCTCCACGAGCTTGGACTCGACATTGCGCATAACCAGTACCATAAACACGGCGCATACATTCTAGAGAACGCAGATCTCCTCGGCTTTTCCCGACAAGAACAGCGCCTGCTTGCCGTGCTCGTGCGTGCCCACCGCCGGAAGTATCCCACAAGCGTGGTTAAGGAATTACCAGCAAACTGGTTGCCAATCATGCAGCGGTTGATTGTCCTACTACGTTTGGCCGTTGTGTTGCACCGCAGTCGCTCGCCCGACCCATTGCCGCCGATTGAGCTAAAGGGAAGGCCAGGTTCGCTGGTAGTACAGTTCCCGAAACGTTGGTTGAGAGAGCATGCGTTGACGCGAGCCGATTTAGAAGAGGAAGCAGAGTTCCTAAGGGCTGCTGACATCCAACTGAAAGTGCGCTAAAGACTGATCTGTGAAAATGCATCGTTGGCCCAAGACGGTTGCTGTGGCGCGATCCATCCAAGAGTGCCTTCGCCACGAAGTAATCGAGAAAGATGTATTGGCGAAACCTCGGCGAGTAGCGGGTGTCGATGTGGGATTTGAGCAGGGTGGGACAGTAACGCGGGCTGCCGTTGCTGTGTTGGATTTCCCAGAGCTGACACTGCGCGAACACGCCATCGTGCGTCGCAAGACACGCTTTCCTTATGTGCCGGGATATTTGTCCTTTCGGGAGGCCCCCGCTATCTTGGCAGCACTGAAAAAACTGCGCGAGAAGCCCGATTTGCTCTTATGTGATGGCCAAGGGTTGGCGCATCCACGTAGATTCGGATTGGCATGCCATCTCGGTGTGCTTGCGGACATTCCCAGTATTGGTGTCGCCAAGTCGCGGCTCATCGGTGATCATGACCGGCTGCTCGAAAGTAAGGGCGCCTGGGTGCCACTCTCAGTTGACGGCGAACGCATCGGTGCCGTCCTACGCACCCGTACGGGTGTGCGCCCCCTCTATATTTCTATCGGTCACCGAATAAGCTTGAGGACGGCGATTAAGTACGTACTGTTGTGCACCACCAAGTATCGATTGCCGGAGACGACGCGCCACGCCCATAGGCTCGCATCTGGCTGAGTTGGCATCACCGATTACCCTGAGCTGAAACGCCCAGTCAATTTCACGGCTTCACCGCGAGCACTGCGTAGCATTGTACTTTTGGGCCGCGCGAGGCGTTGGTGGTAAACACTTACGTGCCTTGGAGATTGGGCGCTGCTCGCGTACGATGTCGCGGGTGAAAACCTGCACAACGGCCAGTTTCCCTCGAGTAGATGCCACGAGTAATTCGCTAGAGAGCGATTGCTGATGGAGACTACCCAGCAGTTTCTCGACGTTGCCTGGATTCTCGTGTGTGCAGCGCTGGTGATGTTGATGCAGGCGGGGTTCTCCTGCCTGGAAAGCGGCCTCGTACGTAGCAAGAACAGCATCAACGTGGCGGCCAAGAACTTCGCCGACTTCTGTCTTTCTTCCGCCATATTCTGGCTCTTCGGGTTCGCGTTCATGTTCGGCGCCACCTACGGCGGGGTATGGGGCACGTCCGGCTTTTTCTTCGATGAGACCGCCAATCCCTGGCTGATGGCGTTCTTCATTTTTCAACTGGGGTTCTGCGGCACGGCGACGACCATCGTCTCGGGCGCGGTGGCCGAGCGCATGCGTTTTACCGGCTACCTCGTGATCGCGACCATTCTCTCCGCTGTGATCTACCCGATTATTGGCCATTGGGTATGGGGAAGCGCCGGCGGTGCTACCCCGGGCGGGTGGCTTGAGGGCATGGGGTTTATCGACTTTGCCGGTTCGACCGTGGTCCATTCGGTCGGCGGCTGGATCGCGCTCGCCGCGATCATCATCATTGGCCCGCGCATCGGGCGTTTTGGCGAAAACGCGGTCCCCATTCACGGTCACGATATACCGATAGTGACCCTGGGCGTATTTCTGTTGTGGTTCGGTTGGTTTGGGTTCAACGGCGGCAGTACGCTCGGCCTCACCCCGGAGGTGCCGACGATCATCGTCAATACCACCATCTCCGGGGCGTTCGGTGGCGTCGTGGTACTTCTCCTTTCATGGTGGCTAACGGGACGGCCTGATGTCGGCATGACTATGAACGGCTCGTTGGCCGGGCTCGTCGGCATCACGGCCTCGGCCCATATCATGACCCCGGCGGCGGCGGTTGCCATTGGCTGCATTGCTGGCGTCGTCATGGGTGCCGTCACCGTGCTCGTGGAGAGACTCGAGCTCGACGATGTCGTCGGTGCCGGGCCGGTGCATCTCGGCGCCGGTATCTGGGGAACACTGGCGGTTGCCATCTTTGGCGATCCCGAAGCCTTGGGCACCGGTTTGGGGCGCTTGGAGCAGCTTATGGTGCAGGCCCTTGGGGTGGGGGCCGGCTTTGTCTGGGCCTTCGGGGTGGGCTTCATCCTGCTGTGGTTATTTAACCGCTGGTACCCGCTGCGCATCGACCCCGAGGGCGAACGCATCGGTCTCAACGTGGCCGAACACGGCACCAGCACCGAGATCCTCGATCTTCTGACCGAGATGGATACGCAACGCAGCACCAGTGATTTCTCACAGCCGGTCAGCGTCGAGCCCCATACCGAGATCGGCCAGATCGGGCAGCAGTACAACCGGGTGCTGGCGGACATCAACGCCGAGCAACAAAGACGCGAGGCGGCAACCGAAGCCCTGAAGCAAAGAACCGCGTCGCTTCAGTTGCTGCGAAGGACCGCCGTTGCCGCCAATAAGGCGACGACCATCGAGCAAGCCTTGAAGACCTGCCTGGAGGACATTTGCGCGTTCGGTGGATGGCCGGTGGGACACTGTTATATGGTCGACGAGGCAACGGGTGAACTGGTTTCGTCGAAAATCTGGCACCTCGATGATCCCGAGCGATTCAAGGTCTTTCGCGAAATTACCGAGGCCCATCACTTTGGGCCAGGACCCGGTTTATCCGGTCACACCTTGGCCACCGGCAAACCGACGTGGATGGTGGATGTGACTCAGGAGCCGACCTTTCGTAGAGCGAAACTGGCAAAGGATATCGGGGTCAAAGCCGGCTTCGCCTTCCCGGTGCTGGTGGGCGAGCACGTTGTCGCCGTGCTTGAGTTTTTTTCCACCGAGGCGGCGGAACCTGACGAGGCAATGGTAGAAGTCATGGTCGCCGTCGGCACCGCGCTTGGTCGCGTGGTAGAGCGCGGGCGGTCTGAGGCGGCGCGCTTCAAGACGGTGCTCGATCACATCCCTGCCATGGTGTATCTCAGGGATCTTGACGGGCGCTTTGTCCTTATTAACCGAAAGTATGAGGAAATCCATGGAGTGACTAACGATGAGGTGCACGGAAAGAAGCTCCAAGAAGTTTTTCCCAAGGCCGAGGCTGAGGAGTACGCCAGACTCGACGCCGAGGTCATCCAAAAGCGTCAGATCGTCGAGCGCGAGGAAACACCCGCCCTCCGCGGAAAAACGAGAAACCACGCCTTCGAAGTCGTGCAGTTTCCGGTCTTCGATCTTGCTGGGGAGATGGTGGCACTTGGCGGGATTGACATCGATATCACCGAGCGCAAGCGAGCCAGGGAGAAACTAGAGGAGGCGTATGAGATCATCAGGAACCAGAAGGAGCGGATGGAGGACGAGCTAAATATCGGCAGGGAAATTCAGATGAGTATGCTGCCGCTCGTTTTCCCCCCCTTTCCCGATCACGACGAATTCTCTATCTATGCGGTGCTGGAACCAGCGCGTGAGGTCGGCGGCGACTTCTATGATTTCTTTTTCATCGATGACGAGAGGTTTTGCATTTGTATTGGTGACGTATCCGGCAAAGGCGTGCCGTCGGCTTTGTTCATGGCAGTCACAAAGACCTTGATTAAGTCGCGGACCACGGACGATTTTTCGACCGCCAGCATTCTGACTCACGTGAATACCGAACTAAGTACCGACAACAAGAGCTGCATGTTCGTGACGATATTTTTGGGGATACTAAACATCCGAACCGGGCAACTGATCTACACAAACGCGGGACACAATCCGCCCTATCTGAAACGGAAGGATGGCTCCCTTCAACGTCTTGACACTCGCCACGGGCCGGTGATAGGCGCAATGAGCGGGATGGTCTACGAGGAGGAGGCCGACACCCTAGGTCCCGGAGACTTACTCTTCATGTACACGGATGGCGTGACGGAAGAGATGAATGTTGACGAACAACTGTTTTCTGAACAAAGGATGGCGAAACTGTTGATGTCGGACAAGGGGAGTTCAGTTGAAGCGACCGTTCGAGACACGGTTTCCGCCGTCAAGCGCTTCCGGGGCGAGACCGAACAGAGCGACGATATCACCGTTTTGGCGTTGCGGTTCCAAGCAGATCCAGCCACTGAATCGACGGCTGTCCTCCACATGATTGTCAAGAATGATCTGTCTGAGATCGCGAACGTCAACGCGAAGTTCGAGAAGTTCGCGAAAGAGCATAACCTTCCGGGCGTGGTGGGCCAGAAGATGGGCGTTATATTCGACGAGCTCCTGAACAATACGATTTCTTATGCATTCCGAGATGATGCAGAGCATGAGATCGACATCAGGGCAGAACGGGCCGGTAACCGGCTGACGATAACGATCTCGGACGACGGGATTCCGTTCAATCCCCTGGGCATCCAAACGCCGGATACGCGCCTTTCGCTCGAGGAGCGTGAGGTAGGGGGATTGGGCATTCACTTGGTTCGGAACATGGTCGATAACATTTCGTACCAGCGTGGCATTAACAGGAACGTTCTGTCGCTCGTAATGCACACCTAGTCTGAGACGATGTGATATCGTCAGTCAATAGTTGTACACATTTCTGGAGGACAACGTTATGGAGATCACAGTCACTGATGCCGGTGAAGTCAAGGTCGTTCGGATCGAGGGAAAACTGGACACCCAGACCTCGGCGGATGCCCAGGTCCAGTTGACGCAGCTTATCGATCAGGGAGCGACAAAGCTTGTCGTCAACTTCGAGAAGCTCGACTACATTAGCAGTGCCGGGCTGCGGATATTGCTCACGGTGGCCAAACGACTGAAAGGCGACAGCGGCGAGCTGCGGATCTGCAGCCTGAACGGGGTCGTGCAGGAGGTCTTCGACATTTCCGGGTTCACCACGATTCTTGCCGTTACAAAGACTGAACCCGAGGCGCTCGACGGCCTTTGAACGCCACCGCGGGAACCAAAGAAAGCATGTATCCCGCTAAGAAACCGAAACCACCGGGATGTGGACGGTGAAGACCGTGCCTCTTCCTACTTTGCTGTCGACCGTGATTTCGCCACCGTGAGCATCGACGATCTGTTTCACTATTGACAGCCCCAGCCCGGTACTCTTCTCTCCCCCCGTCGGCTGCACGCTGAGCTTCTGGAAAGTGCCGAACAGCTTGCCAATCTCTTCAGATGGGATGCCGGGCCCCTGATCCGCTACGGTGATTTCCAGAGTGTGTTCCGTTTGCCGGCAGGCAAGTTGGACCGTGGTGCCCGAGAGAGAGAATTTAATTGCGTTGGTGAGCAGGTTGTCTATAACTTGCCGCATCCGATCAACATCAAAGAGGCTATTGGCAACTTCCTGGAGATCGGTGATCAGTTTGATCTGCTTCTTTTCCGCACTGCTTGCCACCAGCTCGGCCCGTTCTGCGACCAGCTTGGAGAGATTTTCCTCAGTCAGTCTCAGATCGAATTTGCCACTCTCGATTACCGACAAGTCCAACAGGTCGCTTACCAAGGTCAGCATCTGGTTGCTCACACGGTAAATCGAATCTAGGAAAGAGCGTTTCGTGTCCTCGTCTAGTTCCATCTCAACTAACATCTGGCTCATACCGCGGATGGAGGAGAGGGGATTTCTTAAATCATGGGCGGCGATGCCCAGATATTTGTCCTTGAGTTGGTTTAATTCCTTCAGCCGTTCCTCTGCTTCGGCGGCACATTCAAGGTGAAAGTCACGCGCCTCCAATTTTACGAGGATCAAGCCGATAGACTCAGCCAACTCTGCCACGTTAGGATCTATCCCTTCCACACCCGGAAGGGCGTACAGATCGTCCAGGCTGCTAAAATCTCCGCGGGCGACGTTCTGGATAATTTGAGCCAACAGTATTTGGCCCCCGTCTTTGAGGGTATTTTTGGGCAGTGGTTTTCTATTCACCGTACAGCTTTCCTCCTACGCCTTATCCGCGGACTCTCTCGCTCGCTTGAGCCTGACCGCTATGTGAAAGATCCGAAGGGACCCCTGTGTTCATCCCCAGACATTTCGAGGATTGGGTTTATCTTTTCGCTTTGCTTTTTATCTTTTCGAGCTGTTCCTGAAGGGCAGCTCGAATCTTTTCCGGCGGGCTGTCCTTGGGTAGATAATACCGTGCCCCCACCATTAGGCGGTCGTAGATCACGGCCGGGTCCTTGACAATGGTAAGCATGATGACATGGGCATCCGGATCTTCGACCAGGATGTAATCCAACGCTTCGGTCCCTTTCATCACTGGCATTTCAAGATCCAGGAGGACCAAGTCCGGACGCTCCCGCTTAAACAATTCGACCCCTTCCTGACCGTTCTTAGCCTCTCCCACGATTTCGCATCCAAGGGAAATCAGCATAGCTTTCAGCCAGATCCTGACCGATTCCTCATCGTCGATCACGAGCACCCTGGGCTTGATCTCTTCACTCACTGAATTTCCCTCCTTCAAATATTGGTTATCCCGAGACATTTCGAGGATTAGGAGTTTATCTTTTCGTTTTACTTTTTACCTTCTCGATCTGCTCCTGAAGGGCGGCTTGAATCTTTTCCAGTGGATCATGCTTGGGTAGATAATACTGTGCCCCCGCCATTAGGCGGTCGTAGATCACCGCCGGGTCCTTGACAGATGTCAGCATAATGACATGAGCATCCGGATCTTCGACCAGGATGTAATCCAACGCTTCGGTCCCTTTCATCACTGGCATTTCAAGATCCAGGAGAACCAAGTCCGGACGCTCCCGCTTAAACAATTCAACCCCTTCTTGACCGTTCTTAGCCTCTCCCACGATTTCGCATCCAAGGGAAACTAGAAGACCTTTGAGCCAGATCCTGACCGATTCGTCATCGTCGATCACGAGCACCCTGGGTTTGATCTCTTCACTCACTGAATTTCCCTCCTTCAAATATTGGTCATCCCGAGACATTTCGAGGATTAGAGTTTATCTTTTCGTTTTGCTTTTTACCTTCTCGATCTGCTCCTGAAGGGCGGCTTGAATCATTTCCGGCGGGTCATGCTTGGGCAGATAATACCGTGCCCCCGCCATTAGGTCGTCGATGATCACCTTCGCGTCGCTCACAGATGTCAGTATGATGACATAGGCATCCGGATCTTCGATGATGATGCGATCCAACGCTTCGTCCCCGTTCATTACTGGCATTTGAAGATCCAGGAGAACCAAGTCCGGACGCTCCCGCTTAAACAATTCAACCCCTTCTTGACCGTTCTCAGCCTCTCCCACAACCTCGCATCCAAGGGAAACTAGAAGACCTTTGAGCCAGATCCTGACTGATTCCTCATCGTCGATCACGAGCACCCTGGGTTTGATCTCTTCACTCACTGAATGTTTCTCCGTCAAACTATTTGTCTATAGTGATCGTCGAGCTACTCAAGCCTTCGCACACAACTGAGAGTTTAATTGGCCAATGCGTCAACTGTTACAATTAGTCGATTCCTCGTTTCCCCCACCCGCACAACTTTCTTCAACCCAAATTACCTGAATTTTTAACTTGGATCATAGGTTCATTTGGTTTTATCCGAAAAACTTTCCCGATTGTACGAATGCCTGCGCAGCGGATACGAAGGACGGAGGAAAAATGAGGCTTAACGGGATAGTTAACCCCGTTTGTGCATCACCCGTCGGATAAACAGCAGCATACCGCTGCGGGAGCAAACTGGCAATGCGGCGCCTACTTTGCAGTTGCTGACTAACTGTCGTGTGCTCGCCAGGGCCATACCGGCGATATGTCTTACGCCAGCGCAAGGGCGTACACGCACGGGCGTGTGGCCTGTTTATGCGTCCATCGGCCACCGTGTAAGTTTGGCGCCCCCTCTATATTTCCATTGGCCACCGAATAAGCTTGAGGACGGCGATTAAGTACGTATTGTGGTGCACCACCAAGTATCGATTGCCGGAGACGACGCGCCACGCCCATAGGCTCGCATCTGGCTAGGTGCCATATTGCAGCGAACATGTTGTGACGACGTGCCAATCGGCTACCGACACGGTCACGCGTACCAATTGCAATCGGTCTGCGACAAAGTCAAGGGGTATGCGCTGCTCGATCTCGCTACGCAGTTCGTCTTTTTCTTTTCGTGGCAAGTGGCCATAGATGAGACTCAGGTGCGGTAGATAATCTAACACGAAGTCGACGCCAAAGGCATCGGCGGCATATTTGTGTGCCTGTGCCAGGTCTGCCGACTGCTCGAGCTTTACATAGAAACAACGGAAATAGTACGCCTCTCTAGCAATTTCTTGTGGACGCAGTGTGAGCACTCGTAGCTGCTGGGCCAAACGCTCGGTGGTCTCCGCCAGATCTTTTTCAGTGCCGGTCGCCCTGCCTAGCAGGGTGATGTGCGGTGCGAACCGCGGTCCCTCGTATCGGTTACCCAGATCATCGATAAGGCTGGCGAAGCTATCAGTGGCGACTTGATCGGGTAAGAGCCAGAGCGCGTAGCGTTTGAGTTCGGCCATAGCCGCTACTTCACTGAGGGTGGGCCAGCGCCCGTACGACCGCCGTCAAACCTCGCACCACCTGTGCGAGTCGCTCGTAATCGACTTTGTCGGGCTTATCCTCAGCAGTGTGGTAGTACGGATAACGGTAGAGTGCGGTATCGGTGATCATTACGGCCGGAATGCCTTCTCGCCAGAATGACCAATGATCGCTCCAGTCTACGCCGGGTATCCATCCGAAGGTGGCGACGCGCTCGACTGGAAAATCGCTGGCGGCGCGGAAGGCAGCAACGACCTGCCCTAACAATGCCCGAGACCGAAGGTTGGATACGAAACCGATAAAATTGCCGGTGTCGGGGTAAAATAGACCAAGCGGCGGCGGATACCGTTGACTGTTAGGTTCATCGCGGTAGTAACCAATGGTTTCGAGACAAAGCATGGCCCGAATGACGTCACCGCGGGCGCGTGCCATCGTTACATATCGCCGGCTACCCATGGCTTCAGTCTTAAAAAATGGCGGTTCCTCGTTGACAAATGCTACGAAGCGAATCGTACGTTGGGGTTGCGCCTTGGCCAGGTAGCCAGACAGTTCTA
>Ga0114948_10000292_pt1 | contig 19289 bp, 21 predicted proteins | sample CR04metaG_FD_83877 | JGI IMG/M metagenome (GOLD analysis project Ga0114948, IMG submission 83877) | Deep subsurface microbial communities from Mariana Trench to uncover new lineages of life (NeLLi) - CR04 metaG | ecosystem: Environmental > Aquatic > Marine > Ocean trench > Sediment | place...
CGGGAGGGCTTGGGATTCACCTGACGCCCGACCTGGGCGGTCGCTATCGGCTGGGCCCCGACGTCGAGTACGTGAACGCTCCCAGCTACGAAGTCGACCCGGCCAAGGCGAACGACTTCGCCAGCGCGGTACAGCCATTTCTGCCCGAGATCCGCCCCGAGCACCTGAGTCCCGATTTCGCGGGTGTGCGCCCCAAGCTGCAGGGCCCCGGAGAGCCCTTCCGCGACTTCGTGATTGCGGAGGAGTCGAGCCAGGGGGCACCCGGGCTGATCAACCTACTCGGCATCGAGTCTCCGGGCCTGACCGCTGCCGGGGAGATCGCGCAACGGGTGGCCGCTCTGGTGGGTTAGTGATCCTGCCGGCGTCTGCTCCGCCCGCGCAGCTCGCCTGCGCCCGTCGGGCCGCTCGTTAGCGCGCTGCCCGGGATTCGCGTAGACTTCGCCCCCCATGTTTGCGGTAGTGCGCACAGGCGGAAAGCAGATGCGGGTCGAGCCCGGTGATCTGGTCTCGATCGAGCACATCGAGGGCGAGCCGGGCGACCAGGTGAAGCTCGACGACGTGCTCCTGATCGGCGGAGACGCCATGCGGGTCGGTACGCCGCGGGTGGAGGGAGCTACAGTGATGGCCACGATCCAGGGCCGCACCAAGGGTCCCAAGCTCCGCATCTTCAAGCACAAGCGACGCAAGCGCTACCGCCTACACAAGGGACATCGGCAGGGCTACACCTGTATCAGAATCGATTCGATCAAGGTCTGACACCATGGCACACAAGAAGGGACAGGGCAGCACACGCAACGGTCGCGATAGCCCAGGACAACGTCGTGGGATCAAGGTTTATAGCGGCCAGACGGTCAAAGCCGGGAGCATTCTCGTGCGCCAGCTGGGCACGCCCGTGCGCCCGGGCCGCGGCGTGGGCATGGGCCGCGACTACACTCTCTTCGCACTCAAGGATGGTGTGGTCCGCTACTCTCGTTCGCGCGCTCAGAAATTCGTCGCGGTCGACTGATTCAAGGGGTTGCGCCCAGCCCGGATAGCCCTGCCATCCGGCAATCTGAGCTCGAACCATGTCCACTCCCGACTTCATCGACGAGTGTCGCATTCTGGCGCGCGCAGGAGACGGCGGGCGCGGCTGTGCCTCGTTCCGACGCGAGAAGTTCGTGCCGCGCGGGGGGCCGGACGGCGGAAACGGTGGGCGCGGCGGCTCGATCATCTTCGAGGCAGACCCCGGGCTTTCCACCTTGCTCGACACTCATCACCGTAAGCACTATCGCGCGCCGCGGGGCGCCCACGGCAAAGGCGCACGCAAGAACGGTCGCTCCGGGGCCGATCGGGTCGTCCGCCTGCCCATGGGTACCCTGGTCAAGGACGACGAAACGCGCGCGGTTCTGCACGACCTGGTAAACGCGGGCGAGCGCTGGACCGCCGCAGCAGGTGGCGCTGGCGGTCGCGGCAATGCCTGCTTTGCGACCTCCACGAACCGTGCCCCGGAGCGCGCGGAGCTGGGGCAGCCCGGAGAGGAACGCTGGCTCAGGCTGGAGCTCAAAATTCTGGCGGACGTGGGACTGCTCGGCTTTCCCAACGCCGGGAAGTCCACTCTCATCTCCCGCGTCTCGGGGGCGCGTCCTCGGATCGCGAGCTTCCCCTTCACCACTTTGCAGCCGCACCTGGGCATGGTGGAGGTAGGAGATACGCGCTTCGTGATTGCCGATATCCCGGGCCTGATCCCCGGCGCACATACGGGTGCGGGACTGGGATCGCGCTTCTTGCGCCATATCGAACGAACGCGGCTGCTCGTGCACCTGATCGATCCCGAGCCCACGTTGAGAGGAGAGCATGGCCGCGCGCCGGAGCGGGATTACGCCGCGCTGCGCGAGGAGCTGAACGCCTACTCGAGCGAGCTCAGCCAGCGGCCCGAACGCGTGTACCTGACCAAATCCGACCTGGTGCCGGACGCAGAGGCGAGGCGAGCCATGGCCGAGGGCCTGTGCAAGAACGGGCTGGAACCGCGCTGGATCTCCGCCGCCACTGGCGAGGGGATCCGGGAGCTGCTCTACGAGCTGGCCCGGGAGTTTCAGACAGCTTGACGCGCGCTCGCCTCTCGAGCGCGCGCCGTGTGGTCGTCAAGGTTGGGACCTCGCTTCTAGCCCCTCCCCAGGGCGGAATTCACGCTCGGCGCTTCTTCGATCTGGCGAGCGAGGTGGTCGCTCTCATGAACGAGCGGCGACAGGTCATGCTGGTGTCCTCGGGGGCGGTCGGGTTGGGAAGCCGGAAGCTCGGCCTGCGCAAGCGACCGGTTGCGATTCCCGAGAAGCAGGCGGCTGCCGCCGTCGGCCAGATTGATCTCTGCCGCCGCTACGAGCGCGCCTTCGCCCGACACGGCCGTCACGTAGCGCAGATCCTGCTCACCCACGCTGGCCTGGCGGATCGCGAGCGTTTCCTCAACGTACGCCATACGCTGAACAACCTGCTCGAGCGAGGAGTGGTGCCGATCATCAACGAGAACGACTCGGTGTCGACCGAAGAGCTGCGCTTCGGAGACAACGACCTGCTCTCGGCTCTGGTAGTGAACACCTGCGAGGCCGAGCTGCTGATCCTGCTGAGTCACGTCGATGGACTACACGACCGGAGCCCCGATTTGCCGCAAGCGGCCCGCATCCCGGAGGTGAAGGAGCTGAGTCCAGAGGTGATGGAGCTGGCGTCGTCCGATACCTCGGATCTGGGGACGGGCGGGATGCGTTCCAAGCTGCAGGCCGCTCGCTCGGCTTCACAGTTCGGTGTACCTACGGTGATCGCCGACGGGCGCCGACGCCAAGTACTAACTCGGATCCTGGCGGGGGAGGACATAGGTACGCTCATTCACGCCGCAACCCGGAAGCTCTCCTCGCGTAAGCACTGGATCGCGTTCTCCCTCAAGCTCCGAGGAACGCTTTACCTGGACGGCGGCGCAGTGCGGGCGCTGCGAGAAAAAGGTCGAAGCCTGCTTCCGATCGGCGTGGTCAGCGCCCGCGGCAAGTTCGGCGTGGGCGATCTGGTGCGCTGCGTCTCGGAGTCGGGCGAGGAGGTCGCACGCGGGCTGATCTCCTACGACACGAAGGAGGTCGAGCTGATCAAGGGCCAGCGCAGTTCACGTATCCTCAAGCTGCTCGGCTACACCAAAGGCGATGAGATCATCCACCGCGATGACCTGGTGGTGCTGTAGCGTTCACGCCCGTCCTGCTACCATAGGCTCGTGAGCTTCCAGGCCCTGGCGGAGGAGATTGCGGTGCGGGCCCGGGCCGCCGCCAATCGAGTGGCAGAGCTACCCTCGGACGTGAGGGGAGGAGCGCTGCAGCGGGCGGCCGATTGCCTGGAGTCGTCCTGCGAGGCGATCCTCGAGTCGAACGCAAAAGACCTCGAGGCGGCGCACGAGTCCGGACTGGCAGCGCCGCTGCGCGACCGGCTCACGCTCGATCTCGCCCAAGTACAGGCAATGGCCCGGAGCCTGCGGGACATTGCATCGCTGCCGGATCCGGTCGGCGAGATCACGGGTATGTGGACGCGTCCAAACGGGTTGCGGGTGGGCCGGATGCGGATCCCCCTGGGCGTCATCTTCGTCATCTACGAGTCACGACCCAACGTGACTACGGATGTGGCCGGTCTCTGCCTTAAGAGCGGCAACGCCACATTGCTGCGCGGCGGCTCCGAGGCTTTCCATACGAACAGCTTTCTGGCCGAGCTCTTCCGCGGCGCCCTGCGTGAGAGCGGCATACCCGAGGACGTGATCCAGCTAGTCCCGCACCGTGAGCGCGAGCTGGTCGACCTTCTGCTCGAACGCGAAGACGAGATCGATCTCGTCATTCCACGGGGCGGCGAGGGGCTGATCCGACACGTCGCCGAGCGCTCGCGTATCCCCGTCATCAAACACTACAAGGGAGTCTGTCACGTGTATCTGGATCGGCACGCGGAGCCGAAGATGGCGCGTGACATCACCATCAATTCCAAATGCCAGCGGGTATCCGTATGTAACAGCGCGGAGACCCTGCTCGTGCACAAGGCCCTGGCAGACACGCTGCTTCCGCAACTTCTGGGGGAGCTTCGGGCCCTGGGGGTGGAGATTCGGGGCTGCGCTCAGACCCTGCAACGCTGTCAAGATGCCATCGCAGCAACCGAAGACGATTGGAGAGAGGAGTACTTGGACAAGATCCTGGCGGTACGGGTGGTGGACTCCATGGACCAGGCGATCGACCACATTCGCCGCTACGGCTCCAACCACACCGAGGCCATCGTCACCGATGACCTGCGCAGCGCACGCGAGTTCGTGCGTCGCGTGAACTCGAGCTCTGTGTTCGTCAATGCGAGCACCCGCTTCGCGGACGGCTTTCAGCTCGGCCTAGGGGCAGAGGTGGGGATCTCGACGACCAAGATACACTGGTACGGGCCGATGGGCATCGAGGGTCTGACCACCCAGAAATTCATCGCTTTCGGCGACGGTACCCTCATCGAGTGAGCCTGGGCATCTTCGGCGGCACGTTCAACCCGGTCCACTTTGCACACCTGCGCCTGGCGGAAGAGGTCCGAGAAGCACTGGCATTGGAGCGCGTGCTCTTTATTCCATCGGCGGACCCTCCTCACAAGGACCGCGACCTGGCTGCCGCCAACCAACGGCTGGAGATGGTCCAGCTCGCGATCGCTTCGAACCCCAGCTTTGAGGCGCTCGACGTCGAGCTGCGGCGACCCGGACCCAGCTACAGCGTCGACACCCTGCGGATGCTGTCCCAGCGCTACGCGGGCAAGCCGCTCTGGTTCCTGATGGGGACGGATACGCTGGCGGAGCTCGATACCTGGCACGAGCCCGAGACCTTTCTGGGGCTCACCAACATCGCGGTCGTGGGGCGACCCGGGTCCCTCCACTGCGCGCTCGAGCTGCTCGTGCCCGAACGTCTGGCCGGGAGCTTCGTTGCCGGCCGCGGACTTCTCAGGCACCCCTCAGGTCACGAGATCCGCAGCGTGCCCTTCCCGCCGCTCGGCGTTTCAGCGAGCGACATCAGGCGCAGGGTCGCGCGCGGGGCTTCGATCCAGTACCTCGTGCCGGACACGGTAATCGACTACATCCAGAAGAACCGTCTGTACGAGGGGGCTGCTTGAAATCCCAGGAAATGGCTCTCGCTCTGGCCGAGGCAGCCAACGAGAAGAAGGGCTTCTACGTGCGCATTCTCGACCTGCGGGAAAGCGCCGCCTTCACCGACTTCTTCGTGATCGCGACCGGCGCATCGGACCGCCACGTGCGAAGTCTGGCCGCTGCGGTGATCGAGGCTGCGCGGCACCACGGCGAGCACCCGATCGGCGTCGAGGGCGAGCAGACGGCGCGCTGGCTCTTGATCGACCTGGGCGACGTACTGGTGCACCTCTTCCAGCGCGAGGCGCGCGACTTCTACGGTCTGGAGCGGCTCTGGGACGACACCTCCGCGCTCGATCTCCCTCGGGTCGCTGGAGGCTTGGGGTGAAGGGGCCGGTCTGCCTGGTGATCCTGGACGGCTTCGGGATCGGAGCCGGGGGAGAGGGAGACTCCACAGCCCTGGCCCAGACGCCGTTTCTCGACCGGGCGGCGCGGCTCTATCCGCACGCGGCGCTCGAGACCTCGGGGCCAGCGGTCGGTCTTTCCGCGGGACAGATGGGCAACTCCGAGGTCGGGCACATGACGCTCGGTTCGGGACGCATCATGCGGCAGGACATCGTGCGCATCCAGCGGGCCGCTGACGCCGGCGAGTTCGCCCACAACCCCGTGCTCGCGGACTTGCTCGCTGCGGGCTCGCGGGCCGGGGGTCAGATCCACCTGCTGGGGCTGATCTCGGATGGCGGCGTTCACAGCTCGCTCGGTCACCTGGACGCTATCCTGGCCTTGCTCGAGGGGCGCGGAATCCGACCCATCTTGCACGCCTTCACCGATGGCCGGGACACACCGCCCCAGAGCGCGCTCACCTGGCTTGCGCCCCTCGAGGATCGCCTCACGGCCCTGGGAGGCTGCGTCGCGACGGTGGTCGGGCGCTATTGGGCCATGGACCGCGACCAACGCTGGGACCGGGTCGCGCGCGCATACCGAGCGGTCGTGCAACGCCAGGGGAACGAGGTGGCCTCCGCCGTGGAGGCGATCGAGAAGGCCTACGCCCGCGAGCAGGGGGACGAGTTCATCGAGCCTTCGGTGGTCACGGGTGCGCCCGCGCTCGACGATGGCGCCGTGGTGCTTTTTTTCAACTTCCGTTCGGACCGGGCGCGGCAGCTGACCAACGCGCTCACCCGGGTGCGGCCCGAGGCACTGGGACGAGAGGTTTCAGAGCTCCCCGCACCTACGCTGTCCGCATTTGCCACGCTGACGGTCTACGACGAAAAATTCGGGCTACCCGCGGCCTTCGGCCCGCTGGAGGTCCCGCACGTCCTGGGTGAGCTCGTGAGCAAGGCAGGGCTGCAACAGCTTCGCATCGCGGAGACGGAGAAGTATGCGCACGTGACCTACTTCTTCAACGGCGGCCGAGAGGAGCCCTTCCGGGGCGAGGATCGCATACTGGTGCCGTCCCCAGCCGACGTTCCCACTTACGACCGCAAGCCTGAGATGAGCGCAATCGAGGTGACCGACAAGCTGCTGGAAGCCATACAGCGTACCGACTACGCGTTCATCCTGGCCAACTATGCCAATCCGGATATGGTCGGACATACGGGTATCATCTCGGCGGCCGTGCGCGCGGTAGAAGTGGTCGACGCCTGCCTGGATCGCCTGTGCAGCGCCGTCCTGGCGCGCGGCGGCGAGCTTCTGATTACCTCGGATCACGGCAACGTCGAGCAGCTCATCGATCCCGACACCGGCGCACCCCATACGGCACACACTACGAATCCGGTGCCCCTGTTCTGGGTGCGCAGAGAGGCGCAGGGATGCTCCGTGCTCGATGGTGGACTCTCCGACCTCGCACCCAGCTTGTGCGAGCTACTCGAGCTCGAGCCACCCGCCGAGATGACCGGCCGGAGCCTGCTCCAATGCGATCCTCCCTCCTCGAGCTCCTAGCGCCGAGCGTTTGCCCGGCATGCGACTCTCCCCGGCGCCCGGGCACGCCGCGGCTCTGCGATCTCTGCCGCTCGCAGCTGGTACCCCTGCGCCTGCTGCGCGGTGTACCTACGGCGCTGGCCTATGAGGGAACAGGCGCCGAGCTGGTTCAGCGTTTTAAGTTCGACGGCCGGCGTGACGCGCTCTGCGTCCTGCTCGAGCCCCTCATCGAGCGCGTGGCAGAGCTGCGCGTGGACAGCATCGTCCCACTCCCCCGGCATCCGGAGCGTGTGCGGGAGCTCGGGCGCGATCCGGTATACGAGCTGGCCCGCGCCCTGACCAAGCGCACGAGACTGCCGCTGGAGAGTGGTGTTCTACGCCGCACCCGAGCCACCCCGCCCCAGACCGGCCTTTCGCCGCGAGCGCGCCGCACGAACGTCGCCGGCAGCTTTGCGGCACGGCCAGGCACGCTAGAGGGGCGCCGGGCCCTGCTGCTCGATGACGTGATCACGACCGGCGCCACCCTTGCTGCGGCCGCCTCCGAGCTCCGCCGAATGGCAAAGCCCCACACGGTTCTGCCCCTGGCCCTGGCAGGTACGCCTGCGCCACTCAGCGGGGGGCTCGCTTTGCTATAAACCCTTACACTCGGAGCGCGCCCGAGGAGAAGCCCCCCATGCCCAATACGATCAAGCTCAAGGCTGCAACGACGCTCAAACACCACTCCAACCTGGGTGAGGAGATCGATGAGATTCAGTTCGAAGCGGGACAGGATCTCGTCGTGCTCAAGGAGTGGGAGACGGCCTACCTGGTAAAGGACGACGACGGGAAGCTCTTCAATGTGAAGAAAGAGCTGGTGGAGGAGAGCGGAGCAGCGCCGCCAGGCTCTCACGCAAACGCTCGGGGTCCACAGGCTTCTTGAAGATCACGCCCTCCAGCCCTTTCAAGCGGCTGCGCTTGATGACATGGTCCTTGTCGTAATAGAAGGCCGTCATGAGGACGACATGCGTGTCCGGGTGGAGGCGGCGAACCTGCCGGAGTAGCTCGTAGCCGTCCATGCCGGGCATGACGACGTCCGAGAGCACGACATCGAAGCTGACGTCCGCCAGCCGGGCCAGCGCCTCGCGGCCTTCTGCGGCGGACTCCACCTGACAGCCCTCGTTTCTCAGGATCTCCACCACCGACGAACGCACGGCTTCGTCATCATCAACCACCAATACGCGTCGCCCCTTGAGCGCTCTCTCCTCGCCAGCAGGTGCGCGCGACAGGTCGATCATTTTCGCATCACCCAGGTACGCGGTGTTCGAGTAGCGCTCGCCCTGAGCCATCTCATAGAGTCGCTGCAAATTCTCCTCTATGCGCTTCACCTCGTGCTTGATGGTCTTGATCCGGTTGCGGCCCTGCTCAGGCTCGTGCGGCTCTGCGATCTTGTCGACGAAGCGCTCGAGCAAGGTCAGCTGATTGGTAATGACCGAGAGCGGGTTGTTGATCTCATGTGACAAGCCAACCGCGACCTCGCCCAGGAGAGCCATCTGGTCCTTGCGGATGATCTCCGTCAGGTCTTTGGCGAACCCGATCGTGCCCTGCTCTTCATCGCTGTCGTCGCGGAGTATGACCCCAGAGATCGCCACGGGAATCACGTGCGCGTCTTTGTGGACGAAATGCGTGGGGAAGTTGACGACCCGATCGGCCCCACCGTTCTCTTCGCTGCGCATCGCCACCATCACCCGGCGCGCTTCGTCAATACTGGGATAGAGCCGAGAGACGAACTGGCCGATGATCTCGTCCCGTTCGTAGCCCAGAATCTCCTGCGCGCCGTCATTGTAATAGGCGACCGTGCCGTCGTGATCGGTGGCGACCACAATGTCGGGCGACGCCTCGATCAGACGTTCGAGGGCGGCCTTCGAAAGAGGCATGCGCGGATTCTATCGCCTACCACGAGGCCCGCAACGAACAGAACTCGTCAAATCAGCTCGAGGCGGACCTTCCCCAAGGCGGCGCGCCGAGACCGCTTCCAAACTGCAATCGCCAGATGGTTGTCCTGGTCGGCCTCGAGCACGCCCAGAGGCAGCACGAAGCGCTGCTGCGGACCACGTTCGGGCCAGTAGCGCCCGATCAGGTAACCGTTCAGGTAGAGGTTGGCCTTACCCCGACCCGGGTCGAACACGAGTGCCAGTGACCGCTGCTTCAGGTCCACACCCTCCATCCGGAAGCGGGTCTCGTAGAGTCCGACGCCGTTCGGCCCCCCCGTCCAGCCATGCGGGAGGACCACCTCCTGATTACCCGTACGTTCCACACCCTCGAAGGCCACGACCGGGTTCATACCCCGCTCGCCCCGCACGAGCCCCCCTCGGAAGCGCCAGTGGATGGGGCTCCCGCCGTCGTCGATGCGAACGATACCGCGGGGGTTGGCTCCGTCGTCCACAAAGCCCTTATTGTGACCCAGGCTCTCCACCAGAATCACTATCACGTTCCGCCCTTTGTTCAGACGTACCTCGCGCAACGAAACCCTGCGCATACGAGCACCGTCCGGCCCCACCCCCCAGCGGTTCTGGAACTGATCGCCTGCCGCAACCAGCTCTCGATTGATGTAGACCGCGTAGCAGTGGCGCGCATCGAGCAGGAGGCGGTCGAGGGGCCCATGAAAGCTCCCCCGGTACCAGATGAAGCCGTAGTGGACGCCGAGTGAGTCCATGTCCACACGTCCGCGTTCGATCTGGGCGCGCGAGAGCGCCGACCAGGCGGAGTCATCGTAAGCGGGGTCGAGCTGAGGGCTGGTGTTGGCAAAGGTCCAGCGCTCGAGCCGAGGAAGCGGTGGAGGGGTTCCAACCTGAGGTGGGCTCCAGCGCAGGGGCTCGGGGCTAACGCCCTCGAGCTGCCCGTCGGCTCCGTAGACTCGGATCTGCGTCTCCCACGGCGCCAGCTCCGTGCGCGTGTCCTCGCGCGTCGGCACGCGCTTGGGCCGCCGCGTGGTGTTTCTCAGGAACACGAAGCGGCGCCGGGGACCCTGCCGAGTCACCAGATGCTCGGGACACCAGCTGCCCCGGTCCCCGGGCTCCACCCGCTCCGTCTCGACGAGATCCTCCTCGAAGCGGTCGATAAACTCATTCAGACGACGGACCGCTTCGTAGCGGGCGCCCGTTTCGCCGGCCTCCGCAATCGGCGCTCCACAGTCGTAGGATGTGTAGACGTCGGGGCTTCCCATATAGCCCCAGGTCGTGCCGCCGCAGAAGACAGAATAGCTCCACAGCGTGGCCCGCTCGGCGAGCGCGGCCTGGCTTACATTCTCGATCGACTCCGGCCCCAGCAGCGCCCGCACACGAGCATAGCCAGGCCCCCCCCAGCTGTCGTGCCAGCCGGCCTGGAGCTGGGGATAGAAGATCGCGTCCTGCGGACGATGCGCGGCCAGAGAGACCTCGTCGCCGGTGAAGCCGGCAAACGTCTTTCGATTATTCCGCCAATCGCGGTCAAGCCTGCGGATCGGATAGCGATCTAGCCCCATGAGATCGACATCGGTCTGACGTCCGCGGGTCGGCGACAGGTCGTTATGGAAGATCGGCACCTCGCAGCCGAGTTCTCGTAGCGCTCGCGAAAGCTCCCGCATATAGAGGCAGGTCTGGCCCCAGCCCCGCTCGGCCCCGGCCTGAAACAACGAATCGGGGTGCGAGCGACCCCGGGCGAGGTTCGCCAGCGTCGAGTTCCCGAACCAACGGATCAGCAGATCCCAGAGGTCGAGGCGAACGCCGGAGTAGGGCGCGGGCACCGTATATTCGTTCTCGACCTGGACCAGAATGAGGTTCGAGCGAGTTGCGAAACGCGGCACGACCTGTTCAAACCACTCGCGCATCGCCTTCATGAACTCGAGCGAGAAGGCAGCTCGCTCCCGCAGCCGGCAGCGCGGTACAAGCGAGGGATCCCTCAGAATCCATGCGGGCAGTCCACCCAAATCGATGTCCGCACCGATGTATGGTCCCGGGCGCGCGATCAGGTAGAGCCCTACCTCCTCGACCATGTCGTGGAGGCGGTCCACGTCGCGGATATCCGTGAAATCGTAGTCCCCACGCGTCTCGGAGTGGTAGTTCCACGGGTAGCAGAGCTCAACCGCGTTCAAGCCGGCCTGGCGCATCTTCTCGAGCCGATCCCGCCAGAGCGCGGGCGAGGGAAGTCGAAAATAGTGAAGCGATCCCGCGCGGATCAGCTTCCTCACCCCCGAGATGCGTAGGCTATAGCGGTCTAGCTCGACTCGCACGTTCCGCCACCCCCACAGGCGAACGGGGCGCCTACTCGTTCGCAGCTAGCCAGCGTTCTGCATCCAGGGCTGCCATGCAGCCCGTCCCCGCCGCGGTCACCGCCTGCCGGTAGCTCGGGTCCATCACATCGCCGCACGCGAAGACGCCCTCGACATTGGTCCGGGTGGAACCGGGCTCGACGAGGATATACCCGTTCTCGTTGGTTCCTAGCTTGTCGATAAAGAGCTCGGTGTTCGGCTTGTGCCCGATGGCAACAAAGAGCGCCCCGACCTCCAGTTCAGACCGCGCACCCGTCTTCAGATTCCGGATACGCACGCCCTCCACCTCCGTCTCGCCCAGCACATCCTCGACCGCGCTGTCCCAGACAAACCGAAGCTTTTCATGCTTGCGCGCGCGCTCCTGCATGATCTTGCTCGCTCGAAGCTCGTCCCTTCGATGAATCACGTGGACCACGCTGGCAAAACGCGTGAGGAAGAGTGCCTCCTCCATCGCCGTATCGCCGCCCCCCACTACGGCCATCGCCTTGCCTCGAAACAGCGCACCGTCGCAGGTGGCACAGGCCGATACGCCCCGGTTCATCAGCCTCTCTTCGGACGCAAGCCCGAGCCATTTGGCCGAAGCGCCTGTCGCAATGATCAAAGCATCGGCGGTAAAACGGTGCTCATCCGATTCGGCACTGAAGGGACGCGACTCCAGGTTGACAGACACTGCGTCCTCCGCGAGCACGCGTGTGCCGAAGCGCTCCGCCTGCTTCTGGAAGAGCTCCATCATCTCGGGACCTGTGATGCCCTCAGGGAAGCCCGGATAATTCTCGACATCGGTGGTCAACATGAGCTGGCCGCCGAACGCCAGTCCCGCAAACACGACAGGTTCGAGCTCTGCCCGCGCCGCATAGAGCGCCGCCGTGAAGCCCGCGGGCCCACTGCCAATGATCAGCACCGAAGTATGCTCCGCATCGGGACGGCCCCGCGCCTTGCTGACGTCCAACATGGAATTCAGCTCGCCAGCGTGCTCGAGTGCGAAGAGATCATCGCACCCACCAACGTGGGTTTCCCCGATCCAGATCTGGGGGACGGTGCGCCGACCGCTACGTTCGATCATCTCGTCCCGCCGCTGCGGGGAGTCGTCGAGATTGATCTCTTCCCAGACGACCCCCTTGGACCGGAGCAGGCCTTTCGCCTGCGAGCAGTACGGGCACGTCGTGGTGGTGTACATGAGCACGCGAGCCATGGCGCGGTATGTTAGCCGACCCTACCGGGCCGCTCTAGCCAAGCCGGATATCGCGGATTTCGTACTGCTTGACGCCCGAGGGGACCTCAACGGTCACCTCGTCATCGACGCGCTTGCCGATGAGCGCTCGCCCCACCGGACTCTTGACTGAGAGCAAGGCCTGTCTGATGTCCGCCTCGTCCTCCCCTACGAGAGTGTAGGTGACCTCGTCGCCGGAGCTGAGGTCCTCGAGTACGACCGTGGTGCCAAAAAGGACCCGATCGGGCGTTTGATCGCCCAGATCCACCACCTGGGCTCGCGCGAGCTTGTCCTCGAGCATGAGGATCCTCGACTCGATATGCCCCTGGCCTTCCTTGGCAGCGTCGTACTCCGCATTCTCGGAAAGGTCCCCATGCGCCCTTGCGACCTTGATCGCTTGCACCATAGCCGGGCGTTCACGCGTCTTGAGACGATGCAGCTCCTTTTGGAGCTGGTCGTGGCTACGGGGTGTCATGGGAACCTTTTCCCGCAAAGCTCATCCCTTACGTCAAGCAGACCCAGAGTACGAAGCACCTCGATCCGTGTCAACGAGTTGTTCGGCTGGCGATAGCGTCAATCTCCAGTCTCACCCCTAACGGCAATGCTGACACCTGCACGGTAGACCTGGCCGGCTGCGCGCCCCGCAGCATCCGTTCGTACACCGCATTGAAGCGCGAAAACTCCTCGAGCTGAGTCATATAGACCGTCACGCGCAACACGGTCTCCCAGCTCGCACCTGCAGCATCCAGAACCGACTCGAGATTCCGCAGCACCTGCTCGGCTTGCTCCTCGATCGAATCCCCGTGCCGTTCGCCCGTCTCAGGGTCCAGCGGAATTTGACCCGACAGGAAGACAAGGTCACCATACCCGACCGCCTGAGAGTAAGGTCCAATGGGCGCGGGGGCATTTTCGGTAAGAACGTGATCCATAGTTCTCCCTCACTCACCAACTTGACCGCCCCGTGTACGGAAGCAGCAACATTGTATAAGAGTGGCCGCCGCTGGAGTACGCTTTTCTGTCTGACCGCGGTCTTGGCGGCGGGCACGGCGGGCTGCGGCGAGGAGATGGCAGCGTCCGCGGAGCCGGCGCAGCCTCACGTGGTTCCAGCGCTGCGGTTCGCCGGCGTGAACCTGATCTACGCGTTGCGTCGCGTGGCGGCGGAGGCCAAGCTGCTGCTGGCACTGGATGAACTCCAGCCGCGCAATCTGGGGCCTGACCTGGATCGCTTCCGAGTCGATCTGGACCTCCCCGCTGGACCGGTACGGGAGGCGCTTGGGGAGCTGAAGCAGCAGACCGGGGCCTTCGACTTCAGGCTCTCCGACGACGTGATCTACGTACGAAGTCAGCTCTCACTCCAGCAAACAACTGGGTTCGATGTAAAGGATCTTCCCGCGGCGGAGCTCAAGGTCAACATCGAGGAGCTAGTCAAATGGATCATGATGCATCGAAGGAGCTCCTATTTAAAAGTCAAAAGGGTGCGTGGAGAGCCCATTTTCAGAGTCGTGGAGCTGAACGTGCCCGAAAAGAGCTCAGTTCTGCACCTGCTGCTCATGTATTCCAACAAGGCCAATCGGGGCTGGCGCATCCGCCGCGCGGGTCAGGTGACGCACGATGCTCAGGGCCGGCTCGGGATCATCGCCAACACCGTCGCACTCTGGGGGCCATTGGGCGAGCCGAACAAATTGCCCCGCAGCCGCATGGATGACAGCATCGTCGCCGCGCTCGCGAGCGTATCGCAGCGTACGAAGACGCCGATTTGCATCACCGACGCCTCACCGCTGGGCAACTTCCGGGGTTGGCTCGACTACGGACGCAAGACCGATCCTCAGATGGACGTGCGCGAGTCGGTCGGGACGCTGGCCTGGGCTGGGGTGACCGCATCCGGCGATCACTTCGCCTGGGAGACGCTGGACGGCATCATCCGCGTAAATAGCCAGTTCTACACCCGCCTTCTGCCCGGTCAGGACCTGCTGAACGATGCAGTCAAGGGTGGCCGGTTCGACGGAACACTGCCTGAGCTGGCGCGCTGGCTCAACCAGAACCGCGCCGAGCCCTCGCCGAATGTTCTGATGGGAGGAGAGATCACGGGCGATGGGCCCACGGCCCGGCTCCAGATCGCGGACGGCTCGACCGTTGAGTCGGTCCTGCTGGATTTTGCGCGGGCCAGCGGAGCGGGCTGGAACCTGGTGATCGTCGAGCCCGATCCCGACGAAGCCTCAGCGCAGTCCCACCCTAACGCCTGGTTTGGTGCCTTCCTAACCTCGCTGGCGCTCTGGAGCCCTTAGTCTACGCGTTCCTCGAGAAGGCGAATCAGGTATCCGATGATGAGAAGGTTTGGCAGACGGCGGCTGAGCTCATCTGCCTTTTCATTCTCGTCCAGCCACTCCTCAGCAAATTCCTGCGCATAAGCCGCAAAGAACTCCAGCAGCTCGAGGCTGACGTTCTGCGCGAGCATCGTGTTGATCTGCTTCGTGTCGAGATCTTTCCAGATGTCCGTGAATTCGATCGCGAGCTCTAGGCTCGTCATTTCCCCACTCCTTGACCCGAGCCTACGGGTCGAGGGACCCGGCGCCAGCTACGCGGCTGCGCACCCACTCCGTCCCTCTGGGCGTCCGATCATGCCAGCGTCAGGGTCTCCGCGTCAACGCGAATCCCCGAGAGAGACGCAGCTTTCGACACGCACGCCTCTAAAATCGAATGCGTAACCAACACGCAACATCGACCCCTAGGCTCGCGCAGGATCGCTGCTTCTCAGTGTGTATGCAGAACGGATTCCAGATCGGTCCGGTTCGATACTTTCCACTCGATATCCAGAGCCTCGCCTCCATCTGGCACGAAGCTGCCCCTGCGCAGGACCTCTTCAGTGGCATAAACGCGCGTCCCCGTGCGTATGGCCAGCGCGATCGCGTCGCTCGGTCTCGAATCTAGCACCACCGTACGCCCATCGATCTCTACCTCGAGCAACGCGTAGTAGACGCCTTCCTTCAGCTCAGTGATCACGACCCGCACAACCCGACCGTCGATCTTCTCGACAAGATTCCGCATCAGATCATGTGAGTTCGGGCGTGGCGACTCGATCCTCTGCAAGCCCATAGCAATGGACTGCGCCTCGTAAACTCCGATCCAGATCGGCAGTCGACGACGCGCCCCCTCTTCCTCCTGCAACAAGATCACCGGCGTCGATGTTCGCGGATCGAGCTTGACGCTCTCAACGTGCATCGAGTGGGCATCCAGGTGGGCGCCGGTGGGTACGTAGCACCCGAACGAGGTTGAAAGTATGACAGCAGCGCTAAGGTTGCGGATCCAATACCGGTCGCGATCTAGCATGGTCCCTCCACCTTGCCTCCGATGTGATTCATCCGTAGCTTTTCGCCTCCCGAAAAGATTATATCATGGGGTGGCAGTCGCGATGTAGCATTGTAATCTCGCGTTGGTGAATCGTCCTGCTCGAACGAGCGCTTTGGTCGTTGGCGCGCTGAGCCGCGATCTTCTGATCAGCGGTAACGGTTCAAAACAGTTTCGTTCTGGAGGCGGTGTACACCATGGAGGGATCACCCTGGCCAGATTGGGCTCGAGCGTACGCGTCCTCACACGCGTCCACCCTGAAGACGAGGCGGATTTGCCGGCGCCGCTGCGGGCGGAAGGCGCGGAGGTTCTGGCACTAGCGAGTGACGCCACGACGACCTACGTGAACCACTACGGTGATCACGCGGACCGTCACGAGCTACGGGCTAGCTCCGATCCGATCACGGCTGCTGATGTGCCTCCCAGCTGGAGAGAGCTCGACCTGGTTCAGCTCAGCCCGTTGCATCAGAACGACATCGCTGCGGAGACGGCAGCTGGGCTGCACGGCTTGAAGGGGCTCGATGTGCAGGGGCTTCTGAGGGGACCCGGACTCGAAGGTAGGCGGGCTCTCCCGTGCTTCCTGGACAGCGTCGACGTCGTGCAGGTCAGCGAAACCGATCTGGCCGACCTGCTCGGAGAGCAGAGCCTGGGGCGCTTCGCGCGGCGCTTCAAGCTGAAGGAGATGATCGTAACCCGGGGCTCGCGCGGCGCGACGCTCCTGACTCAACAGGGCACGACCGAGATTCCGGCACGGAAGGTCGAGGGGGGAGACCCCGTGGGGGTCGGTGACGTATTCCTGGCTGCTTACCTCTTCCTGCGTGTTAGCGGGCGGGGTCCTATCGACGCGGCGCGAGGCGCGACTCGAACATGTGCGGCGAAGCTCGAGCACGGCTTGATCCCGCGGCGATTCCAGCCCGAGCAAGCCGACCCATGAGGGCGCGCTGCTTCCCCGCCGTCTGGGGGTTCTGGCTGCTGGCCTGCATGCCGGGAAGCTTCGGCATCTGGGTCGAGCCACCTCCCCCGCCAGCGCCCGAGCTGCCCCTTCCGGCTCGCTTCGAGGGCGATCCGCCACCCCGCCTCGAGCCGACCCGGTTCCCAGGCCTGGCAGCGGCAGCCAGCGTCGATCCCACGCTCTACTACTACGAGCCGTTCGAGCGTTGGTACCGCTACGCCTTCAATCGCTGGTACGAGGCCTTCGCGTGGGACGGGCACTGGTTCCCGCCCGAGCGGGTACCCGGCCCGCTCGAGGACGGACCGCCTACTCAACCTCCGTGATCTCGATCATGCGCTCCAGCGCGAGCCTGGCATTGGCCGCAACACCGGCTCGGCCCTTCTCATCGAGACGCTCGCGCCAGCCGGAGACCTCGTCCACCATGTCACCGGGTAGCACGCGGTTAAGATCCGGGGCCTCGCCCTTTCCAAGCAAATCAAGCATGGCCACCAGGTGTGGCGGATCGTTGCGCGACATGGTCGCGCAACCGCATTCCCGATTGTCCCCGGGCAGAGGAACATCCGCCAGGTGCTGCACCGCCACGCCCCTCTGCCCCGCCTGCTCGCGCAGGTTCCGCACGAAGTGCCCCTCCGTACCGACGGCGAAGGAGCTGCCCGCAGGGGCGTCCAGCACGTGCTTCCAGAGGAAGCTGGTGGAGCCCGACGCGTCAGCCAGGTCGACGATCTCCCTGGGGCACTCGGGATGGACCACGACGCTGAATCCGCGCTCGCGCCAGTAAGCAACGTGCTCCGCACTGAAGATGGTGTGGACCCCGCAGAACGAGCCCCAGAGGATGAGCTCCGCCCGATCGAGCTGCGCGAGCACTTGCTTCGGCAGCTCCTCCAACAACAGCTCGGACCCTTCGTGCCCCCCCGGCCACAGGAAGATACGATCCTCCGGAATGCCGACCTCGGCCGCTACGTTGCGGCCAAGATGTTCATCGGGCACGAACAGGATGCGGCGACCCTGCGCCCGTGCCCAGCGCACGACCTTCGATGCGTTCGAGCTGGTGCAGACCGCGCCCCCGCTCTGGCCCGCCAGCGCCTTCAGGCGTCCCGACGTATTCATGTACGCAACCACGACCAGGTCGTCGCCGTAGCGGCTCTGCAGCTTCTCAAAGGCCGGCGTCACCATGAACTCCTTCGCCATCATCTCCATGGTGCAGCCGGACTTGGGATTGGTGATGTAGACGCGCTGATCCGGTGCCGCAAGCAGCGCAATGGCCTCGGCCATGAAGTGCACGGCCGACTCCACGAAGATCTTGCGCTCCGGGTGCAGAATCGACTGCCGCGCGAGCGCATACGAGTCGCCGACGTGCCCGCCATACCGCTCCACGAGCTTCACCACCTCGCCGCCCATGTAGTAGTGAGCCAGCAGCATAAGCTCGGGGCCCAGCTTCTCGAGCGCAGGGCAGATGTACGAATCCATCCAGGGCAAGACCGTTTCCGGCTTACGATCTCCTAGCGACAGGTACTCCTCTGCGTAGGGCTTGAACTCCTCCTGGTACCAGTCCAGCGGCAGATCGGTCTGGCAAATCGGGATATCGGGCTGGAGCACGATGCCGCTCGGTCGGATCGAGCGGTCGATCTTACTTCTGGGCTGGGGACCGGGGGGCTCCATGCGCGGACTGTACGCGAAACCGGCACGCCGGGAAAGGGGGCTAAATCGTGCCCGGCTTCGTCAGCGACTCGAGATCGAAGGTGAAGCGCTGCTCGGGTGCCTCAGAGCGCACCGGACAGTCCTGCATGGCACAGCCCGAACAGTGTCGGGGCTGGCAGGGGTCCAAATGCACGACCGCCCCGCCATCCGCGCCCACGAACGTGAGCAACGCCTGCTCCAATCTGTCACCCGTCTGGTGCGCCTGCTCCATGGAGTGGTAGCGCGGCACCGTCAGGTGTAGATCGATGTGATGAGACGAGCCGGCGCGCCGCGCCCGCAACTCGTGGATCTCGATCCACTCGGGAGGCCGTTCCCGCTCGAGCTTCTGGGCGATCTCCGAGAGCAACTCGAAGTCCGCCTCGTCGAGCAGGCCCCGCAGCGCGCGCCGCACCACCCGCCAGCCGGTAGCGAGAATATTCGCAGCGACCACCAGCGCGACCAGCGGATCGAGTAGCTGGATGCCCGTCAGCTTCACTGCGACCAGGGCAGCGATCCCGCCTGCCGTGGTGACCACGTCGGTGAGGATATGTGCACCATCGGCCTGGATCGCCTCGGAGCCCTCGCGGCGCCCCACCCGAATCAGATACAAGCCGAGCCCGAGGTTCGACAGACCCGCAGCCGCCGCAACCGCGATCCCGGTGCCGAGCTGCTGGAGCTCTGAGCCGACGATGATGTGCCGAATGGCCGCCGCGACGATGACCATGGCCGCGATCACGATCAGAGCCCCTTCGATCGCCGCCGACAGGGGCTCCGCCTTGCCGTGGCCGTAAGGGTGGTCCTGATCGGC
>Ga0114948_10000307_pt1 | contig 18935 bp, 18 predicted proteins | sample CR04metaG_FD_83877 | JGI IMG/M metagenome (GOLD analysis project Ga0114948, IMG submission 83877) | Deep subsurface microbial communities from Mariana Trench to uncover new lineages of life (NeLLi) - CR04 metaG | ecosystem: Environmental > Aquatic > Marine > Ocean trench > Sediment | place...
GCCGGCTGATAGCCGAGGACGAGGACGCGACCGTGCGCACCCTTGCTGCCTACCGGCAAGAGATCGCGTTGCCCGTGGAGCAGCACCGGGGCCGGCCCGTGAAAGTGCGGGAGGTGGGGCGCGAGCTCGGGGTGCAATACGTGCTCGAGGGGACCGTGCGCAAGGCGGAGGGGCGTGTACGGATCACGGCACAGCTGATCGATGCCACCACCGGCTTCCACCGCTGGAGCGAGCGCTACGAGCGCGAGCTCTCCAACATCTTTGCGCTTCAGTCGGAGATCTCACAGGAGATCCCGACCCAATTGAAGGTGGAGCTGCGCGACGTACAGTTCGAACGGTTCACGCGCAGATCGACCACCGACGTGAAGGCTTACGACACCTTCATGAGAGGGTTTGCTCACCTGGTGCGCTTCACGCATGAGGACACGCTGGAGACGCGCTACCTGTTCGAGCGCGCGATCGAGCAGGATCCGGACTTCGGCGTGGCGTACGCGTTCGCCGGGATGACGTACTTCAACAGGGTCTTGGGTGATCGTGGCCTACATCAATTTCCGGGCGGGTCGTAGGCAGCAGGCCGTGCAGCGACTGGAGCAGGTTCGGGCGAGCAACAGCGACCTGATCCTCGCGCGCATCCCCCGCGCCATCCTCTACGAGTCGGAGGGGCGCCACGAGGAAGCCCGCGTCCTGGTAAGCGAGATCCTGGCCGTGAACCCGAATTACGCGGCCAACTCGGCCAGTCGGCTGGCTCTCCTTGGCTCCGCCCCCGATGAGGGCCGAGCAAGCCTGCGCAGAGCGGGGCTTGCCTAACAGCCTCTGTTGTCTGCGGCCTGTCTAGAGGGGTACACTTATGGGTGGCCGGAGCGGGGCCCGTCCCCCGCGACCTCGGATCCTGCCCACGGCCGTGAGGAGGACCCAGATGGCAAACCCAGACGCATCCGTCTCGAGAACCCCGGCCGACATCGTCTTCGATGCCTTCTTTTTGGCGGGCTTCGGCGGCTCGATGGTGGGGCTCTTCTTTCTGGTCATTGACGTGTTGAACGGCCAACCCTTCTTTACGCCATCCCTGCTGGGGAGCGTGCTTTTCGGAGGCACGGCGGCCGAGACCGTGGTGGAGGTGAGCATGGTGATGGCTGCCTACTACACCATCGTCCACTTCGCGACGTTCGGCGCACTCGGACTGGGAGTCGCGATTCTCGTCTACGAAGTGGAGCTGCATGCGCGCCACACGGCCCTGGTCCTGCTGCTGTTGTTCATCGGCTTCGAGCTGGCCTTCGTCTTTGGAGCCTCGCTCCTGATGCCCGGTGTGATCGAGACGCTCGGGCCCCTGCGGGTGGGCGTGGCGAATCTGCTGGCTGCTGCCAGCATGGCGCTCTTCTTGCTGGCATCTCACCGGCCGGACCTGTGGCAGCGCCTGAGGCACGCCGCTCACCTGGGCTAGCGAACCTCACTCCTCAGCGAGCGGAGAGGAAGAACGCTCGCGCTCGACGCAGGTCGCGTTCGCCGACGACCCGCAGGCGGATCAGCTACGGGCCATCAGGTTTTGGGGAGCCTTTTCCGAGATCCCCTCTGGAGCCCCTCTGTCTCGGGAGATCTGCTTTGGCCTCGTCCGCGATCGAGAGCATCATGACCCCGAAGGTCGTATCGGTCGAGCCCGACACCCCCATTCTCGAGGTTGTGGGCCGCATGCACGCCCAGCGCTTCTCGTGCATCGTGGTGTGTGTCGAGAACCTCCCGGTCGGAATCGTCAGCGAGCGCGACGTGGTGGCCATTGCCGCCAGTCCGCTCTCGACCGCGCAGACCGGTATGACCGCGGGAGACTTCATGTCGGCGCCCGTAACCACGATCGAGACCACCGCTACGGTTGATGATGCGATCGAAAAGATCCAGCAGGCCCGGATCCGGCACCTCCCCGTCGTCGATGCCAGGGGTCAGCTGGTGGGGCTGGTGACGCAGACCGACATCGTTCGCGCCTACCGGACGCACATGGAGGCAATTGTCGCCGAGCGGACCGCGCAGCTGGCCGAGGCAAACAAGGAGCTCGAGGCCCTCTCCCGCGAGGACGGACTGCTTGGGATCGGAAACCGACGTGCGATGGAGGAGAGTCTGGCGCAGTTCTATGAGCTGGCGATTCGCTACGGTCGACCGTACTCGATCGTGCTCTGCGACGTCGACTACTTCAAGCCCTACAACGATCGCTACGGTCATCCGGCTGGCGATCAGATTCTGAAGCGGCTGACGCGGCAGATCGAGCAGACCGTGCGGGGCGTGGATCAGCTCTACCGCTACGGTGGCGAGGAGCTGCTACTCATCCTCCCCGAGACTCAGCTCTCGGGCGGCGCCATCACTGCGCACAGAATCTGCATCGCGATTCACGAGCTCGCCATTCCCCACGAGGATTCATGCCACGGTGTCGTGACCATCAGCTGCGGTCTCGCCGGGCTGCCCGGCGCCTCGGGCGTCCGCAGCTGGCTCGACCTGGTCAAGTGTGCGGATCAGGCCCTCTACCGTGCCAAGCGCGAGGGCCGCAACCGCGTCAGCGTGGACGAATGAGCCATCCCTCCCGACGTCAGGGGGTTCCGCAGCGGCCCGGGAACACGTCGTCCACCGTTCCGGTTACGATCACGATCACGCCCGAGTTCCGCGCGGAGAGGGTGTCGCGCTGCTCGACCTGAAACGTTCCGCCCCCGCCATTGAAAACCCCGAGCACGGTGCCCGAACCGGTGAGCCCGTTTGAATCGATATTTGCGCAGATCGTGCTGTCGGAGGTCAAAAGCTCGGTTTTGATGCCGATGTCGAAGCCGGCCAGGTTCACGTTGGTGATGCTGTTATCGAGGATGCTCACCTGGACGTTGGCTGCATTGGACGAAGTCACGTCAATCCCGTCGCCCCGTACGTTCGAGATGTCGTTGTCCTGAATCGAGACCGTCGCCGGGCCCATTGCTTTGACGCTCACGCCGTCATCGTCCGCCCCGTTCCCGATATTGTCGATCAGGTTACCGCGTACGTGCCCGACCAGGCTGCCGAAGGTGGTGCAGCTGAGGTCGATGCCATCGCCCAACGAGTTGGGGCTGCCGTCGAGCTGGTTGCCCGTCAGATCGAAGGTTATCTGGGAGAAGTTCACCGACCTGACCGCGATGGCGTCGTTCGTGATCGAGGTGAACGTATTCGTACCGGCGGTGTTAAACGAGTTTACCGTGGCTCCACTCGCGATGAGATCGATGCCGTTGCTTGTCAGTTGATTGAAGCTGTTGTTCGTGAATGTGGCTGAGAAGACCGCTCCGGCCTCGAGATCGATGTGGATGCCGTCCGTGGTGGTATTGAGACTGGGCGTCCCCGCGAAGGTGCTGCCGGAAACGTTCAGGGCCAGGATGGCGACACTCGGGAAAGCGGTCGTGATCGACAGCGCTGCGGCAGGTGTGAGGCTACCCGAGTTCTGGATGGTGACCCCGGTCAAAGTCGTCGTCTTCGGATCCACTAGGCCGCCCACCTCCGACAGCTGGATTCCCTCGCCGCCGGAGTCGAGCACGGAGATGGAGTCGAACGTCAGCTCCAGCTCGCTGGTGAGGACCAGGATGCCCTCGTCTGCGGAGCCCGTGATCGTCCCGCCCCCGATCTCGAACGTCCCACCGAGACTCTCCAGACGGATTCCCTGGCTCGAGCTGTTGGCAGAGTCGACGGCGTCCAGCGAGATCGTGACCGACGCCGATTCGACCACGGGCGAGGCCAGATCCAAGGCGATCCCGCCCGAGGCTGAGATCGTTAGCGAGGAGAGCCTCAGGTTCCCGACGTTGTCGCCCACGATCCCTGTCTGCGTGGGCAGCGTGGAGGAGCCGATCTCGGCCCCCCGCACCGCGTTGTTCCGGCTGAGCGTTACGGCGGCTCCGACCGGGTTGTAAATCACCGGCGGCACGCCAGGCGGAATAATCACCACGGGGGCCGCCGCCGGCATGATCACCAGGCCTGAGCCTTCGCCGATCAGCAGCTGGTTGTCCTTCAGCGTGATGTTCTCGGGGTATTCGCCGTGGTAGACGAAAATGCCGTCCCCGACGGAGGACGCCGTCTGAGCCGCGGCCAGCGTGCTGAAGGGCGCGGCCAGCGTGCCATCCTGCGGGGGATTTTGCGGGTCTGCGCTCACGTACCAGACGCGGCTGATGAGGCCGATCATGACGGACGCCGTCGCCGTTATGGTTCCATCGAACACGGTGTAGCCGAAGCTGTCCGTCGCGCCCCCGACGCCGGCGGGCGGGAAGTAATTGAAGCTCCCGTCCGAGAAAACATCCACGCTTCCGCCCAGCGCGGTGGTCGCGTCGAAGTCCGTGACCTCCAGCGGGTCTCCATCGGGATCGAAGTCGTTGGAGAGCAGGCCCACGACCGGGTTGGCGATCATCAAGGTGGTATTGCCCACCCAGAGGTAGGAGTTGTCGGCTAGCAGCGGCGCCCGGTTGGCGATGGCGGCCACGCAGACCTCGGGTTCGATCCCCATATCGAGCCCGGCGAGCGAGCGGCGGATCGCCACCAGATCGTTCTCGTTGCAATCATCAGGCAGGCCATTGCCGTTCAGGTCCAGCAGCAGGGCCGGCCCCGTTACGTTGCAGAGCGCGTCGGTGCCGGGGTCGAGGCCCGGGCCGAGCCCGGTCAGCGCCCGCGTCAGGACTGCGACGTCGTCGATCAGGACCGCGGCGATCCCAGTCACGTGGCCGCACTGGCAGGCATCCCCGATGCCGTCCGGCTCGGTCGTGGCCACTCCGCCCGAGTCGAGCTGCGTGGGATTGGGCGCGAAGGTGCAGTTGTCCCCGAAGTCGGAGACTCCATCGCCGTCAGTATCCTGCGCGAACGAGGCGAGCGGCAGAATCAGCGCAAGAAGCAGTCCGGCAGCAGCAAGACGGGCCGAAGCCCGCAGATCCCTCATTGCCTGCACTCCGAGGCGCAGTGTATCAGCAATCCCTCGCTGTGAGCGCATTTTTATGGCCGCGCCGAAACCCCCGGTCCCCTCTCCTGTTTAACGCTGGGACTGGACAGCCTGCAGGCGAGTCGGGGTGCTCGACGCCCGGCAAGCTCACGGAGGGTCGGGCATGCATTTTCTGCCGCAACTCGAGAAATTCTCCCAATTTTCCATCGCTGCTGCGCCAGGCCTATTGCTGGGGGCGCTACTTCTGGCAGCTGGGGACGCCCGGGCCCGCATACCAACCCCTTCACTGAAGGCCAGCCTGGAGGCCAGCGCGCCCGTCCGCTACTGCACGGGAGCCCTGGTTCGACCGGGCTGCCCGGACTACCGGCTGATCGTCGAGCACGTGCTCGCGCGCGTGGGCTTCGGGTCCACGCAGCCGGTGCGCAGGCAGGTTTACCGGGTGGGACTCGTCAGCTATCTGCGCGATCAGCTCTTTCCTCAGACTCTCCCCGACCCCGACTTCGAGCTGCAGCTGGAGCCGTATGTCTCTGGCCCGTACGCGATCTGGGGCAAGTCGATTCCCACGTTGGAGAGCCAGTTCTGCAACCTGGGCGGACCGCTCTGTACCGATCGCATCTCGAACACCCGGCACGCCAACGCCAGCCTGTCCGAGGTGAAGTTCCTTCGTGCAGGCTACTCAAGTCGTCAGCTCGAAGCGGTTCTGCTGGACTTCTGGCTCAACCATTTCAATGTCGACGCCTCGGAGAAGATCGCGCGCTGGACCGAGCAGGACTACGAGCAGGTATCGCTGCGCCCGCATGTCCTCGGTCGCTTCGAGGACCTGCTGCTCGGCATGACCCAGGGCATCGCGATGCTCGATTACCTGGATCTGCGTCGCAACGTGTCCGGCAACACCAATGAGAACTTTGCGCGCGAGCTGCTGGAGCTTCACACCGTGGGCAAGATCGGCACCTACGATGAAGAGGACGTGCAGCAGGTAACTCTGATCCTGACCGGCTGGACCTACAACGGAAATCGTGAGTTCCTCTACCGTCCGAATCGCCACGACAACAGCGTGAAGGTGGTGACGCTCGAGCACACCGAGCCCTGGGTTTTCGATGGAGAGCTCGGCTGCGACGGGATCTCCGCGAGCGAGTTCGAGAACGAGGGGCATGTACTGCTCTGCCGGCTGGCCCGCCATCCCCGCACAGCCGAGCGCATGAGCCGAAAGCTGATCGGGCGCTTCGTCACCGAGCATCCCTCGGACGAGCTCGTCAAGCGGGTCGCCTCGGTCTGGCTCAGGACAAAGGGCAACCTGCGCCACGTGATGGCCGCGATCCTGTTCAGTCGCGAGTTCCTATCGCTCAAGCATGCGGGGGCCAAGGTCAAGCGCCCCTACCTGTATGCGGCGAGCCTGGTGCGTGCGGTCGGTCCCGGATCAGAAGGATCCTCCGAGCTGGTCGACCAGGCCCACACCAGGGCAAGGGAGCGGGACTCGTTCCACGGAATCATGGGAGATCTGAGTGAGTTGGGCGAGGGGCTCCATCTGGCGCCGAACCCCACGGGCTATCCGGAGACATCGGCGGCCTGGGCGAGCGCCGGAGGACTGTTGGGGCGCATGAACCTGGCGGAGCGCATCGTGCGCGAGATCCCCGATCCCGCAACCCACTGGCGCATCCCCCAGCGTGCGAGCGCGCGCGAGATCGTGATTCGCCTCGAGATCGCGATTTCGCCCGGAGTGCTGACGCCCGACACGCGTGAGGCGATCGCCGACTACATCGAGAACGGGCTGCCGCCCGACGCGAGCTTGAACGAGCGAATTCGTCAGGCGGCTCGGGTTCTGCTGGCCTCCCCACAGTTCATGCTGCACTGAGAAGCTGGAAGGAGCGCGATCATGGGACACACACGAAGAGAGTTCATACGAAAGACAGGTCTAGGTCTCGGTGCGCTGCTACTCCCGACCCACTTCGTCCCCGGGGCGCGGGCTGCGACGCTCGGCGGCGATCGCGTGCTGGTGGTGCTGTTTCTGCGGGGCGGCGCCGACGGCATCAATCTGCTCCTGCCGCGCGGCGACGAGTCCAACTACATCGCGCTGCGGCAGAACGACGAGACGGGACAGGACATCACGCTCCCACCCGCGCCGCCCGAGCTGCAGCTCGACGGCTTCTTCGAGGCCCATCCGGGTCTCGCTCCCCTGATGCAGCGCTTCAATAGCGGCGAGCTCGCCTTCCTGCACGCGCTCGGGGGCACCGGCAACTACTCGCACTTCACCGCGCAGGATGCGATGGAGCGCGCCCAGCCCGAGAATCCCTTCCTGGTGTCTGACGGCTGGATGCACCGAGCGCTGGCGGTCCTGCGAGACCAGGGCGGGCTGTCGGCACCGGTGGTTTCGTTGAGTGGAGTCTCGCTCAGCGCGCGCACCGCCGAGTCACTGGCAGGTCCGGACGTCTCACTGACGATGGCGTTCCCCTCCATCGCCGACTTTCGACTTTCGGGCGACTTCTCCGAGGAGGCCAGCCAGGTCCTGCGAAAGATCTACGCGCACGCTGGCGGACCGCTGCTTTCGGCTCCCGCGTCGGCCGTCTTCAGCGCGATCGATGCCCTGGCGGGCGTGGGCGCCCAGCCCCCCGATGCCAGCTATCCCGACAACGGGGGTCTCAGCCGAGGCCTCCAGGACGCCGCGCGCCTGATCAAGAACCCCGAGCTGGGCGTGAAGATGATCTCGCTCGAGTACGGCGGATGGGATCATCACACGAACGAGCTTAATCGAATGAACAACGTGGCCTCTACCCTCGGCGGCGGGCTAGACGCGTTCTGGAGCGACATCGGAGACGCTGCGGATCGGACCTGCTTGCTGGTAATGACGGAGTTCGGTCGCACGGCATACGTCAACGGCAACGGGGGCACGGATCACGGCTGGGCGACGGTGATGGCGGCGATGGGCGGCGGGATCCGCGGAGGTCGCGTCCTCACGCGGGGCGACGCGAGCGCCCCGGGCACCGGCCTGCCCACCCCGAGTGGTCACTGGCCCGGGCTCGGCCCAGGCGAGCTGCACGTACAGCCGGGCAGCGGTCAGGAGCGCGACCTGAAGGTGACCACCGACTTCCGCGACGTCTTCGGCGAGGTGCTCGAGCGCTTCATGGGGCTGCCCCGGGACGCCATTCGCGACCAGGTCCTGCTCGGCTATACCCCGCAATACCCCGGACTCTTCCGGCGCAAGCCACGCTTCGATGTGGCGCCCTTCTTCGATCGGCCGACTGCGATCTCTACCTCCCGCCGCAGCCTGTGAGTCCGGTCCTCAGATGAGCTTGGCGTAGCCGTCGAGAATCTCGAGCGCGTCGGCCTCAGGCACCGACGGCAGCGGGAAGAGCACGCGGTCGATGCCGCCGTCCGCAAAGCGCTTGACCGTCTCGGGGTTCGGAGGACAGAAGTAGATCGTTACCTCGAAGCCGTCCACGCGCCGGCCCGCCGCACGCAGCTGCTCATGCAGCTTGGGAAGCAGGGCGACCGGGTCGTCGTCGCCGCCGCTCATTAGCGGCACCCAGCCATCGCCGTAGCGCACCGCGCGCCGGATCGCGCGCAGCCCCGCGCCACCCACGTGAATCGGCGGATGGGGTTTCTGCACCGGCTTTGGCCAGGCGTAGGCCGGCCCGAAGTCGACGTACTTGCCGTGGTACTCGGCCTTCTCCTCGCTCCAGAGTGCCTTCATGGCCTCGATCCGCTCGCGCATCACAGCGAAGCGCTCGGCGTGGATCGTGCCGTGGTTCTCGATCTCCGGCTGGTTCCAGCCAGCTCCAACACCGAAGAGAAAGCGTCCCCCGGAGAAAAGATCGAGGCTCGCAACCTGCTTGGCGGTTTGCAGCACGTCGCGCTGCGGCACCAGACAGATTCCGGTCGCGAGCTTGAGCGTTGAGGTCACCGCCGCCGCGACCGAGAGCGCCACAAAGGGATCGGCCACGGAGTAGTACTCGCGTGGCAGCCCGGGGGACCCGGGCTCCGGCGGCCCGGGTGTCGCCGGCGACACCGGGATGTGGGAGTGCTCCGCGAACCAGACCGACTCGAAGCCGCGCTCTTCGGCGGCTTGGGCGAGCTTTGCCGGGTGAATCGAGTAGTCCGTGGGGAAGTTGGTGAGTCCGAACTTCATGGGGGCCTCGTGGGTTGTGGAGGGGAACAGCTTACCCGAAACGGCCAACGCATTCCTCGGCGCGCCTTGCGATCTGGAGCGGTGTGGTAGCCTCGCCGGTCGACGCATGGCGACCGACGCAGGCCAGCAGCCGGAAGACTCGTCCCCCCCGATGGCATCGAAACAGCCTCCCGCCCCGGGACCACGGGGCGCGTACGGCTGGTTCGTCGGCGGCGTCGCCGCCTGGTTTCTCGCAACCGGAATCCATCAGGTCATCCTCTCATGGCTGCTGGTGGGAGAGCTCGGCTTCGTGCCCACCTGGCTCCGCACCGCCGCCGCGCGTGCGTCCTGGTTGGGTCCCTTACTCGCGCCTGAGTTCCGCGAACGCTTCGCAGACCGCGACGTCTACCGGCAGTTCCTGAACCGCATGGATGTCGCGGGCCAGCTCAAGGCCCGGGAGCCGGTCAACCAGTCGCTTTACCTCTGGTCCAAAGCCATGCTCCCCGACGTGCTGCTCAATATGCTCGGCGATCGCACGGAGATGGCCCACTCGATTGAAGGCCGCACGCCGTGCCTGGACCACGACCTCGTGGAGCGCGTCAACTCGATGCCGGTCCACATGAAGCTCCAGGGCATCACCGAAAAATATGTGCTGCGCGAAGCTGCCCGTCCTTATCTAACCGACACCGTCTGCAAGCGGCAGAAGCACCCCTGCGTGTCCCCGCCCGCGCTCGGGGGCCGCTTCCTCCAGTTCCTGCAGGATACCCTGCGCACGCCTAGCTTCGCCTCGGTCCCCTTCTTTGATGCCAAGGCCATGACCACGCTGCTCGACCGGCTTCCCCAGATCTCGGAGGACGAAGCACGCTTCCGCACCAGCTGGAGCTCGCTTTACGGGCTGAGCGCCCACGTGCTGCACACGCGCTACGCGCAGTAGAGCACAGGTGGTCCGCGGGTTACCATTCGATCTGATCTGATGAGCCAGGGAGGCCAGCATGAGCCCCGCGAACAACCCCAGCCGGCCCTACGTCGTGATCACGGCCGATACCCACGCAGGTGGCTCGCTCGACATGTACCGCGAGTACCTCGACCCCAAGGACCGGGACGAGTTCGACGCCTGGCGCGGGCGCTATCGCAACCCCTCGAAGAAGCACATCGGTGGGAAGAAGACCAAGAACTGGGACTCCGCGCAGCGTACCGCCGACCTCGAGGCCGACGGCGTGATCGCCGAGGTGAACTTCCCCAACACGGTGCCGCCCTTCTACGACCAGGCCTTCCACGTCGCGCCCCTACCGAAGCCGGAGCAGTACCAGCGCTGGCGCGCCGGGACGCGCGCCCACAACCGCTGGCTCGTCGATTTCTGCGCGGAGTTGCCCGGGCGCCGCGCCGGTATCGGTCTGATCCAGCTCAACCACATCGACGACGCCATCGAAGACGTGCAGTGGATCGCGGAGCGCGGTCTGAAGGGCGGCGTGCTGCTGCCCCTGCCTTCGCCCTCCGACGTCCACCTGAGGCCCCTCTACGACTCCGCCTACGACCCGCTGTGGGCGGCGATCCAGGACTGCGACCTCGTACTCAACCAGCACTCAGGGCAGGGCTCGCCCGAGTACGGCAGCGAGCAGGGAGCGGACGCGCTCTGGGTGATGGAGATGCCCTTCTTCGTCCAGCGCGGCTTCTGCCAGCTGATCCTGGGCGGCGTCTTCGAGCGCTTCCCCAAGCTCCGCTACATCCTGACTGAGTCGGGCTGCGCCTGGGCGCCCGGCCTCATGCGGCGGCTCGACGGCATCCACATGGGCATGAAGATGGGCATGATGGGCGAGGTGGACTACTCGAAGTCGAAGACCCTGAAGGAGCCGCCCAGCTTCTACGCCAGGCGCAACTGCTGGTACGGGGCGAGCTTCCCCTCAACGCAGGACATCAAGGGACGCGAGATCGTGGGCGTGGACCGCATCCTCTGGGGCAACGACTACCCCCATTTTGAGGGCTGCTACCCCTACTCGCGCGAGAACATGCGACTCGCCTACTCCGACATCGACCCGGTCGAGGTGCGGATGATGCTGGGCGAGAACGCGGCCAAGCTCTACGGCTTCGACATCGAGGCGCTGCGGCCCGCGGCCGAGAAGCTCGGCATCACCCCCGAGCTGGTGGCAACCCCGCTCGACGAGATTCCCGACTCGGGCTGCCCCACCTTCCAGCGCGCCCGCTATGAGCGCCAACGCGCGGCGGCGTCGTAGGCGTGCGCAGCCGAGAAAGAGAGTCACGATGAGCACGAGCTATCCGATCATCTCTGCGGATTCCCACATCACGGAGCCTCCCCATACCTATGTCGACTACATCGACCCGAAGTGGAAGGCGAAGGCGCCGGTGCTGAAGAACGCGGGCGAGGCGGGCGACGTCTTCCATGTGGAGGGTCTGAAGGTACCGATCCCGATGGGCCTCGTGGCCGCGGCCGGCAAGCCGGCGGAGGAGCTGCGCCTGGCGGGGGTGAAGTTCGAAGACCTCCACCGGGGCGGCTGGGACCCCGACGCGCGCATGGCCGATCAGGAGCGCGACGGGGTGGCAGCGGAGATCCTCTATCCCACCGTTGGTATGGCCATCTGCAACCACCGGGACTTCGACTTCAAGAAGGCCTGCTTCGACGCCTACAACCGCTGGCTGGCGGAGTACTGCTCCGCCCACCCGCAGCGGCTGCTCGGCTGCGGCCAGACGGCCATGCGCGCGCCCGAGGAGGGCATCGAGGACCTCAAGGCCATCCGCGCGCTCGGCCTGCGCGGCGTGATGATGCCGGGCATCCCCGCGGTGGAGGACTACGACTCACCCGTATACGACGCGTTCTGGGAGGCAGCCATTGAGCTTGGGCTGCCGCTCTCCTTCCACATCCTGACCGTGCGCGAGGGTGCGAACGTGGTGCGCGGACCCCGGATGAACAGCTTTCTTGCCATCATCCGTGGCTGCCAGGACATCATGGGCATGCTGATTCTGGGCGGTGTCTTCGAGCGCCACCCCCAGCTGAAGGTGGTGTGCGTGGAGGCGGACGCGGGCTGGGTACCTCACTACATGTACCGCATGGACCATGCCTACAAGCGCCACCGCTACTGGCTGCCGGCCGGGCAGAAGCTCTCCCGGCTGCCCTCGGAGTACTTCGCCGAGAACATCTACACCACCTTCCAGGACGATTGGGTCGCCTTCAAGACGGCCGACCTGATGAACTGGCGGCGGCTCATGTGGGCCAACGACTTCCCCCACAGCGACTCCACCTGGCCGCTCTCTCAGGAGCTGCTGCAGGAGCACGGCCGCGAGCTCACCCCGGAGCAGCGCCGGGGCATCCTGTGTGACAACGTGGCCAAGCTCTACGCGATCGACCTCTCGACGCTGAGCGACGGCGAGGGATCGGCGGCGGTCTAGAAGCGAATCACCTGGCGCGCGACCTCGCCCTTCTCGAGGGCGGCGAAGGCGTCGTTAACATCCTCGAGCTTGAGCTCGCGCGAGACCATCTCGTCCAGCTTCAGCCGTCCGTCGAGGTACAGCTCGATGTAGCGCGGCATATCGACCCGGAAGCGGTTGGAGCCCATGTTGGAGCCCTGGAGCTTCTTCTCGAAGAGAAGATCGATGCCCTGGATCTCGACCGTCTGGCCCAGCGGGATCATGCCGATCACGGTGGCTGTGCCCCCGATCTCGAGCATGGCGTAAGCCTGCTCGGCTGCCTTCTTGAGCCCGATCGCCTCGAACGAGTACTCGACACCGGCTCCACCGGTGAGCTCCTTGACCTGCTCGACGGGATCCCCCGCCGAGGCATCTACGCCGTCGGTGGCGCCGAGCTGCTTTGCCAGCTCGAGCTTGGAGGGGATCATGTCGATCGCGATGATGCGGCCGGCGCCTGCGATCGCGGCCCCCTGGATGGCCGAGAGGCCGACCCCGCCGCAGCCGATCACGGCAACCGTTGCGCCGGCCGGCACCTTGGCCGTATTGAAGACCGCGCCCAGACCGGTGGTGACTCCGCAGCCGATCAGCGCGGCCTTATCGAGCGGCATGTCCTCTCGGATCTTCACGATCGCGTTCTCGTGCACCAGCAGCTGCTCGGCGTACGAAGACAGGTCCATGAATTGATGCATCACCTCGCCCTTCTGGGAGAGGCGCGGTGGCTCATCCTGCCCGCGGCGTGTCTCCAGCTTACTGCACAGCGACGGCCGCCCTCCGAGGCAGTACTTGCAGTGGCCGCAGAAGACCGAGAGGCAGGTGATCACGTGGTCGCCGGGCTTTACGTACCGCACCGCGGAGCCCACCTCTTCGACGATGCCAGCCGACTCGTGGCCGAGCACCGTCGGCATCGGCCATATGTAGGCACCGGTATAGAAGTGCAGATCCGAGCGACACACCCCGGCTGCGACCGTGCGCACCACAACCTCCCGCGGGCCGGGGCTGGCGATATCCACATCCTCGATCTCGAGCGGCTTCTGAATCCCTCGAAGCACCGCGGCCTTCATGGCGTGTCTCCTTTCGGCGTGTGTGGCCTGGACCTCGATTCTACACCGGCCGCACCGCGTCGATGCGCCCCACGACCTGACCGGAGAGCGCCACCCCCGCCTCGAGCTGGCCGCCGAAGTAGACCTCGCGCCCGCCCGCCGCCAGCTCCGCCATCGGGTTGCCTTCGCCGCGCTCCAGGCGCTCGGTGCGCAGCGCGCGCAGCGCGGGCCCCTTCGCCTGACGCAGGAAGACAGTGCCCGTCTCGGGGGCCTCCACGATCGTCCGCTTCCAGCCCTCGTGTACGGGGGACTCCAGCGCGGAGACCACGCGCGTTCCCATCTGCACGCCCTCGGCTCCCAGGGCAAACGCCGTCGCCATCGAGACCCCGTCGCAGATCCCTCCCGCCGCGATGATCGGCACGTCCACCCGTGACCGCACCAGCGGCAGCAGCACCAGGCTCGAGACCGGCCATGGGTTCTTGAAGCCGCCCCCCTCACCGCCTTCGACCACGAGTCCGTCAACGCCCGCGTCCACAGCCTTCAAGGCGGCGTGCAGTGTGGGGATCACGTGCAAGACGGTGAGGCCGGCGTCCTTGAGCTGGCGCGTATATTTCGTGGGCTCGCCCGCCGACGTCGTCACGAAGCGCACCCCCTGCTCGATCACGAAGTCCACGATCCCAGGATCGCGCACGAAGGCCTGGGCAATATTCACGCCAGAGGGCCGATCGGTGAGCTCGCACATGCGCCGGATCTCTGCCCGGATCGCATCGAGCTCCCCCGAGGAGGTCTCGATAATCCCCATCGCCCCCGCGTTCGACACCGCCGACGCCAGCTGCGAGCGCGCGATCCATCCTATCGGAGCCTGCACGATCGGGATCTCGGCCCCGAGCATGCGCGTCACTCAGTTGTCGAATCTCACGCTGCCTCCTGTGTGTTGGCGTGGCCGGTCAAGAGATTGGCACGTACAGCCAACCAGCCCCGCGCGCATGTTCGCATCTTTCCTACCGAGCTTTTCAAGGGACGAAGCGATGCGTGTGATCCCCGTGGAGAATGTACGGCAGGTTGCGATTCGAGCCCTCGTCGAGGAAGACGGCGACTCCGAGGTCAGGCTCATCCTGGTCACGGCTGCGTTCTATGGGGCCACCGTTGCCTCGATGATCTGGTGGTTTTTCACCCGAACGAGTCTCAGAGCGCTTGACAGCGCGCTGATATAGGAGGCTGCGCTCCGCACTGCATGGCGTCGGTGACGCCACTGCCGAGGGCCGCGCAGGCCGCAGTTCTGGCGCCCATGATCGCCGACGCCTCGCTGGCTCCACGCCCGACACGACATTCGGTACGACCCTTGAACGTGAAGCATGTGTCGCACTCGATCCGCACCTCCTGACGAACCCCGTACCAGAGCCAGCCCGCAAACAGCGTGATGCCCACGATCGTGGCGATGGCCCGCAGCAGGCGAGAAGCTGAGTCCCCTAAGCTGTAAAGAGCCATCGCGGGCGAGCTACCTCAGGTGCCCAGAGGGGTGGGACTCGGAGACGGCCCGAAGATCTCTTCAGGGGGCGCGAGCGCATCGAGTCTAAGTCCCAGCTCCGGATCAAGCAGCGAGAGTAACGGGATCCGGGACCGTCGCGCCAGCACAGGGCTCCTCCCTTCATCTTCTCAGGTCCCCCCGTCCAGCACAGAAGTGATCCAGGGTGCCGGATGTCAGCGGCTGCGATCTGTGGGAGGATGGGTCCCGCATGGTCTCCCCTTCCTCTGCGCGCTCCTCTGGCTGGTCTCGGCCGGACTTCCGGCTCACGCGGAGCCGCCGCTATGCCGCTCGTGGTCGCGATCGACTACGCGTTCCCGCCGCAGCAGTGGATCGATGACAAGGGGGAGGCGGGGGGATGCGACGTCGAGGTCTTCCGCGCGGTGGCCGCTGAGATCGGGCTCGAGTATGAGATTTGCGAGGCGACCTGGGACCAGGTCCGCGGCCAGCTCGAGCGCGGCGTCTTATTCCTGATGACTGACCTGCAGCTTCCCGGACTCTGGGGCCTCGAGCTGACCCGCAAAGTACTCGACGAGTTCCCCGCCATGGGCGTGATCTTCCTGTCCGGCCACCCAGGCCGCTCGACCTGCCACGTGGCGCGTGCGTGCGCTTCGTCCCCAAAGCCTTCACCGGCTAAAGCTTTGCCGAAGCCCTCAAAAGTCTGGCGGGACGGGAACCAAGCTAGCGCGCCCCGCGCGAACCGGCGCGCAGAATGCGGACAGCGATATGACCGCAGACCAGATCATCGCAACACTTGAGCTCGAGCCCCACCCCGAAGGTGGGTTCTTTCGGGAGACGTACCGCGCAACGGAGACGCTCTCCCGCGCTGTCCTGCCGTCGCGCTTCCGCGGCGAGCGTGCGTTCTCTACCGCGATCTACTTCCTCATCCAGGGCAAACAATTCTCGGCACTTCATCGGATCTGCTCCGACGAGCTCTGGCATTTTTATCTCGGCGAGCCCTTGGAGCTCGTGGAAATCACATCCGACGGTCGATTGACGATGACCCTCCTCGGCCATGGCATCACGACGGTTACCCGGCCGCAGGCCGTGATCCCCGCCGGCAGCTGGTTCGCCTCCAGACTTGCCAGGCCAGACCCCCACGCGTTCGCCCTCGTGGGCTGCACTGTTGCCCCGGGCTTCGACTTCGCGGACTTCGAGCTCGCGAGTCGCGAAAAACTGCTTGAGGCATATCCGCAACACGAGGACATGATCCGGGCCATGACCCGAGGGTGAGCGCGGACTATGTCCGCCGCCCGTCATCACTCTGCCCGGGCGGGGCACGCAACGACAGAAACAGGCCCAACGCCAGTACGGGGAGCAAGACGACGGCGCCGTACTTCCCCGGCGCCGCCACGGGCAACGGCTTGTAGAACCAGAGGATGACCACGGCGACGGCCTGCTTGAGCGTCTCCAGGGAGAGCAGGAGTGGCACGAAGGAGCGCTATCGCAACGCCACCAGAAAGTGGAGCGCAGCGAAGGAGAGCTGTTGCAGGCCCATGACGGCGAACAGAAAGACGATGACCGCGCGTTCCCTCGACAGGTCGATTCCCGCGATCTGCCCCGCACCACCGTCGCTCGCGATGAGATGGATGCTGCCCCTGGCGAGGTTCAGCGCGCCCAGCGCCAGCAGGACCCACCAGGCCAGGGGCGAACCGCGGTAGCTCTCATTCGTAGCTGAGGGCATGAATCCCATGACTTCGGATCGTACTACTGCGTGCTCAAGCGGTGCTTGTGAGGTCCACAGAGTGCCGACCGGGCGCATTGGCTCCAGCTCTGGGAACATCTTCCCCGCCATCACGGCAAGGCCACAGGGGGAAAGCCCCACGCCCTATCAACTTCTGAGCCTTCTTGCCGATGGAAGCGGACCCAAAAACGAGGCGTCCGCGGTGGACGCGAGGAGGGAGTTCGATGACACGCTTGACTGCCTTTGTTGTAGCAATCGCATGCATGCCCTGCCTGGCACTCGCCCAGGCAAAGCCATCGCCTGCCGAGATCAAGAAGGTTCTCGACTACTACTACGGATCGACGAATGACGCGGTTGTCGTCGTGGATACGCGCCTGTGCAGTGACGTCGCCACCCGGGGGGAGAACAAGAACGAGTGCACCGCCACGATCTCTTCGAAGGAGATCGAGGTGGGTCAGCCCAGCATCCTGTGGATGAACTTCTTCGTCCCGGCCAAAGCGGGTGAGCAGAAGATTCTGGTCCAGTTCAACCAGAACGGCGTGACCCGCATGACCCGCCAGCTCACGCTCTCCGGGGCGATCCGCTTCCGCACCTGGAAGAAGTTCGCACTCGACCGGCCGGGGAAGTGGTCGGTCAAGATCCTGCAGGACAAGCAGAGCGGCGTGAAGGAGCTGGCGAGCTTCGCTCTGACCGGCCGCGAGGAAGGAGCCGCCTCCAACGAGAAGGCGCAGCCTCCCGTTTCTGCGGGCAAAGCCACGACAGAGTAAGCATCGCGCGACGGCGATAAGCGATCCGAAACAGACAAGGACCCCGGAACCGAAAGGTTCCGGGGTCTCCTCTTTTCACCTGCTGCGCAAGCTGCTGATTACGAAGGGCCCGAAACCCCTAGCGATGCCGCATCGTTGCGTCTGCTGACTTACGAGCCCTTGCCTTCGCGTGCCCGGCTAGCGGAGTACCAGCAGCGAGTAAACCTCGCTGCCGTCCTTCTCGTGGAAAGCGAACTGCATCGCGGTCTGGGTGAAGCTCAGGTAGGCGAAGCCCTCGATCGTGTCATCGTAGTAGAGCTGGCCTGGCTCAGGCGGGAAGGTGGAGGCCGTGACTTTCGAGCCCGCGCCGCTGACCGCGAAGAAGGTGTCCGGGCAGTTCGCGTCGCGACCACGATCGATCAGCTGCCGACCATGGTCGTGGCCGCTCAAGAACATGTCCGTGCCGCAGTAAATGGCCTCCTGGAGGGCGTACATTCCCGGTGGGTTGTAGGCCGCCTGAAAGGGGGGGGTCGGAAACGTCGTGATCAAGTTCAGGAGCACATTGTCATCCTGGTGCGCGCCCGCTGTGAAGCGCGGGTGGTGAGCCACGGCGACCTTCCACGTGGCCGTGGACGCGGCGACTTGCGTCGGAACGATTCCGATCTGAGTAGCGATGGACGGCATCGGCGCAGTTCCCTGGGTGTCGAAGAAGAAGAGATCGACGATTCCACCTGGGGAGCTCACGCCATAGAACGACGCCGGCATGTTCCAGCGTGCGGAGGGGCGCATGCCAGGTCCGATACCGACAGGGAGTGAGGTGTAATCGATCTGAGCCTGCGCGACTCCGAGCGAAAGCAGGCCATAGTCGTGGTTGCCGAATACCGCGTAGAAGGGGATGTCGAGCTGCGGCAGGTTGTAAGGGTCCTCGAACTTCGTGACCCATTGCGGATCGCTGGTCGACTGCACTCCGTCATCGTAGAAGTTGTCCCCGGCCAGGATGACGGCTGTGCAACCTCCGACGTCCGCGCAGTGCTGATTCATTGCATCAGCGACCGCGAACTGATCGGGGTTCCCCTCACCGGTGTCACCGCTCGCGATCAGCTTTACGGCGTTACAGGGCGCTCCGATGGCGAGGTTCGCGCAGCTTTCCGTCCACGCATCCGTACAACAGGTCACAGCCGTTGCGCAGACGCAGAGGGCGACGCTCGCCTCGCTGCAGCCGACGCCCGCGTGGACCACGTTGCAGGCCTGCTGCGAGCCGAGCGCGCAGAGCGGGGCGGCGGCTGGACCGCTCCCCGCGGCACCTCTCTGCAGGACCACCACGTCGGCCATCGTACAGCGCCGCGCCGGATCGCCGCTCACACCCCCGGAGGCAGCGTCGTCCACCACGTCACAGAGTCCGGCGGCGATCAGATCCAGCATCTCGAACCTTGCGAGGTGCCGGCGGAGCGCCAGCGCATCCGGCTCTCCCAGCGAGCCACTCTGATCGAGATCCCCACAGCTCTTCGC
>Ga0114948_10000308_pt1 | contig 18925 bp, 17 predicted proteins | sample CR04metaG_FD_83877 | JGI IMG/M metagenome (GOLD analysis project Ga0114948, IMG submission 83877) | Deep subsurface microbial communities from Mariana Trench to uncover new lineages of life (NeLLi) - CR04 metaG | ecosystem: Environmental > Aquatic > Marine > Ocean trench > Sediment | place...
TGATTTCATCTTAACTTCAATTTTAGCGATAGATACTGAACTTAGACAAATGGTGGTAGATTTCGGTGAAATTGAGAAATTCAGCCGGGTCGCATTACATGCAAATAAAGTGACACTTGTTACGTCTCAGGATCAATCGAAGATACAGTTTACATGCACAGCTATCAAGAAAATAAAATTTGAGAAGCGTAATGCTTTTAGTATTGATCTACCTGAGTCCCTGTTACGTATTAAAAAAAGACAGTATTACCATATAACTAAGTCAACGCCGAAACTATTAAAATGTATCATTCCGCTCCCAAATGAACAAAATTCAGACATAACAGGAATAACAGGAATAACGGTACACGATATAAGCTGTGGAGGTATAACACTCACTGAGCAAGATTCCTTGGTTAACTTGAAGTGTGGGACAACTTATAAAAACTGTCGCATCACTTTGCCTGGAATAGGCGTGCTTAATATTGCTATTCGAGTAAAAAACACTTATAAAGTAACACTAGAAAACGGTCTTAACTGCAAATACGCAGGATGTGAATTTATAAATTTACCACAAGAAATGCTAGAAATGATTCGACAATACATTTCTAGACTGAAGCAGGAGGAAATCAAACAGGCAATTAGTGAAAATCGGTTCAAGGTAGATCCGGAGGCAGTGGCCGATCGTTTATTGGAGACAGTACGTGAACTCATACGATCAAAAAATCGGGAAACTAAACTGAGCGAATAATTTCATCTAACTATGAAATACAATTGCCAAAGAACGTAGATTTTAGCTAATATTGCATGCGTAGTTTGTTCTTATATATAAACATTATATTCTTTTCAGATCAAAGACTCCTGAGCCGACTGCGTAGCCGAGCCACAGCTTGGGTGTGTAATTGGCATACTCGTGATTCGCTTACTCCCAATACTTCACCAATTTCCCGCAAGTTCATTTCTTGTTCATAGTGCATACCCATTACCATTTTCTCTCGTGATGGTAAGTCTGCAATCGCATCTACCAACATTGTCCGCAAACGCACATCCATTAGGAGTTCTAAGGGATCATTTTGTGAATCAGAGCAGAGACGGTCAAAGAATGGCTCATCATCATCCTTTTGGAAATCTTCATAAAACATCAACTGACCACCACGCGCATCTTGTAGTGTTCCTTGGTACTCTTCAAGAGGTATATTTAATTCAGTAGCTAATTCTTGCTCGCTAGGGACGCGCCCCATACGTTGTTCAAGCGTCCTAACTGCTGCCTCGATTTGTCGCATCTTTTTACGAACTCCACGGGGCAACCAGTCTGCTTCCCGTAATTCATCTAGAATGGAACCACGTATGCGTTGTGCTGCATAACTTTCAAATTGTCGACCATGTGAACCTTCGTAGCGTTTGATCGCGTCTAGCAAACCCATCATTCCTGCCTGAATAATGTCATCCACTTGTACGGAGGCTGGTAACCTAGCCATCATATGATGAGCAATACGTTTAACTAGTGGTGTACAATTTTCAAAAAATTGCTCTTTATTTACTGTTTCGACGGCGGTATTCATAGTAGTAGTCTTTTCGTAAAATTGTTATGCCAAAATGGCTATAGAAAACTAGTTGCTACGATAAGTATTTGATACTATTCCTAATATTTACTAAAGTGGCGTGACTTCATTTTGACGACTATTCCTAGGCTGGACTAAGTTGTGGTATATGCGCTGCATTAGCATGTGTAGATTTCTTAGTCTTTCCGGCACGGGATGGGATGTTACAAAGCTTACAAATAAGGTTTGTGTGAAGATCAAGCGCGTGTACTACAAAATTTCCCCCACATTTGTTACATGGAGCAGTACGCAGTATTTGGCCACGGATGAAGCGAATTAGAGTCCATGCTCGTGTCAGGCTTAATGTTGGTTCAAGCTGATTTAACTCAATATGCTCTAGGTAAAGCTTATATCCCTTTATGATGGCATCAATACCTTGAGCTTCAGTATGTGCAATGAGGTAGTTATAAATATTGATAAATAGTGATGAATGTATATTGGCTTGCCAACTCATGAACCAATCTTCAGAAAATGGAAGCATTCCTTTTGGTGGTGAAACCCCTTTTATTTCTTTATATAATTTTATTAATCTTTCGCGGCTTAAATTGGAATTAGTCTCTAGTACCTGTAGTCGGGCACCAAGCCTAATTAGCTCTGTCACGAGTTGGATTTCCTTTGCTTCAGATAAGATGCTTTTATTACGCATAAGGAGCTACCTTTAGAAAAAAACCTAGACCATTACCTCAGCTGGCTGACCAGCTATCAGAATGGCTGCATGTGACATAGATGCGGCATGATCTTGGCTATGGCTTGTTAGCATTTCTGCGATCAAACGATCATCAAACCGGAATCGACATAGCAACGTATTTGATGCGGACATTTTTAAGATTTGACTGGAAGTTAGGTTTTCAATTATTTCGGCAACATTCTGACCAATCCCCAGACGGTACATCGCTGCGGCCTTGTCTTCCCGGAGCATCTTCTGTGCCAGTAGAATGTATCCAAGGTTAATTTCCTTGATTTCTCCTAGAATCTGGTTGGTATCCATTTTGTGTGCCCCTTTCTAGTTTGCGTGCAGTCTCGAACGAATTGAATGAGACAGTGAGCTCATTCTCGTTTAAGACATAGTGCAAGGTAAATGGGAGGTTTTCTAAATCCGTAGTAGGATTTTTGTTAACTATTATGTAGGAATTCTTCTTACATGAATTTTCATGAAGATCCTATTAATAACGAGGCAGAATATAATGGTAATGTAAAAATAGCTCTAGAAAAGAACTTAGTAACAAGATGAGATAGGATATTGATTAGATCAAATTTCTGTTTGATACGGCTTTAGGAAGCGCGCTATAGCATCCGTATTCAGGGGCTTGCTGATAAGGAAGCCTTGTGCTCTATCACATTTTTTAATGCATAAATAATCAAACTGCTCCTTTGTTTCTACTCCTTCTGCAACAATTGTTAAGTTAAGGCTTTTTGCAAGAGCAGTAATTGCTGTCACGATCGCTGAACTATCCGAATTAATCGAGAGATCACGAATGAAGGTTCTGTCAATCTTCAAAATATCTATGGGAAGTCGTTTGAGATAAGCAAGGGATGAGTAGCCAGTACCAAAATCATCAACTGCGATTTTTATTCCCATCTCTTTAAGATCATGTAATGTATTGATGCTAGTTTCTGCATCTTGCATTAAGACTGTTTCAGTGATTTCTAATTCAAGACAAGCTGGATGAAGCCCTGTTTTGCTTAGCACATTAGCTACATGTTCTTTTAGTTGTGGTTGACCCAACTGTACTGCTGAAACATTAACTAGAACTGATATTGGATTAGATGATGTACCATGCCACATTTTCGCTTGTTTACACGCCTGATACAGTACCCATTCTCCAATTTTAATAATGAGGCCAGTTTCATCTGCAAGAGGAATGAATTTATTAGGAGAAAGCAACCCAAATTCAGGATGATTCCAACGTATTAATGCTTCCGCCGCTGTAAAGCTTCCTGTTTTAAGATCAATAACTGGTTGATATTGCAGTATCATTTCTCCTCTTTCTACTGCCTTACGTAACGAAGTTTCCAACACTAAGCGCCTGGATGAAGCCTCACCCATTTCTTTAATATAATATTTGTAGTTATTTTCATATGATTTCTTGGCATGAGATCTAGCGTTTTCGGCGTTTCCTAATAGCGTTGATGCATCATTACCACCCTCCGGATAAGCAGATATTCCAATACCTAGAGTGACATAAAACTCCAGCCTATCAATAATAAATGGAGAAGCAATGGAAGCCATAATGCGGTCTGCAAATTTCTGAACCTCATTATGGTCACGCATATTACACTTAAAAAATGCAAATTTACTGCCTCCGATTCGAGCCAAAATACAGTTAGCATCTACACAATCACTTAGTCGATATGCTAACTGTTGAATTAATGTATCGCCAACTGCATATCCATATGTATTATTAATTCGCATCAGATGATTCATGTAGATAGAATACATTGCTGCAAATATGTTGGTATTCCTAGAATCCGGTAATCCCGGAAGCATTAACGATGATTTTTCACAAAATAGATTGCGCTTAGGAAGCCCAGTTAGCTCATCAAAGTAGGCCAATTGATAAATATGGCTATCAGCCTCCTGCTTAGCACGACGCATGTTCGCATTTTTCATCTCGCGCACTATAGACGGGAGCAAGCGGGAGAAATTACCCTTAAATATATAATCGTGCGCTCCATGGCTCATAGCAGAAACAACCATCTGTTCGCTAATGACGTTGGAGTAAATTATGAATGGGATATCTTTACCGCTTTTTTTTAATACATCTAGTGCATCAATGGAGCTGAAGGACGGCATGGAATGATCTGCGATAATGATGTCCCAATCAGAGTCCTCTAGGGCAGCTTGCATCTCTAAATCACAGTCGACACGCTTATATGTTAGGTCATTACCGGCGTTAGTAAGTTCTGCGCAGAGGAGACATGCATCATCCTCTGAATCCTCAACCATTAACACTCTCATATATAACCCTAATTTGCCATGCCGAAAAGGTTGTAACCCGACTCTTAAATTTCGGCTAAAACGGTAAAAACTTTAGCTTTCCGGGTGAAATAATCTAAACTTTAGTCTTTAAGTATTTTGGCCTGAGCAGGTCAAAAAAAACTCTACTTTAGCCTATTCAAATGGTTATATAGCTAAGGGAAAGTTTGAACAATTTATCAAATACATTATTGCTAGGGACTAATTATTGGGAAGGGGTATATTCGATGTTTGAGACAACAAAATGATAAGATAGAAAATAGCAATTGAAATTGGTCTACCTTTGTAAATGAACAAGATATTGCGCTAGATCATAGATAGTAAAATAATTCTTCTTTTGCAGTATCATCAGCATAAAGATATTTTTTTGTGGTTTACATCTTATCTATTCATTATAATTTGACCTCAATTTAATTGAAGCAACCTTGGAAAGAGGGGGTGTAACTTGATGCCTAGCTTTCCCTATAAAAGTGAATCCAAATCTCAATCGCCTACAACCATATCCCTTTCATAAGCTTAACAAGCTTTACTCTGGGATTACGCCTAATCCGGCTTTTTCACCCATAAGACTACATATAGGCGAACCAAGACATCCAACGCCTGACTTCATTCACCAAGCATTGATAGAAAGCCTTAACAAATTAGCAGATTACCCCACAACTCTTGGAGACAAATCGTTACGTGTAAGCATTGCTGAATGGTTAATGCGTCGATATAAATTGGATAAAATAGATTTTGACACGGAAGTTTTACCCGTAAATGGAAGTCGAGAAGCTCTATTTTCTTTTGCCCAAACTGTTATTGATCTATCCTGCTCAAAAGCAGCAGTTGTTTGCCCTAATCCTTTTTATCAGATCTATGAAGGGGCGGCTCTTCTAGCCGGAGCCACGCCATATTTTCTTAACTCCTTGCCTGAAAATAATTTTACACCTGACTATACACAATTGCCTGATGATGTTTGGTCGCATACGCAACTAGTATACGTCTGCTCCCCTGGAAATCCAGCTGGCAAAGTAATGTCGATGGACGAGTGGCAAAAACTATTTTCTCTTTCGGATCATAATGGGTTTATCATTGCTGCTGATGAGTGCTATTCTGAAATATATTCAGATGAGCACAATCCTCCACTTGGCGCTCTAGAGGCAGCTCACCGCTTAGGTCGCAGAAGTTTTTCTCGATTAGTGGTGTTCGGTAGTTTGTCGAAGCGTTCCAATGTGCCCGGATTGCGTTCTGGTTTTGTTGCAGGAGATCCTAGCATACTAAAAAAATTTTTACTTTATCGTACTTACCATGGCAGCGCGATGAACCCAGCAGTGCAGGTAGCAAGTGAAGCAGCGTGGAAGGAAGAATCTCATGTTAGCAAGAACCGTCAATTATATCGGGAAAAGTTCACTGCGGTCGCCTCATTATTGGCGGGATACATTCAAACGCCAATACCAGAAGCTACTTTCTACTTATGGGTAAAGACACCGGTTAACGATACCGATTTCGCTCAGCAGCTATATCAAGATTACAATGTTACCGTATTACCTGGCAGTTATCTTGCACGTGAAGCCCATGGCATCAACCCTGGTAAGAATTTTGTTCGTATAGCTTTGGTTGTACCTCTATTCGAGTGTGTTGAAGCAACTAAGAGAATAAAGGCTTGGTGTATAGCAAATCATTAAAAAAGTAAGTAGGTAAACTGTAATCATGAATTTTGTAAATTCTGTTATTTAGAGAAATCATTAAGGAAAACTATGAAACAGTTGCAAACCACTATTGAAAAGGCATTTGAATACCGTGCTAATATTACACCACGTAATGTAGAGGCCAAACTAAAAGAGTCTATAAACCAAGTATTAGATATGCTAAATACTGGTGAATTACGTATAGCGGAAAAAACCAATGGTGAATGGGTAACAAATCAATGGATAAAGAAAGCTGTGCTGCTTTCTTTTCGCATAGAAGATAACAGTTTTATTAAGGGGGGGTTTTCCAATTACTTTGATAAAATACCATCAAAATTTGCGGATTTCAGTTCTAAAGATTTTCGTGACGGTGGATTTCGTATAGTTCCACCTGCAACAGTGCGGAAAGGGTCTTTTATCGCTAGCAACGTTGTACTAATGCCATCATATGTCAATATTGGCGCTTATGTTGCTGAGGGTACAATGGTTGACACCTGGGCTACAGTTGGTTCCTGTGCTCAAATTGGGAAGAATGTGCATTTGTCAGGCGGAGTTGGTATTGGAGGCGTACTAGAACCAGTACAGTCTAATCCCACTATTATTGAGGATAACTGCTTTATTGGTGCACGCTCTGAGATTGTAGAAGGTGTACTTGTTGGGGAAAACTCAGTAATTTCTATGGGTGTATATATTGGTCAAAGTACAAAGATATATAACCGTGAAACTAGCGAGGTAAGCTATGGTCGGATTCCACCAGGCTCAGTAGTGGTTTCAGGTACGCTGCCCTCATCAGATGGAAAATACAGTCTTTACTGCGCAGTCATTGTCAAACAAGTGGATGCAAAGACTCGCGCAAAAACTGGAATCAATGAGCTATTGCGTGGAATATAAACAATAACCATTTGACATCAGTTCCAGGAAGCCCCTATGCATAAAGATACGTTGTTTCTCACACAGAAACTTATTACATGTCGTTCACTTACTCCTGCCGATGATGGATGTCAGAAAATTCTAATAGATCGTCTAGAAAAACTTGGCTTCGATATTGAGAAGATACATTGTAGTGGAGTAGACAATTTTTGGGCAAGACGTGGAACGGAAACACCAATTGTATGTTTTGCTGGCCATACAGATGTGGTACCAACTGGTCCATTAGAAAAATGGGAAAGCGACCCATTTACACCAACAATTCGCGATGGAAAGCTTTATGGACGTGGTGCGGTAGATATGAAAGCATCTTTAGCCGCATTTATTACAGCGATTGAAGCATTTGTAAATGCACATCCAAATCACAGTGGTTCAATTGCCCTTCTTATTACTTCAGATGAAGAAGGCGTTGCAGTAGATGGCACTGTCAGGGTAGTGGAGGTTCTTAAAACACGAAATGAAACAATTGACTATTGCATAGTTGGGGAACCCACATGTACGAACAAATTAGGTGACACCGTTAAAAATGGTAGACGTGGTTCATTATCTGGTGTTCTTACTGTAAAGGGCATACAAGGGCATATTGCTTATCCACATTTAGCTAAAAACCCTATACATCTTGCTGCACCTGCCGTTGCTGAACTTGCACAAACTGAGTGGGATTGTGGTAACGAATACTTTCCGCCAACTACTTGGCAAATTTCTAATATCTTTGGAGGAACTGGTGCTACCAATGTAATTCCTGGTGAAGTCAAAAATCTATTTAATTTTCGTTTCTCTACTGCAAGTACCGTCAAGTCACTACAAACTAAATTTTGTGAAATACTCAACCGACATGGCCTAGATTATGATTTACAGTGGACGCTTTCTGGCAAGCCTTATCTTACTCCTAAGGGCAATCTGGTAGAGGCAATAAATAATGCAGTTAAGAAAACATTAGGAATCGAACCACAGTTATCTACTACCGGGGGTACCTCTGATGGACGTTTTATTGCTGATATCTGTCCACAGGTAGTAGAGTTTGGTCCGATCAATGAAAGTATCCACAAAATTAATGAATATGTGGAAGTGAATGATTTAGAACAACTATCGTATATTTATCAGCTAACACTGGAGAACTTATTGTTGAATTAAAAAGGAATCCTGTATATCAATATCATTGAAAAAAGAATAATAAAAGTCAATTTTTACACATTCTTAGTGCTGTATTAAATTTATATACTCAATTTATTTTAAATTTAAGATAAGAAAACTCACTTAATAGTTTCTAAAATATTTGCATACGAGTAGCCTTACAAGCTACGTGGACAGTTCTAACAAATTTTCTACATCTTTCTTGTTCAGTTCCATCGATTTTCCTCGTTTCAGGTGTGGTGGTAATTTAATAGAACCGAAACGCACTCGGATCAAACGACTCACTGTTAACCCTATTGCCTCAAACATACGTCGAACTTCACGGTTTCTACCCTCCTTCAATATTACTCGATACCAGTGATTGGAGCCTCTTCCCCCATGATCAGATAGGAAATCAAATTTAGCCAGTCCATCTTTTAGTTTAATCCCTGTAGTTAGTAGTGTTATCTGATTTGGGTCTAATCTTCCTACAACTCGAACAGCATATTCACGCTCCACTTCAAAACGAGGATGCATTAATCGATTAGCCAATACTCCGTCCGTAGTAAAAACCAATAATCCGCAGGTATTAAAATCAAGTCTACCAATTGACACCCATTTAGATGTTTTAAGTTTCGGTAGTTTATTGAATACTGAGGGTCGGTTATGCGGATCATTACGACTAACAATTTCACCTTCTGGCTTATGATAAAGTATAATTCTAGGTAAGCTCTCGCCAAATTTTAGATGAATTATACGTCTTTTTATTCGTACTAAATCTGTAGCGCCAACCCGATCACCGATTTCTGCTACTTTTCCATTTATAGTCACCAGGCCGGTAGCAATCAATTTTTCCATCTCACGTCGCGAACCAAGCCCAGTTTGCGCTAGTAATTTATGCAGTTTTTGCGTAACTGCTGGTTCAAATATAGGATTAGTCTTGGCATTCTGGGACTCTTGTGTTTCCCTCTTCGCTTCTTTTTTTAGTCTACTAGTTCTCATCTATTTTCCAGAATAGCAAAGCCTCTCCCCTACTTTTTCCAATTTTAGTTTAAAAATAAAAGAGGTGACAACGAATGATGCCTGAAGATAATATGATAAGGTCTTAGCTCGTAAGCTAATAAAATTAAATCTCTCTACGCTCCATAACCGCTTGTGCTAGGGTGCCACTATCAACATGCTCGAGCTCCCCACCAACGGGTAATCCTCGTGCAATGCGCGTGACTTTGATTCCCCTGCTATTTAGTAGCTCACTAATATAATGCGCAGTAACTTCTCCCTCCACAGTAAAGTTGGTAGCAAGTACGACTTCTTTTATTATGTTGTCTTGGACTCGCTTTAGCAGCCGGTCAAGGTGAATTTCCTTGGGGCCTATGCCATCTAGAGGTGAAAGTTTACCCATTAGCACGAAATACATCCCCTTGTAGCAGTGCGTTTGCTCAATCATCAGTAGATCGGCAGGCATTTCCACTACACACAAAAGACCCGCGTTGCGTTGCGGAGAACAGCAAAGCGTGCAAACCGATGCTTCAGTAAAACTATTACACATCTCGCAATGTTTAATACCCGTTAATGCTTTATCTAGTGCATTGGCAAGCTGATGTGCGCCCACGTGATCGTACTGTAATAAGTGATAGGCTATTCGTTGTGCCGACCTGGGCCCAACACCTGGCAAGCAGCGCAACGAATCAATCAAATCCTCAAGAACTGTAGGAGTTTTCATTTTGAATGAAGTGTGGGTATAGCAATGGATATGTAAAGGTGAGGTTTATCTTGCTAACTCACTGTTTACAAATAAACAACTTAAAATGGTAACTTCATTCCCGGAGGCAAACCCATACCTGCCGTAAGCCCAGCCATTCTTTCTTGTGTAGTTGTTTCAACACGCCGTACTGCATCATTAACTGCGGCAGCGAGTAAATCCTCAAGCATATCCTTGTCATCACCCATCAGGCTATCGTCAATATTTACTCGCTTTACATCGTATCGGCAGGTCATCACAACTGTGACCATGCCTGCACCAGACTGGCCTTTAACTTCTACTGTGGCCAACTGCTCCTGCATATTTTTCATATTCTCTTGCATTTGCTGGGCCTGTTTCATTAATGGCCCCAAGCCACCTTTCATCATTTTTAGCCTCCACCATTAAATAGGTTTAATTGAAGAAATAATTAATTTCGCGTCCAAGTTATCTACTAATTCGCGTACAAAAGGATCGGTCTCAATAGCTGCAACAGCTTGTAATTGTTTCGTCTGCCTCTCACGAGTATCGAGTTCTGCTGGCGTCATGCCAGTAACACTCCCCACAGAAATCGTTAATCGCACAGGTGTTCCAAAATGTTCACATAGTGCGTTTTTTATCTTATCTTGGTATGTCTTTTCTAATAAATGTTTATGTTCTGCTTGTAAGCACAATACAACATTATCTGTAGAAAAATTCTTCATTTCACAGTTCTGCGCCAGCATTTTTGCCATACCATTTAATTTTAATTGATTCACTAATACTGCCCAGTCTCCATTTAGTTGATTTGTGCGAGAATCTGGACTTAATTCTGTTACCACATTCAGCACTGGGGGAGAGGTATGTGCTGCATTAATATCTGGCTTCCTTGGTTCTTTATCAGATAAAGGTAATTTTTCTTTAGGATTAATACTAGCTGGTATGTGAGAAACTGTGGCAGTTTCTATTAAGCATTCTGGAGTAAAGGCCAGCATACGCATCAATGTCATAGTAAAACCAGAATATTCATCCGGCGCTAGCCCTAAATCAGCGCGACCATGCAAAGTGATCTGGTAAAATAATTGAAGGTCCTCAGGCATAAACTTTTTGGCTAATGAACAAATTTTTTCATGCTCTGGTATATTGTTACTATTAGTCTGTGGAACTATCTGCGCTAAAGCAAGGCTATGGAATAATCCCGCTAACTCTTGCAAAGCAGTATCAAATGACAAACTTCGCATCTCTATTGAATCTGCTACAGCTAGCATCTGTGTACCGTTTTTTTGAATAAGCGCTTCTAATAAATCATAGAGATAACTTTGGTCGATTGTGCCCAACATGGCGTGAATCTCAGTTTTTTCAACCTTACCTTCACCAAATATAATCGCCTGATCCAGCATGCTTAGGGCATCACGCATACTGCCCTGTGCCGCATGTGCTATTAATTGCAATGAAGCTTCATCGTAACTAATTTTTTCCTGTTTCAGCACATATTCTAGATGTGCGGCAATCAAGGTAGGTGGAATTTGTTTTAGGTTAAATTGTAAACAGCGTGATAAAACAGTGATCGGAATTTTTTGTGGTTCAGTGGTGGCTAATACAAATTTTACATGATCAGGGGGCTCTTCCAGGGTCTTAAGCATGGCGTTGAAAGCTGACTTGGAAAGCATATGTACTTCATCAATGATGTATATCTTGTACCGAGCACAGGTTGGAGCGTAGAGTGCATTTTCCAGTAGTTCGCGCATATTATCTACTTGGGTATTAGAAGCAGCATCTAGTTCAACTAAATCAACAAAATGCCCACTATCAATTTCGATACATGCAGAACATTTACCACATGGCTTAGCTGTAATACCAGATTCACAGTTAAGGGCTTTGGCTAAAATGCGTGCAATAGTAGTTTTGCCAACGCCACGTGTACCAGTAAACAAGTAGGCATGATGCAGGCGTTTTTTTTCAAGCGCGTTAATAAGCGCCCTAACTACATGATCTTGTCCAGTTAGACCAGAAAAATCTTTTGGACGCCATTTACGGGCAAGAACTTGGGTTTGAGACACAGTAATTGCTTAATAGTTGGTAAAGGATAATGAGGAGTATTGTAATCTGGATAATCTGAAATGCAATCCACTATATTTTTCGTAAGTGCAGCATATTAACGGAGCCAATACGAATAATTCAAAGTAGAGCTAACAACACGGTTAACTTTGACAAACTATACAATAATTGGGTGGCGAGCCTAACCCCCGGCACTTACAGAGAATAGCTGTGGCTGCTTCCTTCCGGATCTGACCAGGTTCACCACTATGCAATGCGGGGAGGCCCGCCATAACTAAATCATTAAGAATACTTGGTGGCACTTAGAGCCCAGCTCAAAATAGGGAGAAACCACTACCCATGGAGGACAATTTCTATTGTATTGACGTTTATAAATTGGTTGCGGGGGCAGGATTTGAACCTACGACCTTCGGGTTATGAGCCCGACGAGCTGCCAGACTGCTCCACCCCGCGCCAGTAATGGCAAATTATAGCAAGGTGAATATATCAGGGTCAAATTTCATATTTATTTAAAAGCATTTAAATACGGAAAATAAAGATTAAGCTGATGTAGCTCAATAGGGTATTTATGCAGAACCGATTGTTTTACTATATGAAACCTTGTAACTAACTAGCAAGGGGTAAAAATAAGATAAAGGTAAAGCGACTTTGCAACTACTTTCTCGACTTAATCTATTTTTACTTGCCCAAGGAATCATAGTATCTAATTTATTAATTAATAGTCGTATTGTTAAAATCCGGTCATGCATAATTTTAAGCAAAAATTGACATTATGTTTTCCAAAAGTAAAATAGCGTGTTGTCTTGATGCAATATGATTATTTTTAACATATTTCAGGCCGGATAATATAACAACAAAGCTATTTAGTACGCATACTCAATAACATATCTTTTAGGACGGGCCAGATGAGTCATACATTACATGAGGCTTTAATTTCACGAGTACAGCGCTGTGAATTAGCTGTACCAGGTTCAAATCCAAACATGTTCGAAAAGGCAATGAAGAGTGGTGCAGACTTCGTTTTCCTTGATCTTGAGGATGCAGTTGCTCCAGATGAAAAAATACAGGCTCGTAAGAATGTTATTGAAGCTATTAACGATTTAGACTGGAAAGGACATAGTGTATCACTTTCAGTGCGAGTCAATGGTCTAGACACTCAATTTATGGTCCGCGATGTAGTTGACTTAATTGAACAAGCCGGCCACAAGCTAGACACTATTCTGGTTCCAAAGGTAGGCGTCTACTCTGATATTTACATGGTTGAAGCTATGCTAAACCAGTTAGAAATCCAACAGGGTTTAAAAAATAGGATTGGAATTGAAGCTTTGATTGAAACAGCTTTAGGTATGTCTAATGTCGAAGACATTGCTCGCAGTGGAGTTTCAGGTCGTCTTGAGGCCTTACACTTTGGGGTAGCGGACTATGCAGCTAGTAAGCGCGCTAGAACAACCAACATTGGTGGGCTCAATCCAGATTATCCGGGCGACCAATGGCATGCAGCTATCAGTCGAATGACAGTTGCCTGTCGTGCTTATGGGCTTCGTCCAATTGACGGCCCCTTTGGTGACATAAAAGATCCAGATGGCTATAAACTAGCTGCTAGAAGAGCAGCTGCACTAGGTATTGAAGGCAAATGGGCAATTCATCCATCACAAGTTGCTCTTGCAAATGAAATTTTTACGCCCCCTGCTGCAGAAATCGAAAAAGCAAAACGAATCTTAACTGCACTAGAAGAAGCTGCTGCGCACGGGAAAGGCGCGGCCGCATTAGATGGTCGTTTAATTGATGCTGCTTCAGCAAGAATGGCTAACAACGTAGTAGAAGTAGCAGAGGCAATCGCTATAAAAAATGGTCGCTAGAATTTAAAAGCTGACTAATAAATTATTTTCTTTACTATTTTTTAAAATAAGGGTGAGACATTGGACATCCATGAATATCAAGCAAAAGAAATTTTAGCCGAGTATGGCGTCAAGATAGCAGATGGTGGTCTAGCCTATAGCCCCGAAGAAGCGATACAGCGGGCTAGAGAAATAAACAGTAATAATTGGGTAGTAAAGGCACAGATTCATTCGGGCGCACGTGGTAAAGCTGGTGGCATCAAAATATGCGAGACTCACGATGAAGTCGAAATGGCAGCAGAAGAATTATTGGGTAAAAGATTAGTCACTCAGCAGTCTGGTCCAGCAGGAAAAATTTGCTCTAGAGTTTATGTTGAGGCAGGAACAAACATTACTAAAGAGCTGTATCTCTGTTTTCTGGTTGATCGAGGCTCTGAGCGTATTGTTATGATAGGTTCCTCCCAGGGAGGTATGGACATTGAAGAATTAGCAGAAACAAATCCTGAGGCAATAAATAAAATTTATATTGAACCTGCTGTCGGTCTACAAGATTTTCAAGCGCGCACAATGGTCTTTTCTTTAGGCTTAGAGAATACGCACCTATTAACTCGTGGTGTTAAAACTATTAGAGGTTGCTACCGTGCCTTACGTGACCTTGACGCAAATATGCTAGAAATCAACCCACTTGTAGTCACTACAAGGAACGAACTGGTCGCATTAGATGCCAAAATGAGCTTTGATGAAAATGCCTTATTTCGCCGCCATAAAATTGCTGAGCTACGTGATAAAACTCAAGGAGATCCTCGTGAAGTAGCGGCTACAGAGCATGGTTTGAGCTACGTAGGCCTGAATGGAGACATCGGCTGTATGATTAATGGTGCTGGCTTAGCTATGGCTACCATGGATATGATTAAGCTAGCTGGTGGTGAACCTGCTAATTTCCTTGACGTTGGTGGGGGTGCATCCGCCGAACGCACAGAAAAGGCATTTCGTTTAGTCTTAGCTGATAAGAATGTTAAAGCATTGCTGATTAATATTTTTGCTGGCATTAACCGTTGCGACTGGATTGCCGAAGGCGTCGTACAAGCAATTAAAAATATCGATATGAGGATACCTTTGGTTGTCCGGTTATCTGGTACAAATGTTGACCTGGGTCGCCGGATAATTGCTGAGAGTAACCTGCCTATCATTATGGCAGAAACATTAGCAGAAGCAGCGGAAAAGGTTGTCCAGGCTCGTAACGAAGTGGTTGCGAGAGGATACTAGAGGAAAGCGCCATGTCAATTTTAATTAGTGAAGAAACACGCATTATTGTTCAAGGATTTACAGGAAAAATTGGCACATTTCATGCTCAAGACATGATTAACTATGGTTCCAATGTCGTAGGTGGCGTCACTCCTGGAAAAGGAGGTCAACAGCATTTAGATCTACCTATTTTTAATACAGTAAAGGAAGCGGTACACCAAGTTGGAGCTGAAGCGAGCATCATATTTGTTCCGCCAGCATTTGCTGCTGACTCAATTATGGAGGCTGCGGATGCCGGAATAAAATATTGTGTAGCAATTACTGACGGGATTCCTACTCAGGATATGATGACAGTCAAAAGTTATCTTCGTCGTTTTCCTAAAGAAGAAAGAATGTTGCTAACTGGCCCTAACTGTGCTGGGACAATCAGTCCCGGACGTTCTATGCTGGGTATTATGCCTGGTCATATTTTTAAGCAAGGTAATGTTGGAATTATTGGCCGTTCAGGAACCTTGGGCTATGAAGCTGCTGATCAGATGAAAAATTTAGGTTTTGGTATTTCAACATCGGTAGGTATTGGTGGCGACCCAATTACCGGGAGCACATATAGTGATATTTTACAAAAATTTGAATCAGATTCAGAAACAAAAGTGATACTCATGATCGGAGAAATTGGTGGGCCACAGGAAGTAGAAGCTGGAATTTTTTCTAAAAATTACTTAAATAAACCGCTAATTGCTTACATTGCGGGCTTAACTGCGCCAGAAGGGAAGCGCATGGGACATGCCGGAGCAATTATTTCATCAGCTGGAGAAAGTGCGGCAGAAAAAATAGCTTTATTAGAGGAGCTTGGTGTCACAATCAGTCCAACTCCTGCCTCAATGGGTAAAACAGTTTCAGAAGTTTTAGCTAAAATATAATTAAATACGGTTCAATAAACATCCCAGTATTTCAAATAACATTTATATTTTAGTATGTTATAGATAGTATTTAAAGTACTTCATATCTATAGTACTTGCTTTGAGTGTAATATATTTGTACTTTATTCGAAGAAAATATGGAAATGGATTGTCTATTAAGTAGTACTTAATAATTGTTATTCAATTAATGCATAGTTAAAGCATGCGCTTAACTATGGCAAGATAAAACTTAGTTTTATAGTATAAGTTTTTTTAATATATCCAAAATTAGAATAAAATCATGGCGATTGGGTGGATCACAGCATTAAAAATTATTCCATGGAAGGATGTAATTGAGTCTGCGCCACACATAGTAAAAGCAGCGCGGAATCTTTACGCTGGAGCAAAAGCTAACGCCTCTAATCCAACAGATGCTCAAGATTCTCCGTCCGACATATCTAATAGTGAGATTTCTGGAAATTATGACTCTAATTTTCGCAAAATTGAGTTAAAGATACAGCATCTGAGTAGTGAACAAGAATCATCTGTTGAATTAATTAGATCGCTTGCGCAGCAAAATGTACGTATTGTTGAAGCAATTGAACTCCTTCGAGTTCGAACAAAGATATTACTTATTACATGTGTTTTACTTGGTGGGTTTTTAGCCGGTCTAGTTTACTGGCTAATAGTAGAATGAACTGTGTGAATTAACTTTATTTCTCATATTAAGGTACTCCATCAATCTCTTTCCTATTTTTCTGTTTCACAAACTTGCTTTCCTGATATTTTCTAGAGCTGTAGTAATAATATGGCGTTGGGTGCCAATATTCATACGCATAAAACCTTTGCCTCCCTCTCCGAATAAAGTGCCAGGGCTCATGCCTACCCCGGACTCGTGCACAAAGAAGTGCTTAAGTTGTGCGTCACTCATTCCAAATTTGCGGCAATCAAGCCACAGCAGGTAAGTTCCCTCTGGTTTAGTAACTTGAATTTTTGGAAGATGGGTCGCTAGATACTTTTCTACAAGATCTCTCGTACCCTGTAAATAAGCTAACAAATCGGTTAACCAAGATGCGCCTTCTCGATAAGCGGCTTCAAAGGCTACAATACTGAAGGGATTAGATGCGCTAACATGAAGGAATTCAAAAGCTCGGGTAATAGAAATACGACGGTTCTTATCTGGTACGATGAGGGCAGAAAGATTTAGACCGGGAATGTTGAATGTCTTACTAGGCGCAACAGCAGTGATGATATTAGTCGGATCCTCGGCTAACGTTGCAAGTATGTGATGTTCACTTTCAGCATAGATCAAGTCAGCATGAATCTCGTCTGAAAATACGACTAGATTATATTTTTTTGCTATATATAGGATGCGTTCCAATTCTGATTTACTCCATACTCTACCCACTGGATTATGAGGAGAGCAGAGCATCAACATACGAGCTCCTGCTGCGCATTGTTCCAGATGGTCAAAGTCTATAGCATAGCGACCACTATCAGAGTACAACGGATTCTGCACTAGATTTCTACCCGTAGCGGTGACAGCTGAAAAAAAAGGAGAATATACCGGAGGCTGCACGATTATTGATTCACCTGGTTCCGAGAATGCTAAAGCAGCTGCGTGCAGAGAAGGTCCTACGCCAGGACACATCACGATCCACTCTCGCTGTACGTCCCTCCACCCATGATGCTGTCTCAGCCAATTTATTAATGATTCATACAAGCTTTCTGGATATAAGGTGTAACCATATACTGGGTGAGCTGCACGTTTTGAGAGCGCTCGAGTCACAGCTGGTGGTACGGCAAAATCCATATCAGCCACCCATAATGGGATGACTTCAGCTTTGCCAAACATGTTTTGTCGTCCATCATATTTAAGGCTCGCAGTTTTAGTACGATTAATGTCAAGATCAAAACTGTAATTAGAATTAGGTTCAAGGCCGTGGTTGTTACTCAATCAGTTTTCTCCCAAATAGTTACTTCTGATAGCGTATGTTGATATTTCCGGCGAGTCTCACGAATAATAAACGGCACTTCCTGTGGACCATGAACCAGTTTGAAATGACCGCCAAGAATCCCTTTAAGTCCATCCAAAGTACTAAAGTTTTCTCCATCCTTCTTGACCCCCCCAATCCATGCTTCTTTTTTGGTGTGTTCTTCTAACCATGTATAAGGTGAAGCAATCATTAGCAACCCACCATTATTAAGCCGTTTATGTATATTTGTTAAAAACTTAGCTGGCTCATAAAGGCGATCAATTAGATTTGCGGCAAGAATTAAATCATAGCCTGTATATAAAGGTTTTAGGTTACAGGCATCACCTTGATGGAATTCTACTTTATGTTTAACAGCATCGAGATCTAAACTAGTTAGTGTGCATTCTTTATAGGAAACGAGATCGCCCTCATCCGCTAGTGTGTACCGTAGGATACCTTTTTCAGCAAGCCGGACACCTTGTCCGATAAAGCGAGTAGAAAAGTCGATTCCAGTAACATGATCGAAGTGGTGTGCTAGTTCAAATGTAGAGCGACCTGATGCACATCCAAGGTCAAGGGCCTTGTGTGCAGGTTTTTTACCCATAGCTTTGATAGCCATTTCGGCTAATGCCACCGGAAAATTCGGAACGCCAAAATACGTGTCACCATAATGAAATTCTGCATACTCCGTGAGCAATTTGTCAGTCTCGTAGTGAGACCCTTGCTGAATAACAGGAGCGTTAGCAGACACATATCGAAATCCAGCGTGTTGAAAAAAATGCCGACGAAAGGCATAGCGGGCACTCTTTAGTGATTCATCTCCACAGGAAATCCAGGAACCACCTTTAATAAGATTGTGACGACCGTCAAAGGTTGGAGTTGTAAAGTCATCATAAAGTGGATGGACCTTAAAACCTTCAAA
>Ga0114948_10000312_pt1 | contig 18858 bp, 16 predicted proteins | sample CR04metaG_FD_83877 | JGI IMG/M metagenome (GOLD analysis project Ga0114948, IMG submission 83877) | Deep subsurface microbial communities from Mariana Trench to uncover new lineages of life (NeLLi) - CR04 metaG | ecosystem: Environmental > Aquatic > Marine > Ocean trench > Sediment | place...
ACCGATTGGTTGTGCTCGAGCTGATGGCGAAGCTGCAAGATACCAACTCCGAATACGAAGAGATATCGAGCCTCATCTCGTGTGACGCGGCGCTGTCGTATCGGCTGTTACGCTATGTCAACTCGGCATACTTCGGCGTACGCACAGAGGAGGTGACATCAATCCAGCACATGGTACTACTGACGGGCTTGGACAAGATCCGTCAATGGGGCATTCTCCTGTTGATGACGCGGCTGCTGGAGGGTAAGCCGGCGGAGCTGATTACGTTGGGTTTGGTTCGTGCCAAGATGTGCGGGCTGGTCGGTGCGTTCGATACCGGTCACCACAGCGACGAGTATTTCACCGTCGGTTTGTTTTCCATCCTCGATGCGCTGATGGATCAATCCCTGGAGAACATACTAACGGAACTGGCCCTGAGCGATGAGACGAAAAGTGCATTGATCCACTTTGAGGGGCCGCTTGGTGTGGTATTGAAAGACGTCCTCGAATACGAGCGCGAGCCGTTTTCGATCAAAGGCGTTGACGATCCGGCGCAAACCTACCTGCAGGCGATATCCTGGACCAACGAAATGCTGCGTGGCTTCGCGATTTGATACCTCGACTGCGCGAACGATGGTCGCACGGGTGTTCTCATCACCCGATAGCGTATGCGTTGAGAGGTGTATGCGAATCCTTACTGGCGAATTGCGCTAGGCTTAGATCGCGAGTCTGCCTTAGCAACGTTGAGGTCGTTTGAAACCAGTCAACGCGACTAAGCATTGTTTTTGCGTTCATTTAGTTGTCAGCTTTGATTCGGGATTTGTTGCAGTAACCAGGTGTTTCCGTCGGGGTCGCTGAAACTCGCATATAAAACACCGCCGAGGCCAGCTACTTCTTCAACCTCGACGCCGTCACGTCAAACACGGACCTCGTTTTGTGACCGGTTTGTCCCGCGTCTTAGGATCCAGCCGACAATAGCGTAAGCCACTGCGGCTCCGCGAAGAATGGCTAGGCTCGAGGCAGGGCTTCTGTTGCCCGTACGAATGCCCGCGACAGCTTCAATGACTAGACCTTAGGTGGAATCACGCCTTCAAGCCCCGAAAGCAGACATTATTCTGAGTTATTGGATCGACAGAAAACGGCCAGCTCCGGTCATTAGGGCAGTGGTCTGTTCGTCGGCGATGAGGAGCTTGGCGCGCGTGCAGGTGGCAATGGCGATTACCGCTCCGGATTCACCAGCAACAGGTCTTCTTCGTCGAACAGCACCTTTGCCAAGATGGACTCCGGGGCCAGAGAATGCTCAGCCAGGCACCGGACCCAGATGCTTGTCACACCAGTCGGTGACCTCACGGATGTAGTCGTTTCGCGGAAACGGGAAGTGCCCTGCTTCGAGCTCGACCTGCTTGAAATCGCTCGAGCCGATGAATTTTCTCACCGGATCGCGTGTCGATTGCGGGTACATAGTGTCGTGGGTCCCGTTGATGAGCGTGACTGGGATCGTTATTTCCGGTAGGTAGTGGATTCCGTCCGCCATGGCCGGCTCTTTGTGAAATGGCAACCCGCCCGAGCACAGGATCGCCCCTTTTAGGCGCTTCTCCAGGGCTAGAAGCGGCCACGTGTACGCCTCGCCGAAACTAACGCCTGAGAACATGACCGCGTCACTATCCATGTCGTCGCGCGTTTCCACGTAGTCCAGGACGTTGGATACCTCTTGGCGCCAATGTTTCAGCTGTATTTCGCGCGCGACGTAATAGTCGCGGCCGCGATGGCGGAGAAAACCGTTGTTGCGCTCGAACGATCCATTCCAAACCGGCATCAGCACGGCGCGCCCACTGCGCACGTAGGGCTCAATGTACCGGTACAGCAGGTCGTCTTCGTAATCGTCGAGAGGAAGTTCCATCTGCCAGGCGTGCATGCCAGGAAAAAATACGCTCGATTGGAAAGGCGCCGACGCATTGACGGGGAAAAACAGGTGCATTGCCATGCGTTCGCCGTCGTAACCCGCATCGATCTCGACGCGCTGGCGATGCCAGTGAGCGTTGCTGCTCGGCAACTGCTGCGGTTCTGACGGGTTCAGCCGACCGTGCGTTACGCTGAGCTGTGCCCGATACGTGGCGAGCACCTCGGGTGATGCCGGTTCCAAATCCGTGTAGTCACGAAGCGGATTTCGGTAAGGCGCGTCTAGTGCCTCGGGGTAAGGGGATTCGTTCTTAAGACAGCGAAAACCGTTTACGTCGGATCGGTCCCATGGGTCTAGATAGCAGTGATTGTTGTACGCGTATGACTCCTCCGACCATGCGCCGCCCAAGATCCAGCGTTCGCCGTCGGCTGCGCCGTTGAGAATCCACTCTCGTGCGTTGCCGGCAAGATCGAACATACCGTAAGGACCCATGCTGTTGAGCGAACCGTTGGCGACTAGCCCCGCATTTCCGAAGTTGCTGTGCGCCGTGATGGCAGGAGTCAACGGTTGTCCGCGCTCCGAGCGGCTGAAGGCAGCGCGTAGCCAGTGAAAAACGGTGGGTAACGACTTGTCACGATAGCGCGCATACGCCATTGCCTCGAACCAGCTGATGCCTGTGACCGGATAGTCTTCCTCACCATCGGCATATTCGCCCAACGACCAGTTAGCAGGTCCGTGCCGATCGGTGCTGTCGCGCATTCGATCGAGGGCTTCGTCCCAGGTCAAAGTTGCATCTCCATCTTCGAAACGAAGGTCGGACCAATGGTCCGCGTTCTCGTAGCCGCCTTCATCGACGAACGTTTTGTAGTCGCGGTTGGAGACAGCATACCGGTCGATGAAAAACGACGGAACGTCGAGCAACTGATTGATCGGCATTCCGCCGAAGGTGAAGCTGTATTGCAGCGCTGGGACGCGAACCATGTCTTCAGGAACAGTGCCGGTCGGGTCGAGGTGGATCACGGGATCGATCTGGAGGATGCTCCCTGGCGGTGCAGCAAGCGATTGCAACTCAAAGCTCGGATTCGTGACGGCCACAAAAACGGTCGTGTACCCGGGAAGTTCGACCTTCAGCTGATACGCGCCGGTGGGTAGCCGGTTCGAAACGGGCGTTTGTCCGAAGTAACTCCACTCGCCTCCCTTTTCGAAAGGCCGAATGTGGACTTCCGCTCCTGGTGGGTCCGTTTCGATCTTTGCTTCGTTAGAGACCTCGTCGCGCAACTCGACCAACGTTGGATCCTCTCCTAAGACGTCCAGCGCCAACAGGACGATTTCGTACGCCCGTCGCGCATTCTTGTTATCGATGCTCCGCCGGACCTCGGGAATGAGTGTCTCGTGCGCCCATCGCAACCGTTTGCTGCGCATCGTGCTCCTTCGTGCCCAGACCGCGGTGCCACCGAGTGCGCTAACGAGGATCCAAATTGCAGCAATGACAACTGCGCTGTCAGCCTCGATTGAGATACCAACCGCCACGACGACCAGTGTCGCTATGACACCACCGAGCCAACCCCAACCTCGACGATCGGGTTTGTCGATGTTCGCAATGTTAGGCTCAGGCGATTGGATCGCTACCGGTTCGACGCGCTGCGGCGCCACGAATGTGGAGACAGCCTCCAGGAGTTTGGCCGAGAACGCCGCAGCATCCAGACGAGGCTCGATAATCGACTGGCGGTCACCGATCGCGAATTCCAGTCCGTCGGACAGTTTGACGTCATCGAGGTGAACGCCGAGCACGTTGCGCTCGCGGCTAACTGCGAAGTTGGTTTCGCGCATACAGAAGCTCGATTCGAGCGTGTTTCGCGTCACGAAGAGCAAAAACAGGTCACAGTGTGCGATTCGGTCCGCCAGCTCTTGCGGCCAATGATGACCCGGCTCGAGTCCTTCGTCGTACCAGAGGTTGAAGCCTAGATCGTGAAGCCGTTTCATCAGTCGATACAGGCGCTCTGCATCTTCGTGCGGATAGCTCACGAAGATGTAGGGCCCATCGCCTTTATAGGCTTCGAATGGAAGTTTCGGATGCGCCATGTTTCCCCTCCGTGGCCCATATTAACCATTTTCCAGGTCTTATTGGAGGTAGCCGACAGATCGCCGGCGTATGCTGTTCCCTCATAGATCCGGCTGCTGGACTGTTTGATAGCCCGTGTCGATCTGTAGGAAGTTCTGGATGCCTCCTATCAAAAACTCGGAGCATCTTGAGCGTCTCCTTTGGGATACGAAATACGTTCGTATAGTACCAATAGGCTGGAGGTCTGTTCATGGCCCCATTTCATAACGGCCGCTTTGTGAACGGCTGAGTCGAGCCCGCAACTGTTAGCCACCGGCTGACGATTCTGGAATATTGTCGCGTAGAGATTTAGGTTAATCCCGATGGTCTGTTTGGAAACTTGCGTTTATAGAGCCTACTCCAAGAAAACCGGAAATCTTTGGGCTTACGGTACTGTCAATTGATTCGATGAAGGCTTTGGTAAACATTGAATTCTCTTTGTCGAGTTCCCAGCTCGCTCCGATTACAGGATTACCAAGCATCGCCTTTGCATACCCGCGGCGTAGTTCCCACACTTCCTCGTCTAGAATCCCGCTTATATACAGTGCGAATTGCGCTTCCATTCTTTGGAACCACCCTCGGGTGAAGCGATGAACAAGGTACTTTTCGTAGCTAGACAGTTCCTCGGAATCAGACAAGCTTTTGAAAACGAGATCGCTCACCGTCCCCCCGTCTCCCAAAATCTCGTTAACTTCGACAAAGGAGGCCTGTGCATCCCACACAGCTCTCGCTTTCAGTACTTTGACATTACCGCGCGTCTGAATAGCAAGATAGATTAGAGTAACGAAAACTAATATTGCGCCAATTATTTCAGCTGCAGCTCCAAGAGCATCCCAATTCATTATGTTCCAGCCTTACTATATTTCTGTTTTGGGATATTACCGGAGACTGAGAATGTCGGCTCGTCGCATTCAGTTCGTCGCTACCGACGCATTCTTCCACGGCAGATGAGGAGTCGTTCCCAGTAGAGTTGTCAAGGACACGTTGTCTTAGTGACGTAGCGTTCCAGTATTTGCTCGCTCTTTCCAAACAGTCTTGATGGGCATCTACGAGGGACTGAGCGTAAGCGCGAATAGAACTTCCGCACCCTCAACACAGTTTCTGTGAGCAATCCTCCAGCGACCATAACAATAATCGCTGCCAGATCGGTTTTTCAAAACACCCGAACTGCGTTAGTTTGTCCTTCCTCGAATCCTTGAGGTAGTGCGAGTCATGACTGAATCAAATCACCTAGGACCCCGCGGCGCGGGTTTTGATACGTTGAGCCTGCATGCCGGGCAAACGCCTGATCCGACGACCGGGGCGAGGGCGACACCTATTTATCAGTCGGCCTCCTTCGTGTTTCCGGACTCCGACTTTGCCGCGGGACTTTTCAACATCGAGCGTGCGGGGCATGTCTATTCGCGACTGTCAAACCCAACAAACGCGGTGCTCGAAGAACGAATCGCGGCGTTGGATGGTGGTGTAGGCGCCATCGCCACCGCAAGCGGTCAGGCGGCAATGCATCTCGCGGTCGTGACGATCTGTAGCGCCGGTGATCATCTGGTGGCGTCACGGTCCCTCTACGGTGGAACACACAACCTGCTCGAATACACGTTACCTCGGTTCGGCATAGAGACTACGTTTGTGGATCCTCGGGATATGAGCGCGTTCGAGGAGGCGATCAAGCCCAATACGAAGCTCCTTTTTGGCGAGATACTGGGTAATCCGGGGCTCGAGGTGTTGAACGTTCCAGAACTCGCTAAAGTCGCCAGCCGCAATGGGTTGCCACTGCTGGTAGACGCCACCTTCTCAACGCCCTACCTCTGCCGACCGATTGAGCTGGGTGCCGACCTGGTCATGCATTCTGCAACGAAGTTTCTGAGTGGTCACGGGGTGGTCATCGGTGGCCTGCTCGTGGACGGCGGAACCTTCGACTGGGAAGCCTCGGGGAGGTTTCCAACCTTGAGCGAGCCTTATGATGGGTTCCATGGTCTGGTGTTTGCTGAAGAGTTTGGCCCCCAGGCTTTCATCACTCGAGCGCGTAAGGAGGGTATGCGAGACTTCGGCGCGTGTATGGCTCCACTGACGGCCTTTCAGATCCTGCAGGGACTGGAGACTCTGCCGTTGCGCATGCAAAAGCATGTGGCGAACGCGATTAAAGTGGCTGAATACTTAAACGACCACCCGATGGTGCAATCGGTGAGTTACCCGGAGCTGCCAGGACATCCGGATCACGAGCTGGCCAAAAAGTTGTTACCGAAAGGGGCAGGGTCGGTGTTCGGCTTCGAGATCAAGGGCGGCCGCGAGGCGGGTCGTGCTTTTATCGAGAGTCTGGAACTCTTTTCTCATCTCGCCAATGTCGGCGATGCAAAATCGTTGGTCATTCATCCCGCAAGCACAACGCATCACCGTATGGACGCCGAGGCACTCAAAGCTGCTGGAATCGGTGCAGGGCTTGTGCGTTTGTCGGTAGGTCTGGAGGACGTCCGTGATCTGCTGGATGATTTGCGAAGTGGCCTGCGCAGTGCAGAGAAACTTAATCGAGGAAAGTCATGAAGTTCGAAGTCGCCGGAGACACGGTCTTCGCATCTACGGGCAGTGCGCCGTTCGACGCAAAGAAGCCAGGCGTACTTTTCATCCACGGCGCCGGGATGGATCACAGCGTCTGGGTCATGCCGGCACGCTATTTCGCGCGCCACGGCTTCGCTGTGTTGGCGCCGGATTTGCCGGCACACGGTCGTTCCGGGGGTGGTGCACTTACCTCCGTCAGTGCCATGGCGCGCTGGTTGGTTGGCGTACTCGATGATCTGGGCGTCGAGCAGACGGCGGTGGTAGGTCACAGCATGGGTTCGTTGGTGGCCCACAGCTTCGCCAGACTCTTTCCGGATCGCTGCCGGGTTTTGGCGCTTCTCGGCACCTCAGCACCCATGCCGGTAACGGAAGCGCTGTTGAATGCCGCAGAGGATAACGACCACGCTGCTATCGACATGGCCAATGCCTGGAGTCATAGCGCACAAGGTAAACTCGGTGGCAATCAGAACCCCGGCTTGTGGATGTTGCGTAGCGGGGAACGGTTGCTCGAACGCAGTGCCCCTGGCGTATTTCACACGGATCTCAAAGCCTGCGACGAATTCGATGCGAGCGAGGGTGAAGCCGTACACTGCCCGAGCCTGGTCATCGTCGGGGAGGCAGATCAGATGACGCCGGTGCGCGCGGGTATATCGGTGGCAGAGGCGCTTCCGGGCGCGACGATCGTCCGATTACCCGGCTGTGGGCACGCGATGATGTCAGAACGACCTAACGAAGTGCTGGATGCGTTGATCCAGATTGTTTGATGGGTAAACGATGACTCCATTGGAAAAGGTCGTGGTCGCCTTCGTTGGGTTCTGTGTGCTTCTTGGCGCCGTCTTCAGCTACGTCGATGAAGCCTTTTTCCACGACAGTTACGTTGTTGAAGACGGCTTCACTGAGTGGTTCACGGTGGCGGCACTCTTCGCTACATTTGTTGTCTGCGCGCGACGGTTATGGGTGTTGCGCAATGTACGCAATTTTGGGTTTCTCGCGGTAACAGGCTTTCTCACGTTTTTCAGTCTTTTCGGTGCGGGCGAAGAGATTTCCTGGGGTCAGAGGCTTTTTGGATTTGCATCCCCGGAATTTTTCATCGCCAACAACGCGCAGCGCGAGACCGGCTTGCATAACCTGCAGATCATCGTCGGGGATAAAAAATACAAACTGAACCGCATAGTTTTCGGTACGGGTCTCGCCATCGTGTTCTTCGTCTATCTTGCGGTGATGACGCCGTTACACCGGAAAAATCGCGCAATAACTTCGCTGCTAGATCGATTGGGTATTCCAATGCCGCGTAACTATCAGATTGTCGCTTACGTTTTTGTTCTCGCGATAGCGGAACTGGTGATCGATTCCCCCAGGCGCGGTGAGATCACGGAGTTCGGCGGCAGCCTCATATTCATGTTGAACGTAGTGTTCCCGTCAAACGGCGCGATATTCGAAGTCGATACAGGTGGTGGAGCAGATAAATGATGGTAAAAATCACCAATATCGGGTCCAGGAGGTAGTCCCAGAGATTTTGTGAAGGCAGAACTCTGAGCCAGTAACCGAACAGCACCACAACCACCGTCGCCGCACTCACCCAGTACTTTTTTTGCACTGCCAGAACACCCATGGCTGCCACCAGGGTAAGGAGTGCTGAAGGTTGATAGCCGAGCGCATACGAGTCATAGGGACCAACCCCGAGCGCCATCGGATAGAGTGTGATTGCGAGGGTCAGAACTACGGCACAAAGCCAGGTAAAATCCGAGCTGTTGAGGGAGATGTTATTAACTCTCAGTAAAGGCCAGATTGTCAGTAACATCACTGTCGTCAAGCTGAGGTCGGCAAAAACGCCCTTCAGTTGGAGGATTAGTGACACGCCATTAATCGGTACGAATAGGAAGCCGGATGCAGTGAGCGCCGAAATCGCGGCCAATCTCAGGGAATGCCGAACAGCCAGGGCAAATATTGGCGAGGCGACGAGCAGAATAGAAGAATAATCCAACAGTTCGGACATCAGACGTCACCCCGTAGTTGTTCTTCCAGCCAGGTCTCGTTGAATCTGATGTGTTTGATGTTAGTTCGCTGCCATGTGTAAAAAAGATGATAGAAGCCGTTCGGATCCTTCACAAACCATGGGTAGGAAAACTCGTTGCTGTGATCGTGCTCGTGCAGATTCGGAAGGTACTCAAGTACGTAAAATTCCTGCCAGCTGTTGCCACGATCAATTGAATGCGCGAGGTTCAACACATCACGGTTCTTCGGGTCGTTGTTGAATGCCAGAAGCAATCCGGTGGACGTGGAAACCACAGCAACTGCAGAGTCTGGATTCGGGACATCAATACTCACTGCTTGCGACCATGTCGCACCCTGATTGGCGGAACTGCTGCGCAGGAGTTTACCCGCATCACTACGCATGAACGCCAGCAACGTGCCATCCGGCAGGCTCACCAGCGCCGGTTGTAAGGCGGATGACTCCGACGGGATGCGGCGTTTGTCGACGACGTCTCCTTGACTGTTGAGTTTGAGTAATTCCCCATGTTTGGCGAGCATCTGGTGGTGAACGGGAAGACCGATCGAGCCGTCAGCAAACTCGATTGCGGGTGTTTTCACGAGAGTGCTGCGATTGAAAAACGGCGACGTCACAAGCCGTTTGTGCCCCGAGAAAGTCCGCCCACCATCGCTGGAAGTGGCCAGGTTGATTGCGCTCAACGCCCAGCCGCCGATCGTCACGTTTACATAGAACAGCCAGATTCTTCCGTCGGGGTGAGCGAACGCCACCGGGTTACCTATCTTGCGCACCCAGTAACCTGTCTGAACGCTTGCAGAAACCGGGCTAACGAGCTTGTGTTGGTCAGTCCAGGCGTTTGCCTGTGGGTCGAACCGGGCGCCATAAATCGCCACGTCCTCAGCGCCTTCGCTGGCGCCGCCATACCAGTAGCTGTGTAACTCTCCATTAGCGTTGATGATTGCCGTAGGCGCGTGAACTCTCGGAACAACTTCGGCGCGGTTCACGAATTGTTCGTGAAAAAGCGCCTGGGTGGATTCGGCGACTGGCGTCCTGGATCGTGGTTGGTAGGGGCTAATGGTGTCCGCAGGGACAACGAGAACATCCAGAAGGTTCAGACCGTAAATTGCGGCAATGGCTAGTAGGAGACTGATTTTGAGCAATCTAGGTTCTCCGGGGGTTAACTCTATGGCGTCTGAGACCTCATTGCGGTAAGAAATACCGGCCAGTCCGACGGCAGTAAGTGACCTTTGCCCCGCAGATCGGCGCCCATGCTGAAGAAGAACACGATGCCGTAAGATTCAAAGTCATGCAGATCCAGGCTGACCAGGTCACGTCCATCCGCTTCACCGAAATCCATAATGCAATTCGAATGTGTCACTAGAAACAGGTTCTCGCCCGGTTTTTTGTTGCTCAGCGCCTGGTCGAACATCTCGTTCTTGCAAGCTCTTCCCAACCAATCTGCTTTGCTGGGGTTGTCACCAAACATAGATATAGCAGTTTGTTCGGTTCGCTTTACCGGGCTGGTGTAAATCTGCTGGTTCACATTAGGCAACTGAGTAAAAAATTCACCCAACTGCTGGGCCATATCCCGGCCAACCACGGTTATCCCTGTGTCACCATCGAGACAGGGGTTGTCGGAGTGGTCGCAGCGTTCGGTATGGCGAATCAACACAACCATATTGCCTGCCTGCCAGGCCAGCAAAAATGCGTCAGCCGCCTCGGCTCCACCTTCCAGCAGAGGGGATACAGGAGGCTGCTCCGCGGGGGTGTTGCAACCGATGAGCAGCAGAAAACCGAATACAGTAATGAGCTTTTGCATTGAACACTACACTCCGTTCTCTTCGCGATAAGCCGCCCACCTCAGTAGTGAGTCGTTCATCTGCGTCATCCGTTCGTCCATCGCCGGTTTGATGTCTGGATGAGTGAAGATGTAGAACTCATCGTTTTGAATGGCATGCAGCACCATATCGCCGACTACCTGGGGGTCTAACGCGCTTGCCACGAGTGCGGCGATCCGTGCGGCATGATCTTCAGCGGAATCGTCGGGGTTGCTCAACAGCATGGACGCAGTATCCCGTTCCCCCGTCAGGTCTTCCGGTCGATTGCGCCCCGAATCGAAGATGTTGGTGTTGACCACGCCGGGGCAGAGAACCGATACCCCGATCCCTTTTGCGGCCAAATCCAGACGCATGGCCTCCGACATTCCCACCACGGCGAACTTGGAAGTGTTGTAAACACTCAAGCCGGGAATGGCGATGTGGCCTGCCATGGATGCGGTATTGACGAAGTGGCCACCCTCTCCGTGTGCCACGATTCTGTGCGTGAATGTCTGCACGCCATTGATCACACCATTGAGATTTACCCCCATCACCCAGTCCCAGTCCGCAAAGCTCATCTCATCGATGCTGCCCCCGACGGCCACGCCTGCATTGTTACAAACGACGTGTACCTTGCCGAAGGCTTGCTCGGTGGCAATGGCTGCTTGTTCCATGGCGTCACGATCGGTGACATCAACATTCACAGTCAGCACCTCGGCATTACTTGCCGCAAACTCGGTAGCGACGAGATCCAGCGCGTTTTGTTCGATATCAGCGACGACTACCTTCATGCCTGCCGCGCTGAACGAGCGAGCCATAGCGAGACCCAGGCCACTGGCCCCACCTGTGATGAATGCCACTTTGCCCACCAAGTCTTGCATACTCGTTTCCCGGTTCAAAAGCGCGCTAGTGTGGTGGAAAAGCGCGCTTCCTGCCACGTAGATTTAAGTCGATACGCGGTTAAACTGCTCAACTTGAAAGAAGAAGGATTATGGCCGATGTGGATCATGGTCATGGGCGGCACGCTGTTTCTGGCAACACATCTCGGCGTGAGCAGCACGACACTGCGACCCATGCTGACAGACAAACTGGGTCAGCGAGGCTATCTCGGACTTTACTCGTTGCTCGCCGTAGTAACGCTTGGACACCTGATCTGGTTGTATAACATCGTGCCACGCTACGATTATTTCTGGGAGCTGGACCCAAGGCTCTATTGGGTGCCCAAAATCCTGATGCCTGTCGCCTTCGTTTTTCTGTTGGGTGGCTTCATGGTGCGCAATCCCACGGCTGTCGGACTCGAAAGTACCCTCAAGGATCCCGAGCAGAAAGATCGGCTCGTTCGAGGTCTAACCCGCATCACCCGGCATCCGTTCCAATGGAGTGTCGTGCTTTGGGCGGTCTCGCATATGGCTGCCAATGGGGATGTTGTCTCTGTGATATTTTTTGGGACCTTTGCCATTCTAGGGGCCGCCGGTGGGGTTTTGATCGATCGTAAGAAGGCGGCTTCAGTGGGTGAGGATTGGCAACCGTTCGCAGCGGCGACTTCAAACATACCGTTCGCGGCAATATTTTCAGGCCGCAATAAACTGGTTGTGAAGGAACTCATTTTGCCGGTACTTGTAGGTCTTATCGGTTACGGGCTCGTTTACTGGGGTCACGCCTGGGTGGGGGGCGTACGGATTATTTAGCCCAGCCAGAGTTCTTTTTCAGCTTAGGGATGCGTCGATACTCGTGCGCAACTCATCCCACTTGCCTGTGAAAAAGTGATCGGCACCGGCAATGATGTGGCTGCGAACCCCCGCCCAGGAACCGAGGCGAGCAAGGTCTACGAACTCATCGGCATCGCCAACAAATACATCTATCGGGCACGGTGGCTGCCGAGGGGCAAATTCCATGTGGCCAACGGGCGGGGCGATCAGGAGTATGTGTTCAGGGGAGTGAATCTCGTCGAGTGCCCGCCAGACCATATTGGCGCCGAACGAGTAGCCCGCAAGCCACAACGATTTGATGCCATGAGCAAGAGTCAGCCATTCAACAGCAGCCACCACGTCTTCGGTTTCGGCGTGGCCTCCCGAGTAGCTCCCTGCGCTGGCGCCGACGCCACGAAAATTGAACTTCAAAACGCTCACACCGCGCTGGACGAGTACCTCGGCACAGATATCGAGTACGGCATCAATCATACTGCCCCCGTATTGTGGGTGCGGGTGGCACAACACGGCGAAGCTGCCGTCAGCGTTTGGTGCCGGGATGATCTCGCCTTCGAGGGAGCCTGAAGGACCTGGAAATTGAACCTGCATCAAAAAACCCTCTTGAATTTTCTACTGAATCTCATAACGTGCGCATCCGAAGGCGTATTTGAGCCTTGTCCAACATACTAACAACGGTTTTTTCAACAGGTTTACAAGAAGGGGTTGAGTTCCATGGGTGGGGATCCACATGATTGAAGCGGAACGTCTTACACGACGGTATGGGGAGTTCGTCGCTGTGTCGGATGTCTCCTTCAAGATAGAACAGGGGGAGATCGTGGGTCTCCTCGGCCACAACGGCGCAGGTAAAACCACCATCATGAAAATGTTGACAGGCTTTCTCGAGCCGAGCTCGGGTTGTGTCAGGGTGGATGGTGTCGACGTCGAGGAAGATCCGTTGACTGTACAGGCGCGTCTCGGTTACCTGCCAGAGAGCATGCCGCTTTACCCGGAGTTATCCGTGTCCGGTTTCCTCGAGTACACAGCGCGGTTACGTGGCGTAGATGCGCCACGAGCCGTTTCGCGGGTCATCGCAAGAACGGAGCTTGCAGAAAAAGCGCTCGAACCCATCAATACGTTGTCGCGTGGCTTCAAGCAGAGACTCGGGGTCGCTCAGGCGATTCTTCACGAACCGCAATTCCTGATTCTGGATGAACCCACCAACGGTCTGGATCCGACTCAGACCCAGCACATGCGCGAACTCATCAAGCGACTTTCGGCTTCGGCCACCGTGATTTTATCAACCCACATCATGCAGGAGGTCAACGCCATCTGCGATAGAGTTTTGATTCTGCGCAATGGTGAGCTCGCGCTGGATGAGCGCCTGGAGGATCTCATCATGAGCAACAAGCTGCGGGTTCGCACCAGACCCGAAGGGAATCTGCTCGATGCGCTCGAGGGGATTAGCGCGTTTTCGAACATCGTCAAACTGGAAGATGGCAGCTGGAACATCGATGTAGATGGGGACCGTGAGCTTGCGGCCGAGCAGATTGCTGTTCGCATGGTTGCAGCGGGCTTGCCGGTCTTTGAGCTGAGTGCGACACAGCGGGATCTGGAGACTGTGTTCAAGGAAGTGAGTGAAGGAATTAGCAATGCAGCTTGAAAAAATTCTTTACATCGAACGCAAAGAACTCGTCCTGTTCTTTTCTTCGCCGGTGGGTTATCTGTTTCTCGCAAGCTTCCTCGCGGTGACGTTGTTCGTTTTCTTCTGGGGTGAGGCATTTTTTGCCCGCAACGTCGCGGACGTACGGCCGATGTTCGAGTGGATGCCCGTTCTGTTGGTGTTTTTATCAGCAGCATTAACTATGCGCATGTGGAGCGAAGAACGCCGCACGGGCACGCTGGAGTTGGTAACGACGTCGCCGTTAAGCGGCTGGGAGTTTGTACTCGGTAAGTTCCTGGCTTGTTGGATTCTTCTTGCGATCGCTCTCGTACTCACGTTGCCGTTACCCATCACGGTGTCGCTCATTGCAGATCTGGACTGGGGACCGGTGCTGGCAGGCTATCTCGCCGCTCTCATGCTCGGTGGTGCGTATCTCGCGATCGGCCTGTTTGTCAGCGCGCGCACAGACAGCCAGATCGTCAGCCTGATACTCACGTCGTTCGCCTGCGGTATGTTTTATCTGATCGGCAACCCGTTGCTGACCGATCTCGTCGGCGGTGGGCTGGCTGACGTGTTCAGATCTTTGGGCAGCGGTTCACGGTTCGAGTCCATCACGCGGGGTGTTATAGATGTCGGTGACCTTTACTACTACACCTCGATCCTGGCGGTATTTCTGACTCTCAATGTCTATGCGTTGGAAGCTCAGCGGTGGGCAGTAGACGGTGATGCCAAACACCACCGAGGTTGGTTGTTGGGCACCGGGCTGCTGGTAGGCAATTTGCTGCTCGCTAATTTATGGCTTGGGCAACTCACATCGTTACGGGTTGATGTAACCGAAGGGCGTATCTACTCCATATCAGAGGCTACTCGTGGTTACCTGAGACAGCTCCAGGAACCGTTGCTCATTCGGGGATACTTCAGCGATAGAACCCACCCCTTACTTGCGCCGTTGGTACCGCAGATGAAGGACCTGCTTACGGAATTTGCGGTGGCGGGGGGTAACAAGGTTCGAGTGGAAATCATCGATCCGGCGGACGATCCGGCCAAAGAAGATGAGGCGAATACGAAATACAGTATTCGGCCTGTCCCGTTTCAGATCTCCGACCGCTATCAGGCAAGCCTGGTAAATTCGTACTTTGACGTTCTGGTGAGTTATGGGGACGAGTACGAAGTGTTGGGTTTTCGTGATTTGATCGAGGTAAAAGTAGTTGGCGAAGGTGACCTCGATGTGCAGTTGCGCAACCCCGAATACGATTTGACGCGCAGCATCAAGAAAGTGCTGTACGGTTTTCAGGGAGGCAACAGCATTTTTGCCAACGTGCAAAATCCCGTTAGTTTCGTGGCGTATGTATCCCCTGACGATTTGCTTCCCCAGGTGCTTGTGGAATTTCGTTCTGTGTTGAGCACGGTACTCGAAGAACTCAGTTCCGACTCGGAAGGTAAGTTTTCGTCAGAACTGATCGATCCCACGGCGGGTGATGGCGCAGTCGCCTTGGAGATTGCCGAGAACTATGGGTTCCAGCCCATGGCAGCGAGCTTGTTCGATACCAATCGATTCTATTTTTATATGACGCTCGGTAACGGCGACACGCTCGTGCAGATTCCCATTCCGGAAGCGCTTTCAGTGGATGCCACTAAACGCGGTATCGAAGAAGGCTTGAAACGTTTTGCCTCGGGGTTGTTGAAGACGGTTGCTCTGGTAACGCCAGAAGCACCACCGCCTTATATGGGGCAGCAAGGGATGATGAGTAATCAATATGTGCAGCTCAGAGACTTCCTGCAGAGCGACTTCAGCGTGGAGAACACCAACCTGACCGAAGGGGTAGTGCCTCAGAGCGCCGATCTACTGATGGTGATCGATCCGGAAGCGCTGGACGAAACGCAGCTTTTTGCGGTGGATCAGTTCCTGATGAAAGGCGGCACGGTAGTGCTCGCCGCTGCACCGTATTCGGCCAGGTTGACTCAAGCGTCGTTGCTGGCGACAAGGCGGTCTACCGGACTCGAGGACTGGTTGGCGCACCATGGGGTGACGATGGAGGATAAGCTCGTCATGGATCCGCAGAATGCGGCGTTTCCCGCACCTGTGACAAGACAAGTAGGCGGTTTCAGCTTCCAGGATCTGGTGATGCTCGACTATCCCTATTTCATCGACGTGCGCGGGGACGGGCTCAACGAGGACACGGTTATCACGTCGGGATTGCCACAGATCACGTTGACCTGGGGTTCTCCCATAGAAATCGATGTTGAACTGAATGCCGATCGCCGCGTTGTAGAGTTGTTGCGCAGTTCTGCCGGGAGTTGGTTGTCTGCAAGCACCGATGTCATGCCTCGGGTGGACGACTTTGGTTTAAGTGGGTTCGTTCCCGAAGGCGAAACCAACAGCCACCTCATAGGGGTCTTGTTGGAGGGGAGATTCGATTCGTATTTTGCTGGAAAAACGTCGCCGCTACTGAACACCGATGACACTTCGCAAGTTGAGGAGGAAGAGACGGATTCAGAGGAAGATGCAGAGGAATCCACGGACTCCTTAGGTACTGTTTCGGCCGTGATAGAACGTTCTCCAGAATCAGCGCGTTTGTTTCTGTTCGCCTCGAATGACTTTCTAGCCGATCAGACCATGCGCATGGTGGGTTCGGCTGACGGCACGTTGTATGGCAACTCGGTTCAGTTGATGGCGAATGTGGTTGACTGGTCGTTGGAAGATCAGGGCCTTCTGAGCATACGTTCCCGTGGTCACTTCAACCGCACTCTGCCGCCGCTGGATCGCAGCGAACAGGCGTTGATAGAGTATCTGAACTACGGGTTGGCGCTGGCGGGTGTGGCCATCGTGTTTTTCGTCTTCAGACGGCGCATGCAGCGCACAAGGTTGAAACATGAAACCTGGCTGGCCGGAGGTGTTGCATGAACAGTCGATTGCCGATGCTGCTGATTATCGCGGGCGTACAGCTACTGATCGTCGCGGGCTTACTTCTTGCTTCCACCACGGGTTCACGTGGGGAAGCTGATTTGTTTCTGAGCTTCGAGAGCGATCTGATCGACCGAGTTACGCTCGACGATGGCGATGGGCTTGAGCTTTCGCTTGCAAAGTCTGATGACGGTTGGTCATTGGACGGTGGTGTACCCGTGGATGGCGAAAAGATGGGGGATGTGCTGAGCAAACTGCAGAACTTGAAGCGGCCTTGGCCTGTGGCTACAACAAGTGCGACGCAAGACCGGTTTGAGGTGAGCGATGAGAAACACCAGCGCCACGTTCAGCTTTATGTAAGTGACGACATCGTTGCCGATTTTTATCTCGGTACTTCCCCGGGTTATCGACGGGTGCACGCGCGCGAGGCTGAAGGTGACGACATCTTCAGCATAGATTTTTCGAACTACGAGATGCCGACAACCGTCAATGAATGGTTGGACAAGACACTGCTTGGTGCCAGTGGCTCGGTGACTGAAGTGGTGCGGGAAGGAGCGTGGCGACTCATCAAAGGTGAAGAAGGTTGGTTGCTCGATGAGACCACCGCAGACCAGGACGCAGCTGACAGGCTCGCTGGGCGCTTTGCGGATTTGCGCATCATGGGTGTGCTGATCGATGCTGAAGGCACGGCGACCACCGCGGAAGGCGTCGAGCATAAGGCTACTTACCTCGTCAGCGACACAGATGGGCAGCAGCAGTTGCAGATCTTCTATCGAGCCGAGGAAGACGACTATCTGGTGCGAGGAGATCGAGTGGCGGGTACTTTTACGCTCGCAACCTATATTGCCGAACAGATTGTGATCGAGCGCGACGACCTGCTTCCGGAGACCGAAGAGGAGGTGGAGTCAGAGGGGGAGTGAGGGTTGATTGAGCTTTACACCTGGCCGACACCTAACGGGCGCAAGATATCTATTGCGCTGGAAGAGTTCGAGGTCGACTACGAAGTCCACGCGATAGATATCACCCAGGGCGATCAGCAGGATCCGCAATTCCTGCAGATCAGTCCCAATGGAAAAATTCCGGCGATTGTGGACCGCGATGCGGGCCGTAACTTGATGGAATCGGGTGCAATACTCATTTACCTGGCAGAAAAGTATGATCGATTCTGGGGGGATGACCGGTGGCAGACCCTGGAATGGCTCATGATGCAGATGGGTGGTGTCGGGCCGATGCTCGGCCAGGCACACCACTTTCTCCGCTTCAATCCGGGTAAAGCGCCATACGCCGAGGAGCGATACGCGGCTGAAGCGAAACGGCTGTACACCGTACTCGACACCCGGCTGGGCAACGCTGAATATCTATCGGGCAGCTACTCCATTGCCGACATGGCGACTTGGCCGTGGATTTCCCGATATGAATGGCAAGGCATCAACTGGGTGGATCATCCGCATCTATTGCGCTGGTATCGGGTCATCGCCGAACGTTGCGCGGTGCAACGAGGTTACAATGTACCGAAATTCGTCAACACGATCCCGATTCCATAACCGGTTTGAGCATTCAGGATGAGTTCATTCAGTGGCACTAAGATACCGTCGATGAAGTGGCTGATCTCATGGATGCTTGTTCTCGTTTGCCCCGTTGCACAGGCGGCGACGTTCAAGTACCAGGCGTACATCGGCGGGGTGCGGGCTGGGCATGCCACAATTAACGTCGACTGGAACCAGGATTCTTACACGGTCTCTGGATCTGCGAGGGCGGAAGGGTTAGTAGAAGTATTTGGCAGCTGGCACATGCGCTTTGTCGCCACCGGCAGGTTCGTTGCAGGTATCGCCGAACTCATCGAATATCGGTACGTCGAAAAGGGGGATCACAAACAGCGCGACGTAACCGTGCGTGACGGTGAGCTGCGGGTGATAAAAAACGGGAAGGAGCGACCGCCGCGGCCAGCCTTCCCCGGAGTTGACGTACTGACTGCCTTCTATATAAAGCCGAGCTGCGAAGAGGAACAGCAAGTTCACTCGGGCCGTCACTTTTATTTCCTTAAAAGAATAGGGCAGGATTCGGAAGTGTGCCGCTATCAAGTCACCGACGATGATGGCGATACGTACAACGCCGACATCGTTTATGGCGAACGTGAGAACCTCACTGTGCCGTTGAGCATCACGCTCAGTGGTTTTCTAACCGGACGGATGGTGTTGGTAGACCCCTGATCACGGAGGCGGAATGGGCACTGCCACGATCATCGAACGGGTTTGACCGGGGATC
>Ga0114948_10000317_pt1 | contig 18766 bp, 18 predicted proteins | sample CR04metaG_FD_83877 | JGI IMG/M metagenome (GOLD analysis project Ga0114948, IMG submission 83877) | Deep subsurface microbial communities from Mariana Trench to uncover new lineages of life (NeLLi) - CR04 metaG | ecosystem: Environmental > Aquatic > Marine > Ocean trench > Sediment | place...
TGGTGCCGATGGTGGCAATCAGGACAAGGGCGATCAGCGTGATGACGCGCAGCGGCTCGAGCGCCCTTTTCGCGAGGCCGGGCCGCCATGCGCGCAGAATCATTCCCAGGGCTACAGGAATGACAGTGAACCGCGTCAGCGTCCAGGTCATTTGCGACGCAGACATGGCTGGCATCCCTGCTCGGTCAAGGTGCAAATCCAGCGCGAAAAGGGTCAGGATTGGGATCGAAAATACGGTCACCATGCTGGCGATAGTGGTCATCCCGACAGACAGGGCAATATCAGCGCGGGCAGAAAATACATAAGCATTAGATGTTACGCCACCGGGGCATGCAGCCAGGATAATTGCGCCCGCGGCAATAACGGGCGGGCTGGAATAGAGAAAACCAAGCCCGATGGTGATCGCAGGGAGCAGTAACAGCTGCGCCGACAACCCGGCGATGATGGCTTTAGGCTTTGCCAGCACCTGTTGCAGATCCTGCAGCGTTAGTGCAAGACCCATGGCCATCATGACCGTAAACAGGAAAAACGGTACGAACTCAGTGTAGAAAGACTCGAGGAAATTCACGCGCCGCGACTCCCGGCGTTACGATGGGATAATCGTTTATACCCTGAATCAGGGTGCAGGTTCAGCCTCAATCGGGTTCCTGAGCCTTCCGAGGCCATCGATTTCAATCTCGGAGATGCTGAACTCGCGCATGTCGACACTCAGATTGCCTCGCGGGTATTTGTCGTTTCCTTTCACCGCCGTGCCGCAATGAATACAGTCGCCCGGTTCCATCGTAAACCAGATGCTGGCCTCGGCAAGCACCTGCTCAACGGAAAAGAAATAATTTGACGTGTTGTCATCGGCGTAGAGTTCGCCATCAATGTAGCCACGCACACGCATATTATTCGGGTCGGCTATTTCATCTGCGGTTGTCAACCACTGGCCCATGGCTGCAAAAGTATCAGCCGCTTTGGAACGAGCGTGATAAATAAAGTAGATGTAATTGTCATCTTCGAAACGATGCCGCCATTCCATGTGGTGCGGAAAAATCAGGTCGGCTTTTTGATTGAGCGCTATGGAGTCCTCGCCAAACTTGATGCCGCTGGCAGTACAGTCATTAGTAATCGTGTAACCGAAAACGTAATCGAGAATATGCTCGGGGGCGACGTCTTTTGCCTCTTTCTTGAATACGACTACAGGCTCTGGTTCCGGGATGGTTCGACCGTGGCGAGCCAGGATGCGAATGGGCTTGTCGTAACCCGTTAGCGCTGAGCGGCCCTTGGTAAAAAACATCGGGCTTTTCATTGGCCGGTAAGCGACTTTGTTCAGGTTGTTGTTGTTCACGGCGCAGCCAATGATTTTGGACGCCCTGGGATTGGGCGCAAGCCAGTCGGCATCTTCGAGGCCAATCAATGGCAGGCTGCCGGCTGTGGCTTGTTCGAGCGCTTTACGCGCGTCCTCAAGCGCTGCATCGCCGCCCGCGATCAGGTCTTCCATGGTGGCGGGGGCTAGTGCTACCGCTTGATCGTCGTCTACGCGACCAATTACGGTCTCTTTGCCCTCCAGGCGAATAGTGCCAAGTTTCATCTTGCTCTCCGCTATGTGGTTTTAATTTTTCAAACCAGTCTGACTTTCGTTGTAGCGTTAAGCAATAAGCTGTTTCGCGATACGATATTTTGTGGCGAAACCCTGTAAAATCAATTTCAATATGCGTAACCGGCTCGGCGCTCGAGGCAACACAGATATTATGAGTTCTACGACCAGCAACCCGAAATCATCCACCGTCCACAGTGTTGTTGTGGCGGTCCGGTTACTGGAATACCTGGCAGAAAGTGGCCGGCCGCAGCGTGTGACCGACATTGCAGCCTTCCTCAAGATGACCAAGGCCCGGGTGTCGCGACACCTCAGCACGCTGTCAGACCTGGGATTGGTGGCCCGCATGCCTGATCACACTGGTTATCGTCTCGGACCCATGCTGTTCAGACTGTCGAACGCAGCGCTGGATCAGTATGAGATTACCAATATTGCCTACCGTTACATGGTAATACTGCGCAATAAAATCTCTGAGTCGCTGCTGCTGGCAATTCCGGCGGGCGGTGACGCGCTGATTGTTTCGACCATCAGCAGTGGCAAACCACTGAGCCCAACACTCGTTCGAGGCACGCGCTGGACGATTCCGATGTCACCTACGGCGCGCCTGATACTTGCGTTCTCACCCGAAAATGTTCGCGAGCGGATTTTGGCACGACGGACCGAGCGTGAAACAGACCAGAAGGTTGCCTTCAGTCCGACGGAAGCCCGCAAGGTCTTCGAGAAGATTCGTACCCGCTTCTATGAATTCGATCCGGATCCGCACGATGCAGGTTTTGCCACGTTGTCTGCACCCGTTTTCGATCATTCGGAACGCCTGGAGGCGGCACTGACGATTGTCATGAATCGCCGTGGCGACGCTGCAGAGCAGGAGGTGCGATTCCTGAAACCGCTCAAGGAAAGTGCACTGGAGATTTCGCGCGCGCTTGGTTCAATCGAGATGGCCAACAAGCTCGCGGACACCATATAAGTCGATCGGGCTGTTACACGATGCTCAACAGCTGCAGATTTCCGTTTGCAGGTGTCTATACTCAGTCGGCCGATTGAAAACACAAAAGAAATCACGCTATGCGCTTCTTATCATTCAGGACTGACGAGGGAATTCGCCCGGGAATACTCGTTGGCGAGGATCATGTACTCGATTTTCGTTCGGCGGCAGAAACCGGTGGTCGTGGCAACGCTGTGTATCGGTCTGTACTCGAGGTAATCGAAGCAGGTGACAGGGGGCTGGACGACATTGCCACGATGGCGGCCGCTCCTCGTGCCGAGGCGCTGCACGCTTTGGCCGACTTGCAGTTACTCGCGCCCTTGCCAGTGCCGCAACAGATACGCGACTTTGCCAATTACGAGCAGCATTGTCTGCGGGCGCTTAGTGCCTCGATGCGATTGCGCGCGGAAAAGGAAAATGACCCGGAGGATGCGCTCAAGCGTATGCAAGCCAGTGGCGCTTATGGTCTTCCGCCAATCTGGTATGACATTCCGCTCTATTACAAAGGCAACCGTTTTGCGACCAATGGTCACGATGGTGATGTGCAATGGCCGCCGTTTGCCGAGAAACTGGATTACGAGCTGGAGCTGGCGGCAGTCATCGGCAAGAAAGGCAAGGATATTCCGGCTGCAAATGCCCGTGAGCATATTTTTGGCTACACCATCTTCAACGACTTCAGCGCTCGTGACATTCAGGCACGATGGGAAGGACAGTTCCGAATGGGGCCGGCGAAGGGCAAGGATTTCGATACCAGTAATTCATTCGGTCCATGGATCGTCACTAAGGATGAGCTGCCAGATCCGTACAATTTGACGATGATCGTGCGTGTCAATGGTGAGGAACGTGGTCGCGGCAGTTCAGCCGGTGCGCAACATAATTTTGAACGCTGTATTGAACAGGTCAGCTGGTCCGAGACACTTTATCCCGGTGAGATTCTTGGCCTTGGCACGATAGAGAACGGCTGTGGCTTCGAGACCTTGAGTTTTCTGCAACCGGATGACGTTGTTGAACTGGAAGTGGAAGGTATTGGCATTTTGCGGAACCGCGTCGTCAGAGCCAGGCAATCATGAGAGAAAAAACCGGTGGTGAGGCCATCGTCGCATCACTGATCGCGAACGACATCGATACGGTATTCGGCCTGCCCGGCGCGCAACTCGATCCGATTTTTGTAGCGATGCATGATCGCCAGGATCAGATCCGGCTTATGCACTCGCGACATGAGCAGGGCTGCGCATACATGGCCTATGGCTATGCAGAAGCGAGCGGCAGGATCGGCACCCTGCTGGTAGTCCCCGGGCCCGGTCTGCTAAATGCCGCTGCGGCAATTGTTACCGGCTATGCCTGCAACACCCCAATGCTGTGCCTGGTCGGTCAGGGTCGTTCACACCTGATTGGTAAAGGATTCGGAATTTTGCATGAGATTCCGGATCAGTTTAAAACCGCCAGCGGCCTTGTAAAGTGGGCAGGAAAGGTTGATTCGCCAGCTGATATTCCCGCAAAGTTTGTCGAGGCTGTCGATCAGATTCGGCATCACCGACCACGACCCGTTTACCTCGAATTGCCATTCGATTACGCGAAGGAAAAAGCCGAGATACCTGAAGCTTTGGTGGCTGCTGCTGGTCAGGTAACACCGGAAATTGACGCTGATACGATTAACGAGGCCGCCGCCGCGCTCGCGAACGCGAACTGCCCCCTGATCATTGTCGGTGGTGGAGCGCGTATGGCTGGTGACGCTGTGCGTGAACTTGCCGAGCTTCTTAACGCACCAGTCGCGATGACGCAGAACGCGCTGGGCACACTCGACTGCCGGCATGAGCTGGCATTTACCCAACTGGGTGCGCACCACTGGTGGGCAAAAGCGGATGTAGTACTTGCACTTGGCACGCGTTTGTTTCCGGCGGCAATGACATGGGGGCGAGATAGCGGGCAAAGGATCATCAAGGTTGACATTGATGCTGCAGAGCTGGGTCGCCTGCCACCACCCATTGATGGTATTCACGGAGATGTCGCCGAGGTGGCAACGGCATTGCGCGAGTCGCTCGATAAATGCATGCGCAAAGCTGCGCCTGACCGGTCAGACGAAATCTCGGCAGTGCGTGCCGCGGTCGAGGAAGAATTGCAGATCGTCGCGCCGCAACGCGAGCTGTTGCAGGTAATTCGCGAGGAGCTTGGTGAAGATGGCGTGCTCGTGTCAGACCTGACACAACTCTATTTCGCGGCACAGGATGCATTTCCAGTGCACAAGCCGCGGACTTATATTCAACCGAGTTACCAGGGTACGCTTGGCCATGCCGCTGCGACCTGTCTCGGTGCACAGGTTGCCGTTGGCGACCGACCAGTCATTGGGCTTGCCGGTGATGGCGGTTTCATGTTTACCGTGCAGGAACTCGCGACGGCAGTGCAATACAATATTCCCGTGACCTTCCTGGTGATGAACGACGGTGCTTTTGGCAATGTGAAGCGAATCCTGACGGAGGATTACGATAATCGGGTGATTTGCGCCGACTTGCAAAATCCGAATTTCGTCAAACTGGCTGAAAGTTTCGGCATGCCGGGTCGGTTGGCATCGGCGCCGGACGATTTGCGCACGGCGTTAAAGGAATCGATCGCCGAGTCTGGGCCGACGCTGGTGGAATACTGTGCCCCCGAATTCCCATCGCCCTGGCCACTGCATATTCGGCAGAAAGTAAGAGGATAAGCCCGTGTTGGTGATCGACGTAGTCACGCGCATTGGTTGAAAGGATGAACTTGTAATGGTGAACGGCGTAATCACGCGCATAAATTGAAAGGACAGACCTGTGACAGTTATTGATATCCATACGCACATGCTGACCAGGGAGTATCTGGATTTCCTGACGGTACACGGCGGCCCGAAATACGAGTGCAAGCCCAATGCAGCAGGCCAGGAGAGCGTGTATATGTACGATGCGCCGTTCATGACCCTGATGCCGGAAATGTGGGACTACGAAGCACGCATCAGAGACATGGACAAGGCGGGCGTCGATCTGGCGATCGTCTCGCTGACCTGTCCAAACGCCTATTTCGGCGACGCGGAGATCAGCCGCAAAGCTGCGGTGATGGTGAACGATTCGATGACTGAGCAACAGCGTTTGCGGCCGGATCGTATTGGCTGGTTTGCCTCGCTGCCATGGCAATTTGCGGACGCCGCGGTCGCTGAGCTCAACCGCTGTATTGCAGCCGGCGCGGTAGGCGTCATGGTCATTGCCAACATTGATGGTGTCAATCTTACCGATCCGGGCTTCGCGCCGGTATGGCAGGCAATCGACGACCAATCCCTGCCAGTTCTCGTACATCCCACTGGGCCGCAAGGAACACCAGACATGCAACTTGCACAATACGGTCTGATACCGCCAATCGGCTTCATGTTCGACACTACCCTGGCGATAACGCGCATGATTCTTGACGGCTTTCTCGACCGCTATCCCAAGCTCAAGATCATCGCGGCGCATGGCGGCGGAACACTACCGTACCTGGCCGGCCGGCTCGATCGATGTCACGAAATGATTCCGGCATGCTCGACAGTGATTAGCGAAAAACCAAGTAGCTATTTACAACGCATATACTATGATTCTGTTGTATACGCACAGGATGCGCTGGATTTGTGCATCAAGGTCGGCGGTGAAGAAAACATGTTGTATGGGTCCGACTACCCGCACAATATTGGTGATATGCAAGGATGTCTTGCGCGTGTGAATTCACTACCATCCGCTGTTGCCGCGAAAGTTCGTGGCGGAAATGCGCAACGAATTTTCAACCTCTGACGTTTACCGGCAGCAATGTGGCGCAGGTAACGGGTTAAAGTTATGGCAAAAATCATACTGGGAATCGGTTGTGCGCATACGCCGCAGCTGCATACACCAGCAGACAAATGGGATATTCGCGGCAAGCGGGATACGGAGGATGGCGTGCCCCTCTGGTATAAAGGCGAGCGCTTGAAATATGCAGAACTCGCTGAGATTCGGGCAGAGCAAAACCTGGCTGAGCAGACCGGCATGGAGACTCGCGAAGAACGTCTGGCGAAATCGTACCAGGCGATCGACCAGTTAAGCGAGATTTTCGCAGAAGCCAAACCTGACGTAACCATTATATTCGGCAATGATCAGGCGGAAATGTTTCTCGATGACATCAAGCCGGCTTTTACGATCATGGGGTGTCGGCAATTCGAAAACCTGCCGCGCACAGACGCTCAGGTTGAAAGACTGCCACCTGGAATCCACCTTGCTGATGTTGGTCATCTGCCGGACAGCGGTACGGCTGTATTTCCAGGTCACCCGGAACTTGCGGCATACCTCACGGAGGCAGCGATAAACGCTGGTTTCGACATTGCCTATTCGAAGCGGCAGCATCGCGCTGATCCCGAGCGCGCGCATCTTAGCGGTATGCCACATGCCTACGGTTTTATTTACAAACAAATTTTTCGTGACAACGTAACGCCACACGTACCGATAGACACCAACACTTTCTTTCCGCCCAATCAGCCACGTGCCGCACGCTGCTATGCGTTCGGCAAGACTATCGGCAAAGCCATTCGCGACTGGGATGAAGACTTGCGTGTTGCTCTGGTTGCAACCGGTGGTCTGAGTCATTTCGTTGTCGATGAAGAATTCGATCGCGACATCATGGAAGCCATGGAAAGTTGCGATTTTAAATACCTGTTAAGTTTCCGCGAAGGCTACTACCAGGCAGGGTCATCGGAAATAAAGTCATGGATCGCGATGGGTGGTGCACTGCAGGGCTCACATCTGCACGGCAATATTATTGATTATCATGCGCTCTATCGTACTCCGGGTGGCACCGGCAGTTCAGCGGCATTCATGTACTGGCAATAAGTTTTTGCCAGGCTAACGATGTCGCCCGCTGACAGCGATAGTACGAGCGACGTGATTGATGCCAGATAACCGGTTTTCATTTTTCAAGCACCTCCATACGATGTAGCTTGCCACTGACGTTCCTCGCCCGACAGTCGGGATTTACGCACTGCGAGCCTGATTGAAACGACGATAGCAAATAGCGTTACAATTTGCCGATGTTCGAGGCACTGGAAAATTCGACGGCCGCTATTTGGGTTGGTGAGTCACTGTGGGGTTACCCGCTGCTGCTCGGTTTGCATGTCGTTGGTCTGGCAATCGTTGCCGGCATTTTCATCATGCTCGATCTGCGCATACTCGGCCTTAACAAAGGCGTGGCATATGAATCGTTTCTAAGCCTGTTTCCATTGGCGTGGATCGGACTGGCCATAAACGCCATGTCCGGTACTGCTCTGTTTTCATCCCAGGCCACGACTTTTATTTCCAACACGCCATTTCTGTTCAAGATCGGATCGATTACGGTTGGGATTATCTGCGCAGTATTGATTCGCGGCAGATTGCGGCTAAGTGCTGCCAGCTGGGATGCACCAGGGGCTGGCGCAAGTGGTGCAACGCGGCTAATGGCCGTAGTGTCATTGTTTAGCTGGATCGGTGCAATCGCGGCCGGTCGGCTGATCGCGTACCTGTAGTTTGACAATGGACGCACTGGTACAGGCAATTGAAGGTGGCACGATAAATACCTGGATTCTGTCGAGCTACTGGTTGTGGCCGGCGCTTGAGATCATTCACTTCATTGGTCTTTCATTGTTGCTCGGCGCCATGCTTATCGTGGATTTGCGGCTTGCCGGTTTCCTGCGGCAGATAGACATCATGGCGATACACCGCCTGTTACCCTTGGCAACGCTAGGCTTTCTGCTGAACCTGGTCACGGGCACGTTGTTTTTCATCGGCGATCCGGCACGCTATTCCGTAAACATCGGCTTTCAGTTAAAAATGATCCTGGTATTCATTGCGGGGTTGAACGCACTGTGGTTCATATTGAAAATCAATCCGCGGGTTGCCAGCTGGGATGCGCATGGTGATACACCGATGGAGGCAAAGGTGGTTGCGGCGCTTTCGCTGATTGCATGGTTCGGCGTTTTGCTGCTGGGAAGACTGATTCCTTACATCGGCACCGGATAGACTCGTCGCTCGGCGCCGTAATGCCAAACAATAAGACTCAACACCGCTCTGCACTGCGCAGCAAAAACTTCCGCATTTTCCTGTATGGCAATACTATTTCAGTGCTAGGAATCTGGATCCAGCGCCTGGCGCTTGGTTGGCAGGCATGGCAACTGAGCGAATCGTCGTTGATGGTCGGGTTGGTCGCCGCCATGCAATTCCTGCCGCTGCTGCTGTTGACGCCTTTTTTCGGTGTGTTCGTCGACCGCATCAGGCCGCGTTACGGCATGATCGTCATGCACTGCATTCTGATGCTGATTGCCACGGTGCTTGGCTTGCTAACCCTGACGGATCGCATGTCGATCGAACTCCTGTTGCTCTTGTCCCTGTTTCACGGCATTGCCAACAGTGCTTATTCGCCGATTCGTCTCGCCCTTATCCCGGATCTCGTCGAGCAGCCGCAATTTCCGAGCGCCGTCGCCATCTCTTCGGTGATTTTCAATACATCACGGTTCGTCGGGCCCGGGCTCGCAGGTACCATCGTTTCACTTTGGGGGCTTGGTTTCGCTTACATAGCCAACGCGGTCACTTATCTGCCGGTAATCCTGTCATTGCTGATTATCAGAACAAACCGGCAACGACCGCAGCCGGCGAAAGACCAAAAATACTTCGCACAACTGGCCGAGGGCCTGCGTTATACACGGGATCATCCGACCATTCGTCAGGTAATAATTATTGCTGGTGTCAGCATATTCTTTGCACGTGGCGTGCTGGAGCTGATGCCTGCATTTGCTGCGCTGATTTTTGCTGGTGGCAGCAAAGTGCTTGCGGCACTAATGGCCGCGGCCGGTGGCGGCGCGATCATGACCAGCCTGATATTTTCCTTCATACGTTTGCATTCCCACCTGCACCTGGCCGTTCTGGTTGGCGCGATTGGCACGACTATTTCAATATTCCTGTTTGCGCTTGCCGACACTATCGGTGGTGGCATTGCGGCAATCGCGTTACTCGGCTTTTTTTCCAGTATGGTCTCCATCGGATCGCAGTCTGAAGTCCAGATCAGTGTCGATGATCGCCTGCGTGGCAGGGTCTTGAGCCTCTGGACGCTGGTGATCATTGGCGGGCCGGCCATAGGCAGTATTGTTGCAGGATGGCTCGCTCACAAGATTGGATCGACCTATACACTGATGACGTTTGCGGCAGTCAGCCTGATGTTGATAGTGAGCGTTATCGGCCGAAAAAAAGACGCTGCTACTGCGGAGAAGCCGCTTTGATTATTCCGGGGAAATGCATGGTTTTTGCATCGAAATATCTGCCACCAACGATAGCGCGGTACGGTATCGTAATTGCAGGCTTGTTTATCGCGGGCCTGGTGCTGGCCCACGGTGTAGAAGAACGCGACGCAATTTTCCTCGAGCGCAATTCCGGCCACGCGTTGCTTGCTTTCGCCTATCTCGGGGCGAAGCACATGATCACTGGCTACGATCATTTGCTGTACCTGTTTGGCGTGATCTTTTTTCTATATCGACCGAAAGACATTGCGGTTTACGTGACTCTGTTCGCGCTCGGACACAGCATCACGCTGCTGGGTGGTGTACTGGCCGATATTAATGTCAATGTTTACCTGGTCGATGCTGTCATTGGTTTGTCTGTTGCTTACAAGGCATTTGAAAACCTGGATGGCTTCCGCAGGGTCTTCAACGTTTCGCCAAATCCAAAGATTGCCGTATTCCTTTTTGGCCTGGTGCACGGATTCGGGCTCGCCACAAAGCTGCAGGCATTGACATTATCGGCGGAGGGCCTGGTTGCCAATATCATCGCTTTCAACGTTGGTGTTGAGCTTGGCCAACTGCTCGCGCTGATATTCCTGCTTGTGCTTATCAATGCGTTACGGGCGGGCGGCTCATTCGAGCGCAAAGCCAGCGTATTCAATTATGTGCTGATGTTCGCCGGATTCCTGCTGACAGCCTATCAGTTAGCAGGGTTCTTTCTCGCTAGCGCCTGAGCAGCAGGGATTTACTGGTATGAACGCCCCAGTTCTTCAATGCGCTCATAAAATCCGCGTACTTCAAGCGTAATCGTGACCGGGTAGTCCTCGATATTGAGCCAGTACCAGCCGTGGTTGCCTGCAAATGGTGCAACCAGTGAGCCGGCACTCTCGCCCACTTCAGTTTCGGCGTAGCGAATAAAGTAGCGGTCCGGATAACCCTCAGCATCCTCGCCAGGGTCAGCGTGGAAATCCGTGTAGATGATGCCTTTCTCAAGCTGCCAGTGATACACGAGGGCATCACCCTGCCGCATCACTGCTTTGTATTCGACCTGCTCACCAACATCGAGTTTGACCATCAACGTTGCTGACTGAAACGCACTCGCTTGTGTCCTGGTAAACGGATCGCCAAGAATTTCCGGCTCATAGAAGTCGAACTCGGCGGGGGCGACAGGAAACGCGCCTGTTACAATTGTTGTCGCTGGGTTCGTCGCTACTGGTTCCGTACCGGCAAGTTCGAGCAAGCCGAGCTTTTCACCGACTCCGGTAGGATCTACTCCGTATTCAGCGGGCAATACAAACAAAACAGCGACGACAATGGCGGTGATCAGCGCTATCACCGTGCCCTTCAGCAAGCCGGCCTGTGATGGTCCCGTTTCCTTAGCGTCATTCATATTAGTATCCTTAAACAGCCGTTACAGGAATGCATGGTAGCGTGATGTTTCGCAGAATAGACGGTTCGTTTCGCTATATGCAAATCTGTATTGATTGCGGCAGCGCCGCCCACTAGCCTGTCACGCTGCAGTCATCGAATACTGCGGGAGATAACCGGTCATGATGAGCCAGGCTGAGAACGAACGCTTTACCCAGGTTGGTCCGGGCACGCCGATGGGCAATCTGCTGCGCCGTTACTGGCATCCGATTGCGGCCGTCGCCGAACTCACAGACAACCCGCTGAAACCGGTCAGAATTCTCGGCGAGAACCTGATTCTTTACCGCGACGGGCAGGGGGTTCTTGGCTTGATCGACCGGCAGTGTTGTCACCGGCGGGCAGATCTTGCCTATGGCATCGTCGAGGATTGCGGCCTGCGTTGTCATTATCACGGCTGGTTGTTTAATCATGAAGGGCGCTGTCTCGAGCAACCGTTTGAAGACGAAGCCAATGCAGAAGCCAACTTCAAAGACAAGATACGGATCAAATCCTATCCGGTTGCAGCACTGGCGGGCATGATCTGGGCATACATGGGCCCCGACCCGGCGCCGTTGGTGCCGAATTGGGAGCCGTTTACCTGGGATAATGGCTTTCGCCAGATCGTGTTTGCCGACGTGCCCTGCAACTGGTTCCAGTGCCAGGAAAACTCTTGCGATCCCATTCATTTTGAATGGATGCACCGTAACTGGGCATCAAGACTCAAGAACAAGGAGGCCGGGTACGGGCCCCGGCACCTCAAAGTGGAATTCGATGAAGTCGAATTCGGCCACGTCTATCGGCGGATCCGTGAAGATACTGACGACGACAATCAACACTGGACCGTAGGTGTCATGGCGCTGTGGCCAAACGCTTTTTTTGTGGGTGACCATATCGAATGGCGCGTGCCGATCGATGACGAGAATACGCTCAGTGTCACATGGTCGTTTGTGCGCGTGCCGAAAGAGCAGGAACCCTATGTGCAGGAAGAAATTCCCTACTGGCATGGGCCGGTAAAGGATCCTGATTCGGGCCGCTGGATTACCAGTCATGTCATGAATCAGGATTTCGTCGCCTGGGTTGGCCAGGGAAAGATTGCAGACCGGACGCAGGAGCACCTTGGTAAAAGTGATGGCGGAATTATCAAAATGCGCCGGGCGTTCAAAAAGGCCATGGAAGTGGTCGAATCCGGCGGCGAACCGATGGGCCTGATTCGCGATGAAAAAAGAAATGCCTGCATCGAATTGCCGATCAAACATCGCGAGGTCTTCACTAAGTCGCAGTCGCGCGAAGAAATTCTAAGCACGGCGAAGAAACTCGGCTACCGTGCATTATGGCCGGAGTATCTTTTCCAGGCAGGCATGCCGGACGACGTCAAAAAGGCATACCGGGCAGCAATAGGATTTGTTGACGAATAATATTTGCTGTCGCCGGACACCATGCAGTCAGTCGCCATACAAGACAGGGAACGCAATGAATCGATGAGCATCCTGGGATGAGCACCTCAAATAGTATTTTCATGAAAGAGTTTCGCCAGAACTGGCGCATTCTCGCCGTGGCATTCATGTGTCTGCTATTTGCCTTCAGTGCGCCGGCTTTCTCACTGCCGTTCCTGTTTCGCTCCGTCATCGAGGAATTCGGCTGGACTCGCGAGCAGGCGACGTTGCTTGCTTCTGCAAAATACGCGACTGGAGCAATCTTCTCGATTGTTGCGGGTCGGTTCATTGACATCATTGGCGTCCGCAAAGTCCTGATAACAGTTTCCGCGCTGGGCGCGCTGGCGATGGTCAGTTTTCTCTGGACGCCGAATCTTACCGTCTACTACCTGTCCGGCGTGCTCCTGGGTATTGCCAGCCCGGGCACGATAGTAGCGATCAAGGTATTGATTTCCAGAACCTTTCATTCCTCGCAGGGAACGGCGATGGGTGTTGCGATGCTTGGCACCAGTGTCGGTTCGATCATTGTGCCAATCGCAATTACTTTCCTGATAGGCGAATACGGTTGGCGCGTCGCGATTGCCATGATGAGTCTTGGTGTGTGGCTGATCGCCTTGCCAATGATGATCTTCTTCCTGACTGACAAGTCTTTTGCCAGCAGCGAACCCGCAGCTGAGAAATCGCAACGGGTTTCTGCCGCGGTAACCTGGGGGCCGGTCAAAGCCCTGATGAAGAAACGGGAGTTCTGGCTGATCGCGTTGGCGGTTTTTTCTGTCGCTTTTGTTGATCAGGGTTTTGTGCAACACCAGGTGCTGTATCTCGAAGTCGACTTGGGCATGCCAGCGGCATTCGTGGCAGCTGGTATCAGTGCCATGGGTCTGATCGGCATCGCAGGTCGGGTTTTCGTGGGTAGCATATTTGACAAGCTTTCCGCAAAGGGCGTCTCCCTGTTGTACCTCGTTCTGGGGGCAGCTTGCCTGTTCGCGTTAGCCGCATTCAATCCTTACATTTTCACCGCATTCGTTGTATTTCGCGCCGTCGGTCATGCAGCAGTCTTGCTGGATACGACGGTGCTGACAAAACACACATTCGGTCTGGAAAATATTGGCATTCTGTTTGGCGTCTTCACGGCAGTAGTCAACATCGGATTCGCGCTCGGTCCGTGGTTCATGGGCCGCATGTACACAGTGACGGGATCGTATGTCACACCGTTTATAATTTGCGCGGGAGTATCAGTGTTTGCTGCTGTTGTCTTACTTCCGGTAAAACCAAAATACTGGCTGGAGATGCGGGCCAGGCATAAAGAGGAGGCAGCAAGGCTGTCAGCATAATTGATTTGTAGCAGAGCTTTTCCCGAGACCGCTAGCGGACGGGAGGCGGTCCATCAAGCCCAAGATCAGAAACGATCACCCTAACCTTTTGCATGAAATCGTCACCCGGGTCGATTTTCTCAGTCCGATAGCCACTATCTTTTTCCAGCCACAATGGGTGGCCCTCGAATTTTATGTACTCGTGGTGTCCGATCAGGTAGTCGATCTCATACTTGCTATCCAGGTAACGCACAATTGCGACATTGGCCGCTACCTGGGCATCCGTTAACGGCAGGTCCGTCCCATTACCGACATTCTCAACGCCGATTGCACTGTGATTCAGTCCAATGACATGGCGCGCAAGCGTCGTCTCGGGCAGCAGTTGGTAAATCGTACCGTCACGGTCGACCAGGTAATGTGAGGAAACGTTCAGCGCGCCGGCAGTCATGACGTCCTGTCGACTTCCTGGAAGCTGAGCCGGATCAAACGCTGCGAACGTCTCTTCCATTGTCGGAATCACCGTCCAGTGCAATACGACCATCTTCGGTGTGATCGTGGGCTCTCTCTGACGCAGGCCATACCTGTCTTTGAGATATTGCAGCGACAGTTGCCGTCTCGTTTCATCAAAGATTATCGGTCGACTGATCGCGTCCTGCATCGTCGAAGTATCGGCTACCGTGCTATCGGTAGCAGCGCAGCCTGCTAACAAGAGAACTGCTAATGTCAGTAAAAAAGTCATGCGTATGTTTGCCAAAAGATTTACCCGTCAATAAAGATGTGCAGGGATAATTACCGTCTGTCCACATTCGCATCATAGCCGGCGTGTTTACGATCGCCAAGTGCTGCTGTGTTCGACGTAGAACGCAAAGTCGAATTCTTAACGGTTTTGTTTCCTGCCAAACTCCGCATCCAGCGGCAACAACGCAACAACGGCAAATGACGGGACAGTCGCAAGCAGAATCCACACAAAGAAATGCTGGTATCCCAGCAGCTCCTGCAGCCAGCCACTGAACATGCCCGGGATCATCATGCCAAGTGCCATGAAGCCGGTGCAGATAGCAAAGTGTGCGGTGCTGTGGCTGCCTCTTGATACGTAGAGCATGAACACCGTGTAAGCGGTAAAGCCCAGGCCGTAACCGAACTGTTCAATGCCCACGCCAAGATTGATAAGCAGCAAGCTTTCTGGTTGCGTGTAGGCGAATAATACATAGACTGCATTCGGCAGGTTGATCGCGGTCACCATCCACCAGATCCAGTGCTTAAGGCCATGCCGGGCCGCCAGAAAGCCGCCGAGTATGCCGCCGATCGTCAGCAGCAGCAGGCCAACCGTGCCATATGTCAGGCCTACAATCGATGTACTCAAGCCAAGACCGCCGGTCGGTCGCTCATCGAGCAGAAACGGCGCGGCGAGTTTCGCCAGTTGCGCTTCTGCAAAGCGATACAACAGCAGGAATGCGAGGATTCTTGCAATGTATTTTTTTCGGAAGAACGTAACAAACGTCTCGACGATGCCCTTCGCGAAGGCGGACAAAGAGTGTATCTGCCTCGTTGTGTCGCTTTGCGGTTTTGGCAGGATGTGTCTGTGGTAGGCAAACAAAATGACGAACAGGCCGGCGAGCAAATAGAAAACGACGCTCCAGGAAAGATTTACATCGTTGGTGCGGCTTTCCAGGAAGCCGGCCACCATTACCAGCAAGCCCTGACCCGTAATCATCGCCAGTCGATAGAATGTAGTGCGGATGCCAACGAACCAGGCCTGATCATGTTCCGACAAGCCGAGAATATAAAAACCATCGGCTGCGATGTCATGCGTCGCTGAGCTGAATGCAACGATCCAGAAGGCAGCGAGCGAATAGCGGAAAAAGTTCTCACCGGGAATGGTCAGCGCAACCGTGGCAAACCCGGCACCCACCAGCAATTGCATCGCGATTATCCAGAAGCGCCGCGTCTTCAGGAGAGCAACGACCGGACTCCAGAACGGCTTGATGATCCAGGGCAGGTAAAGCCAGCTGGTATAAAACGCGATGTCGGCGTTTGATATGTCGAGACGCTTGTACAGGATGACCGACACGGTCATCACCGCAACAAAAGGTAATCCCTCAGCAAAGTACAGGCTCGGCACCCACGCGGCAGGTCGGGTTACCTGTTTTGCAGCTGGCACTCAGATGTCCTGCGAGCGCATCGTTGCGCGCTGCTTGTCAGGCGTGTTTGCCAGCTTCCCAGCCCATCGGCCCGATCGACTTCTCGGCCGCCGCAGCAGCAACACCCTCAACCTGGGTTGCCAAAGTCTCATTCCAGCAATTAAGCCAGCCGAACAGGCAGATGCAGGCAATGATTTCGACAATTTCACCCTCGTCAAAATATTTTTTGAGTTCATCGATATCTTCACCTTCGACTTCGTTGGGCAAAGAGCCGGCCTTGAACGCTACGCGGACAGCGGCACGTTCGGCATCCGTGAATAATTCGCTCTCCTCGAAATTCCATAAGGCCTGTATTTTCTCATCCGATGCACCAAAGCGACTGGACAGATTGGCCATGTGCGACTGGCAATAGCGACAACCCGAGGCAACACTGCGCACCAGTGTAATCAGCATTTTGAGTTCACCGTCAACGGTGCCGGAGTACATTACTGCATTGTTCAGTGCAGTATAGGCTTTGAGAATTTCCGGTCGGCGCGCCATCGTGCGGGCCGCATTCACGACAAATCCCCGTTTCTTGATGCCGGCCTCCCACATCGCCAGGATTTCCGGGTCATCCACCTCATCGAGGTCAAGCGGTCGCAAGTGAGTCATGTCGTGGCGCTCTGGTTATCTGTTGGGATGGTCTTGCAGTATGCAGCTCGCTTATGATTGCTGTCGACGCCCAGGACCCGCATTGTATCTTTATGCGTGACAGCCATCGCCGTCGATCATCAGCCACACTTTGGCTACGTGTGATAATAGGGCAATCCAGCAACTGTGGAATTTCGGATATGCGACAAATCGTTCACATCACGATCCTGTTAACGGCACTAATGATTCCGCTGTACTCGCACGCGCACCATTCGTTCGCCGCCGAATACGACATCGATAACTACATCACGCTGCAGGGCACGATTACAGAAATTCGTTTTCGCAATCCGCATGTGCAGATTCTGCTCGATGTGGATGGCGATGCTGAATTATCCCCGTGGAATGTTGCTGGGCAAAGTGTCGCCGCCTTGCGCCGGCGTGGAATAGTGGCCGATATTCTCACGATTGGTGATGCAATAACGGTTAGCGGGCACGCCGGACGGGATGGTGCCAGAAAGCTATACCTCGACGTAGTGGTTACGGCGGCAGGCGATCGCTACTCAGTGTTTGGTGATGACACCAAACGAGCCGGTACGGCGGTCGAAACCGAGGCGGTCAGCCTCGCGGATTCGTCCATTGCCGCCGCTCTGCCAGGCCACTGGGCTTTTGACGTTGACAAGACCTTACCTGGTGCTCCCCTGCACCTGGAATTTGCAACTGAGGGTGATGAGATCCATGCGATATTCGACCACGAAGTCATGGACGTCGTTGTCGGCGAAGATTCCTTCACTATGGTCCTGCAGCGTGAAAATCTGGGCGGCTTTCCCGCGCAGCTGCAGTTGCATGGAAAAATCGTTGGCGGCGCGATTGCCGGTACGGTCCAGATGATTGCCGGCTATACCAATTTTCCAAATCTCGACGCGACGACTTTTTCCGCGGTGAGATCATCGGCTGAAGACTGGCAGCCAGAATCTGGTGCACAAATGAATCCGGTCGATTTCACCGGCGTCTGGTCGCGCACGATCGGCCTCGGCCCTATCGGCAGGACCAATCCGCAATTGAATGACACCGGTCTGGCTCGCCACAGTGAGTATCAGAAAGGACTCTATGATCCGACCCTGCGTTGTAAGCCGGCCGGCCCAATGCGCAAATATGCCCAGCCCGGCAACATCGAAATCCTGGCGACGACCAACCGCCTGACGATGTTGTATGCTAACAGCAGCGCAATAAGAAGATTCTGGTTTGACCGGGCGCAGCATAATCCTGATCGTCCACACGATGTCATGGGCGAATCGCTGGCAACCTGGGATGGATCGACGCTGGTAATAGAAACGAAAAGCCTGGCGGAGGCGGTACTGACGCACAATGCAGAACCTGTTTCCGCTGCAGCAAGAATCGTTGAGCGAATCTGGCTCGATGACTCCGGCGATCTGATCATGGAAGCGACCTTGCACGATCCGCAGTACTATGCACGCCCTGTCGTCCGGCGGGTGCAAATGAAACGCTCGGATGACCAGGATATGATTTATTCACCATGTGACCCGGATTCTTTCTATCGCAGCCTGCAACTTGATAATGCGCTCGACAGCTATTATGAGCACCAGCCTGAAACAGCGCCGGCGCAACGATAACAATAATCTTCAATTTTAAAGGGGAGTACCTGATGGCCGACTATGGGCTTATTATCAACGGCGAAAAAATTGCGACCAGCGAATCTTTCGATGTGATTAATCCGGCGACGGAAGAGATTGTTGGACAGTGTCCCATAGCAAGCAAAGATCAACTTGACGATGCTGTAAATACTGCTGCCGAGGCATTCAAAACGTGGTCCAAAGTCTCCGATGAGGAACGCGCGGCGGCATGTGGAAAAATTGCCAAAGCGATTGGCGATCATGCGGACGAGCTGGCAACACTTCTGACCCAGGAGCAGGGCAAGCCTCTCAGCGGCGCAAAATTTGAGATCGGTGGCTGTGGTGCCTGGGCAGGTTTCACCGGTGGTTTGTCACTGCCGGACAAA
>Ga0114948_10000324_pt1 | contig 18580 bp, 17 predicted proteins | sample CR04metaG_FD_83877 | JGI IMG/M metagenome (GOLD analysis project Ga0114948, IMG submission 83877) | Deep subsurface microbial communities from Mariana Trench to uncover new lineages of life (NeLLi) - CR04 metaG | ecosystem: Environmental > Aquatic > Marine > Ocean trench > Sediment | place...
CTCTTCGAGCTTGACCTCGCCCTCGAGTGAACGCCACACGTTGCCGTCGCAGATTTTCTCGAAGCGTACGTTCCCATCGGGGAGCGTCTCGAACACGAAGCGGATAGCGCGCGACTGGCCCAGAGCGCGAAACGGCGTAGAGGTCTCTCGCACGCGCTCGCTTTTTCTGGTCACGCGTGTGTCAGGAAAGAACGCCGCGAAGGTGCGGTCGTCGTCCAGATCGGCGACCATCTCTTCGCGCGGGCGGCCGACTACGAACTCCTTCTCGAACGTCATACGCTCTCCCCTGCGCTCAGCATACCAGAGAGAAAGACGCCCCAGCTCGACGCGAGCTCAGTGGATCTCGAGCCAGTCGGGTGGGAGATAGGCCAGTTCGCCTTCGACCAGCAGCGCTGCGCTGCGCAGGATCAGCGGCAGCCGGACGGGGATGATCCGCTCCATGAGCCCGCGGCTGAGCTCGCCCCGCATCAGGTCGCTGAGCTGATTCACGAGCCCGCGGGGACCGGGCAGGATGACACGCTCGGGATCCAGCTCGGGATCCAGGCCAGCCTCGTGCTGGGCGCGGGTGACCGCCGCGTGGAGCCCGCCGAGCTCATCCACCAGCCCGTGCGCGAGCGCGCTCTCACCGAGCCAGACTCTTCCCTGGCCCAGGCGGTCGACCTCCTCGGTCGATACACCGCGTCCAGACGCGACGCGCTCCAGGAACTCCTGGTAGAGCGCGCGCACGAAGCGGCTGGTGCGCTCGCGTTGCGCCGCCGTGAACGGCTTGTCACCCACTGCGATCTCTGCGTAGGGGCCGCGCGTCAGCACCTCGGAGCCGATACCGAGCTTGCGATACAGGCCCGACAGCGCGGGACGAAGAAAAAAGATACCGATCGACCCGGTCAAGGTGGCGGGCTCTGCCACGATGGCAGTGGCCGCGCTGGCCACGTAATAGCCCCCAGAGGCAGCTGCGTCCGCCATCGAGATGACGACGGGTTTCTTCTCCCGCACCCGCTGGACCACACGCCAGAGCTGATCCGAGGCCAACGCCGAGCCGCCGCCGCTGTTGATCCGTAGCACTACCGCCAGGATGTCCTCGTCCTCGGCGGCGTCCTCCAGCGCCTCGCTGATGCTGTCCGCCGCGAAGGCTCGGGCGCGGGGTGAGAGCCCGCGTCCCCCCTGGGTAATCGGGCCGTCGCCGAAAATGAGAGCGATGCGCGGTCCGCTGCGCAACCCCAGGTCGCGCGGGTCGACCCGTACGTAGACGTCCCAGCGGACTTCCTCGGCCTCGCCGAGACCCTCGAGCTCCAGGACCTGCTTCAGGTCGGCCACGCCGTCCGCCAGGCCGACCGCAATGTACTCGTCGGCCGTACTAGGTGCCGCCTCGACCAGCTCGCGCACGCGCGTCGCCTCCAGGCCGCGGCCGGTCGCGATACCCGTTACGATCTGAGCGAAGAGTCCGTCTAGCAGGTTATTGAAGATCTCGCGTGCCGGCTCGCTCAGCTCGCGCGCGGCGAACATCTCGGGCGCTGACTTGTACTTGCCCACCCGTTCGTACTCGATCTGGACGCCGAGCTTCTCGAAGAAGCCGCCCAGGTGCAGGTACTGCCCGGCGATGCCGGCGAACGGGCCGAGAAAGCCCGGCACCAGATAGATCTTGTCGGCGGACGAGGCGAGATAGAGCTCACGTGTTGCGTTCAGCGTGGCGAGATCGAGTAGAGCGATCACCACCGTGCCCGCTCGACGCAAACGCATGACCGCGTCTCGGAGCTCCTGTATGCGTGCGTACCCGATGTCGAGCGCCCGGATCTGCAGCAGCACAGCCTGGACCCGCGTGTCTGCCGCAGCCTTCTCGAGCTGCAGCAAGAGCGTGGGCAGCGCGGGTCCGCGTGCAGACAGCCGCTGCAGCGCGTCCAGCGGCGGCGCCTCCTCCAGCTGGCCGCCCAGCTCGAGCACTAGCACGCTCTGCTCCGGAATCTGCGACCCGGTTCGGAGCAGAGCGATGCCGATCATGGCGGCGACGCCCAGGACCAACGCGATCGTAATTATCCGGCGCATGATCTCCCCCCGAAAACCCCCTACTCTCGGAAGCATGCGTGGTACCGCTCGCGGAGTCTACATCGCCGGGGTCGGTCTCACCAAGGTCGACCTTACCGGCAAGGTCTTCGGGAGCGTCTTCGACCTCTTCCAGCATGCCTACCAGCGGGCGCTCGAGAGCTCCTCCACCCCCAGCTTGGATGCCATCCAGGTGGGGATCATGGACTCCGAGGAGTTCGAGAACCGGGCCAATATCGCGGCCAAGATCGCGGATCGGCTCAAGCTCGTTGGCGTGCCCGCCGTCCGCTCCGAGACCGCGTCATCGACGGGAGCGGCCGCGTTCCACGAGGCCTGTTACAAGATCCGCGCGGGCGCCGCGGACAACGTCCTCGTGATCGCGGGCGAGCGTATGAAAACCGTCACTACGTCCGAGGCGACCAAGATCATGTCCAAGACGGTCGACCCGGTGGAGCGGCGATTCGGCTTCACGATGCCCGCCCTGATCGCGCTGATGACGCAGGTGTTCTTCGAGGAGCGCCGCGTGCGTGGACCGGAGGTTGCGGACGTCCTCTCGCGCCTGATGTACCGGGCCCACGCGCTGGGCGCCGACAATCCGCTCGCGGCCTTCAGCGGTCGGCCGGAACCCCTCGCGGCCTACTTTGATAAGAGCCGGAACCTACCCGTGGCGACGCCTCTTCACCGCAAGGACTGTTCGCCCATCTGTGATGGAGCGGCGGCCGTTATCCTCACCTCGACGCCGCACGCCGTGCGTGTCGCGGGCCTCGGCGCCGCGACGGACACCTCCTCGCTGCTTGACCGAGCCGAGCTGAGCCGCATGGAGGCCACGAAGCGCGCTGCCGAGTTCGCCTATTACGACGCCGGGATCGCCGACATCCGTCGGGTGGAGGGCCTCGTGGTAGAGGTTCACGACGCATTCAACAGCCTGCTGCCCATCAATATGGTGGAGCTCGGCCTCTCCAGCCCCGACGAGGCCATCGACGAGCTCATCGGGTCCGGGCGCGGGGACACCGCGGCCGACGATCCCTACGCCAACGAGGTCACGGGCCCGCGCGGACGTGTGCCGGTGAACCTATCGGGTGGCCTGAAGTCTCGCGGTCATCCCGTCGGGGGCACGGGGCTGTTTCAGATTGCCGAGCTCTGGCTTCAGCTCACCGGCCGCTTCCCCAACCCACGTGCTCAGGTGTTGGACCCGCGCATCGGCGTGGCCCAGTCTATTGGGGGTCCAGGCAACAACGTCTACGTCACCCTGATCGAGCTGGCGAGCAACCAGCGTCAGGTGCTGAGCCACCTGCCTATGCCGCCCCGTTATCTGCGACCCTCGGATCAGAGGACTGTTCCCGCGAGCCAGCTACACGGGCGCCGCGCGCGGATCGAGGCGGCGACCACGATCTACGTGACCGCCAGCGGAGACGGACCCATCCATGTGGCGCTGCTCTCGATCGGCGACCGCCGCGTGTTCGCGAAGCTGGATGCGCCGACGGAGCCCGGCCTCGACGTGGTGCAGGCGCTTGCGGGCCAGCATGCGCGCTTCCTGGTCAAGGACGACGGCGACCACTACTTCCAGCTGGTGCGGGATCGCTGGGACGTGCCGAGACTCTTCCGCACTATCCGGGACCGCGTCCTGGCCCGCCGATGACGGGCTAGCCTGGATTTCTCACCGGGTTGCCGTAGCGAGGGCACTAGCGCTCCAGCCAGGGGATAATGGTCTCCTCGGGGACCTGGGCCCGCTTGGCCACGGCTTCCTCGGAGAGCAGCGTAATCGAGACCCGGCGATTGCGGCTGCCCTCGGGGTCGGCCGGATGCAAGAGCTGACGGTCGGCGAAGCCCCACACCTCCAGCAGCCGCTGGGGCTGGATTCCCACCTGCTCGAACACACGCCGTGCGGTGTGGGCGCGACCCGTGGAGAGGTCCCAGTTCGTCAGCTTCGAGTCGGTATCGAAGGGACCACTGTCGGTGTGCCCCTCGATCACGATGGGGTTATCGAAGGACTGGACCTCCTGCGCGATCGCCTGCAGCAGGGCCACTGCCTCATCGTTCAGCTCCGTGCTTCCGACCTTGAAGAGTGGAGTCTCGTTGGATTCGAGCAGGTTGATGCGAAGCCCCTCCTGAGTGTGCGCCAGCTGGATCTGATCGCGGTACTTATCGAACGAGGGAAGTTTCTCGAGAGCGTGCCGAATCTCCCGGGCCTGCGAGTGCCAGGTCAGCTTGCGGTTCTGCTGCGGTGGGGGGATTCTGGGCTGTACCTCGTCGAGCACCGTGGGCTTCCCTGAACGCGTCCCGCCCGGAAACGGCGTGGGCGTGCCCCCCTCCGAGAAGCCGATCGGGTCCTGGAAGTAATGCGCGACGTTGGCCTTGAACTCGTCGCTCTGGGCCAGGATCCAGAGCACGATGAAGAGCGCCATGAGCGCGGTCACCATATCGGCGTAGGCCATCTTCCAGGCGCCGCCGTGGTGCGCGTGTTTTTCGGCGTACTTGCGCTTGATGATGATCGGGGCCTGGGCGTGCCCCCCGCCTCCGATGTCCTCGGACACGGCGCTAGCCTTGCCCTCCGCTCTTCAGTTCGCGGAGAGCTTCCTCGAGCTCCTCGAACGTGGGGCGATCCACGCTGTAGATGTTCCGGCGACCGACCTCCACCGACACCCCGGGATTAACACCGTTGGCCGATGCGGCAATGCTGTGGCGGATGCACTGGTAGCAGCGGTTCTTGGCGGCGGCCTTGGACTTCAGGGCGCCGGCCAGCGGGCCCGCGAAGCCATAGGCCATGAAGACACCCAGGAAGGTTCCGACCAATGCGCCGGCTATCTTCTTACCCAATGTGGCCGTGCCCTCATCGACCGAGGCCATGGTCAGGATGATCCCGAGCACAGCGGCCACGATGCCGTTCGCGGGCAGGCTGTCCGCGAGCTTGGTCATGGTATTGGCGGTCTCCATCTCTTCGTGCTGGAGCACCTCTAGGTCGCGCTCCATCAGCTTGTCCAGGTTATGGGGGTCGAGCACTCCCGCGACGAAGAGCTTAAGCGTGTCGCAGAGGAAGTGAACCGCGTGACTGTCTCGCATGAAGGACGGTTACTTGGAGATGATCACGGACTCCCCGGGGTTGTTGACGTGATCCTCCAGGGCTAGCACGCTGTCCTTGCGCGCGAGCTGCATGAGCTCGTAGTTCATCTTCAAGGTTTCGAGGTACTGTGCCTTCCCCGGCCCGCTACCCCCGAACTGACCGAACAGGTCCTTGAGCAACCGGATGAGTACGCGCGTGGGGTTCTGGATGATCATTCCGCCGACCGCGCATCCGACGATGATCAGGTACTCGGTGGGGATGAAGCGCAGGATCAGGTGACCGTGGTGCAGTACGTAGCCGCCGAGCACGCAGCCGATGACCACGATGAGCCCCAGCATGAGTTTCAAGAGACACGCCTCCCGTTGAAGGCGGATTGGCTTCTGCTGGGTGCGCTTTAGCCCACAGAAATTGCGTCGATGCGACAGCTGCGTCGCTTCCGAACAGGACCGTCAGCGGTCCAGGGAGTCGCGTCAGCGCCTGGGGACGAGCCGGAGGAGCGCGATCTCACGCGGGCAGTTGATGCGTATCGGGGGCCCCGCCACACCCAGACCCCGGTTCACGTACAGCAGGGAGTCCCCGTCCTCGAAGAGTCCCCGGGTCCAGCGGGTTATCAGGCGCGCTACGTTGTGGTGATGGGCCGGCGGGGGGAGGCTGATCTGTCCGCCATGGGTGTGACCGGCCAGGGAGACGGGCAGGCCCAGAGCCGCGGCCTGACGGAAGAAGCTCGGCCGATGGACCAGGAGGATGCTGGGGCCGTCCTTCGGAACCTCCTGCACCAGACGCTCGAGCGTTTGGCTCTCCGAGTCACGTTCGCTCAGGCTCTGGCCCGGATCGTCAAAGCCCAGCAGGTAGAGTGGGGCGCCGTCGATGCGTACTTGGACGTACTCGCCCCGGAGTAACCGGATGGAGGTGAGGCGATCCAGTGCGGACGCGACGGCTTCGGTGCCGGTGTACACATCGTGATTGCCGAGCACCGCGAAAACGCCATGCCGTGCCCTAAGGCGTGCCAACTCCCGGCAGCCCTCCTCGATGAAGCTGGGGTCAAAGTCGAAGATGTCGCCCGTGATCACGATCAGATCGGCCTCGAGCTCGTTGACGCGCTCGATCAGGCCGCGCAGGCGAGGCGCTCGAAGCTGCTGGCCGATGTGGAGATCGCTGATGTGTGCGATGCGGACTCCCTCGAGGGGCACGGGTAGGTTGCGCAGCGGCAGGTCGACCCGGTCTACCCGAACACGGCGCTGACCCACGAGATAGCCCCACAGCATCGAGCCGAAGCCGATCGCGACCGCAACCGTTCCCCCGGCCACGAACATGACATCCGCCACCCGGTCGGGGCCTCCGAAAACCCGTGTTAGACCCAGCGCCAAGCCACCGCTGACGAATACCAGTATCAGCAGCGGTCCGGAGACGAGTGCTCCGAGACTGCCCACCATGAATAGGCGGCTCATGACCCACACCGGTCGGATTGTACGCGAGCGCCTTCGCAAGAGGCTCGCGATGGCGAAGTTTGCGGCGGCGACCAGGACTGCGCAGAGCACGGCCTGCATCCAGCCCAGGCCCGGGCGTCCGGAGACGAGCAGCAGCCAATGCAGCACGAGCGTCTCCGAGACCGTGAGCATCAGCATCGAGGTCCAAACGATCCGTCGCATGATCACACTGCCGAACCTGTTCACGCTGGGCTGCCCTCCGGCGAATGCACCAGTCTATCCGAGCGGCGCGTATGCTGCACCAGAGTGCTCAGATGCCCGGACCGGGCCAGCTCTCCCCATTGCCGCAAATCCTTCGGAGATCCACGTCCTGCACCTCCCGCTTCTCGTCTGCAACGCGTTGAAAGCGCGCGAAGGCTTGATCCAGCATGTGTCCGTCGAGCTGGATACCCAGTGCTCTGACGCGCGCGGCGAAGCCGTGTCTTCCGGAGAGTTTGCCCAGAACGATCTCGCTGCCCACGGGATGTCCGATCTCTCGGGGGTCGAGACATTCGTAGGTCTCGCGCCGCTTGAGCACGCCGTCCTGATGGATACCGGAAGCATGACGAAAAGCGTTCCGACCCACGATCGGCTTGTTGGCCGAGACCGCGAGTCCGCTGCGCTCTTCGACCAGCTGACTCAACGCGTAGATACCGGTCGCATCGATGCGGGTACACGCTCCCAGCGCCGCGCCGTGCATACGCATGACCATCACGAACTCCTCGAGCGATGTGTTACCGGCACGCTCTCCGATCCCGTTGATCGTGACCTCCACCTGGCGTGCTCCGGCCCGCACCGCTGCGAGTGCGTTGGCGGTAGCCAGCCCCAGGTCGTTCTGGCCATGAAAGGAGAGCACGGCATCTTCGAGTTCTGGTACGCGCGTCTGGAGATCGAGCAGCAGCGCGCCCACCTGGTCGGGATGTGCACAGCCCACCGTGTCGGGGATGTTGATCGTGCGGGCGCCGGCAGCCAGCGCGGCCCTGACCAGGGTTGCCAGAAACTCGGGCTCGCTGCGGGTGGCGTCCATGGGGCTGAACTCGACATCGGGTGTGTAGTGCCGCGCGCGGGCCACGCAGGCCGTGGCCATCTCCTCAACCTGCGCGCGACTCTTGTGAAGCTGATGGCCGAGGTGTACCTCCGAGCTCGAAAGGAAGACGTGAATGCGTGGGGCGCGTGCATGCCGGACCGCGCTCCAGGCCGCGTCGACGTCACGGAGATGCGCCCGCGCCAGGGCGCAGACAGAGGCGTTCTTCACCGCCGTGGCGACGCGCCCCACCGCCTCGAGCTCGGCGGGCGATGCCCCGGGAAAGCCGGCCTCGATCACGTCGACCCGCAGCGCGTCGAGACGGGCCGCGATCTCGACCTTGTCGGCGAGTGAGAAACAGACGCCAGCGGCTTGCTCGCCGTCGCGCAGCGTTGTATCGAAGATCGCCACCGGCGTGTGCCGGCTTTGCTCGGTTCGGTCAGCGGAACTCATCGGGTCCTCCTCGGGACCTCCGCCGCCGCATTCAGCCAGACACTAAAAACCTCTCCGGCCGTTGCGGCGGGAGAGGTCCGTGTGCTGGTTATCGCCGGCGCCTAAGCCACGCGCGCCGGGCGGACCTCACCCGCCCCGGTAAGACCCAGGAGAAGCAGGGCGTAACTCGGGTAGGTGATGGTCCACGTCCTCATGACCCCGCCACCATAGTGGGTCCACCGGAACAGGTCAAGCGCGTTCGAATCCCGCTGGGGACGCCAGTTTTCCTTGATCCCGCCAGGCGCAGGTTCGAGTCGTGTCCCCGGCACCAACTCAACTGCCCCTGGGGGCAGTTGTAACTGAACTGCCTAACAGTGTCCCCGGTGCCTATCATCTCACCCGTTTCGGTGCCGGCTGGACCCGGTAGCATGCGTAGGTCGGCGGCGTCGGGAGAAGGCTGAGCGCAGATAATCGGCGGTCACGGGACTCACCGAGCGGCCTCGCCAACGACGTGACGTAAACAGCCAATTTCATCTACTGTGTGGAACATGAGCCCCGGCTCCCTCAAGCGACCCCTCACGCCGTCAGCGGCAGCCGCACAAAGCGGTGCTGCTTCGGGGTCAAACCCAGTCCTGGGCACCACACTGGGCATAGCGGGAAAGAGCAGTATTACGTCTACTCGCCCTCCTGATCGCTATGGGACTTCGCCCCGGTGGAGTCGGGCGTAGTTCTCGTGGGTCTCACCACGTTCCTGCCGGAACAGGATGCGCTCCAGCCAGCCGTACTTTTCGACGAAGGCATCGTCGATTCGAGCCTTCTCCTCGTGCTCCATCACGAACTCGACGCGCACCGGGTACTCGATTCCTAGCAGGCGAATTCTGCAATTTGGGTCGCGCTCGAGGTTCTGCCACCAGCGGCTGTCCCCGGTCCGGAGCGTGCCCTCCCCATCCACGATCGCCACCCAGATCCGCGTGACGCGCTCGTCGCCGTCCGGGTCGACCGTCACGATGTGGAGGGACCGGCGGTCGTCCACCGCCCGCCAGTCGATGGGCTCCTGCGCAACCGGCACCGGCCCGCTCGCGCAGGCGAGACCCGCCACAAACAACATCGATGCGAAGCTCCTCATACCCTGGTCCCCCTTAGCCCCTCAACACCATTATGTCAGGGAGTAAAGAAGCGCGGCCAGTAAGTCTGCTGTAAAGCCGCATTTTCATCTACTCGGGCAGAACACCCGCAACATAACCATGCTCCACGACATCGTCCTGGAGCCGAACGACATCCTTGAGCTGGGCTCCGGGACCTCGGCGAGGCGGTACGCGATCCAGAGCATGGAATGCACCTTGCGTCGCGGGACTGCCCCCATCGACACGATCACCTGCTTCGAAGTTACGGTGGGGACGCGGCCGTGAGTCGGACCTGAGTCGCACCCCGTCTAAGACAGGTGTAGACTGCCGAAATGTGGGGGATCGCTGCCCTGATTGCGGGGCTTTCGGCCGCAGTAGCCGCTCTCCTTGCCATTCCATTCCGGCGCTGGGGCAACGTGGCCTATGTCGTCGTGATGGCCACCCTCTTCCTCCTCATCCGGGTGGGGGCCGATCAGGCGATCCGGCCGCCGCTTGAGAACTGGTACGCCGAGAAAGAGCTTGCCAAGGACCCCCTGTACAAGCACATCTTCGATCAGTACCCGGAGCTTCGTGAACCCATCCTCACGGGGGTCATACACGTTGCTAATGGAGGGAGCATGGATTCCAAGGAGTGGAGCGCGATGTATCACACCATTGCTCCTGCTCTTCAGGCTCTCATCGGGAAGGCGCCCCCTGAGCACATCGTCCGGTTCATGGAGGTAACAGTAGCCGCAGCCAAAGAACTGCAGCGTCAAGACCCAGAGTTATGCTTCAAGTTCCTGTATCCGGACCCCAGAGGAGGGATCGACTCCACTAGGTACCTTGATCCTGGAACACAAAAGGAGATGATGAAAATGCTGAACGAGGGGGCTGAAGCGGCTGTGCTTCACCCGCACCGGTTCGATGGCGATCTAGATGAACTGATGGAGAAGCACGTAGCTATAGATCAGTTCACTCAAGAAGAACTGCTCGCTGTGGCGACCCCGAACGAAAATACGGATGCAGCGCTTGCATGCGGAGCTTCGATTAGGATATTCGATCAGATCCTCAAGGCCCCGGAGCCCGATCGGGCTGAGCTATTTCGAGGGCTTTTGACGGAAGGCTAGGCTTTGAGGGTTGCCCTCCAGCCCCGCGTACTCCTCGACGGAACGGGGCGTCGCAGTGGGATCTCCGCACCTCGCGAGGCCTCTTCTATCGGCGCCAGGAAAGGCTGCCATCGCTAGTGATGTAAACAGCCAATTACATCTACTGATGAGAGGCCCTCTATGTGCGGAAGGAGCACCAGCTCCGCCCCTCTGAAGTTACACAAATACAGTAATTTTACAGTCCCACTGTAATGCTTGTGCGATGTACAGCGCCTTCGTAGCCCTAACGGTCTCAGGCCCGTAACCAGACGAGATCGTCACCCGTATATGCTAGCGAATGGATACCCACGCGCGTGTCAAGCTGTATTGGGCCTGATTTAACGGGATGACCCGTTATCGGCCCTTCGGAATCCCCCAATGGGACGCTTGTTTGAGGATCATGTGGCGGCTCCAGTTCGTCATCGATGGTTAGGCGATCGCTTGCAAGACTGCGACGGCTTCATCGATCTCCTCCGTGGAGTTCAACACGCCCGGGGCCATACGCACCACCGGTCCCGCATCGCGATCGGCGGGGCTGACGATGATCTTGCGCTCATGCATTATCGTGGTTACTGCCTCCGGGCTGTGCTTGGTGACGCGGAAGAACGTGAAGCCCGATGAGAGTTCGGTACTAATGGGCGTGACGAGTTCCACGCCACGAATCTCCTGCAGGCGGTTCTTCAGGTAGGTGTTCAAAAAATGAATACGCGACTCAACGTTGTCCTTTCCTAGGGCGAGATGGAATTCGAAAGCCTTCCTGAGCGCCCAGCGGTGTTCGAAGGTATGAAATCCGCCGGGCGTCATCATGGGCCCGAACGCAGGGTCGTTGTTCAGGTTGAACGGCGGTATCGTCGGGTCGATGAAAGCGAGGTCGAGTTTGCGGCTGCAGATGATGCCTGTGCCTCGCGGGCCGAACATCCACTTGTGCGTGCCGGCGACGAAAAAGTCACAACCCATCTCGTCAAAGTTCAAGTTCTCGACGCCGAAACCGTGCACGCCATCGACGCAGTAAAGTATTCGATCGTTCTCGTTCCGGCCGACGTTGAGTTCGGCGACGAGTTCGCCAATGGCCGGTATAGGCAGCTTCACGCTGCTGCCGGAGTGAACCCACGTCAGCGCGAGAACGCGCGTTTTGTTGGTGATGTGTTGCTTGATACGCTTGAGTACTTCGGCGGTCGAGACGTCCTTCGGTTCCTCGTAGAGGCGGATGGTGTTGAGTTTGAAACCCTCGCGCTCGGCTCGATACCGCAGTGACGTCTGAGACGAGTAGTGTTCGTGCTCGGTGGACAGCACCTCTTGACCGGGTTTGATGCTGATGCCGTTGTAGAGGGTCGCAAGTCCCATCGTCGTGCTGTCGGTCAACGCGACCTGGCCAGCGTTGACGCCGAAGAATTCGCCGGCCTTTTCGCGTGTTTCCTCGCTGTAGCCCCAGCCTTTGAAAAGGTAGTTCGCGGGGTTGTTGTTTAGCCCGGCTCGATGTCGCTGGATGTCCTGTTCGACCACTCGCGGGTGAGAAGTCAACAGAAATCCGGCGAAGTTCCGCCAGCTGTAGTCCAGGTCGAATTCGTCGCGTAGCCGTTCCCAGTTCTCGAACTCGAATGCTGCGCTCGAGTCCGCGGACTGGGCCGACGATGCGGTCAGCGTTGATTGAAATGGCAGCGCGCCGGCGAGTAGCCCGGCACCCTTCAAGAGATTGCGACGAGACAGGTCCATCATGCGTCCTCCACCGAGCCGGGGATCATACGCTCTTCGCGCGCGTCGTAGTTAGGCGTGTTTCGCAGGTAATACCTGGCGTATTGCGTCAGACCTGCAAAGCAGGTCCGCTCACGCAAAGATGCTTCCGCTGTATAGAGCCTGATTTAACAGAAGGACGCGTCATGGGCCCAGCGAAATCCCTCAAAAAGGACGCTTCTTTGTCCTTTCCGCTGTTGTGCAAAGGCTGGGGACGCTACGGCTTGATCGATCCCGCGGGAGTTCCGGAGTCCGGCTCATAGACCAGCCGAAAACAGCCAATTACATCTACTGCCCTACGGCGTCTTCGCCTTGAACTGCTTGGCCTCGTTCTGGGTCATGTTGGCCTGCAGGAAGGTCTCCTCGTAGCAGCGCTGCGAAGCCCGATAGACGCGACTTTCCGAGCGGGCCTATCCTGTTTGCATGCGCGCCTGGCTCTTGCGGTTCACGCTAATCCCCCTGGGGCTCCTGGTGGGACTTCTGGTCTTCGAGGGTTTGCTGCGCCTGGCCACGGAGCCCACGGTCGGCTCCGGCAAGAGCTTCTTCATGGGCCCGCCCATGGTCTTCGATCCCGTTCTGGGCTGGAGGAACCAGCCGGGGAGGTGGCGTTTTGGAGCGACGCAGGTGGATGGGCGCTGGATCCCGTCGCACTACGAGGTCAATCGTCTCGGCTTCCGAGGTCCGGAGATCTCGAGCCGGAAACCACGGGGAACCACGCGGATCATCTGTATGGGGGACTCCGGGACTTTCGGTGTGCTCGCGGTACCGAGAAAGAATTTCGGTGTGCCCGCGGTACCGGGAAAGAAGAAGGGGCGCAAGTTTGTCTGGCGAGCCGTTACGAGCTACCCGGGGGCGTTGGGGGAGCGCTTCGCTCGGGAGGGTCGAGACGATGTCGAAGTGATCAACGCCGGCGTCACCGGCTACTCCTCCACGCACGCTCTGCGCCAGCTCATGGTCCAGCTACTCGACCTCGCGCCCGATATCCTCACGCTGCGTCTGGGGGCCAACGATTCCCAACCCTCCTGGGCGCCGCAGCGTCGGCCGCTCGAGCCGAGTCATCCGCTGACTCGCTTCCTGCTCTACCGGCTGCATGACTGGCGTAGCACGTGGCTGCTGCTGCGCGCCTACCAGGACACCAAGCGGTTTCATCCTGCGGCCAGAAGCGTTCCGTGGGCGACGACGGAGCGGTTTCGGTACAACCTCGAGCGGATTGTCGATGAGGCGCACCGCCGTGGCACCCGCGTGATCTTCCTGGACTACCCGCTCGTAGCTACGCACGCCTTCCGGCGCATGCCGGAGCTCGATCACGCGATGCGCAATGTCGCGCGCGAACGTGGCGTTCCCGTGCTGAACACGAGGTCCAGGCTGCTGGCCAAGGACGGCGAGTTCTACAGCTCGTTGGATCGTGTCCACCCGAACGAGCGCGGCGCGCGGCTGCTCGCGCAGTTGCTCTACGAGAAGCTCCTGTCGCTGGGCTGGATTCCGGATCCTGAAGACGACATCCGAACTTCCAGCTGACAAAGACTAGGGATGCGAGCCGTGCGGGGCGGCCTGTGATGGGTGATGAGCTGCTGTAGATAGCCGAGGCAGATCACGGGCCGTCGCCTGCTGCACGCACGTGCCGTAGCCGCTCAGGACCGAGGTCGGGCGAGTAGACGTAATGCCGCAATTTCATCTACTGCCCAAGCATCCTCCTTGGGCCCGCACGTAGAAGTCGTAAACCTGAGCCCGTCTCTACGAGCGCCCGGCGAGCTTCTCCCGACGCGCTTGGTGAGCTTGTATGCGGCAGGTTCTCGGCTGGGGGCAGTAGCGGGCGACCTTCCTTACGGTCTCGAACCACTGCCCGCACCACTGGCACCGGTGCTCTGTGATCTCCACGATGCGGCGGACCTTGCGGGTCCGACTCTGGATCTTCTGCCTCGGCATACGGGCTGGATGATACAGAACGGTGCGACAACTCCAGGCCGACGTTGCCCGCACCACTGGCACTGATGAGAGGAAACGGCCGAGTCTACTTCTCGCCGCCTCCCCGCTTGTGTGCGTTCCGAGAACAAGGCAAAGGCTCGCCGAAATCAGCCAATTACATCTACTCGCCCACCCAGCTGGGGCACCGAGACCTCAAGATGACCCAGCGATATGCCCACGGTTCGAGCGCCGGAGTGCGTTCGTGCTGGACGGACGCAGCTGTGCTAGGAACGCCGCCAGACTCTTGTGCATCCAGGGCCGAGCCCACCGGCTTGCGGCTCATGGGATGCACCGCCGGCACCTCACGGCAGGCCAGAAGGCCGTGCCCCCGTAGCTGTATCGGCCCGTGGTCTATTCGCGCACGACGATGTTGCCCTCGATGTGACGCTCGAGGCCGAAGAACGGGTTCTGCAGGCAGTCTGCATTGGTGGGATCGCCGAACGCTTCATCGGCCCAGTCGTCCTGGCCGCCGTCCTGGACGAAGAGGCTGCCGTAGAATGGGCCGCCGTCCGGCAACGGAATCCCCTGGATCCGCGTGATCTGGAAGCGGATCTCCCACACGTCGGTATCCGGATCGGCGCCAGCGTCGCAGTTGCCGACGCCATCGACTGTGTCGGCAGGGCCGAGGTTGGCGATGCAGACGACCTTACCGCGGAGATTGGCGGGTGGGGGGAGGTTACCGCGAGGGTTGGGCAGCGTCGTCCTGAACTTGACCTTGCCGATCGCGGGGTAGACCGTGGCATTATCGGTGCCGAACGGAGCGAAGTCCTCGAGCACGCCTGCGCCCGTTGCCCGGGCGACGAAACCGACGTTGTTGAGAAGCTCGGGCAAGCAGACCCCCTGCGTGTTGTTGTTCACGGTCATGCCGCCCCCGGTGATCTTCGGCAGCGCCTGCACGACCGGCGCCATCAGCAAAAGCGCTCCGATGGTGAGAGTTAGAATCGCCTTGCGCATGATAATCCCTCCTTGCTGTAGGTCACGAGTACAGATCCTAAGTCAATTAGATATCGTGGGTGGTCAGAGGGCAAGCAGAAACCGACGGTGTCCCAGCTAGGCGAGCGCCCGACAACTTCGCGAACGGGCTTCGGAAGGCTTTTGGGAAGCCAGCGGACAATGGGAGGAGCGCTGCAAAAATTCCAGTATTTGTGTAACTCGGATCTGTGTCGGGCCGTCGTATTGGTCCGGATCGGTCGCTGCCGCGGGGGTGGGTCACCCTGGATTTTGAGCGGCTACCGGAGGATCGCCGGCCGCTAAAGGCTGTTTGGGCCTTCAGCGGGCGTCTGAGCCCTCGAAGGATCGTCGGCGCAGCCAGGGCCAGTCAATCTGGGCCCTATCCCATCACTGATCAGGAATTACACAAATACTGTAATTCTCACGGGGTCAGCGGGACGGAAGGCGGCGACCCTGGACCGTGGCTCAACTGCTGCTGTAATGCCGCAATTACATCTACTGTGTTCGGATGATGAGCGGCGGCTCTCGGAGCGCCGCTCACGCTGCCAGTGGGAGGGCCGCGCGGGCGACGTCTGCGAAGCGGCTTCGGGTTAGAACGCGAGGGGGTGCTGTCGGGGTCTTCGGGCTAGTCAAACGGGTTCACGCCCGGCTCACGAGCGCCCAGCCGTCCCAGAGCGCCAGGCGCAACGCGATCAGTGTGAGCACGCTCTTGAAGAGCCAGGTAAAGACGCGCTCGTTTACGCGCTCCAGCAGCCGGCTCCCGATCCACGTGCCCAGCACCACGAGCGTGCACATCGCGACCAGCAGTAGCCCGTACTCCAGGTACGCGAAGCCGACCGCGCCGAAGAGCAGGATCTTGCTCAGATGTCCCAGGGTCTGGACCGCGGCCTTGCTGCCCACCAGGGCCTGGCGGGTGAGACCCAGGTTGAGGAAGAAGGGTGCGATCAGCGGCCCAGTCGCGCCGATATTCATCTGCAGGAATCCCATCACGCCGCCCAGCAGCACAAAGCGTCGTCGCGGCTGGGTCTGCTCCGGGTGGGTTCCCAGGATGAGCCATCGGGGCCGCCAGGTCGCGAGTAGGACGAAGACACCGATCAAAGTCCGGGCCAGCTCGGGCGAGAGCGTGCGCGCCACGGAGAGTCCGGCGTACGCCATCGGAAGTAGCAGAATCCCGTAGCGCCAGACCAGATCCCAGCGCACGTGCGCGCGCTGGATGAAGCTGCGGGAGCCGTTCGAGGCGAGCTGGATCACGCCGTGCAGCGGAATCGCGATCAGCGGCTCGAAGTAGAGCAGCATGACCGTGAGCAGGACGATGCCGCCCGCCATGCCCACGACGGCCGAGAGGATTGAGGCGAGGAACGCGGCCACGCACAGGACGGCAAGCTCCACGGGCCGGCCAGGCTAGGGTTGCAGACGCGTGGCCTGCCACGCCCCCGCCTTGAAGCCCTCCCCGTCGGGGGTCAGCGTGCGCGTCCACAGGCCCCGGTCGTGGTTGCGGCCCGGCTGGCCCACCCAGAGCTCGATCTGCTCCACCCATACGCGGTAGCCCCCCCAGTGCGGGGGGCGGGGGATGCGGGCGTCGGTCTGCTGGCCATCCTGAACGCCGAAACGTTTTTCGATCGCTGCCACCTTCTCGAGCAACGCGTCTCGGGACGGGATCGGCTCACTCTGATCGCTGGACCAGGCGGAGATCTGAGCGTCGAGGGGCCGTGTGGCGAAGTAGGCATCGGACTCCGCAGCCGACATCGAGGTTACGGGCCCTTCGATTCGCACCTGACGCTTCAGGAAGTCCCAGTGGAAGACCAGTGCGGCGTACGAGAGCGCAGCGAGCGCCCGGCCCTTGCGGCTCCTGCGGTTGGTGTAGAAAGCGAGCCAGCCCCGCTCGCTGTCGACGCCGCGGCAGATGACCTGGCGCGCCGATGGACGGCCGTCGGGCTCTACCAGGGCGAGTGTCATCGTGGTGGGGTGCGGCTGAACGCGCTTGCTGGTGGCCTCGTCTAGCCAGCTTTGAAAGAGCCCCCACGGCTCAGCGGGAAGCTGCGCTGGAAGGGGTTGCGGCTTCAGGACCTCTTCAGGCGGCATGCCGCCAACATAGCGAAGACTCAGAAGCGGTCGGAGGGCCAGTAGAGGGCCCGGGACCCCCCCACCAGCGCTACCAGCAGCTCTTCATCGTCCGCAGACGGCAGCTGCGCGAGGCGCGCCAGGCTCGGACGGTCGAGCACACGCCAGAACAGGGTCGGATCCGCAACGGTCTCGAGTCGGGCGCCGGTCCCGGCGAGCGCTTGGTCGAGCTCGGGATCCGGCGCTTGGGGGCAGACGAGTGGACGCTCCTCGGGGGTGAGCGCCAGTAGCAGCGCGGCGAGCTCGGCAGCGGCGCTCTCCGAACGGGCGAACTCCATCGCGACCCGAGCGCCCTCCAGCTCGATGCAGCGGGCGTATGCCACCACGCGCCCAGCGTGCTCCACCAGCCGAAAATCTTCGTCGGGGCTGCCCGCGTACCCGAGCTGTCCCTGCCAGTAGGACGCATCCCGCACGGTGCAGATCTCGAAGGCTGCACTGTAGCTCTCGTAGAGCGCGCTGATCGCCTCGAGATCCGCCTGCTGGAAGGGACGCATGCGCAGCTCGAGCACGGGCTCGGCCGGGGGATGGGGTCGATGCAGAAGCCGTCGCGCCTGGGGGACCGAGCGGAAGCCCAGCCGCTGGTAGAAATCGAAAAGGCCCGTGAAGAGCAAGGCGAGTGCCATGCCGCGTTGCTCCATCTCGCGGATGGCGTGGCGCATGAGCTCGCTGGCCAGCCCCCGCTCTCGATAGGCATCGGCGGTTGCGACGCTGCCGATCCCACCCAGGGCCACGGTCTCGCCGCGCAGGCGAATACGCCTACTGAAAATCTGGACACACGAGATCGGCCCCTGGTGGTCGAGCGCGAGCAGCGTGTCTTCAGGCCGGAGCAGCGGATCCCAGTCCATGTAGCGCTGGAAGATTCCGCGCACCCCGAACGCGCCCTCGAGCAGGTTGAGGAGCGCCTCTTCCTCCCCGGCTCGCATCGGGCGCATCTCGAAGCAGGACATGCGCGAACGATAGCGCGGGGGCTAGCGCGTGGTGGACTCGGCCAGAAGCTCCTCGAGCCCGTCCGCTACGACCCGCGTGAACCCGCTGGTCGTGAGCTCGCCTCCCAGGTCAGAGGTGCATTTACCGTCTGCGATCGAGTTCAGCAGCGCCATGCGCAGCGCATGGCCCAGGTCATAGCGGTCGATGTGGTCGAGCAACATGCCGAAGGCCAGCAGAGCCGCCGCGGGATTGCACTTGTCCTGGCCCGCGATGTCGGGGGCGGTGCCGCCGGCTGGATCGAACATGGCGACCTCCACCCGACCGTCCGAGTCGAAGCTGTAGCTGCCGCTCGCACCCGTGCCCAGGCTGCCGACCAGACCGCAGGCCATGTCGGAGAGGAAGTCGCCGTATTCGTTCAGGACCAGCACGACCTGGTAGTCCTGCGGCCGGATGATGATCTTGGCCAGCAGGGCGTCGAAGAGCTCGACCCGATGCTCGACGTCGGGATAGTTCTGATGAACATCGCGCACCACCGACTCGAATAGCCCATCGGTGACGGCTTGAATGGTGTGCTTGGACGAAGAGGTGACCGTCAAACCCTTGCTGCGCGCGAACTC
>Ga0114948_10000326_pt1 | contig 18575 bp, 14 predicted proteins | sample CR04metaG_FD_83877 | JGI IMG/M metagenome (GOLD analysis project Ga0114948, IMG submission 83877) | Deep subsurface microbial communities from Mariana Trench to uncover new lineages of life (NeLLi) - CR04 metaG | ecosystem: Environmental > Aquatic > Marine > Ocean trench > Sediment | place...
AGACGTTCAACCCGTCGGTCGATCCCGTATTCAATACGGGTTGTGAGCCCGCCTGCACGGTCACCACGTGTAGCTGTACGCTTTCGTCCTTGGTCTACTGGTCGTCTACGTCCTTCGCCAGCGTCCCGTTAATCGCCTGGACCGTCGGATTCATCAATGGCAGCGTGGCAGGCAACAGCAAGAGCGGCAACGGCTTCGTGCGGGCGGTGCGAGGCGGCCTGTGAGGGGTGATGAGCTGCTGTAAAGCCGCAATGGTGGCTACCGTGTTCGAATGCTGGGCGGCGGCTCTCAGACCATCCTCTCGCCGCCAGCGGGAGCCTGATTCGGGTGCAGTGTGAGGGTCGAACCGGGCCCCGGCACCCACTGCCCCCGGGAGCAGTGGATGACTGAGCTTCTAACACTAGAAGGGCAGGGGCTCCAGGCCCAGCCGCGTCTTCGCAATCTCGACGTAGTTGCGCTCGTCGAACACCAGGTGGGAGGCTCCGACAAACATGTCGCGGAAGCAGCGTTGCAGTCGGCTCGGGTTGCGCAGCCCTCCGCTGCCCGAGGCTTCGTAGGCGAAGACGGTAGCTGCCTTCGCCACGTGTGTGACGTAGCTCGCTGCGGCCCGGGTCTCGCGGATTCGCTCCATACGTCGTTCTTTGGATTCGCTTCTAGTGACGGCGTCTACGGCGCTGCTATAGGCTTCGCGCGCAAGTAATCGAGCGGACCGCAGCGCCATCGTGTGCAGGCCGAGGTCTCGCTGGAACGTCTGCTGCTCGCGCAGCGGCAACGCGCCCATCCGTGCACGCCCCGCGTTCACGATCTCCACAATCTCGTGAAGCGCCCGCCTCGCCACGCCCAGCGCCCACGCGCAGGTGCTGATGGTTCCGAGCGGGACCGGGCCCAGTCCGTAGAGGGCGCCGCCGCTGGTCGGCCGCGTCTCGAAGAGCGAGAAGGTCAAACCCTCCTCGACGAACTGCTCGGGCACCTCGAAGTCGAAGCTGCCCGTGCCGCGCAAGCCCATTACGTCCCAGTTTCCCTTGATCAGCACCCGCTCGATGGGGACGATGAAGGCGCGCAGCAGCGGGAGACCGTTCTCGAACGCGGGCGGCTGGCCATCGTGCATCTCCATCGCCGTTCCGCCCATGAATTCGGAATGCCCGCACCCGCTCCCGAATGGGTAGCTCCCCGACACCCGGAACCCCCCGGCTTCCTTGTGGGCGACACCGAGCGGAGCGAACATGCCGGCGGCGGCTCGGGCGCAAGCCAGGCGCTTTGCGTGGTCTGGCGCCAGATAGGCCGAGTACGCCATGACGGTCGTGTTCTGCGCGAACGACCAGCCCACCGAGCCATCGGCAAAGGCGATCTCCTCGCAGACCTCGAGAATGGTGCTGCTGTCGGCCTCGAACCCTCCCAGCTCTCGTGGAACCAGTAGACGAAAGAGCCCCGACTCGCACAGCGCGTCCACGATGGGCGGGGTCATGTTCTGGCTCTGCTCGACGCGGTCCGCCTCCGATTCGATGAGGCCGCGCAGTTCTCGCGCGGCAGTCAAGGGTTGAGTCGCACTCATCCGCAGTCTGCCTCCATGGGATCTCGTCAAAGCTTCGCTTGAAGCCCGGGAACGCCTCGGTCTCACGCATGCTACCACCGCCCAGGGTGAGGGGATCAAGGGACTCGTCGGACCACTGGTGGCAATGCAAGAGCGCGTGTGGCGCGTCAAGCTTCTCTAGCGTGGGACCGAAGGGTCGGCGGAATCATGGAAGAGCAAGATGGCAGCAATCGCCGCCGCTACCCCCGCATCCGCGCCGAAGCGGTGCTGGGAATCCACTGGGTCGACGGGGCGACCTAGCGGGCCGAGACTCTCGATCTCGGGGTCGGTGGGGTCCGCCTGCAGTGCTCGGGACTGGAGGTGGATATTGGGGACGTCATCGAGGTGACGATCCAGCTCGCGGACCGCAGCGTCACGCTGAAGGCCAAGGTCATTCGGCTCGGCCATCCGGATCTGCTGGTGCAGGACGTTGCACTCGAGTTCCTGGACGTGGACCCGAAGACGCTGGAGCGCCTCTACGACCTCGGGCTCTGGGAGTACGTGGACGAGCCCGATAAGTAGACCGTCAGCGCCGTCCCACTCGCAGCCGCCAGCACCCGGTCCCCAGCAGCAGCCACGCCAGTAGCGCAAATGCCCAACTCGGGAGAGCCGGCACGGGCGGGTTGTCGCCGAGGTCGCCGGGCAGCACGCCCAGGCCGTCGGGAAAGGCCAGGCCCTGGCGCACGATCTGGGGCGTCTGGGGATGGTTGGCCCCGTCGAACCGGATGCGCCAGATCTTGCCGTTGGGTCCGGGCCCGAGGGAGGGAAAGGTCCCGACGAGGTCGAGGTCCGTGTAGTAAAGCGTTCCGTCGGAGTCGACGGCGAGCCCCTGAGGCGTGCCGAAGGGGTTGGTGCCGTTGGGATCGAGCAGGGACTCGTTAGGATCCAGGATCATGCGCACGAGGTTGCCATTGAGGTCGTACTCCCCAATCTCTCCGGTCAGGATCGAGGCTGCGTACAGGTTGCCGTTGCGGGCGATGGCCAGGCCGGTGAAGGTGGTAGCGCCCATCGCGGAGAGCGTCTCGCGGTTCACACTGTCCGCCAAGGGGGAGCCCAGCGCATCGGTGTCACCACAGCCGTCGTCCGGGTCGGGGGAGGTGGGGAACGGCGGCGAGAAGCGGTGGACCGCAAGTCCGCTCGAAGACGAGATGTAGACGCGTCCCTGCGCGTCCAGCGCGAGTGATCCGGCGGTTCCGATGTCGACGGCGAGCTTGCAGAAGTTGGTGCTCGGCTCGTTCGAGTTGGGGTACTCGCCGGGCAGTCCCGGAAACTGGTCGTAAGGCGGGAACCACAGGATGAGCTGGCCGTTGGGCGTTCCGAAACCCTGCTCACCCACCTCGCTGGTGAAGAGGATCCCGCTCGGGTCGAAGACACAGCCGAAGGGCTCGGCGCCGGATACGAAATAGGTCGCCGTGAGCTTGCCCACCTGCGTGCCGTCCGCCTCGAACACGCCCCAGCCCGCGGGGGGTGTGGGCTGGCCCGTATCCTCTCCCGCGATGAAGCGGCCGCTGCCATCGGGAAAGAGGCAGATCTGCCCGTTGATATCGCGCCCGTTGGGATCGATGCTGGCGCGCTCGATCAGGATGTCCTCGTTCAGCGGGGGATTCTTGATGGTGTCGATGTCATAGCGACGCAGACGGTTGCCCTCGGCGCCGACCAGAAGCTCCTGCACCGCCGCCGCGGGGCCGGCGCCCGAGTGGATACAGAGGATGGTGGCGAGGGTCAGGAGGATCGCTCTCATGGGACTACCTAAGCTCCACCCTAGCAGGTGATAATCCCGATTGACCATGCGTATCCTCGTTACCGGCGGAACCGGGCTGGCCGGGTGCCACACCACGGCCGCGCTGCGCGCGGATGGCCACGAGGTACGCCTGCTTGTCCGCGATCCCGCGCGCATTGCCCATGCGTTGGGGCCACTCGGGATTGAGCGCATCGAGCACGTCGTGGGTGACGTCACGCAGCGGGCTGCGGTGGAGTCCGCCCTCGATGGCTGTGACGCTGTCGTGCACAGCGCGGCGCTCTTCACGCTGGATCGCCGCCGGGCGGCCGAGGTCCAGCTCACCAACGAGGTCGGGACCGAGCTCGTGCTCGGGACGGCCACACGACTCGGCCTGGATCCGATCGTGCACGTATCGAGCGTCGCGGCCCTGTTCCCGCCCGATGGTCCGACACTCACGCCCGACACCAGTGTGAAGCGACCGCGAGACATGTATGCGTCCTCCAAGGCCAACGCCGAGCGCATCGCCCGTCGGCTTCAGGAGCAAGGAAAGCCCGTCACGATCGTCTATCCGGGATCGATCTGGGGGCCACACGACCCCACGCTGGGCGATGGCATCCGCGCGATCCTGGACTACATTCGATGGGGGCTGCTGCCGGACACGCCGGGTGGTATGCCGATGATCGATGTGCGCGACCTGGCCGCGCTGCAGGTTGCGGCCATGCAGCCCGGGCGGGGGCCACGCCGGTTCATGGCGGGCGGACATTTTCTGCGCTTCGCGGAGCTGGGCGAGATTCTCACCCGGCTGACGGGTCGCCGCTTCTGGGCCCCGAAGGCTCCGGGGGTTGTACTGCGCGCAATCGGTCGTACTTCGGACGTTGCGCGACGTCTACTCGGGGTCGAGCTGGCACCCTCGCACGAGGCCATGGTCACGCTGATCCGAGGTGTGCCCTGCGACGACTCCCGTACCCGGGCGGAGCTGGGCGTGAAGGCGCGCTCCCCTGAGGAGACGCTACGTGACACGCTACGCTGGATGTACAAGCGGGGTGTCGTGAGCGCCCGCGATATTGGACGACTTGCAGACTAGGGAGAACTTGATCGGGACATGAAACTGGGGCCCGACGGCTCCTGGACCATCGTCCTCAGCCGCCGCGACCCCGGTGTCCCCAACTGGGTCTCCACGGCAGACCGCCGCCGCGGGCTGATCCAGATGAGCGTCAGCGCCGCGGGGGCGGCGTTGTGTAACTCTGCTCGCGGATGCAGTATCAGGGCTTCAGGGGGAAAAGATCATGCGGTCCCCGTCACCCGTGATGGCCATGCTGCTGTGTGGGTGGCTGTGGTGGCCCAGCTTCGCAGCGGGTCAGATCGTGGAGGTGCCGACGTTTGAGCTGGGCCCGCCCATCGAAGGCCATCTACAGGATGTCGACGTGGCCGTTGCTACGGACGGCTCGATCGTCTTCATCTGGGGCGAGTACGATCTGGGCGGTCCGGACAAGAACGACCACGCAGTCACCCACTGGTGGTCGCCCCTGGGCATCCCACTTGCCCCGCCCCAGGTGGCCGACACCGATGGCCACGTTCATAACCCGAACCTGAGCTCGGATACACGCGGCGGCTACGTGGCGGCCTGGTTGTGGGTGAAGAACGGCCAGGCGTACCTGCCCTTCGGTCGGCGGCTCACGAACGCCGGCGTGGGCCAGCTCGGAAGCGTGGACTTCGACGCCGACCCGGAGCGGATCACGCGCAGCGCCGCGCCCTGGCCCATCACCGTGGGTCTGCCCTCGGGCTCGGTCTACCTGTGGGACTACGGGGGACTCTGGGCGCGCATGTTCGACCCGCTGGGTCGGCCCCGGGGGGATCCATTCCTGATCACGCAGGAGCCGGTGCTGCACGCGTCTCCCTACGAGCGGGACGCGGAAGTTCTGCCCGATGGAGGATTCGTGGCGGTCTGGCGGGATCTCTTCAACCACGAGGTGCCGAGCTGGGGACGGATCATGGGACCCGATGGCGCGCCGCGCGGCGATCAGTTTGGAATCAGCAGTGTCTTCCAAGTGCGACGCGTGGCCGTGAGCCCCAGCGGGCGCATTGCGGTGGTGGGTGTTTCGGGGGGCGCGGAGGGCTCCAGGATCTGGGGGCTGCGACTCGATCCCAATGGCGGAAGTCTGGGAGACCCTTTCCTCGTGCACCAGGACGAGCCGGGCACGTATCTCCGCCCCGAGATCGAGTTCGATCATTTCGACAACATGCTTGTGACCTGGGCCGCGTTTCGAACCGACGCCGGGCTCCAGGTCAAGCCACCCTTCGGCCGTGCGTTCTCGGCGGATGGGATGGCCCGGGGTCCCGCCTTCGCCCTCTCCGATGAGGCCGGCGTCCAGATCCGCACGGTACGCCTGCTCCCTAACATCTATGGCGGTAGCGGCGTGGTGAATGTCTGGTACGCGCACGGGCGCGCCTTCGGGAATATTGTCTCCGTTTGCGGCGAGAGCAGCGCGACCTGCGGCGACGGCGTAGTCTTCGGCGCCTGCGAGCAGTGCGACGATGGCCCCGCCAACAGCGACACCGAGCCCGACGCCTGTCGTACCTCCTGTACCTCGGCGAGTTGCGGCGACGGCGTGGTCGATACGGGAGAGGAGTGCGACGACGGCAACCGCGCAGCCTGCGATGGCTGTGACCAGGTGTGCCGCTCAGAGGTCGGTGGAACCTGCGGCGACGGTATCGTGCTCGGCAGCTGCGGCGAGCAATGCGACCACGGCAACGTGGTGGCGGGCGACGGCTGCTCGGCGCTGTGCCGGCTTGAGCGCGTGGGGGGCGGCTCGACGCGGCGCGCGTGCTATGGCGACTGGCGGGTCGACAATCCGACCAACCGGCCCTTTCTCGACAAGCGGGGCCGCGTGAGCCGCAAGCAGTACTGTGTGGACAACGATCCGCTCTGCGACCACGATGGGGGTGTCACCGGGAGCTGTACCTTCCACGTTGGCGTGTGCGCCAACGCCACGGATCTGCCCGACTGTTTTTCGAGCTCGCTCACGAGCTTCGAGCTGGCTCGGCCCTCGGCGCAGAAGGCGGCCACCGACCCCATGGACGGGGAGGCGCGCGCCAACGTGCTGGCCGCGGTTGCGCCGCTCATCGGCTCGAGCGAGAGGGATGTCTGCAGCGATCTCTTCGACGTACGTGTGCCGCTGCGCGGCAAGCCCTCGAGCTTGCGCAAGGGCAAGAAGGTGCTCTTCATGCGCGCGCACAGTTCCAGCGGATCCGACAAGAACAGTCTGAAGCTCACCTGTCTCACCGAGCCCGAGCCCGCGAGCTTCAGCGAGGTATGGGACGAGGTGCTGCAGCCGCATTGCGTGTTCTGCCACAAGCCCGAGGAGAGCTGCTGCAACTTCCTGGACTTCAGCACTCGGAGCACGTCCTGGCTCAGTCTGCAGGGCGCGGGACAGGGCGCATGCGCGGGCAGCCCTAGGGTTGTTGCCGGGGACCCGGAGCAGAGCCTGCTGTACCAGAAGGTCGCCCGGCCCCAGGGCCAGGTCTGCGGCGCGCGCATGCCGGCCCAGCTCCACTTCCCCGAGGACTTCGAGAGCTGCACGGGCAAGCAGTGCCTGGCGCCAGACGAGATCGAGCTCATTCGCCAGTGGATCCTGCAGGGCGCGCGCAATAGCTGAACCGCCCTGGCGGCGCGAGCGGGAGGTGCAGTTCCCACGCGTGCGCTAGGGTTCCCTGCGGCGGCCAGCCGCGGTGTCCGGTGGGGACGCCACCGGGAGCGGGGGATCCGATGCATCTCGAAGTAGAGGAGACGGGGCCCGTCGAGCGCAAGCTGCGCATCGAGATCCCGACCACCGACGTCGATGCTGCGTTCGAGGGTGTCTACCGCGAGCTGGGGAAGAAGGCGCGGATCCGTGGCTTCCGCCCCGGCAAGGTACCGCGCTCCGTGGTGGAGAAGTACTACGGCGAGCAGGCGCGCAGCGAGGTGCTCGAGCGTCTGGTGCACGCGACATTGCCCAAGGCGCTGAAGGACGCCGAGCTCACCCCCGTGGTGGAGCCGCGCCTCGAGCCCCCGGGAACGCCCAACGAGGGGGAGGCCTTCGCCTACGAGGCCACGATCGAGATTCGTCCGACGATCGAGCTCAAACAGGTGGGAGGCCTGAGCGTTAAGCGGCCGCAGCTGCCCGAGCCCGAGCAGGATCCCGTGGAGCAGCATCTCGAGGAGCTGCGGTTGGGGCAGGGGCAGCTGCTCGACGAGCCCGAGGGCACGAGTGCGTCGCGCGGACACTTCGTCGTGATTCACTACAAGGCGCAGCTGGAGGGCCAGCCGCCCGACAAGCACAAGAACCAGGAGACCACGCTGGAGCTCGGCGGGGGCCAGAGCCTGCCCGGGTTCGAGGACGAGCTGGTCGGCATGGTCGCGGACCAGGAGCGAGACTTCGAGCTGTCACTCCCGGCGGGCCATCCCGAGACGCAGGAGCCTCCCAAGAATGCCACCTTCCACGTGAAGCTCATTGCCATCAAGCGCCGCGAGCTGCCGGAGCTGGATGACGAGTTCGCGAAGGACGTCTCTGAGTTCGCCACGCTGCAGGAGCTGCGCGATGATCTGGCACAGCGCGTCAGAGCTGGCCGCGAGGCGGAGGAGAAGCGCCTGCTGCGCGAGGCCGTGGTCGATGCCCTGATTGAGGCGAATCCCTTCCCCGTGCCGGAGGGTCTGGTCTCGAAGCAGCTCGCCAACCGCATCGGACGAGCTGCATCCCAGCTGCACAAGCAGATTCCCGAAGAGCAGCTCGGCCGCATGATCGCGAGCTGGCGTGAGGAGTGGCGACCCCAGGCGGAACGCGACGTGCGCCTGTCCCTGCTGGTGCCCGAGATCGCCAAGGCGCAGGAGATCGAGGTGTCAGCCGAAGCCGTCGACGAACATCTGCGTCGGGTGGCCAAGGAACGCGGCCGCTCGCTCAGCGCCTTGAAGCGCAGTTACCGCGAACAGGGGCTTCTGGATGCGCTGGAAGGGGGTCTGCTGGAAGAACGCGTGGTTGAATTCCTGGTGTCGGAGGCTACCCTCTCTGGCACTTAAGTCTCCGGAACGGAAGGGGAATCACGCATCCCCCTCCCCCCCCCGATCCCCTTTTCTCCCGCTGAATTCGTTACAATAGAAAGAGGATGTCGATGCTGATTCCGATGGTGATCGAGCACTCGCACCGGGGCGAGCGCGCCTACGACATTTACTCGCGCCTGCTCAAAGATCGGATCATCTTTCTCGGCAGCCCCATTCTGGATGACGTGGCCAACGTGGTGATTGCGCAGCTGCTCTTCCTGGAAGCTGAGGATCCCGAGAAGGACATTCACATCTACCTCAACTCCCCGGGCGGGGAGGTGAGTGCGGGGCTCGGGATCTACGACGCGATGCAGTACGTGGGGCCGGAGGTGGAGACCATCTGCATGGGCCAGGCGGCCAGCATGGCGGCCATCCTGCTGGCGGGAGGAGCCAAGGGCAAGCGTTACGCCCTGCCCCATACCCGTGTCATGATCCATCAGCCGCTGGGTGGCGTGCAGGGGCAGGCCACCGACATCCAGATCCATGCGGAGGAGATCCTGAAGCTCCGCACCAAGATGAACGAAATCCTGGCCCGCCACACCGGCCGCGACGTATTGGAGGTGGAGAAGGACACCGAGCGGGACCGGTTCATGTCGGCGCAGGAAGCGCTCGATTACGGCATCATCGATCGCATCATGGAGAAGCACGTGAGCTTGGTCGGAGGGACCAAGGGGTGAAGAAAAGGGAGGAGAATACCAGTCTGGCGTGCTCCTTCTGCGGCAAGAGTCAGAAGGAGGTTAAGAAGCTCATCGCTGGGCCCACGGTCTATATCTGCGATGAGTGCATCGAGCTCTGCAACGACATCATCAAGGAGGAGGCCGATCGCGACCCCGACGCTCCCTCCTCGTCGGTTCCCAAGCCAAAGGAGATCAACGAGGTCCTCGACCAGTACGTGATTGGACAGGTGGCTGCGAAGAAGGTCCTCGCGGTCGCCGTGCACAACCACTATCGCCGCATCGAGAACCAGTCGATCGTAGGCGACGTAGAGCTGCAGAAGTCGAACATCCTGCTCTTGGGGCCGACCGGCAGCGGCAAGACGCTGCTGGCGCAGACCCTGGCCAAGATCATCGACGTGCCCTTCACGATTGCGGACGCTACTACGCTGACCGAGGCGGGCTACGTGGGGGAGGACGTCGAGAACATCATCTTGAACCTGCTCCAGTCGGCTAACTACGATGTAGAGAAGGCCCAGCGGGGCATCGTGTACATCGACGAGATCGACAAGATCGCCCGCAAGAGCGAGAACCCCTCGATCACCCGTGACGTCTCGGGTGAGGGCGTGCAGCAGGCCCTGCTCAAGATCATCGAGGGCACCATCGCCAACGTGCCCCCCAAGGGCGGACGCAAGCACCCCCAGCAGGAGTTTGTGCAGGTAGACACGACCAACATCCTGTTCATCTGCGGCGGAGCCTTTCATGGGCTCGAGGAGATGATCGACCGACGCATCGGCGTGCGGGGCATGGGCTTTGGTGCGGAGCTGCAGTTGCGAAAAAAGCGGCGGATCGGCGAGATCCTCAAATCCTGCCGACCGGAGGATCTGTTGAGCTTCGGCATGATCCCTGAGTTCGTGGGTCGTCTGCCCGTGCTGGCGACGCTTGAGGAGCTCGACCGAGACGCGCTGGTGAAGATCCTGACCGAGCCCAAGAACGCACTCGTGAAGCAGTACCAGAAGCTGCTGGAGCTCGAGGGCGTCATGCTGCGCTTCACCGATGGGGCGCTCGATGCCGTGGCCGAGCTGGCGCTGAGCAGAAAGTCGGGTGCGCGCGGACTGCGCTCGATCCTCGAGTCGACCATGCTGGATATCATGTACGAGGTTCCGTCGCGCAGCGACGTGTTGGAGGTGATCATCAACGAGGATGTGATCCGCAACGAGGCAGAGCCGATGACCGTCTACGACCGCGCCGAGAGCGCGTGAGGGGTTAGCCTATGGCGTCACACGAAGGCGAGAGCGGGGCGGGGCGAGTCGTACCGCTGCTGCCACTGCGCGATATCGTCGTCTTTCCCTATATGGTCGTGCCGCTCTTCGTCGGTCGCGAAAAGTCCGTGCGTGCGCTCGAGGAGGCGATGGAGCGCGATCGCTCGCTGCTGCTGTCCGCACAGCGGGACGCCCGAGCCGATAATCCAGGTCAGGACGATATCTACTCGGTGGGCACGCTGGGTGTGATCGTGCAGCTCGTGAAGCTGCCGGACGGGACCGTGAAGGTTCTGGTCGAGGGCAAGCAGCGCGCGCGAATCGTGGGCTACGAGCCCATGGAGGAGTACTTCCTCGTCCGCGCCCAGCCGATCGATGAGGACGAGGAGATGACGGTCGAGGCTGAAGCCCTGATCCGCAGCATCAACGCCTCGTTCGAGACCTACGTGAGGCTCAACAAGAAGATTCCACCGGAGATGCTCTCGACCATCATGAACATCGATAACCCGGCGCGGCTCACCGACACCATCGTCGCGCATCTGAACCTCAAGATCGAGGACAAGCAACGCATCCTCGAGATTACGAGCCCTCGCGAGCGACTGGAAGAAATCTACGGTCTGATGCAGGCCGAGATCGACGTGCTGCAGGTCGAGACCAAGATTCGGACGCGCGTCAAGAAGCAGATGGAGCGCTCGCAGAAGGAGTTCTACCTGAACGAGCAGATGCGAGCGATCCAGAAGGAACTCGGCGAGCGCGACGAGTTCAAGAACGAGATTCAGGAGCTGGAGGAGAAGCTCAAGCAGCTCACAATTCCCAAAGAAGGGGAAGAGAAGTGCGAGAAGGAGATCCGTAAGCTCAAGATGATGTCGCCGATGTCTGCGGAGGCGACGGTCGTGCGCAACTACATCGACTGGATCCTGTCTCTGCCCTGGGGCAGCTACAAGGAAGAGAACCAGGACATCACGGAAGCCGAGCGCATCCTCGAAGAGGACCACTACGGGCTCGAGAAGCCCAAGGAACGGATTATCGAGTATCTGGCTGTGCAGGCGCTGGTCGAGCGCATGAAGGGGCCGATCCTGTGTCTGGTGGGACCTCCGGGCGTGGGCAAGACCTCACTGGGGCGCTCCATCGCACGCGCGACGGGACGTGACTTTGTGCGCATGAGCCTGGGCGGCGTGCGGGACGAGGCCGAGATCCGCGGCCACCGGCGCACCTACATCGGCGCGCTTCCGGGCAAGATCGTGCAGGGCTTGAAGAAGGCGGGTTCCAGTAATCCCGTCTTCCTGCTCGACGAGGTCGACAAGATGTCGATGGATTTCCGGGGCGACCCCGCCTCGGCCCTGCTCGAGGTGCTCGACCCAGAGCAGAACCTTGCCTTCAACGACCACTACCTGGATATCGACTACGATCTGTCGCGGGTCCTGTTCATCACCACCGCGAACTCGCTGCACAACGTGCCGCGGCCGCTGCAGGACCGCATGGAGATCATCCGCCTCCCCGGCTACATCGAGGAGGAGCAGCTCCAGATCGCCCGTGGCTTCCTCATCTCCAAGCAGCTCGAGGCGCACGGGCTCAAGCCCGAGCAGCTCCAGTTCACCGATCAGGGCATCTTCGAGATCATCCGCCGCTACACCAAGGAGGCGGGTGTGCGCAACCTGGAGCGCGAGATCGCGTCGATCTGTCGCAAGGTGGCACGCGAGGTGGTGGCAAGCGAGAAAGAGGTCCATGTTCGCGTTGGGCCCAAGCAGGTGAAGAAGTACCTGGGGACGCCGCGCTATCGCTTTGGCAAGCGGGAGGAGGCCGACCAGGTAGGGATCGCCACCGGGCTCGCGTTTACGGAGGGGGGAGGAGAGCTGCTCACGATCGAGGCGTTGGTCATGTCGGGTAAGGGGCGCGTGAAGGTCAGCGGCCAGCTCGGCGAGGTCATGCAGGAGTCCGCACACGCCGCGGTGTCCTACGTGCGGCGGCGGGCCAAGCAGCTAGGGCTGTCGCGCGACTTCTATCAGAAGGTCGATATCCACGTGCACATACCGGAGGGCGGGGTTCCCAAGGACGGCCCTTCCGCCGGGATCACGATGGCCACGGCGCTCACCTCAGCGCTCACCGGCATGCCCGTGCGTGCGGACATCGCCATGACGGGTGAGATCACGTTGCGGGGACGGGTGCTTCCCGTCGGCGGTCTCAAGGAGAAGCTGATCGCGGCGCTGCGCGGTGGAATCGAGACTGTGCTGATCCCCAAGGAGAACGAGCGGGATCTGAAGGAGATCCCGGCGCGGGTGAAGCGAAAGCTTAAGGTCGTGTTTGTTGAGCACATGGACGATGTGCTCCAGATCGCCGTGCGTATGGAGAACCCCGCCGTGCTCCAGGAGCCGCTCGAGTACCCGCTCGAAGAGATCTTCGAGGTGCAGACCGTGGAGCACCCTGCCGGCGTAAACTGATCCTGGGGCGGGTAGCTCAGGGGTAGAGCGGCGCCCTTACAAGGCGTTGGTCGGAGGTTCGAATCCTCTCTCGCCCACCACCTTCTCCAAGCTCTGCCTCTTCAGGCTCCCGCGTTGAAGGGCAGCGTCTGGTAGCGCCGCACGAAGTGGCCGGGGGCGAAGTGGCCCCGCTCCGCGTCGACCGTGAAGCGAGGACAGCGTGCCAAAAGCTCCTCGATCGCGACGCGCGCCTGGAGCCGCACTGCGGCCGCGCCGATGCAGTGGTGTGGCCCGTAGCTGAAGGTCAGATGGCGTCGGACCTTGCGGGTGACGTCACAGTCCGCGGCGGTTGGGCCGAACTCTCGTTCGTCGCGATTGGCCGACGCATAGAGGAGCATCACCTTCTTCTGTTCCGGAATCTTTGTTCCCTCGAGCTCGAGGTCGCGCGTGGTCGTGCGAGCCAGCCCCTGCACGGGTGAGGTCAGCCGCAGGAACTCCTCGACCGCGTTCGGAATCCGTCGCGGGTCGTCCAGAAGCAAAGCACGCTGATCCGGATGCTGTGTCAGAAGCTCCAACGCGCCCCCGAGGAGTCCGGTGGTGGTGTCGTTGCCTCCCGTCACCATGGTGAAGGCAAAACCCAGGAGCTGCGCCAGCGAGACCTCTTCGTCGCCCAGGCGTGCGTGGACGAGAGCAGAGATGATGTCGTCGCCGGGCTCCTTTCGTCGCAGCTCGATCAGGCTGTTGAAGTAGCCGAACAGCTCGCCGATCGCGTCTGCGGCGATCACATCGCCGTCCGCGTTGGCCGCCACGATCGACTCGGTCCAGCGGTCGAAGAGCGTCCGGTCCTCCTGCGGCACGCCGAGGAAATGGGCCACCACCAGGCCCGGCAGGGGCTTCAGCAGCTCGGCGATCACGTCGGCCTCGCCGAGCTCGCGCAGCCGCTCCACGCGCTCCGCGATGAAGGACCGCACCATGGGCTCGATCACGGTCACCTGCCTGGGTGTGAGGCGCTTGATCGCGAGCTTGCGCAGGGCCGTGTGCTCGGGCGGATCCATCATCACGATCGGCGCCTCGAGCCCCAGCTTCTCCATCTCGGCGTAAGTGAAGGTTAGACCCTTCGCTGAGGAGAAGGTGGCCGCGTCGATGGCCGCGTCGAAGACCTGATTGAAGCGCGAGAGGACCCAGTAATCGCCGTCGCTCACATAGTGGACGGGATCGTGGTCACGCAGCGCCATGTACATGGTGAAGGGGTCGCGCCAGCTCTCGCCGCTGCGTGGTTCGTAGACAGCCTCCGCCTTAGTGGTCATCAGACACCTCCCGTTGCGGTTTGAGCGAGCTCAGGTAGCGCTCGAGTCCGCGATCGAAGAGCTTGGCGGAGAGCGATGCCGACGCGAGCTCACGCGCGGAGTCCACGACGTTCGGACGCCGCGTGCGGGACTCGGCGGCGAAGCGTAGCTCCAGGAGACGGCGTCGTTCTTGCACTCGTTCATCGGGCTCGAGCTCACCCGAGCCGTTGGAGTCGAGCGTGGCCCAGCCCAGCGCGAGGGCCAGGGCGGTGGTGTAGACCTCGGCCGCCTCGCGCCGGCTGAAGCCTGCGTCCCCCAGCACGGCCAGCGTCTCGTCGAGCGTGGCCATGGCGGCGGGACCGAAGCGCCACCCGACACGCGACGCGACGAACGGAAGCACGCCCGGAGTGTTGGCGAGGGCGCGGTACTTCGCGTGATAGGTGCGCCGAATCCAAAGTCTCCAGTCGCGCGGATCGGTGCCGTGGCCAGTGACATTGGCCTCGCGCACGAAGTGGTCGAGAATCCCGTCGATCAGCTCCTGCTTGTCGCGGAAGTGGCGATAGAGGGCCATCCCGGTGACCCCCAGCTCGCGGCCCAGCCGCTCCATCGTGAGGCGCTGGAGATCATCCTCGCGGGCGATCGCGAGACCCGCCGCCACGATCTCCTCTCGCGAGAGGGAGCCCCGCGGCCGCCGCGATTGTGTGCGTCGCGCTGGGCGGGAGCGGGCGCCTGCGCGAGCTGCGGTCATCGCTCGTAGTTTATGTCCTAAACTATGGCCGAAGGCAATGCTTCAGCGAACTATTCTCCGCTAGGCCCAGCCGTGTAACTGGCTCGGTCCTTCCCCCGTACGGTCCATATCCCCATGCGCTAGCCTCACCCCTGCCTTGCGGAGTTACGCCGACATGAGCCGTATCCTGGTGTTGTTGCTTGCGGGCCTGCTGCTGCCGCTCGGCTCGCTGGTGGCATCCCCGGTCCCCGAAGGCGCGCGCGGCGTGGGCGCGGTAGACGACGGGGACCCGCGCGTGGAGGCGCGCCTGCTCTTTGACCATTCCGTTGCGACCGCGGGGGGGAAACTGCGCGCGGGGGTTTACTTCGAGCTCGATCGCGGCTGGCACATCTACTGGCGCAATCCCGGCGAGTCCGGTCTTCCCACCCAGCTCGATTGGCAGGTCGAAGCGGCCCAGGTGGGACCGGTGCAGCTGCCGGGCCCGGAGGTGTTCACGGAGGGCGGCCTCACCACCTATGGCTATTCCGGGGAGGTGTTGCTCGCGAGCGACGTGACCTTCGACGAGGGAGCGCGCGGGATGCAAGCCGTGCGGGTGACCGCGAAGTTTCTGGTCTGTCGAGTACGCTGTATTCCGGGACAGGTGCAGCTCGCCCGTACGATCAGCATCGGAGCTGATGCGCGTCTCGCCGATGACAGGACGCGGGCACTCTTCGATCGCTACGCAGCGCGGGTTCCAGTCGCTCCTAGCTCGTTCGACCTCGCACTGGATGCGATCTACTCGCAGAGTGCTGTCCGACCGGGGGATTCGTTTCGGGCAGCCATCGTTGTTGTTCCCTGCGCGGGCGCAAACCGGGAGCGCTGTCCCCAGTACGCTCTGGGTAAGGCGAACCCCGCCGAAGCGTTTGTTCCCGACCAGATCGACTCGGTTCAGATCCGGGTGACCGGAGCGCGGCCCCATCCGTTCTCCCCGGGCGGCTTCCTCATCAACCTCGAGGGGACGGCCGAGGAGCTGGATCCGGGTCAGAGGGTGCGGCTGCGCGGAGTGCTTGCGGTTCGCGTGCCCGAGCTGGGCGTGCGTTGGGTCGAGGTCGATCTGGATCTGCCGACGGCGCAAGCCGGCGCGCAAGTGGTGGCAACGGAAAACCCGTGGCTTGAGCCGCTCGCGAGCTCGGCTCTGGGAGTCACCCTTTTTCGCGCGATTCTTCTCGCTCTGCTGGGCGGCGTAATTCTGAACCTGATGCCGTGCGTGCTGCCGGTGCTGGCTATCAAAGTGTTCGGGGTCACCGAGCTTGCGCACCAGAACCGCAGCGAAGTTCTCAGACATGGCTTTGCCTACACCGCTGGGATCCTTGCGACCATGCTCGTCCTGGCCGGCGTGGTGGTGGCCCTGCGGGCGGCCGGCACCGCGGTGGGGTGGGGGTTTCAGTTTCAGGAGCCGCTCTTCGTGGGAGCGATCAGCATCGTTCTCTTGCTCTTTGCTCTGAACCTCTTCGGCGTCTTCGAGATCGGCTTTGATGCAACCCGCCTGGGCCGTGTCGGGGAAGAGGCCACGGGTCCGGCCCGCAGCTTCTTTGAGGGACTGCTGGCCGCGGTCCTGGCCACACCTTGCTCCGCACCCTTCCTCGGAACGGCGGTAGGCTTCGCTTTTGCAAGCTCGACACCTGTGATTCTCGGGATCTTTCTGGCGATCGGTCTCGGGCTCGCCGCGCCCTACCTGTTGGTCACGTGGTTTCCGACGTGGGCGCGTCTGATTCCGCGACCCGGAGCGTGGATGATCCAGCTTAGGCGCGGGCTCGGGTTTGCATTGCTGGCCACGCTCGTCTGGCTGGTCTGGCTCACGGGGAGAACCGTTGGCCCTGATGGGGTGGCCGCGCTGCTCGCACTCCTGCTGGGGATCGCCTTTGTCAGCTGGATCTACGGGGCGCTGCAGTCCAGCGGTCGCCGGAGCACGGCTCGTGTCGTGGGTCTGGGTGTGGTTGTGCTAGCAGTGGGAGGGCTGGTCGCCTCGCCCGCGCCGGCTCCGATCGAGACCGAGGTGTCGGAGAGCGGTACGCTGGAGTGGCGCGTCTTCGGCCCCGGCGCCGTCCAGGCGGAGCTCGCCCGCGGACGACCCGTCTTCGTAGAGTTTACCGCGGACTGGTGTCTGACCTGTAAGGCCAACGAGCGCTTCGTGATCGGCGACGCGCGCGTGCAGGCCGAGCTCGAGCGGCTCGACGTGGTCATCTTCCGCGCCGACTGGACCCGGCGGGACGAGACGATTCGCAGCGAGCTCGCCCGCTTTGGCCGCGCCGGCGTACCCATGTATCTGCTCTACAGCCCCAGGGATCCGGACAGGCCGCAGATTCTTCCGGAGCTCTTGACGGTCGACCTGACGCTGAACGCCCTGCGCGGACTCGAGGCCCGCGCGAACCCGGTTTAAGCTAGGAGGACCCATGAAGACCCGCTCGATCCTGCTCGCGCTGCTGCTTGCATTGAGCTTCGCTGCGAGCGCGGCCCGCGGCGACTCCTTGGAGTCGCTCGCGGCCGAAACCGCATTCGCTGAGATCTCGCAGTCCAAAGGAGTTGTATTCGTCGATCTCTACGCCGACTGGTGAGGGACCTGTGTCCGGCAGTTGCCGGTCATCGAGTCCCTGGCCAACGAGTTCTCCGGCCGCGCCCGCTTCGTCAAGGTCCACATCGATGCGGAGGGCCAGGTCCAGCAGGCGTTCCACGCCGACGGCCTTCCGTCCTACCTCCTCTTCAATGACGGCAAGGAGGTCAGCCGCATCCGTATGACATTCCTCGGCTGGTTCCTGGAAGGGCGAGTCCGCAGCATGGTAAAAGCCGCCCTTTAGCGCATCTACGATACAGCTCCGCTCAGGCGAACAGCCGCTCGCAGCCCGAGCCGGCCAGGATCGCATCCAGCACGCGGCGATCGCTCGTGCCCAGTGCGGTGTGTCCCTCGCGCAGCCGGGCCAGGCACTTGGCCTGGTACGGGAACGGGCGCTGCACCCAGGGCCGGCCGTCGATCTCGCACTCCACCCGCTCCGCGGAGTGCGCGAGGGCCGCGGCGTTCGCCACCAGAAACGGGACATAGACGCGGCCAATCTCTTCGAGTAGCGCGCGGAAGGTCGCGGGCACGGTATCGCGCGAGGTCCAGCCGTCATCGGCGGGCTCGACGCCCGAGAGGTCCTCCAGCAGATCCACCCACGCCGCCACGCGCGGCGCTAGCTCGAGCGCGATGGCCGCCGGGGTCGGATCAAATGCCACTAGCTGGCTGAGCTGGCCGTAGAGGCCGAAGTCCGCCGTACCGGGCCGCGCGCCCATCACGAAGCGCGAAGTCGTGAGATGCGCGTCCAGCAGCTGGAGCAGACGCCGGTAGCTCGCCTCGATCACGGGCCCGGTGGTCTTGTTGGAGCCCACTACCCAGAGCCGCTCGATCTGGCGCTGCGCAAACTCTTTACCCATGGCGATAGCGGTCTCCTCCGGCTGGTTCGTTCCGAACCAGCGCGGCAGGATCCGCGCGGCCTTGTCGATGTCTGGCGCGTAGGCCCAGCGATAGTGGAACATGCACTTCGTGACCCACTCGTCAGCGTAGTCCTCGACAAGCGCATCGAGAAAGGCCACGACGGGGTCTTGGGGCACGACCGAGCGCCCGGCTTGGCGGCCTTCCAGTTCGCGAATCAGCAGGGTCGTGTCGGTCTGTGCCTCGGGCACACCGTCGGGGCCATCCAGGATCAGCTGCGGCAGGAGCTGGACCCGCGGCTGCGGCAAACCCCTGCTCTCGGGCGTGCCCCGCGTGCACCATACGTGAGGAATGCGGCGGTAGCGCAGGATCGCGCGCAGCTTGCGGCTGTACGGCGAGCCCGGAGCTCCCAGCATGCGCAGCG
>Ga0114948_10000329_pt1 | contig 18484 bp, 16 predicted proteins | sample CR04metaG_FD_83877 | JGI IMG/M metagenome (GOLD analysis project Ga0114948, IMG submission 83877) | Deep subsurface microbial communities from Mariana Trench to uncover new lineages of life (NeLLi) - CR04 metaG | ecosystem: Environmental > Aquatic > Marine > Ocean trench > Sediment | place...
GTTGTCGTGCCTGCGACTGGGTCGAACGAGTCGCTGGTCGCGGGCGCGGCGAGCGCCGAGCACCTCTGGTTCGTGTCGCAGTCACAGCAGCCCCCGGGCACGGTCGAGCTCTGCCACCACGCCCTGGCGATGGACGCGCCCCACTACCGGCCTCTGGTGCCGCTCACCCAGACGCCCGAAGCGCTCGCGGCCTGGGGCGAGCGGCTGTGGATCACCTTCCCTCCCAAGCTCCAGCAGGCCGACCCGCAACGGGAAACCTACACCCTGGCGGTGTTCCGCCACCCAGTGCTGGGGGTGTACGAGACCGTCCCCAAGGGCCGTTTCGAGATCGTGGAGCCGCTGCCGGGGCGCGGAAGGCTGGTGGGCCTGGTGGGGACCTCGGCGGGGCCGGTGGCCCTGCTGGTGCCCAGCGAGCGGGTCAAGGCCCAGGTGCACGCCGGCGACGCGTCCCTGTCAGTCGAGCCGGTGCTTACGGAGCCGAGGTTGCTGCGCCTCCGGCACGAGCGGTGGGAGGAGATCCCCCTGCCGGAGGGCTTCCAGGCGGGTCCCGACTGTCACCTGGCGGCCGGCGGACGCCAGGGCCTTGGGCTGCGCCTGGTCACCTCGGTGCGCGGCGACCATCACCTCAGCCTTCTGTACACCCGCGATTCGTCCGGGGGCTGGACGCCCAGCCGCCTGCCCCTGGAGCTTCACCGGGTGCGGAGCCTGGTGACCGTCGACGGGCACGTCGCGGCGGTCCTCGAAGGAGGGGCCGAGGATAGCGTAGAGATCGTCTACCTTCGCGAGGCGAGCACGCTGCCGCTGGCGAGCTTTCCCCGGCCACTCGGCCGCTGGAACGTGTTCGGTCTCCGAGACGGGTTCCGGATCCTCGCCCGCCCGAACCGCCAGCCGCTGCGGATGTGCCGCGTCGAGCCCTTGAGCGGCCGCCTCGGGGGCTGGCAGGTCCTGACCGAGCAGCCGCTGGCCATGGCGCCGCTCTGGCCGATGGCCCTGCTGACCGTGGCGGGCATGGCCGGCCTCCTGATCGGGCTTATCTTCAAGCCATCGTCCGGCTCGCAGGTGACGCTCCGCCCCGAGGTCGTGCGGGTGGGCGTGTTCTGGCGCCTTGCCGCGCTGCTCATCGACTTGGCGCCGGGCGGCTTGCTTGCGGTGGTCGTCCTGCGCGGCTCGCTGAGCGATCTGCTCACTCTGCCGGTCCTCACCCTGGACCTCGAGCAGGGGCTGCCCAACCTCGTCATGGTGGGCGTCACCATCGCCCACTCGACGCTGGCGGAGCTCTTTACCGCTCGAACCCTGGGCAAGAAGCTGCTGGGAATCACGGTGGTGTCCGCCGACGGGACGCGACCGGGGGCTCGTTCGGTGCTCATCCGCAACGTCTTTAAGGGTCTGACGCTGCTTCTACCACCGATCGCGGTGGTGGCGGTGATCAACCCCCACCTGCAGGGGATCGGTGATCTGCTGGCGGCAACCGTCGTGGTCGGCGAGGGGCGCAAGCCGACCTCCGAGGATCACAACGACCGATAATATCAACACATTTCCCACGCCGGCCGGCGAGAGAATCCTGGAGACGTCCGCCGGTCACGGCCGATAAGCGATCCCTCGGTGAATGGATTCACCGCTCGGAAGGTCGTCCCAACCGACCGCACCCGGGGTGCGTTCGGCGGCTGAGAGGATCTCACGTGGTCGACGATCAGCAGAGGCGCGAGCGCCCCGGCGAGGTCAGTGACGAGGCGGGGCAGGACCGGTCCGCCGACGCGGATCAGGGGGAGGATGACGCCGCGCGCCCGTCGTCGTGGGGCGACCTCTGGCAGGTGCCCACGATCATCATCAGTGGCCTGCTGATTCTGCTGGGCGTGTACGTGGCCGCCAACCGCGCCCCTGAGAACGACTTTGGGGGCGCGCTCGATCAGGTCGAGGCGCTGATGGTCCGCGGGAAGTTTGAGCTGGCCGGCCAGCAGCTCACCGAGGTGATCGAGCCGAACATCCACCTGGCGACTCAGGCCGAGACGGCGCGGTTCCACGCAACCGCCGCGGACTGGATCTACCTTTCCCAGGCCGCCCAGGGCATGGACCAGTCGACGAACAACCAGCGCATCGCCGAGCGGTACGTGAAAGCGGTCGAGTTGGGCATCGGGCTCGACGCGGCCCGCCTCGAGCGATGGGCCAACGCGCTGATCTCGGTCGGCGACATCGAGGGGGCCCGGCGGCGGCTCCGCGACCTCGATCGCCTCGGCGACACCGCCGGGCAGGACGTGCAGGGACGCCGCAACCGCGTCCTGCGGTCGCTGGTGGATCGGACGCTCCGCTCGCCCGACCTTTCCTACGACCACATGATGGAGGATCTCGCCGCCTACCGCGCCGATCCGCTGCTCACCGTGGGCGATGAGATCTGGGCCATCGGCCGCCAGACGAGGCTCCGCCTGGAGGCGGGTCTGACGCAGGAGGCGATCGACCGGCTCATGGTGGACATGCGCCGGCTCGAGGGAGATCTCTCACCGAAGGACAACGCCGGCTTCGGCGAGCTGTACACGCTCCTGGGCCGCGGCTACTACGACATGGGCGAATACCGCCACGCGGAGTATTACCTCCAGCAGGCGATGGCCCGGCTCGACGAGGCGGACGCGGTCCGCGGTGATGCGCTCGCCGGGCTGGGCCAGATCGACGTGGCCCAGGGCCGCCTCGATGACGCGTTCGAGCGGTTTGACCTGGTCGTCCAGGAGTACATCAACACCCACAGCTACCTGCCCGGGCTGCTGGGACGGGCCGCGGTGCGGAGCATGCTCGGCGATTACGCGGGCAGCCTGGCCGATTACCACCGGTTGCGCAAGCTGCTGGCGTCGGCCGGACCAAGGCGGGACGTCAATCCCGAGCGCGTGGCCGCAAGCCTGGCCGATCGGCACGACGCGGCGCTGGCGACGGGCCAGGTGGACGTTGCCCTTTCGTTCATCGCGATCGCCGAAGACCTCTTCGAGCCCGCCGAGGCGCCGGCGAGGGTGCTGCTGCGCATGGCCTCGTCGAGCCGCCAGATGGCCGACGACCTCATAGGCCGGGCCGCCGGCGCTGGGGGCGAGGAGCCGCCGGACCTCGCGGACATCGACCCGGCCGCCTGGCACGAGGCCAACGGACACTACAGGCGGGCCGGGGATTTCTACATCCGCCACGCCCGCGTCCTGGTGGCCACCGCCACCGACGATCAGGGATGGTCGGAGTCGCTGTGGCTCGGCGGGGACAGCTACGACCTCGGCGGCTGGCGGGACCTGGCCATCAACCACTTCCAGGAGTACATCGGTGGCCACGCCGTGGACGATCCGCGGCGCAACGAAGCTACCTTCCGGCTGGCCCAGGCCTACCACGCCGAGCTGAGCTACGAGTCCGCGGCCCAGTACTACGAGCAGGTCATCGCCGAGCACCCACGGAGTGCCGACGCCTCCCGGAGCCACGTGCCGCTCGCCCGCTGTTACCTCGCCCTCGGGCGGCCCTCCGAGGCTCAGCGGCAGCTCCAGCAGGTTCTCGCCGGCGAGCGCCACCTCAAGCCCGACGCCCTCGACTACCGCGACGCTCTCATCGAGCTGGGGAAGCTCTACTACGACAGCGGCGAGTTCGCCACGGCAATCGAGCAGCTCGACAAGGCGGCCAAGCGCTACGCCGACGATCCGCGGATCAACGAGATCCTCTACCGCCTCGCGGACAGCTATCGCAGCCAGGCCGCCGGCATCGAGGAGCAGAAGAAGATCCAGCGGATCATGCCACGATCGCAGCGCGACCAGCTCGACGCCCTACGCGTGAGCCACCTCGAGACCGCGAAGGAGCTCTTCGACGAGGTCAGCGTCAGGTACGAGAAACTGATGAAGTCGAAGCGGCTGACCCCCCTGCAGCAGGACTATTTGCGCTATTCCTTCCTGTACGCGGCTGACTGCGCGTTCACCCTCGATCAGCACCGGGAGGCGATCAGGCGCTACGACAAGGTGGCCCGGCGGTACAAGGACCACCACGCGTCGATGACCGCGCTGATCCAGATCGTCGCCTGCTACCGCCGGCTCGGCGACACCGCCCGAGCCCGCACCGCCCATGACCGGGCGTTGTCCCGGCTCAAGCAGCTTCCCGACGAGGCCTTCAGCGCACCGGGCACGCTGATGGATCGCGGCGCCTGGCAGCGCTGGCTCGAGAACACCCCGGTGGGACCGTCTCGATCGGCCAGCGCCGCCTAGAACGACTCTCCTGCGAAAGGATACGGATGTCCGACCTTCTTGCGACCCCTCTCTGCGATTGGCTCCGCGCGCTGACGGACCTGCTCGAGCGGCAGCGGTCGATGGTGGGTCGGCTCGCCGAGCTGGCCCGGCGGCAGTCGGCGCTGGTCGAGGGCGGCGACACCGAGGCGCTGCTGAGCCTGCTCGCCCAGCGGCAGGGGATCATCGATCAGTTCGTGGCCACTCAGGACGACCTGGCCCCGCTGACCCGGGGCCTCCAGGAGCGGCTGTCGGGGGTGTCCGAGGACGATCGACGACGGGTGGGGGCGATCATGGATCAGATCAACGACGCGCTGGCCGACGTGATGCGGTGCGACGAGCAGGATCAGCAGACGATGCAGGACCAGCGCGAGCGGATCCGCGAGGGCCTCGCGGGGGTCGGAACCTCCAGGCAGGCCCGGCGGGCGTACCTCGGCGCCAAGGCCGTCAACAACCGCTTTGCGGACCGACAGGGGTAGGACATGGGCGCGCTGGCTACCGAGCATGTCACCGACGTGGGCGTGGAGGACCTCCGGGACCTGATGCGCACCGTCAACGAGACGGCGCAGCGCCTCCAGGGCACCCACGCCGCCCTCCGCGAGGAGGTCGCCCGTCTTCAGGAGGAGCTGGCCGAGGCAAACGCCCAGTTGCGCCGGTCGCGGTCGCTCGCGGCCCTCGGGGAGATGGCCGCGGGCATCGCCCACGAGGTCCGCAACCCGCTCGGCTCGATCCAGCTCTACGTTCAGATGCTGGCCGAGGACATCGCCGACCGACCCGGCCCCGTCGAGCTGTGCGGCAAGATCGCGCGGGCGGTGGAGGGGCTTGACGCCATCGTCCGCGACGTGCTGCTCTTCTCCCGGGACATGAGCCTGCGGCCGACCGAGGTGCCCGCCGCCGAGCTGATCGATCGCGCCCTGACCGGATGCGAGTCGCTGCTCGTCGGCGGCCGTATCGAGGTCGTCCGTGACGTCGAGCCGGAGTGCCGGCTCTGCGTCGACGTCGCGCTGATGACCCAGGCACTGGTCAACGTCGTTCGAAACGCCTTGGAGGCGATGATCGAGTTCGATGGTCCGGCCCGCCGGCTGCGGGTCGGCGCCCGCGCGGGGCGGCGGCGGCGGACGCTGCAGGGCCCACCCGAGCCGGGGATCGTCTTCAGCGTCGAGGACACCGGCGGGGGCATCCCGCCGGAGGTGCTCGGGCGGATGTTCAACCCCTTCTTCACGACCCGCAAGACGGGCACCGGCCTGGGGCTCGCGATCGTGCACCGGATCGTCGACACCCACGGCGGCCAGATCAGCGTCAAGAACTCCCCCGCCGGCGGCGCCCGGGTGCAGCTGTGGCTTCCGCCCCGACCGGCGTCCCCCACCGCGCCCGGACCAGCCCCCGGCGCCGGCATTGCTGGGGCGCTCTTCCATGCCGATTCCAGTCAGATCGAATCGAACCGGAACACCGATCATGAGCAGAATTCTCGTCGTCGATGACAAGGAACTGATGCGCGACAGCGTGGCGACCACCCTCGTCCGCGCGGGTCATTCGGTCATCTCCGCGGCCACCGCGCAGGTCGCCCTGGAGAAGCTCGCGGGGCGACCGTTCGAGGCGGTGGTGACCGACCTGCAGATGCCCGAGATGGGCGGGCTGGAGCTGCTGGTCGAGATCCGTCGCCTCGACGAGCAGCTGCCGGTCATCTTCATGACCGCCTACGGCACCGTCCAGACCGCCGTTGCCGCCATGAAGCAGGGGGCGTTCGACTACATCACCAAGCCCTTCGGCGGTGACATCCTGCTGGCGACGGTCCAGCGTGCCCTCGAGCACGGCCGCCTGCTCAAGGAGAACCAGATCCTCCGCGCTGCCGGCATTCCCGCCGGGCCCGCCTCAGGCGGGCACGACCACGTGCTGATCGGCGACGGACCCGCCCTGGGCAGCCTCAGGCAGCGCCTCGCCCGCATCGCCGACAGCCACTGCACCGTGCTCATCAGCGGTGAGTCGGGATCGGGCAAGGAGGTCGCGGCGCGGTGGATCCACGAGCACAGCCCCCGGGCCCGGATGCCGTTTCTTGCCATCAACTGCGCCGCCCTGGCCACGAGCTTGCTGGAGTCAGAGCTCTTCGGCCACGAGAAGGGCGCCTTCACCGGGGCGGACCGGCTCCGCAAGGGGCGCTTCGAGCTGGCCGACGGCGGCACGCTCCTGCTCGACGAAATCAGCGAGATCGCCCCGGGGATCCAGGCCAAGCTGCTTCGCGTCCTCCAGGAGCGATCGTTCGAGCGGGTCGGATCGAGCACCAGCCGCTCGGTGGACGTGCGGGTGATCGCCACCAGCAACCGCGACCTGCCCGCCGAGATCCGCGGCGGATCGTTTCGCCAGGATCTCTACTTCCGCCTGAACGTCCTGCCGCTGGAGATGCCCCCCCTTCGCGAGCACATCGATGACCTGCCCGACCTGCTCGATCACTTCCTCCACCAGGTGGCCCGGCGTGAAGGCAAGCCCGTCAAGTCATTCGAGCCGCCGGCGATCGAGCTGCTCAGTCAGTACGGCTGGCCGGGCAATGTGCGTGAGCTTCAGAATATCTGCGAGCGCGCGTCGGTCCTGACCCCCGACGACCGGATCAAGGCCTCGCTGGTCGGTCCCTGGCTCGGCGGGGTGTCCGGCGCTACGGCCCCGGCCAAGCGTCCCGCGGCGATGATCGAGCCGGCGCCCCTGGAAGGCGGCGATGTGGACTGTCCCGGGATCGTCTGCGACGGCAACCTGACCCTCCAGGACGTCGAGCGCGAGGCGATCGTGGCCACCCTGGGGAGGCACGGTGGCCACCGCCAGCGGAGCGCCGCCGCCCTGGGCATCGGAATCCGCACCCTGGGCCTCAAGCTCAAGAAATGGAAGGAGCAGCAGGTTGTCCCGCCGTCCCTCTAGCAGGCCGCTAAAGAACTCGCGCGGGCTGCGAGCGGCCCGTTCCCGCCCTGGCGGCGTCGTCGATTCTCGACGTATCAAGGGGGATATGCCTTCGAATCGCCTCCTTGCCAGGACGAAAACGGTCTCGCTCTCGCCGGCGCGGGAGTTCTTTAGCGGCCTGCCTAGGCTCGGTCTGAGACAGAGCCGGAAGCGCAGTTGCTGCGCGGGCCGGTCGCAGGGCGCAGCCCCTGCGCGGGCTCGGCGCTACCTCGTCTTTGGGGCGGGGGCCGGGCGTGGGTTCGCGGTTTGCTGGGAGTCTCTCGTGGCCCGTGGAGGCTGGAGCCCGCTTCGATGATTGACGGCGTCACCAATGCCGGTGCCATCCCCGTGCTCGAGCGGCTGGTTCAGTTTGCCGGTCAGCGGCACCGGCTGATCACGGACAACGTCGCCAACCTCTCGACGCCGGGTTACCGCCCGGTGGACGTCTCCGTCGATGCCTTTCTGGAGCAGCTCGGGGAGGCGATCGACGCCCGGCGACAGCGCCACGGGGTCGCAGGCGGCCACCTCGAGATCCAGGACACCGCCGAGGTGCGCTTCTCCAGGGCCGGCGTGTCGCTCGACCCACAGCCCTCCGGCGAGAACATACTTTTTCACGACGGCAACGACCGGAACCTGGAACGCATCATGCAGGATCTCGTGGAGAACTTCATGACCTTCCGCACCGCCGCCGAGCTCCTCCGCAACCGCTTCGAGCTGATCAACACCGCGATCCGCGAACGGATCTAACGGAAAGAGTCACTCTCTCACCCCGAACCCCGAACCCCATTCTTCTTCATGTACGGCGCTCTCGACATCTCGACCTCGGCCCTGGTCGCGAACCGCATCCGGCTCGACGTGATCTCCGCCAACGTGGCCAACCAGGGGACGATTCTCAATGCCCAGGGCGAGTACGAGCCCTACCGGCGGCGGGCCGTGGTCTTCGCGCCGGGCGATCCGGCCAGTGGGTCCACCCAGGGCGTTCACGTGGCGGCGATCGAGATCGACCAGAGTCCGCTGCGCCCCAAGTACGAGCCGGGGTCACCCTTCGCCGACGCCGAGGGCTACGTCTTCTACCCGAATGTTCACGGGGTCACCGAGCAGATGAACGCCATGGAAGCGGCCCGATCGTACGAAGCAAACATTACGGTCCTCGAGGCCACCAAGTCGATGATGAGCGTTGCTCTGCAGATCCTGGCGTAAGAAAAAAGCTTGAAGGCATGAAGCTCCGGACCTGAACCCCAACCCGAACCCGAACCCCGAACCCCTTTCCTTCCCTCCCCCCATGTCCGATCCCCTCGGTCTCATCGGAAGCAGTGTCCCGTTTCGTGACCTGCCGTCTCTGGGGGCGATCAATTCGGGTAAAAGCAACGGGCCTGGCTTCAAAGAGCTCCTCGAGGAGCAGATCGAAAAGGTCAACCAGCTTCAGAAGGACGCCAAGGAGGCGATCGAGGATCTGGCCGCGGGGCGGCGCAACGACTTAGAAAGCGTGATGATCGCCACCGTCAAGGCGGATACGGCGTTCCGGATGCTGCTTCAGGTGCGCAACAAGGTCATGGGCGCCTACGAAGAGCTGAAGCAGATGCGGATCTGATCGAGAGCCACTATCAGAATGAGCCTGCATTCGTGCATCGAGAATCGCCCCCGGCTGCGTCGGTCTGCATCGACGGCATTGGAAGCCGCCTGCTTCGACCTCCTTGCCGGGCGCAATTCTCGTTTGACTCGGTGCGACGGCTCATTCTGCTAGGGGCTCTGAGTAGCGGGTCGCGGCGGCAATCAGGATGAGCCCCGCCGCGGGAAGGCGCACGCACCCGCCTGTCGTAAGGCATGGAGGCCGGTTCGATGGGGAAAATCCAGCAGAAGATCCAGCCGGTCGCCGATCAGCTGCGCGGCCTCCCGACGACCGCGAAGCTGCTGATCGGCGCGTTGATGGTGATCCTGGTGATGGCCCTCTTCCTGGTGGCCCAGTACGCCGGCCGGTCGGCCATGGTGCGGCTGCCGGTTCCGCTCTCGGCCGACACCCGGCCCCGCGTGCTGAGCTATCTCGAGACGGCCGCTATTCCCTACGAGACGCGCGGCAACGACGTGCTCGTCCCGCCGGACCAGAAGTACACGGTGCTGGCCCAGCTCGCCTCCCACGACGTCATCGCCCCTGACCAGATCGACTTCGACAGCCTGATCGCCCAGGACAGCCCGTTCCTGAGCCGCGCCCAGCACAACAAGCGCTGGCTGGTCGCCAAGATGAACGTGCTGGCCCGGATGATCAGCCAGATGGACGGGATCGCCCGGGCCACGGTGGTGATCGGTGAGCCCGATCGGTCAGGGGGGATCGGCAGCGCCCGGGTCCGGCCCACGGCCTCGGTGACCGTGAGCACCACCGGCGAGGAACTGGCCCAGTCGAAGGTCGACGCCATCGCGCAGATGGTCGCCGGCTCCCACGCCGGTCTCGAGGTCGAGCACGTCTCCATCATCGACGCCCGGACGGGCCGGGCCCGGAAGGCGAACACCGCGGGTTCGATGGCCGCCACCCAGTACCTGGAGCTGCGGCAGACCCATGAGTCGGACATCAAGCGGAAGATCCTCGACACCCTGGGGTATATCCCCAACGTGAGAGCCGAGGTCCGGGTGATCGTCGACAATCGGTCGGAGGAGGTCCAGAGCCGCACTTACGAGGACCCCAAGTCCAGCGTGACCAAGGAGGAGAGCGAACTGCGGACCTCCACCTCGCGGTCGTTGGGGGGCGAGCCGGGGATTCTTTCCAACGTTGCTGCCGACTTCGCCGCCGCGTCGGGGAGGGAGACCACCATGACCGACGAGAGCAACAGCAGCGAGTTCTCCGATCGCTACGGGGTGAAGCAGTCGACCACGCGTGATCCCAAGGGACACGCCCTGCTCATCAACGCCACCATCGGGGTGCCGCGGTCGTACTTCGTCGCCATCTACCAGCAGGAGCAGAACGACCCCGCGGCCCAGCCCAATGCCGTGGCCCTCGGGGCGATCGAGGACCGCGAGATCGCCGCGATCAAGGCCCAGGTGGAGCCGCTCATCGACACCAAGGCGATCGAGGATGCGGTGCCGGGCAGGGTGGTTGTGCGGATGATCCCCGACTTCGCGCTGGGCGTGATGGGGGACGCCCCGGAATCGCGGTCGACCTTCGGCGGCGGGTTTGGCCCAGGTGGGGGGGGCGCGGGGAGCGGAGGCGGGTCACTCCTCGAAGAGGGCCTGCGGTACCTCGGGCTCGGCGCCCTGGTCCTCTTGAGCCTGGCCATGATGTTCCTGATGGTTCGCAAGGCGAGCGCCCGGGAGGAGCTTCCCTCGCCCCAGGAGCTGGTCGGGACGCCTCCGGCCCTGAAGGCGGCGGAGTCCGACGTGGTCGGCGAGGCGCAGGAGTCCTCGCCGCCGCTCGAGGGGGTGGAGATCCAGGAGGAGGCATTGCGCCGGCAGCAGATGCTCGATCAGATCAACGAGATGGTCACGCGGAATTCCGATGAGGCGGCCAGTCTGCTTCGCCGATGGATCAAGACCCAGGGATAAGGCCATCCGCGAACATGGCACTGCGGCCGGGACAAAAGCTGCCGAAGAACGTCGACGACCTTGACGGGGTCACCAAGGCGGCGATCCTCCTGCTCACCGTCAACCACGAGGCCGCCGGGGCCTTGCTCAAGGAGCTCTCCACGGAGATGGTCGAGGAGGTGACGCGGCAGCTGGCGTCGCTCGGCGAGGTGCCGGCGTCGCTCGCCGAGCAGGTGGTCGAGGAGTTCTACAGCCTGCGGATGGGCAGCGAGTACGTCAAGGAAGGCGGGCTCGATTACGCGAAGATGCTGCTCAAGGACTCGCTCGACTCCAAGCTCGCCGACAAGGTCGTGCAGCAGATCCAGACCCAGGTTCAGAAGACGCCCTTCTCCTTCCTGCAGAAGGCCGAGAGCGAGAACCTGCTCACGTTCATTCAGGACGAGCACCCCCAGACCATCGCCCTGATCATCAGCCACCTCGCCCATCACAAGGCCGCGGAGATCCTCGTCGGCCTGCCGCAGCAGAAGCAGATCGAGGTCGTACGCAGGGTGGCGAACATGGAGCAGACCAACCCCGACGTCATCAAGGAGGTCGAGGCCGGTCTGGAGTCGCGTCTCTCCAACCTGCTCATGCAGTCCGCCGAGAAGGTGGGCGGCGTCGAGACGGTGGCCGAGGTGCTCAACCTCTGCGACCGGGCCACCGAGAAGAACATCATGGAGGGCATCGAGTCGGAGGACCCCGACCTTGTGGAGTCGATCCGCCGGCTCATGTTCGTCTTCGAGGACGTCCTCAAGGTCAACGATCGGGGCATCCAGTCAGTGCTCAAGGAGGTGGACAACGAGGAGCTGTGCGTGGCGCTGCGAACCGCCAGCGACGAGCTCAAGGAGAAGATTTTCTCCAACATGTCGGCCCGCGCCGCTGATCTGGTCAAGGAAGATATGGAATACATGGGGCCGGTCCGCCTCAGCGACGTCGAGGCGGCCCAGCAGCGCATCGTCGACATCGTCCGCCGCCTCGAGGACGCCGGCGAGATCATCATTTCCGGCCGCGGGGAGAAGGATGTGATTGTCTAAGTAAGTGACGAAGTGACGACGTCATGAAGTCACGAAGTCACGACGCGGACACACTCCGTCACTCTCTTTAGCCATGTCCCTCATCAAGAACATTCAAGCCGATCGACTTGCCAGGGACGCGATCGTTCTCGACCTGGGCGATCTGGGGCGTCAGGCCGAGCGGATCCTCGGCGACGCCCGCGAGGAGGCGCGGGTCGTCATCGAAGCCGCCCAGCTCGAGGCCCGCAAGCTCATCGACACCGCGGACGCTCGCGGGTACGCCGAGGGCCAGCAACGCGGGCGGGAGGAGGGGTGCCGCGAAGGCGAGCGGCAAGGCCGGCAGGAGACGATCGCCGCCTTCCATCCGCAGATCGAGCAGCTCGTCTCCTCCTGGACGGCGGCGTTGGAGCGGTGGGAAACCGACCGCAGCGAGCTCTTCCTCGCCGCCCGGCAGGACGTTCTCGGCTTCGCCTTCGCGGTGGCCCGCAAGATCGTCCTGCGTACCGTCGAGACGGACCCGACGATCGTCGAGGACCAGCTCGCCGAGGCGCTCTCCTTGGTCGGCCGCCCCAGCATCGTCGCGGTCACCATCAACCCGAAGGACCGGCCCATTGTGGAGGCCGTCCTGCCCCAGCTGCTCTCGAAGCTCAGCCAGTGCGAGCAGGTCACCGTCCGCGACGATGAGTCGGTCAACGTCGGCGGGTGCGTGGTCGCCGTGGCGGGCGGTGAGATCGACGCCACGATCGACACCCAGCTCGAGCGCATCGCCCAGACCCTCCTCGCCTCAGGTAAGCGATCACTACCGGGCGACTCCGCGGCTCCGTGATTCGGTCACTTCGTGCCTTCCTGCCTCGCTTGCATGTCCCTCTTCAGCGGCCAACTCGAAACGCTCGCCCGGCTTCAGACGCGGCAGATCATCGGCTCGGTCGTGGCGGTGAAGGGTCTCAGTGTGCTCGTCGACGCCCTGCCGCTGCCGGTCGGCGCCCTGGTGCGGCTGGAGAGCCCTCGCGCCGGCACGCGGCCGGACGACCAGGTGGTCCGGGGAGAGGTCGTCGGCTTCGACGGGGCCCGCAGCGTCATCATGCTCCTGGGCTCCAGCCACGGGATCGCCCCGGGAACCCTGGTGGTGGCGGAGCAGTCGGCCCAGACCGTCCAGGTCGGCGCCTGCCTGCTCGGACGGGTCATCGACGGGCTTGGCCGGCCGATCGACGGAGGGCGCCCGCTGGTGGATACCGTGGCCCGGCCCTTGAACCCGTCGCCCACCTGCGCTCTTCGCCGCCGGGCGATCGTCGAGCCGCTGCCGACCGGGGTGCGGGCCATCGACGCGATGCTGACGATCGGCAAGGGGCAGCGGATCGGTATCTTCTCGGGCCCGGGCGTGGGGAAGTCGACCCTGCTGGCGATCATCGCCCGCAACACCGCCGCCGAGGTCAACGTCATCGCCATGGTGGGCGAGCGCGGCCGCGAAGTGCGAGAGTTTATCGAGCGGGCCCTCGGCGACGCCGGGCTGGCCCGCTCGGTGGTGGTGGTGGCCACCGGCGACGAGTCACCGGTTCTTCGGGTCCGGGCGGCCTTCGTGGCCTGCGCCGTCGCCGAGCACTTCCGCGACCTCGGGGCCGACGTCATGCTCATGATGGACTCGATCACCCGATTTGCCCACGCCCAACGGCAGATCGGCCTGACCGTCGGCGAGCAGCCTGCGACCAAGGGGTACCCGCCGTCGGTTTTCTCGCTCCTGCCCACGCTTCTCGAGCGGGCCGGGACCATCGAAGGAGGCGGCTCGATCACCGGGCTGTACGCGGTGCTCGTGGAGGGCGATGACCTCACCGAGCCGATCGCCGACGCGACCCTGGGAATCCTCGACGGGCACCTGTCGCTGGCGCGGCGGCTGGCCAGCCGCGGTCACTACCCGGCCCTCGACGTCCCCGCGTCCATCTCCCGGATGGCCGATCAGGTCTGCGACGACCGCCACATCGCCGCCCGCCGGGCGATCCTGCGGCTCATCGCCGCCCACGCCGAGGCCGACGAGCTGATCCAGATCGGGGCCTACGCTCACGGCTCCGACCCGGATTGTGACGTTGCCATCGCCCTGAAGCCGGACATCGACCGGTTCCTCCAGCAGGGGGTCGATGACCGTGTCGAGTACCCGGAATCGTGCCGGGCCCTCCTCGAGCTGGCCGAGGCCGCCCAGCGCCAATACGCCGAGCGCGCCGCCGCCCGCCGCCCGGGCGCGTCCCCTCCGCCTAGGCCGACCGCGCCGCCGGCCGTGCGGACAGAAGCGCTGGGTAATAAGTGATGGCCCGCTTCGTCTTCCGTCTGGCGCCTCTGCTTCGAGCCCGGCGACATGCCGAGCAGCAGCAGCAGCGCCGCGTCGCCGAGATCGAGCGCGATCGCTTGCGCCTGGAGGACACGCTGCGGCAGCACCAGCGGAGCATCTCGCAGGGCAAGCAGTCGGTTCGGGACCGCCTCGTCGGACGCCTCGACACGAGCGACCTGCGGATCCACGCCGGCTCCTCTCTGGCGATGATGCGCAAGGCCCATCGCGTCGTCCTGGAGCTGGCCGGCGTGCACCGGCGGCTCGAGCAGGTCCGGGCCGACCTCATCGAGGCGACGCAGCGCCGCCGGGCCCTCGAGCTGCTGCGCGATCAACGTCATGAGCAATGGAAAGCCGATCAGAACAAAGCCGAAACCGCGGCGCTGGACGACCTCGCCTCCACCTCGGCGACACGAAAGGACCCCACCCCATGAGATCCGCCTGGAACACCGTGAGCTTTCTCGCCGTGGTGCACCTTCTGGCGCTAGCCATGTTCGCCGGCTGGCTGGGCTATTCCCAGCGGCTGGACCGCGAGCGGCTGTACGCAGTGCGGGACCTCTTCGCCCTCACGACGGCGGAGGCCCGGATGGCCCGGGAGGAGGCGGAGAAGGCCGCCGAGCGGCAGCGGCTGGGTGAGCAGGCCCTGACCCCCCGCGCCACCGGCGACAGCGCCCAGGGGGTGCGGTTCGCCACCCGGGTCCAGGAGCAGGCCGATCAGATGCAGGAGCGCCTCGCGGTCGAAGCGCGCATGCTCAGCCGGCAGCTTGCCCAGCGCGAGGAGGACCTCGCCCGCCGCGAGGCCGAGTTCGAGGTCAGGCAGGAGGTGTGGGAGCGATCCCGCCAGGCCCAGCTCGAGCGGCGGACCAACGAGCAGTTCGCCCAGACCGTCAAGCAGCTCGAGTCGGTTCCCCCCAAGCAGGGCAAGCGGATCATCGTCGAGCTCATCAACACCGGAAAGATGGATCAGGCCGTGACGTACCTCGACGCGATGGCCCCGCGGGCGACGACGAAGGTCCTCCGGGAGTTCAAGACCGACCAGGAGACGCAATTGGCAACGGAATTGCTAGAGAGACTCCGGACGTTCGGCCTCGAGGCCGGAACCGACCCGGAGACGAGCAATGCCGACACTCGTGCCAGCGCTCAATAGCTTCGCCGAGAAGACCAGCGCCAGCCTCCTCTCCACGCCCTCCTCGCTCTCCGGGGCCACGGTCCGGTCCCACCGGGAAGCCCCCGGGACGTCCTTCGGCGACACGTTCGCCAAGCTCGCCGAGAAGCAGCAAGCCCGAAAGACACGTGATTCGGCCGATGAGGCGGCGACCGGCCGGGCACCGGGGCCCGCCGCGGACCTCGAGGAGCCCGGCCGCTCGCCGCGTCAGGGTGAGCCGACCGAGACCGCCGCCGAATCGCCCGCGCAACCTGCGGCCCCGATCGCGCAAGACCTGCCGCCGGGAGTCGCCTTGGCAAGCCGGACGCTCGAGAGGGGGGCGGACGCGTCGACGCTGACCCAAACCCGCGACCAGGCCGGCAACCCCGGGTCGGGCCCGCCGCAACCTCTGGCGTCGGACCTTCTCCCGGCGGCGCCCGCGGGGCGCGACCGGCGCACGGTCGACCGGTCGTCCTCGCGCACGAGCGGAGAGAAGGAATCCGCGTCCACGCTCAGCCCCGCGGCCGCCCGCGCCCTGCAGGTCGACGCGGCGGTTCGCCTGGAGAATGCCACCGGCCAGCCGCCCCTGGCCCAGATCGGGTTGCGGGCGGGCGGCGGGCAGGCTTTTGGTCACGGGGTGGTCGTCACTCAACCCGGCGAGGACCTGGTGCAGCCGAACTCGGTGGCGGCGGCCGAGCCGAGCGATCGGTTCTCGGCGCGAATCGTGCGGGGTCTCTCGGCCATGGTGAACCAGCGCGGCGGCGTGATGAACATGCGGCTCGATCCGCCCGACCTCGGAGCGCTGCGTGTGCAGATGACGATCGCCCGCGGGGTGGTGACCGCGGAGTTCCAGGTCACCACCCAGCAGGCGCAGGCGCTTCTGGAGCGCGGCCTGACCGGCCTCCGCGCGGCCCTCGAGTCGCAGGGGCTGACGGTGGAGCGGTTGTCGGTGCAGCTCGCTTCGCCGGCTTCACCCCAGGCGACCCGGGAAGAGGCGCCGAATCAGCACGGTCATCAGTCGCAGCGCGACCAGGCCGGCGATGATCGGCCCGGAGGAAAGGGCGACGAGGGCCGCGATCGGGGTGAGGACGGCCGCGGCGACCAGCCCGAAGCGTTGCTCACCCCCGAGGGTCTTCACGGCGCCTCCGCGCCATTAGGAGTGAATCGGTCATGACCCAGATCCCAAGCATTCCGGCCGTCGACTCGGCGCTGCGGCCCCCGCCGGTGAACCGCTTCAGCGAGATGAGCACCGAGGACTTCCTGCGGATCATCTTCACCGAGCTGTCCAACCAGGACCCCTTCGCGCCCAACGACTCGTCGGCCCTGCTCGACCAGCTGAACTCGATCCGCTCGATCGAGTCGGACATCCAGCTGATCGATCAGCTGAAGTCGTTGGTGACCGACAACCAGTTTGCGTGGGCGGCGAACCTCATCGGCAAGCACGTCACCGGGCTGAGCACGACCAACGACCCGGTTGAGGGGAGGGTGGTGTCGGTGGTGCGCCAGGGCGAGGACGTCAGCCTGGAGCTCGACAACGGCTGGCTCGTGCCGATCGGGTCCGTCCAGACCGTTACCGAAGCGGCGCCCTAAGGCGAGTGAGACCGACCGAGCAAGGGAAGCCTCGATGAACAGCGATTCCGCATATCTCTTGAAACGACTCGAGCCGGCGGTCAGACCGCTCTTTGCGTCCCGGGTCACCGCCCCGCCGGCGGCACCCCTCGAGGGCCAGAGCTTCGATGAGCTGCTGACGCTCGCGGCGAAGGGCTCGCTGAGCAGCGGCCGGCAAGTTCGATCGGGGCTCGATCCGGCCCGCGAGCTGAGCCCGTCGGAGCTGGCACGGCTCTCGAAGGCGGCCGATCTGGCCGAGGCGTCGGGGGCGAGGCGGGCGCTGCTGCTGATGGAGGGACGCGGGCTGGTGCTCGACGTCGCAAGCCGGCTGCTGACGGCCCAGCTCGGTGACGATCCGTCTGCGCCGATCGCCAACGTGGACGCGGCGATCTACGTGCCCGATCCCGAGAAGGCCGACGGCGACGAAGCCCTCAAGCCGCCCGGCTCGGGCCTGGTCCACCCCGCCGTGACGAAGCACCTCGACGCCGCCCGCGGCCGGCCGGGGCCGGCGCCCGCACCGTGAACCGATCACCCGGACGCCGTGCGGCTTCGGGTCTTGATCCTTAGGAGAACGATATGGCTTCCACCACCGCATTCTTCACCGGCCTGTCGGGCCTCAACGCCAACGCCCGTTGGCTGGAGGTGATCGGCAACAACATCTCCAACATCAACACGACGGCCTTCAAGTCCAGCCGACTGCAGTTCGAACCGGCCTTCAGCCGCAACTTCGCGCTGGGCACCGCCCCGGGTACCGACACCGGCGGGACCAATCCCACGCAGGTGGGGCTGGGGGTGCAGATCGCCGGTGTGCAGCGCAACTTCAACAACGGCTCGATCAGCTCCACCGGAGTGACGACCGACCTGGCGATCGAGGGGGACGGCCTGTTCGTAGTAGACCTGGCCGGCGAGCAGCTCTTTACCCGGGCCGGCGCCTTTCAGCTGAACGCCAACAGCGATCTGGTGACCATCGGCGGCGGCAAGGTGCAGGGCTTCGGCATCGATAGCCAGTTTCAGATTGTGTCCGGTGCCCTGGTCGATCTGAACATCCCGGTGGGGCTCCTGACGCTGGCCGAGGCGACGCGCAACGTGAACTTCAGCGGCAACCTCAATGCATCGGGGGTGGTGGCGACGACCGGATCGGTTCACGAGTCGCGGGCGTTCTTCACCGACGCCGGGCTGACCCCCACCATGGAGATGCTGGGCACCGAAAATCTCACCGTGGTCGGCAACGACCTGTTCATCGACGACGGAGCCGGCGGATCGTTTCTCGCGTTCGAGGGAGGTCGGCAGGCCATTATCACGATCAGCGGGGCGGAGAAGTTCGGCACGGACCTCGGCACGCATTCGTTCGCGTTCTCAACCGTGGCCATCCCCGGTGTCGATGTCATCGGCACCACCATGAACGACTTCCTCGTATTCATGGACCAGGTGATGGGTCTCGACAGCACGGTGATCAGCGGCCAGGATCTCGGGGGGAACATCACGATCCCACTCATTCCCAGCCCCGATGCGGGGAAGATCATCATCACCGGCAACGAGGGCCTCGCCCAGAATCTCGAGATCGAGACGGCGAACCTGCTGGTGACCTACAACGATCCGCTGGGTATGGGCATCCCCACGCCGTTCGTCATCACCGAGACGGGCCAGGCCGACGGCGAGTCGGGGCGAACGACCTTCGTCATCTACGACTCCCTCGGCACACCGCTCA
>Ga0114948_10000332_pt1 | contig 18429 bp, 15 predicted proteins | sample CR04metaG_FD_83877 | JGI IMG/M metagenome (GOLD analysis project Ga0114948, IMG submission 83877) | Deep subsurface microbial communities from Mariana Trench to uncover new lineages of life (NeLLi) - CR04 metaG | ecosystem: Environmental > Aquatic > Marine > Ocean trench > Sediment | place...
AAACTCTGAATACTTGAAGCGGTGTGGATTCGCTTGGTCCGATCCGAAAAAACCGTGAGAAATCAATGGTGGCTAAATGCCAAATTTGCGTTTGGGCAAGTAAATATTTTTCCTCTGACAGTGCCCTCAATCGTCATTGTCGTCATGCTCCTTCATCGATGAAGCATGAACCAAATTACTCATACACAGAAGATCGGACAGTCTCCACATGACAGCACCCGTCAGTAACATCCTGATCGAGGACACCCTTTTCCACGGCACTGCTTCAGAACCGTAGAGCGTTGTGGTTGTGCGGGTCTACGAAAAGAATATTGATTTAGCCTGTTTCCGACTTCGCCAGTCCGTTGCCGATTTCAACTATTCAGTTATATATTTGACGTATTCAACCGTTCGGTTATTATTCATCCGAATTATCTTGCTGTGCCATTGGCCGGCGTGCCCCTTCACGGGCGAATTTGACCGGAGTGGCAAGAGGTACAATGGAAGTTTTTGTCGAAGATCAGGAAATTCCGGCGTCTTTCACCGATGAGGCGGCACTTGAGGAATTCATGACGCGACCGACATGGGCGCTGGTCAGGAGCCTGGAGGCGCTGAGCGGCGACATCATGGTTCTTGGGGTCGGTGGTAAAATGGGCCCGACACTTGCGCGCCTGGCCAAGCGCGCTGCGCCGTCAAAATCCATCATCGGCGTTGCCAGATTCAGCACGTCGGGATTGCGGGAAAAACTGGAAGGCCACGGCATCAAAACCATACAGGCCGACCTTCTCGACCGCAATGCACTGGCCGGACTACCAAAGCCGGAAAACGTCGTCTTCATGGCCGGGCGCAAGTTCGGCTCGACCGGGTCTGAAGCCCTGACTTGGGCAATGAATACATTCATGCCGGGCCTGGTGGCCGAAGCCTTTGGCAATTCTCGCATCGTCGCTATTTCGACGCTCTGCGTATACCCGTTCGTAGATGTGAATTCCGGCGGCGCGACGGAAGATCTGGCACCAAACCCGCCGGGCGAATATGCTCAGTCCTGCGTCGGGCGTGAACGGATGTTTCAGCATTTTTCCAATACTCTGGACACACCCGGCTGCATCATCCGCCTCAGCTATGCCATCGACATGCGCTATGGTGTGCTGTTCGATGTGGCCTCAGCCGTACACGAGGGCCGCGCCATCGACCTCTCCATGGGTCACGCCAACGTCATCTGGCAGGGCGATGCCAATGCCCAAATTCTGATGGCGCTGAACCATTGTTCGGTGCCTGCATGGCCGCTCAATCTCTCCGGGCGCTCTATAATGTCCATCAAGTGGCTGGCTGGGGAATTCGCCAATCGGTTTGGCAAGCGGGCAATATTTACCGGCACACCGGCGACCTCTGCCTGGGTCGCCAACACCGATAAGGCGGCGGCGCTGTTCGGCGATCCGGTGGTGCCAATCGACAGGATGATCGACTGGTGTGCAGACTGGGTGGCCGGTGGCGGTGTCAGCCTGGGCAAACCGACACATTTTGAAGTGCGTGACGGTGCCTATTGAAGGCCTGCGAACGGTTGCCCTCGATAGCAGCCATTTGCAGGGTGCGTTTGCATTGTCGGCGGAGGCCGACTGGAACCAGACCGGTGCCGACTGGAAGATGATGCTGGCAGCCGGAAATGCCTTTGGCATGGTAGCCCCCGACGGGCGCCTCGTTGCCAGCGCGTTGACGCTTCCATATGGCGATGCATTCGGCTGGATCAGCATGGTTCTGGTAACGCCAGGCTGGCGCAACCGGGGCCTGGCCAAAAAGCTTCTTGGCCGGGCAATCGAAACGCTGGAACAAGAACGGCTGACCCCGGTTCTTGATTCCACGCCGGCCGGAGAACACGTTTACCGGCCACTTGGGTTCGTGCCGCATTTTCCCTTTCGGCGCTGGGCAATCGACAATGCCCCGGATATCCGGGTGAGTACACCCTCAGGTTCGCGCTCCCGGCGTCTCGAAAAGAATGGGATGGCTGCCGCCATCGCCTATGACCGGGGCGTTTTCGGTGGTGACCGGGGCGCCATTCTCAACACGCTTTTGGCGCGAAGTGATGGCTGTGCCCGAATTGCCAGCGGGAACGGTGGCTACCTTTTATGCCGGGATGGGCGTGTCGCGCGCCAGATCGGTCCGGTTTGCGCTGACTCACCGAAAATCGCGATCGACTTGCTCGACCGGGCATTGGCTGAATTGACCGGGCCGGTAATCATTGATGCCTGCGACCATCAGCAGGCATTTGCAGATCACCTGAAGGCGCTTGGCTTCAAACCGCAGAGGTCGTTTCTGCGCATGGCGAAAGGGCGGCACGAGCCGTTCGGCGACCCCGAGCGGATGTTCGCGCTGGCCGGTCCTGAACTGGGATAGGGAGGAGCACGCAAATGCTATGGATAGATTGGCCGGACAAGGTGCTGAGAACCCTGCGCAAGGGTGTCGTCATCCCGGCATCACCGCTGGCGCTTGATGAACGACGCGGCTTTGACGCCCGTCGCCAGCGCGCTCTGGCGCGCTATTACATGGATGCCGGTTCAGGGGGGATCGCCATCGGCGTGCACACCACGCAATTCGAGATCCGCGATGTCAGCCTGTTTGAGCCCGTGCTGGAAACAGTCGCCCGTGAAATGGACAGCTGGAGCGATAAGCCCTTGCTGCGTATTGCCGGTCTGGTGGGCAAGACCGAGCAGGCAAGACGCGAGGCCCATATCGCACGCGCCATGGGATATCATGCCGGGCTGCTGAATCTGGCCGCCTACCGTGGCGCATCCGAGGATGACATTATTGACCACTGCCGCGCTGTCGCCAGTGAGTTTCCGCTGATCGGGTTTTATATGCAGACAGCGGTTGGCGGCATCGTTCTGTCAGCCGGTTTCTGGCGTCGCTTTGCCGAGATTGAAAATGTGGTTGCGATCAAGATGGCTCCGTTCAACCGCTACCAGACGCTCGATGTCATGCGTGGTGTTGTGGACGCCGAAGCCGAGGACCGGATTAGCATGTACACCGGTAATGACGACCACATCGTCATGGACCTGGTTACGCCCTTCACCTTCGCCAGACGGGGCGAGATGGTGACGATGCGCATTGTCGGCGGGCTGCTGGGTCATTGGTCGGTATGGACGAAATCGGCGGTCCAATTGCTTGCCAGATGCCAGACAGCGGCGGGCAGCGGCAGCATCGATAACAACCTGCTGGCACTCGATTCCCAGGTAACCGACTGCAATGCGGCACTTTTTGATGTCGTCAACGGTTTCGCGGGCTGCATCTCCGGTGTGCACGAAGTGCTGCGGGCGCAGGGGCTGCTGGCTGGCACATGGTGCCTGAACCCCGACGAAACCCTGAGTGACGGCCAACAAGCAGAACTGGACCGGGTTCGCGCCATTTACCCGCATCTGATCGACGATGATTTTGTCGCTGAGAATTTAGAGCGTTGGCTGGCAACAGATTAGGCGAAGAGGCAGGGATAGATATCCAGAGAACATCATGACTGACGAAATCTATGACGGCATCATTCTTGGCGGTGGGCACAACTCGCTGGTGTTGCAGGCCTACGCCGGAAAGGCGGGGCTGAAAGTATTGTGCCTGGAGCGCCGGCACATTGCAGGTGGCGGCCTGACCACTGTTGAAGACCCGCGAAATCCGGGTTTCATGCACAACACCCATGCGTTCTTTCACCGTGCGATCACCGATATGCCCTGGTACAGTGATCTTGATCTGGAACGCCTTGGCGCCAAGTATCTGGAGCCCGAGCTCAACGTTGCACTGCTGCTCAAAGACAACCGTTCGCTGCAATGGTGGACGGATTTCGAACGAACCTACGCGTCTTTCGCCGCATTTGACGAAAAGGACGCGGCAACATTGAAGCGCTGGCACGCTGATTTTCAGCCAATCGTTCAGGACATATTGATCCCTGAAAGCCTGTCGCCGCCGCTGCCACCGGAACAGCGCCGTGCCCTGTTAGAGCGCACCGCCGAGGGGCGCCTGCTGCTGAAGGTGAGCGCACTTTCACCACTGGAATTTGTCACCCGTGAATTTTCCAACCCGACAATTCAGGCGGGTCTGCTGTTTTTCAACGGGTTGCGCGAGGTGGATTTGCGGTTAAAGGGTTTTGGCCACCATATTGCTTCGCTGCTGGCCCGGCCATCGAAAGCGCAAATGACTGTGGGCGGCTCGGCGTCGCTGGCGCGCGCGCTTGAAGCCGCCGTCGCGAACAGCGGCGGCACCATCCTGACCGGCACCGAACCGAAGCAAATTCTGGTCGAGCAGGGACGGGCGATTGGTGTCGAAACTGCCGACGGGGCAACGTTCCGGGCGCGCCATTTCGTTGCTTCCGGGCTGAACCCGCATCAGACATTTCTTGACCTGATCGACCCCGATCACCTGCCTGCCGAATGGCGGGCCAAGGTGGATGCCTTTCAGTATAATCTGATCGCGCCGTTGTTTGCGCTCAATCTTAATCTGCAGAACCCGCCACGCTACGCAGCAGCCGAGAAAGACCCGGCGCTGGATCAGGCGTTCATGACCATCATCGGGCTTGAACGGTTTGACCAGTTCCCGGAAATCGTCCGCCATCATGAAGCTGGCACCATCCCGCCAACCGTGATGTGGGGGTGTACACCAACAATATTTGATCCCTCACAGGCGCCACCGGGCAAACACACCGCCTTCATGTGGGAAAAACTACCCTACCGGTTGCGCGGAGACGCCGCAAACTGGGACCGTGAAAAAGACGCCCACGGCCGCGCCATGCTCGACCTGTGGACAAGGTATGCGCCAAACCTAAAAGACGATGTCATCGACTGGTTCACCCGCAGCGCGCTGGATACCGAACGCACGTTTCCCAACATGCGCGAGGGCGACTTGCTAATCGGCGCATTTACCAACGATCAGGTGGGTTTCAACCGCCCCTTTCCCGGTGCCGGGCAGTACCGCGCCCATATTCCGGGCCTCTACCTGTGCGGTTCGACGTCTCACCCCGGCGGCAATATCACCGGTTTACCGGGGTACAATGCGGCCCAGGTCGTGCTCGGCGATCTTGGCATCACCCCGGACTGGGCACCGCAGCCGTTTGGTAAAATTCTGGAAAACTTACCGCCGAGCTAACCGCACTACGCGGATGCGACCGCTTCTATTTTCAGAATCCCTTGATCTGGCCGACATTCGCAACACATCCGCTGTCGAACATATCCGCCCGGAATTGATCAAGGGTGCAGGCGAAAATATCAACCAGGACCGGAAAATGACGAGTATATTGATGCCTCCGGTACTCTGATGTATTCACCAAACAGTTGTAAGTTAAATGGCCGAGACCAAACTAATGAGCCAAAATAAAAAAATAAGCAAAAAAGTGAATTCTTCGAGAGATCCCAAAAACACAAAATTAAAGATATTGAACGCGGCCCGCCGGGAATTTGCTGACAAGGGTCTCAATGGTGCACGGGTTGACGCCATCGCATTGCGCTCTGGTGTCAACAAACAACTTCTTTATTACTATTTTGGCGACAAGGAAAAATTGTATACAGCGGTGCTGGAAGCGGCCTATATCAAGCTGCGCGAAAAAGAAAAAAGATTGCATCTGGAAAAGCTGGACCCCATGCAGGCCATGGAAGTTCTGGTTGGGTTCACATTTGATTACCTTGCCGAAAACCGGCAGTTTGTGGCTTTGCTCAACGACGAAAACATCCACCGCGCACGCCACATCAAGAAATCAAAGGTAGTCAGGGGCCTGCACTCCAAATTGCAGGTGATGTTAAGCCAGATTTTACAGCGAGGCGCTCAGGAAGGCGTATTTCGCCGCGACGTGGACCCGGTTGAATTTTTCATTTCGATGACCGCACTTGGCTATTTTTACTTTTCAAACGGTCATACTCTCTCGCACATTTTCGGGCGCAATTTCACCGGCAGAGCAGAACGAGAAGCGCGGCGCGAACATGTACTTGAATTCGTAAGTGCCTACTTGAGAAACTGAATCGGCGGGCCATTGGCCAAGTATAACCCGACTGTTTTCGCCATCGTCAGGGCAAAGGAAACGGCTTTAAATCCGTAAGTTATTGAGCCGGTTTCAGGCGGCGCGCAGCGGTGATGACCGCCTGAACGAATTGCCAGTGTCGCTGCGGAGAACCCAGTCAGCCGAGCAGGATTTGCTTGCCTGATTTGTTGCAATTTGGCCTTGTGTCCGGATTTAGGAGTTGAAGCCAAATGCTATTTCGATTAATATTCAAACAAACAGTTAGTTAATAGATGCGTGCCCTGCGGACATGATCGTTAATCGAGTTAAGGGAAGAAAAAATGGCCGAAAAACGTCTGGGTATCATCATGCACGGCGTCACCGGCCGCATGGGAACCAATCAACACCTTGTACGCTCCATCCTTGCCATACGCGAGCAGGGTGGCGTTGTTCTGGCCAATGGCGACCGCGTCATGCCGGACCCGATCCTGGTCGGGCGGAATGCGGAAAAGGTCGAACGTCTCGCGCGCAAGCATGGCGTCAAACGCTGGACGACCGATCTGGACGCAGCGCTGGCAAACCGTGATGACCGGCTGTTTTTTGATGCAGCGTCAACACAGATGCGCGCCGGTCTGCTGAAACAGGCGATGGATGCGGGCAAGGAAATATATTGTGAAAAGCCCGTGGCCGAGACGCTCGCGGATGCCATGGACGTGGTTGGCCATGCCACAAAAACCGGCGTCAAAAATGGTATTGTTCACGACAAACTGTCGCTGCCGGGTTTGCTGAAACTGGAGCGTCTGATCCGGTCCGGTTTTTTTGGGCGCATCCTGTCGGTACGGGGCGAATTCGGCTACTGGGTATTTGAAGGTGACTGGCTAGCGCCTCAGCGGCCAAGCTGGAATTACCAAAAGGATCAGGGCGGCGGCATAATTCTGGATATGCTTTGCCACTGGCGATATGTGCTGGAGAATTTGTTTGGCCCGGTGCGTTCCGTCAGCTGTCTGGGTGCTGTTCACATCCCCGACCGCTGGGACGAAAACGGCAAAAAATACACCGCCGACGCGGATGACGCCGCTTATGCGACATTTCAGATCGATGGCGGTATTGTTGCACAGATCAACAGTTCCTGGTGCACGCGCGTGCGCCGCGACGATCTGGTGACATTCCATGTCGACGGCACCCACGGTTCAGCCGTGGCGGGGCTGCACGACTGCCGCAGTCAGGCCCGGGTCAATACGCCTAAACCGGTTTGGAACCCGGACGAACCGCAAAAAATCAACTTTTTTGACAGCTGGCAATCGGTCCCGGATAATCAGGTGTTTGACAATGGCTTCAAAGCGCAGTGGGAAGGCTTTATCCGCCACTTGTTCGAGGACTCTCCCTGGAAATACACGTTGCTGGAAGGTGCCAAGGGCGTGCAACTGGCGGAACTGGGCATGCAGAGCTGGCGCGAGCGGCGCTGGGTCGACATCCCCGATCTGGAGGTCTGAGCGCGCATGGCGACCGTTATCCTGCCGACTGACGTCGGCGGCACCGAAAGCTACCGGACACTTGAACCACGGGCCTTTGAAGTGGCCCGCCCCGGTGGGTTTTCGCGCGTCGCCTATTCAGCTGTGCATGTGGTCACTGATCCCCTGGCCGATTGCGATCCCTGGCTGGATGCAGCCATCGACTGGGACGCGACCATTACCTACCGCCGCTATCTCTGGTCGCTCGGACTTGGCGTCGCCGAAGCCATGGATACGGCGCAGCGCGGTATGGGGCTGGACTGGACTCGCTCGCTGGAACTGATCACCCGCTCGATCGCTGCTGCGCGCGAATTTGAGACGGAAACCGGCAAACCGGCGCTTCTAGCCAGCGGCGCCGGTACCGACCATCTGACCCCGGGCCCGGACGTTACCATTGACGACGTGATCGCGGCTTACGAGGAGCAATGTGAAGCTGTCGAGGCCGCCGGCGGGCGCATTATCCTGATGGCCAGCCGGGCGCTGGCGGCAGCGGCAAAATCCCCGGACGACTATATCAGGGTCTACGACCGCATTCTCAACCAGGTCAGGGAACCGGTTATCCTGCATTGGCTCGGTGAAATGTTCGATCCGGCTTTGGCTGGATACTGGGGCGCAACCGAACACAGCCAGGCCATGGATACCTGCTTGGAGGTTATCGCGGCCAACGCTGCCAAGGTCGACGGTATCAAGATTTCGCTGCTCGACGACCAAAAGGAAATCACCATGCGTGGAAAGCTGCCGGGCGGCGTGCGCATGTATACCGGCGACGATTTCAATTACCCTGATCTGATCGCCGGTGACAGCGCGGGCCACTCTGACGCTCTGCTCGGCATTTTTGACGCGATCGCCCCGGCCGCCAGTGCCGCCCTCGGCGCACTGGCCAGACAGGACATGAAAACCTTTCACGACATCCTGCAACCCACGGTGCCGTTGTCCCGCCACATATTCCGGTCGCCAACCCGGTTCTACAAGACGGGTGTCGTCTTTCTGGCCTATCTGAATGGGCATCAGCCGCATTTCCTGATGGTCGGTGGCCAGGAAGGCGCCCGCTCCACCCTGCATCTGGCGGAGCTGTTTCGCCTTGCCGATCAGGCCGGATTGTTCGCCGATCCGGAAACCGCAGCCCGGCGCATGGCGGCGGTGATGGCAGTGCGTGGAATTGCAGGCTGAAATGGCGGATATTGCACGTCTGTCGCTCAATACCGCCACCGTCCGCACCCAGTGGTCGCTTGCGCAGTGCATCGACGGCTGCGTTCGCCATGGCATCGGCACCATTGGCCCGTGGCGCGACAAGCTGCGTGGGTTGGGGACCGAACAGGCGGCAAAGATGATAACCGGTGCCGGGCTGAAAGTATCGGGCCTGTGCCGGGGCGGCACGGTCACGGCCTCCGACAAGGCGGCACGACAGGCGGCACTTGATGACACCCGCAAGGCGGGTGACGAAGCGGTGGCACTGAGCGCCGATTGCCTGGTGCTGGTGGTCGGCGGCTTGCCGGACGGGTCCTGCGATATCGCGGCGGCCCGCGATCAGGTAAACGATGGCATTGGTGCGCTGCTTGATCATGCCCGGGCCTGCAACCTGCCGCTGGCGATTGAGCCGCTGCACCCGATGTATGCCGCCGACCGCGCCTGCGTAAATACGCTGGCCCAGGCCAATGACATCTGCGATGATCTTGGCGACGGGATCGGTATTGCGATTGATGTCTATCACCTCTGGTGGGACCCGGAACTGAAAGCTGAGATTGCCCGGGCGCGCGGACGGATTTTGGGTTTTCATGTCTGCGACTGGCTGGTGCCGACAAGGGATCTGCTGGTCGATCGCGGCATGATGGGCGATGGGGTTATTGAAATTGCAAAGATCCGGTCCTGGGTCGAGGCAGCCGGCTATCACGGCCCGATCGAGGTCGAGATATTTTCCGAGGGCGACTGGTGGCGGCGTGACCCAGACGAGGTTCTGAAAACCATGATCGCGCGATTTGAGTCTGTAGTATAAGCGTAGTCGCGCGAAAAAGGGAGCTAACTGCCATGACACATTCCGCGCCGTCGATCAAAACCACCGTGGTAGGTTCGTACCCGATCCCGGACTGGCTGGCCGCCCTGCCAAGCGAACAGGCATTGCGTGATGCGACCCGGGTGGTGCTGAGCACTCAGGAGCTGGCCGGCATCGACGTGGTGTGCGACGGCGAGCTTTACCGCTTTGACGTCAACCACCCCGAAACCAACGGCATGATCGAATATTTCGTGCGCCCGATGGCCGGTATCCGCACCGAAATAACCTTTGACGAGCTGATGGCGTATCGCGCGCAGGCTGGTATGGGGTTTCGCTCCCGGCCACCGGGGATCGTGACCGGCCCGATCGGCTGCGGCCAGCTTGACCTGCCCCACGCTGCCGCCCAGGCCAATGCGCTGACCCGCAGGCCGCTGAAATTCACCGTCACCGGACCGCATATGCTGGCCAAGACCCTGATCGACAACCACTACGGTGATCTTCCGGCGCTGACCATGGCGATCGCGGATGCGTTGGCCGAGCAGGTGCGCCACATTGATGCCGATATCGTGCAACTGGACGAGGCTAATCTGCCCGGCCACGCGCAGGAATGGCAATGGGCCTCTGCTGCCATCAACAAGGTGCTGGACGCGGTCAGGGGCACGCCGGCGGTGCATCTTTGCTTTGGCAATTACGGCGGGCAGTCGATCCAGAAAGGCAATTGGGACGCGCTGATGCAGTATCTCAACAGCCTGCATGTTGATCATATCGTCATGGAAATGGCGCACCGGGGGCGGCAGGATCTGGACGCGTTCCGCGAGCTCGATCCGAAAATTGGTCTTGGTCTTGGTGTCGTCGATGTAAAACGCACAGAGGTTGAAACCGCTGACGAAATTGCCCGTGCCATCGGCGCGGCAGAGAAGGCGCTGGGGGCCGGACGGGTACGCTACGTTCACCCGGATTGTGGTTTCTGGATGCTGAAACGCCCGATTGCTGATGCCAAAATCCGCGCCCTGGTCCAGGGCCGCGACCTGTTTGAAGGTCGCAACTAAGCCGCGCCGCGATTGATCCGGCGGACAAATCGCCTGCCGAGAGCTTGCCGCCTAATAGCGCGTGGTCCGTACCACCGCCCGGATTTCGGTCTGCACATGGCGCTCGACCACCGGTCTTTGCGAGCCGCCGCCTTCCTCGCCCCAGATGATGGAAACCTCGGTGCCGTCGACCGCCAGATCTTCGTCGATCATCGCCAGCGAAAACCACGAATTCGCGTTGACCGTATAGACCTGATAGGTGGACAAACCGACCATCCTGTCACCGATCATCACCCTGTCAAAGGGCAGGATCGAATAGTATGAACTTGGAATTTCGAGATATTTGAACCGGTCACCAGTGCTGAACATGCTGCCAATAATGCGCAGCACATCATCATTGTTCCAGGTCAGCCAGACCTTTTTGCGGTGCGGCGCCGATGCCATCTTTTCCAGCGCCTCGCGCCCGATGAAATCATGGTCAAATTTGACATGCATGCCATAGCCAAGATCCCACGGCGTCTGATAATAATCGGTGATGTCATCGGAATAGAAACTGCCGCCCAGCGATGCGGTTGCTTCAAAATCGTCCGCGCTCAGCCATTCGCGATAGGGCTTCATCGCGTCACCGGCATAGATCGCGGGCATGGGCGAAGGGATCCAACCCGATTCGATTGAGACCGTGGAATAGGACCGGCTGCCGCCCTGTTTCAGGCCGAATTCTTCGCCAGCCTGCAAAAGCGCCGCTTCGACCGCCGGGCCGTCCTGGGCCGGTCCGTGCAATTCAAGGCCGGACATGCGCGACATCGAATGGTTCAGCGCCCGCACTTTCTTGCCGGCAATATTCAGATCGCCCAGGTTGAAAAACGGGATTTTCGGCAGCGGTCCGCCATTGGCCGCCTCAACGATTTTTATCGAATTCGGTCCCTGAATCTGGAACCGGTAGGTCAGACGCTGCTGCGCGTTGCTGACGCTGCGTTCGTCACGGGTAACTTTGACGTCATAGCCGCCGGTCTCGGCATGAAAAGCCAGCCAGTGCGATACCGACGGCCGCCCGACGGTGCTGACCTTGTTCTCAGCCAGCCCGAACAGGATCGCGTCACCGATAACGTAGCCGTCATAATTACAGGTGACGAACTGCTTTGCCTTGTTGGGCCCGAAATTTGTTAGACTATTCACCCCGAGATCAGACAACAGCCGGTAGGTGTCCGGCCCCTCGAAATAATAATCGGTCATGTGAAAGGACTGATCAAAGATAACAGCGGTTTTCTGCCAGGCTTCCTGTTCGTCACGCCAGTTGCTGAATTCGCTGGCGAACGGAAATTGATAAGCCCCGACCGGGGAATTTCGCAGCATGTCAACCGGGTTGCCGTATTCCCGGATTTTCTGGTCCAGATTTTGTTTTGTTGCGGTGTTCATTTTTCCCATCCCAGCGTGATTGGTGTTTCCATTTGACAAATTGATTTTCGGCTGTCCGAGGGAACTTCGACTGCTGGCTGAAAGTGTTTCGCTTCGTCTCATATATTGTCAAGGCCGCCCCGGATCATCCGCGTGATCCGGGGCAGAAAGTGATTTCTCGTGGCGATATTCGCCGATTGCCCGCGCTAGTTACTGACCGAGGGCATCTTGATTGCAAGTAACTGTACAGTTATAAAATTGCTTGTGGAAAATTGCCGGGTATCGTATTTATTCGGTGCCAAATTCGTTTTCGGAGCGCTTAGGAAGTCATAACTCTAAAAGAAATGCTGGCTCGGAAAACGGCAACAAACTGAAAGGGAGAACTATCATGAGATTTCTACTTGTGGCCGCCGCCGCGCTGGTCGCGATGATAACGCCGACCTGGGCGAGCGACTATCCGTGGAAGCCGACCAAACCGATTACCATCATCGTGCCCTGGGGCGCCGGTGGCGCTACTGATCAGGTCACACGTGTCACCGCCGGCATAATTGAGCAAGAGCTGGGTCAAAAGGTGGTGGTCGTTAACCAACCCGGTGCCTCGGGCTCCATCGGAGGAATTAGTGCGTCGAAAGCGCCGCGCGATGGCTACACTTGGCTCGCTGGCGCGCCAAAACAGTTCGGCACCTACAAGCTGCTCGGATTGTGGGATACCTGGATCGACGATTGGCAGCTTTATGTCACGGTCACCAACGTGCCGCTGGTCTCAGTTAACCCCGACACCGAATATCAGACCATGGATCAATTGCTGGAAGCAATGAAGACAAAATTGATTTCCGTTGCCACCGCCGGTGCCGGCTCGTCGGGCCATTCCGCCATCGAGGGCCTCAAGGCGGTTGTCGGCTTTGACTACCGGCACGTCACCTACGACGGCGGCAACCCTGCGGTGATCGCTACCGTAAGCGGGGAAACCGAGGTTACGACCCAGCTTGCATCCGAGCAGGCCGAAATGGTGCGTGCAGGGCGGTTGCGTCCGCTGGCGGTACTTGCCAGTCAGGCATTGGCGATCGAAGGATTCGGCGATGTGCCACCGATCACAGACTTTGTCAAAGAACCACTGCCGGTGCTCTCTACCGCTTTCGGCATCTACATCCCTAAGGAGGGAACGCCGGCTGAAGTGATCGCCACCTTTGAGATGATCTGGAACGAGGTGATCCCGAACAGCCCCGAACTGAAGGCCTACGCATTGGAAAAAGGTGCCCTGTTTGCGCCGTCTTCGGGTCAGACCGCGCGCGACCGCGTGTGGCCAGAGATCCAGGGCGATGCCTGGAGCTTCCAGGCTGCCGGTCGGGCGGTAATCTCGCCCGAGGAGCTTGGCATACCAAAACCCTGAACCGGCTACTGTTGAGGGCAAATAGTGAGTGACGGCGAGACAGGAGCACAGCGTGGAGTCCGGGCAGATTTCTGGTTCGGGTTCGGGTTGACTGCACTTGGTCTCGTCGTCACTTTTGAATCCTGGCGAATGCCAAGACTTGCCGAACTGAATGTAAACCCGATGACGGCACCGGGACTTGTCCCGGGGATGGTCGGCATTGTCTTAACAGTGCTCGGTGCGGTTCTTTGTGCGCGCGCTGCCCGGGCCGGCGGCTGGCGGATGCCTAACCGGGCGAGCCGTGATCACGGGACTGATGGGGATCTGGCCCGCCAGACGGGGCGCTTTTTCGTCGCCCTGGCGCTAAGTGTCGGCTACGCAGCCGGGCTGGTCGGATCCCTGCCGTTCTGGGCGGCGACCGGTATCTTTGTATTTCTGTTCGTTGTGATCTTTGAGTGGCGTGGCACCAGGTCTTTAGCAAGTCTTGTCAGGGCGGTTTTCATGGCTGCGCTGCTGGCGGTGATAGTCGCAACAGCCGTCACCTTCGTCTTTGAACAAGTCTTTCTGGTGCGGTTGCCGTAGGGATGCCCGATGGACTGCAATTTTTCCTCGCGGCGTTGGTGTCGTTCGCGGAGCCGGCAACCCTGTTCACCATTGTCTGGGCGACCCTGCTGGGCATAACCGTGGGTATGTTGCCGGGGCTTACGGCGACACTCGGTCTGGCACTGCTGACCACGCTGACCTTCCGCCTTGATGCCGGTTCCGCGATACTCATTCTCATCTGCATGTATGTCGGCGCAATTTTCGGCGGTAGCCGGTCGGCGATCCTGCTGAATATTCCGGGGACACCGGCGAACGCCGCCTCGGCATTGGACGGGTTTCCGCTGGCCCGGGCCGGCCATGCCGGTCACGCGCTCGGCCTGGCCACTGTTGCCTCGTTCTTCGGCGGCATCGTCGGGATGCTTATGCTGGCTCTGATTGCGCCGGTGCTTGCCGAATTTGCGCTCAAGTTCGGTTCACCCGAATTCTTCTGGCTGGCCTTGTTCGGCATCGTCATCTCCGGCCGCCTGACGGCCGCCGATGATCCGGTAAAGGGTTGGATCGCCGGCTTTCTTGGCCTGCTGGCGGCGATGGTCGGCCAAGAAGGCATTCACGCCTACCAGCGATTTTCCTACGGCAATTCCGACCTGGCGGGCGGTTTTGGCCTGCTGCCGGTGCTGGTCGGGACATTCGGTTTCGCTGAAATCCTGCAGGTAATGAAGAACCGGGAATACAAAACCGTGCGCGGCGTTGGTGACCGCATCTTACCTCGCCTGCGCGATTTGCGCGACAATGCCCGCAACATCCTGAGGTCGGGACTGATCGGCACATTCATGGGGTTGCTGCCCGGGGTGGGTGAAGATATGGGTGCCTGGGCGTCCTATGCCGCAGCACGGCGAGCCTCGAAACACAAAGAAAAATTTGGCAAGGGTTCGATCGAGGGCCTGATAGCTTCAGAGACCGGCAACAACGCGGCCGTTGCCGGTGCGATCATTCCGGTCCTGACGCTTGCAGTGCCGGGGTCCGCGCCGTCGGCGGTGTTGCTGGCGGCGATGTTCATCCACGGTATCCGGCCCGGCCCTCTGATCATGATCGAGTTTCCAAGTTTCGTATTCGAGGTGGTGGCCATGGTCTTTGCCGCCAGCGTGGCTGTGCTGATCCTGGGGCTGGCACTGACCCGGCCGCTTTTGCTGGTGCTCCAAGTGCCGCGCGAACGCCTGATGCCGGTGATCTTTGTGCTGTGCACCATCGGTGCATTCGCCATTGCAAGCCGTATCTTTGATGTTTGGGTGATGCTTGGCTTCGGTGTGATCGGTTTTCTGTTGCGCGAGATGAAGTACCCGATGGCCCCGCTGGTACTTGGCATCGTGCTTGGCCCGATCCTGGACAAGAATTTCCGGCGCTCCATGGTGCTGTCGGACGGCAGTATCGAACCATTTTTCACCCGGCCAATCAGCGCCGTGCTGGCGTTCATAACTATAGCGGTTGTATGCATGGCAATTCCACCAATACGCCGCCGCATTCTTGGCCTGTTGTCGGTATTTTCATTTAGACGGAGTAAATCATGAGGCTTGCCCTGTGCAACGAGGTGATCCGTGACATGGATTTTGCGGCGCAGTGCGCCTTTGCAGCCGCGGTCGGCTACGATGGTCTGGAAATTGCGCCGTTCACCCTCGGCGACGATCCGCATTTGCTGTCGGCGGAGCGCCGCGTTGAAATTCGCCGTGTCCTTGCCGATGCAGGCCTTGATTGCTCGAGTTTGCACTGGCTGCTGGTCACGCCCAAGGGCCTGTCGATTACCGACGCCGACAATGCTGTTCGCGCGCAAACGATCGATGTCATGCGCCGGCTGATCGGTCTGGCCGCCGATTTTGGCGCGGATGTCCTGGTGCACGGCTCGCCGCATCAGCGTCGTCTGGTACCCGGCGATGAAGCGGACAGCCGCAGCCGCGCCCGCGACTGCTTTGCCGCCATCGCCCAGGACGCAGAGGATGCAGGCGTGATCTATTGCATCGAGCCGCTGGCCGACCGCGAAACCGACTATCTGAATTCGATCAAAGAGGCAGCACAGGTGGTCAAAGACATCGCCAGCCCGGCGCTGCGCACCATGATCGACTGTTCGGCCACCAGCCTCATGGACGATACGCCGCTGGCTGAAGTCATTGAGCGGTGGCTGCCCACCGGGCTGATCGCGCATGTTCAGGTTAATGACGCCAAACAGCGCGGTCCTGGCGAGGGTGACGTACGCTTTGCGCCGGTGATCGCAGCCCTTAAGCGTGCCGACTATGCTGGCTGGATCGCTGTCGAGCCTTTCGTCTATGAACCCGACGGTCCGGCCTGTGCAGCGCGCGCCGCCGGTTACCTGCACGGATTGCTCGAGGCCAGCCCATGAGCGCGCCGCTAATGAGTGTCCTGAATGTCGAGGCGCGCGAGCGTGACGTCACCCTGCGCATGCCGTTCAGGTTCGGCATCGTCACCCTGCGCGAAGCGCCGCAATTGTTTCTGCGGGTGACCCTTCGCCTGGGAAATGGCCAGCAGGGTCAGGGCGTCGCTGCCGAGTTGCTGGCACCCAAATGGTTTGACAAGAACCCCGACCTTTCCAACGCGCAAAATTTCCAACAACTGCGCGATGCGGTGGCCATCGCCGCACGCCTGTATTGCGACGCCGGCGAGCCCGCCACCGCCTTCGGTCTGCATGCAGAATTGGCCGCGACGCATCTGGCGGCCTGCGAAAAGCGGGGCCTCAATCCGCTGATTGCCGGCTTTGGCACAGCGCTGCTGGATCGCGCCATCATCGACGGACTTGGCCGTATGCGTGGCCATAGTGTTTTTTCGCTGGTCAGAGCCAACACCCTCGGCATCGACGCCCGCACTGCACTTGACCTGGATGATTTTGACCTGGACAGATTTCTTGCGGCACGGAAGCCTGCTTCCAGCATTGGCGCCCGGCACACTGTCGGGCTGGTTGATGCCATTACCGAAGCCGACATCTCTGACGATGACCGTGTCGACGACGGCCTGCCGGAGAGCCTGGAGGCGGCGGTCGACTATTACGGCCTCACCCACTTCAAACTGAAGGTCAGCGGAGATATCGCCGCCGACCTCGACCGCCTGCGCCGGATCGCCGACGTGCTTGACCGATCCGCCAGGCCCTACCTGGCTACGCTTGACGGCAATGAACAATACGAAGCCGTCGACCCGGTAACCGAACTGTGGCACGCAATGTTGTCCGACCCGGACCTGGCCCGCCTGTGCAAGGCGGTGCTGTTCATTGAACAACCGATCATGCGCTCGCAGGCACTGGCCCGGGATGTTGCAGATCTTGCGGCACTCAAACCGGTCGAGATCGACGAGTCCGATGCAACCATGGAGGCCTTTGTCACGGCCAGGGCGCTGGGCTATGAGGGCGTGTCCTCCAAGTCCTGCAAGGGCTTTTACCGCTCGTTGCTAAACTGTGCCCGCGTCCTGAAATGGAATGCCGAGGCCGGACGGGAACGGTTCTTTATGTCGGCCGAGGATCTAAGCACCCAGGCCGGGCTTTGCGTGCAGCAGGATCTGGCGCTGGCGACGCTGATCGGCTGCACCCATGTAGAACGGAACGGTCACCACTACGTCAATGGCCTGGCAGGTGTCAAAACGACCGAGCAGCGCGCCTTTCTTGCGGCACATGACGATCTGTACCATGAAGCCAACGGGATCGTGCGGCTGACCATCACCGATGGGCAGATCGCCATCGGATCGTTGGAAACACCCGGGCTGGGTTCCACGGTGACCCCGGACTTTGCAAGCATGCGTGAAATTGTTCTTGCGGGTTAAGGTGAGCCATTTGGGCAATGTCAGAGCGATTTGCCTTGAGCCGGCCAGGGCGGTTTCGTAGCGTCCGACGAGGCATTGTCAGATTAAACTGATTTGCTATGGTGGACTGCGGATTTGGGTTGGTTTTGAAAATAGGTGTTTGGCTATTTGCCAAGCAATATAACGAACTTTGTCCAATCTGTAATAGGATTGGGGGAATTAGAGCGCCCAACTTCGTTTAATCTGACAATGCCCTTTCCTGTTGTGCCGCCGCATGTAGAATATTCGCTTACTAAAGATGGCGAGAAATGTGTCAACCTATTGGCTATGCTTGGCGAATGGTCCGGACAGAATAAGGAAATCGTCAAAAATATCGCCGAGATGCGGACATTGGCCAACGCATCTGCGTGGCCCACCAGATTAGATGAGACCCACACATGACCAATCCCCAACTGGACCCAACATTATTAGGCGAAAGCCTGAATATCAGCCGCGTCCTGACAGGCTTGTGGCAGGTTGCGGATATGGAGAAAAACGGCATTGTGCTGGACCCGGACAAGGCCGCAGATGATCTGGATGCCTATGTGTCGGACGGCTTTACGACGTTCGATATGGCCGATCATTACGGCAGTGCCGAGATTATCGCAGGCCGGTTATTGAACCGATACAAATCTGGACCCAAACGTCCGCTGGCACTGACCAAATGGTGCCCGGAACCGGGGCCGATGACGCGGGAAGTTGTCCGCGCGGGGATTTTGAATCGGTTGGAGCGCCTTAGTATTGACAGGCTCGATTTGCTTCAGTTTCATTGGTGGAGTTTTGAACATCCTGCCTGGCTTGACGCGCTGCATGAGATCACC
>Ga0114948_10000334_pt1 | contig 18413 bp, 10 predicted proteins | sample CR04metaG_FD_83877 | JGI IMG/M metagenome (GOLD analysis project Ga0114948, IMG submission 83877) | Deep subsurface microbial communities from Mariana Trench to uncover new lineages of life (NeLLi) - CR04 metaG | ecosystem: Environmental > Aquatic > Marine > Ocean trench > Sediment | place...
GAAATCGCCGAGCTGCCCGCCCAGAATCCCGGCTGCCGTCCCCCCGGTGCCGTCGAAGTCGTGAATCAGCAAACCGTCCAGGAGCACGTTGCGCGCCCTTTCGATGGACACCGCCGCGGCGCCCCTGGGGCCGCCGAAGCCCCGCATCGCGAGCCCCGTGACACGCGTGTAATGATCGAGGATGCGAATGCCGCGCTTAACGGCATTCTCCCCGTCGAGGACCACGCCGCTTGCGCTTGTACCATCGTGGCGCTGGCCATCGGCAACCGTCAGCGCCATGTAATGCGCCCCGTTCGTTACCGAGCCGTCGATGGTCGCCATGGTCATTGCCCTGTCACCATCGTACAGGCAGCTGGAGTCTGCGCCCGGCCGGCAACGCAAGGGACCGTCGTCATGGAGTACGCCCACCTCGATACGCTCATCGGCGACTAAATCCCCCTGGCGTGCATCTTCCCAGGACTGGATGTTGCGAAAGGCCCGCCGGATGGTGAAGGGAACTCCGGAAAGCGCAGCATCGAGTGGCTGTTGCAGGGTCAGGTGGGCAGGGCCGTCCCTGGATGCGATGTATGCCACTGTTTCGATTGTCCCTCCCGGGGCGAGCACCAGCCGGTCCCCGCGACCGATCTTCTCGGGTAACTCGCCGGCTCCTTCGAACCGAACGGCAACGCTGCCGGCGGTGCCGCTGGCCCGTCGCCGGAGGCCGTCACCGGCATCCAGGGTATCGCGCCGGGCGCCGATGGAGCGATAGTTGACCGTGGCAAAGCGCAGCCGCTGCCACTGGATGTTGTTGTCGGCTTCGTCGTGAGCGGGTTCGGTACTTTCCTTGATCAGATCACCTGGATCGACCACCAGAGAGACGAAGTCGCGCCCCGCCGGCACCGCAATGTCGAACAGCAGGTCGACGCTCTCCCCCGGCGCGAGCCGGGGTACCGGGTGACTTCGATCTGCCGGCTCGGCTTTCGTATCCAGGGGGCCACCGGCCCTGGCACGCAGGAAAAGAGCCACTTCGGTGGCCGCTTCCATGGGAGCGGCGCCGATGTTGCGGATCCGCACCTCCATGGCCAACGTCCTGGCGGGGTCGGGCGCTTGCGAGCGCGTCTCCAAGCGCTGCACCCGGGCCACGAGTTCCGCCCGGGATTTTTCCATCGGCAGGCGGTTCATGATTGCGGTAGCCAGTCCGTCGCGATTGAGGATCACGTCCTCGGCAAAGCGCAGAGGTAGCTCGAAATCGATGTCGGAAGTCGCGTAGCCGCCCTTCGGGTCCCGCTGCCGGCCGGGAAGATCCCGCAGGTGAATGCTGACGGCACCCCTGCTGACGGCGCCGTCGCTGCCAGGCTGGCTTTCGAAGTACCCGGTCCAGGTGAGCACCGACAGTCCGCGCCTGGTCTTGAAGCTGCCGCTCTTGGCAGCATAGCGCCGAAACAGATTACGAAACCTGGGGTCACGGAATCTCCGCGGGTCGAGGCGAAATTCCAGGGCACGTTCGGCCACGCGGTGTGCCGCGGGATCCAGCAGATCGCGCTTCAGCAGATGCGTCATGAGGCGCGTCTGGGTGCGCGTATTCGATCGTACGGAGTAGCGGTTGAAGAGCTGTCGCATCTGCTCCTCGCCGGGTTCGCTCACTCGTGGCGGGCACACGCCGATGCGCTGATCCCAGGGCAGCACGGCGGGCTGGCAACTCCGGGCCCGGGCGACGTAATCGCGGTCCTCGAGTCGTGCCGACCAGCGCGCGATTTCGTCCCGGTAACCACGCGCTTCGTAGCCGCTGTATGCGCTCAGCATGCGTTCGCCGACGGCTGGCCGCCCGGGTTGGTCGGGGTTCAGGAAGTAGGTGAGGAACATGGCATCGATGCTCAGCGGCGGATCGTGATAGCCACTGAGACGGTTTTCGATGAAGTGCCGGAAGGAGCGCTCGCCGAACTGATAGAGGAACCAGTCCGCAGCGGCGTTGTCGCTGAAGCGGATCATGACACCCGCCAGATCATCGAGGGTGACCCGCGGGGGTCTTCGCAGATACTCCCAGGAGCGGCGCAGGGATCCCGTGAGGCGTCTGCCGTTGGCGCGTGAAATCTGGTAGGTCCTGCCGTCCGCGTCTACGATGGCTCCGGTGCTGGCCGGGCGGAGCTCCTCGCCGTCGGCGCCGATCCAGAATCGCGCCCAGTGATCCCGGGACAGGCGCCGGGTGGGTTGGATACGCCCGTCCGCGACCCGTTGGGCATATTCGAGGAGCGTCACCAGCTTGTAAGTCGAGGCGATGGGATTGAGCCGATCTGCCTGCAGATGCCGCTGCCAGCCTTGGGAGAGATGGTTTACAGAGATCGAGCAGCGCTCGGAGTTCGCGACGCAGAACTCCAGCAGCTGCAATGGCGTTTCCGGCGGGCTGCCCACGACATTACCGGAGGCGTCCTGGTACCAGGTGCGCGCGTCCACCGGCGAAGTCGAAAGTCCGACCAGTACGAGGAAAACAGTCAGTCCTCGGGCTAGTCGAGGCACCATTTGCATGGCTGATCTCGATGATGTTGGTGAGCAGATCTGGCGGCGCGGGATCGGTGAGAGGAAAAGTCTAGACCACAATGGACTGGCGCGCCGACAAGGGTGCCTGGCTTCGCGACCGTGCGGGCGCGGCCGCTACACGGCTCAAACCCGCACCGAATGCGTTCTCGGAATGACCAGGGCATCCAGCGCAATCGCGCCCCGGCCTTCGGGCAGCACCAGAAAGGGATTGATGTCGACGCTCTCGATTGTCTCGGCCTGGGCGACGGCAAACTGCGACAAGCGGGCGAGGGCGGTGAACAGCGCCTGCAAGTCGTAAGGTCTCCTTCCGCGGGCGCCTTCGAGAATCGCGCGGCCCTTCAGTTGCAGAACCATGCGCTGCGCCTCGTCCTCATCGAAGGGCGCGACGCGAAAACTCACGTCGCCCAGCACCTCCACCAGTACGCCTCCCAGACCGAACATGACCACCGGACCGAAAACCGGATCCCGGTGAATGCCGAGAATGGTTTCTACGCCGCCGTCCAGCATGGGCGACACGAGAACCCCGTCCAGTCGCGCATGGGGTCGTTGCCGTTTGGCGCCGTCCATCAGTGAGTGGAAGGCTTCACGCGCACTTTCGTCGGAGTCGATGTTCAGCCGGATACCATCGACCTCGGTCTTGTGGGCGATATCCGCCGAGGCAATCTTGAGCACCACGGGAAAACCGAGTTCCCGGGCCGCATCCACGGCCTCGTCGCCGGTCGCCGCGAGACGATCTTCGACGACCGCGAGCCCGGCGCCGGCGAGCAGGCGCTTGGACGCTTGTTCGCTGATGGGGCCGTCGGGAAGCGGGTTCGCGGCGTTGCCGGCCGGTTGCGCCGGTGGTGAGCTCCGTGCGTCGAAGGTCTGCTGAATCCGATGCAACGCGGCAACCACGCGCACCGCGCGGGTGGGATCTTCGAATACCAGGCAGCCGGCATCTTCATAGCGGCGGATGATGGTCTCCGGCGCGACGATGACCAGCACGATCAGGCGGTCGGGATATTTGGCGTGGGCGTTCTCGATGGCCCGGCGCACCGGCGCCACCATCGACTCGGCGGCGGCCACGAAGGTGAGAAAGGCAACCACAGCGTCGTATTCTCCCGACTCGAGCATGATGTCCAGATAGGCGTCGATGAGGCCGGGATCGTTGAACACCTGCGCCGTGGTATCCACGGGATTGCGGGTTGCCGCGTAGGGCAACAGCGCTTTCATTCGTGCCTGCGCGGGCTCGGGCATGGGCGCCACGTCGAGCCCGGCGGCGATGGCGGCGTCCGCCATCTGGATGCCGACGCCCCCGGAGACGGTGAGAAAGCCGATGCGCGGTCCTTTGGGCAGCACGCCCAGGCCGCAGGCATAGGTGATGTCCACAAGCTCTTCGGTATCGCCGGCGCGGTAGGCGCCGAACTGCCGCAATACCGAGTCGTAGACGGCATCGGATCCGGCCAGGGCCGCCGTGTGCGAGGCCGCTGCCTGGGCACCGATAGCCGTCTGCCCGACTTTCATGAATACCACCGGCTTGCGCGCGCTGCGCGCCAGGGTCAGCGCATTCAATAAGGTGTCCCCGTCCCGAACCCCTTCGGCGTAAGCGACGATGACACGAATGTCCGGGTCGCGAGCCAGATAGGCGATGCACTCGCCGAGCTCCACGTCGCACTCGTTGCCGGTGGTGATCCAGTAACGAATGCCGATGCCGCGCCGAATCGCCAGCAGCGACACGTGGCTCCCGTAGGCGCCGCTCTGACTGACCAGACCGACGCCGGCGGGCTTCGGTAATCCGTTCTCCAGCGTCGCAGTAAAGGTCGCGAAGAAACCAATGGCCGAGTTGTAAATACCAAGGCAATTGGGGCCGAGGATGCGCATGCCGCTGGCCCGCGCAATCTCGGTCAGGCGATCCTGCAGTGCACGCCCGGCGTCCCCCGTCTCGGCGAAGCCCGAGCTGAAGACGACCGCGGCGTTGACACCTTTCGCGGCGCATTCCTCCAGGCTGGCGATCGCCTTGTGCGCCGAAACCGCGATGATCGCCAGATCCACCGGTGCCGGTATTGCGCTGACATTGGCAAAGCTCGGCAGGCCCTGGACGGTGTCACGGCCGGGATTGACCGGGTAGACAGGGCCCGCGTAGCCCACATCGATGAGGTAGCGCAGTGGCCGTCCACCGATGCGCGCGGGATCGTTGGAGGCGCCGATGATGGCCACCGATTCCGGTTTCAGCAGCGCCGTTAAATCGCCTCGCTTCTGCGAATCGGCGGTCATGGGTCAGTTGTTGTCGTTCAGGCAGACAAAATCGAATCAATGCGTCGCCGTGGGAGGCCAGCCGGGGACATGATAGGCTGCCGCAAGGGGATAGCAAGCAAGGAACGGCCGTGGCGGTTGATCAGGAAACCCTGAAACAACTGGTGGAGGGTGTGGCGCGTTTCGTGAGGGAACGCCTGGTGCCGTTGGAAGATCAGGTGGCCCGTGAAGACGCCATTCCCCGGGAGATCATCGCCGCCATGGGCGAGCTGGGCCTGTTCGGAATGTCCATCCCGCAGGAATACGGTGGCCTCGGTCTCAATATGAGCGAAGAGGTACAGGTCGCCTTCGAGCTCGGCCAGACATCCCCTGCCTTCCGATCCCTCATCGGCACCAACAACGGTATCGGATCCCATGGGTTGATCATGGACGGTACCGAGGCGCAGAAGCGGCGCTACCTGCCGCGGCTCGCCAGCGGTGAAATTATCAGTTGCTTCGCGTTGACGGAGCCGGGTGCCGGATCCGATGCGGCTTCGCTTCGCACATCCGCCCGGCGCGATGGCGACGGCTATGTGCTCAACGGCACCAAACGCTTCATCACCAACGCGCCCGAAGCCGGCTTGTTCACCGTATTCGCGAGAACCGATGGGGACAAGCCCGGTGCCGACGGTATCTCGGCCTTTCTGGTGGAGGCCGGCACGGCGGGGCTCTCGCTGGGTCAGCCGGATCGCAAAATGGGCCAACAGGGCGCCCATACCAGCGACGTGATCTTCGACGACTGCAGGATCCCTGGCGATGCCTTGCTGGGGGGGCGCGAGGGCGTCGGGTTCAAGACGGCGATGAAAGTTCTGGATCGCGGCCGCATTCACATAGCCGCCGTGTGCGTTGCCGTTGCCGAGCGCTTGATCCGTGACAGCCTGCATTACGCCGCAGGGCGCCAGCAGTTCGGCCGGCCCATCGCCGACTTTCAGCTGGTGCAGGCGATGTTGGCCGACAGCAGAGCCGAGGCTTACGCGGCGCGCTGCATGGTGGAGGAGACAGCCCGCCGGCGGGACGCCGGCGTAAAGGTCACTATCGAGGCGAGTTGCTGCAAGATGTATGCATCCGAGATGGTGGGACGGGTCGCCGACCGTGCGGTGCAGATCCATGGTGGCGCGGGATACATGACGGACTATGGTGTGGAACGCTTCTATCGCGACGTGCGCCTGTTCCGCATTTACGAGGGAACCACCCAGATTCAGCAGCTCGTGATCGCGCGCAATATGTTGAAGGAAATTTCCTGACACGATTAATCCGATGGGCGAACCCATGGAAATCTTCGACCTGACGGGAAAGGTCGCCGTCGTCACCGGCGGCAACGGCGGCATCGGCCTTGGCATGGCGCGGGGTCTTGCACGTGCCGGCGCCAACATCGCGGTGGTAGCACGCAATGAGGAAAAATCCGCCCAGGCAGTGCAGTCACTGCAGGGCATGGGTGTGCAGGCGCAGGCTTTTCAGGCGGATGTCACAGACGCCGACGCGGTGTCCAATGTGATCGATGCCGTGACGCAAGCATTCGGTGGCATCCACATCCTCATCAATAACGCCGGCATCAATATCCGCAAGCGGCCGGAGGATCTGAAACCCGACGAATGGCAGCTGGTGCTGAATACCAACCTCACCAGCGCCTATCTTTGCAGCCGTGCCTGCTATCCGGTATTCAAGCGCGCCGGCGGCGGAAAGATCCTCAACAATGGTTCCATGCTCTCCATATTCGGTACCCCCTGGGGGCCGGCCTATGCCGCCAGCAAAGGCGGCATGGTGCAGTTGACCAAGTCGCTGGCGACCGCGTGGGCGGAGGACGATATCCAGGTCAACTGTTTTCTGCCGGGCTGGGTCGATACTGAGCTCACCCGAAACGCCCGGCGGGAAGTGGATGACCTGCACGAGCGGGTGCTGGCCCGTACACCGGCCGGACGCTGGGGTGATGTGGAAGACTTCGAGGGACTGGCAGTCTTCCTCGCCAGCTCCGCGTCGGATTTCATTACCGGCGCCGTGATACCCGTCGACGGCGGTTTTTCGGTGTCCGGCTGAATGCACGTGGAGAGCTACGATTATATCGTGGTAGGCGCAGGCTCCGCCGGTTGCGTGCTGGCCAACCGCTTATCCGAGAATCCTTCGAACCGGGTGCTGTTGCTCGAGGCCGGTCCCAGGGATTCGAGCCCCTGGATCCACATTCCCGTCGGCTACTACAAGAGTATCGCGAATCCCGCCATCGGCTGGGGTTACGAAACCGAGCCCGTGCCCGGCAGCAACAATCGGCGCATTTCCTGGCCGCGGGGAAAAGTGCTGGGGGGCTCCAGCTCCATCAACGGTTTGATCTATATTCGCGGTCAGGCCGAGGATTTCGATCACTGGCGCCAGCTCGGCAACAGCGGTTGGGACTGGGACAGCGTCAAGCCATACTTCATTCGCTCCGAGGGCCGGGATCGCGGCGCCGACGCGTTCCACGGTGGGGATGGGCCGCTGGGGGTATCCGACGTGCATCGCCACGAGCTGTGCGATGCGTACATCGAGGCAGCCAGGCAGGCTGGCATCCCCTACAACGACGACTTCAACGGTGCGTGCCAGGAAGGGGTCGGCTATTTTCAGCTGACCACCCGCCGCGGATTGCGCAGCAGCACGGCGGTTGGATACTTGAAGCCGGCTCGAAGGCGCCCCAACCTGCGCATTGAAACCGGCGCGCTGGCGACCAAGATCTTGTTCGAAGGCCCGCGAGCCACGGGGATCGCCTATCGGCGCGATGGCGAGACCCGAACCGTGGGTGTCGCGAAGGAGCTGGTGCTGTCGGGTGGCGCCATCAATTCGCCGCAATTGCTGCAGCTCTCCGGGGTCGGCCCGGGAACCCTGTTGCGCGACCATGGCATCGAGGTGGTCAGCGATCTTCCCGGCGTCGGCGGCAGCCTCCAGGACCACTATCAGGTGCGCAGTATATATGAGTGCACCCGGCGGCTCAGCGTCAACGACGAGGTGCGCAGTCCGTTGCACAAAGTCGCCGCCGGATTGCGCTGGGCACTGTTTCGAACCGGTCCCCTGGCCATCGGTGGCGGACACGTGGGGCTATTCACCCGAACGCGGCCGGAGCTGGAAACGCCGGACGTGCAGTTCCACTTCATTCGCTTCAGCGCCGATGGACCTGGCGGCAAGCTGCACGACTTCTCGGGCGTCACCGTGTCCGTGTGTCAGCTGCGGCCGGAAAGCCGAGGCAGTATCCACATACGTTCGGCAGACGCGCAAGTGCCGCCAGCCATTCAGCCGAACTATCTGGATACACCGGGTGATCGGGACACCATCGTGGCGGCGTTGCAACTGGCAAGGAAAATCGTCCAGATACCTGCTATGAAATCCTATGTGCGCAGGGAAGTGTTGCCGGGAGCGGATGTGAACTCCGATGAAGAAATGCTCGAGTATGCTCGTGAGCAGGGCTCGACAATTTTCCATCCTACCAGCACCTGTAGGATGGGCCAGGACGATATGGCCGTGGTGGACGAACGTCTTCGTGTGCGCGGACTTCAATCGTTGAGAGTTGCCGATGCATCGGTCATGCCGACGGTGGTGTCGGGAAACACGAATGCGACCTGCGTGATGATCGGGGAAAAAGCCTCCGACATGTTGCTTCAGGACGCCCGATGAGCTTCAGTGAAAACATGCCCGCAATCATCGCCGTTGCCGTCGCGGGGATTTTGTTGCTGGTGATACTCGTACTCGGCAAACCGATTCGAAATCATTTCGAACAGTTTCGTCTGACGCGGGCCATCAGGCGGCTCGGCACCGCCTCCATGAACAATATCGTCATCTCCGACGGCTTGGATGGCCACGTGTTTATCGAGCATCTGGTGCTCACGCCCAGCCACGTGCTGGTCGTATCCGTGAGGCGCTACCCCGGCGCTATTTTCGCGGCGGAGAACATGGATATGTGGGCCCAGGTAACCGACGGTGGGAGTTACAAGTTTCCCAATCCTCTTCACGAGGTCGAAATCGCCGCCGCCGCGGTGAAGAGTCATGTGCCGGACGCAGCTGTCAATGGAATTATTCTGTTCGGCCGGGACAGCACTTTTCCCAAGGGAAAACCGGACGGCGTCATGCAGTTCAGCGAGCTCGCAAGACTCCCTGCTCCGGGTCGGGGAACGCCGATTTCCGAGCCCGTCAAGAAGGCTTGGGATCGCCTCCTCGAGCTCAAGACCTCCTCCTGATATCGGCCCGGGTTACCGCTCCCATACGGCCTTGCTCGCGAATATCGTCGGTTGGGCTGAGCGAAGCGAAGCCCAACGATCCCCCGCTGTTGGGCTTCGCTTCGCTCAGCCCAATCGACAAGGCGGTTAATGGGGCCCACAGGGGGTGTCCAGCTCCAAAAAGGAATTAAACAAGTTGTTTCAAGTACTTAATCCATGGGCGGTTGTTGGCCGAATGGGAACAAAAGGAGGTTCAATCAGAAATTAGCTCGTGGTATACCGAGCGTGGTCACGAATCGTTACAATCGTTTACGTCCAGGAAGCAATGGGGAGACGCGCATCTCCTCCAGATAACAACAAGCTGGCGGCGTGCCGTGGAGATGGGCATGGCGCCACCCGACACGCAGGCGGTCACGGATTGGCCCATGGCCTGACGTACGGACTCACCGCGAGCCGCATTGCCACATTTGGTGTTCGTATCCCGCGACAGGAGCGGAATGCGGCGTTAATTCTCGTCCCGGGTCGCCGCGCGCGATGGCCATCTCGATTCGGGCGGCATATGCCGGAAAGGAGCGGGGAGCAGTAATTTGTCACATACGTCCGGCCAGGAAGCGAGGATACGCACGCTTGCGCCGATCTCCAGACTGTCATTGACAGATCAGGAGGCGGTACTGTCGCAGGGGATGTTCCTCACTTTCTCCGCGGGCGAGATCGTCTACGCACAAGGACGTGAGGACAATTACGCTAACTATCTGCTCGAGGGCGGCGTCGAATTTCTGTGGAACGGACGCTTCGTCCGACACTTGGACGCCGAGCAATCGACAACAAAACGCGCCCTCGACGGCCCCGGTGCAAAACGTTACACCGTAAGGGCAAGAACCTGGTCACTGATTCTACGCATCGAACGGACGGAACTGGAACGTAGACTACGCTTGGCTGATCTCGATTCCGGAACATCGGGTCCGGAGGAGTCCGACATTGCCAGGGAGCAACCGTCGAACTGGATGATTCGCATGCTGCAGTCGCAGCGCTTCGCGAATCTTCCGCCTCAGAATATTCAGCGTGTTTTCGAGCGTATGGAACGCGTGGATGCTACCGCAAACGAGTTGATCATCAGACAAGGCGATCCGGGTGGCTACTACTACGTCATCGAGGAAGGCTACTGCGACGTTGCTCGAAAGCCCATTGGTGGCGGACGCGAGGTGCACTTGGCCGAGCTGGGACCCGGCGACGGATTCGGCGAGGAAGCTCTGGTTTCGGATACGCCCCGTAACGCATCGGTGACCATGCGTTCCAGCGGCGTATTGATGCGCCTCGACAAGGAGTCATTCATCGAATTGATCCGCGATCCTCTCATAAACAAGATCTCCTATCAGGACGCGCGCCGGATGATCGATGAGGGTGCTGTGTGGATAGACGTTCGGCACCGTGATCAATTTGCCAAGGGATCATTTCGTAATGCGAGAAATATTCCACGGGCGGTAATACGGGTCGAATGCCGCAAGCTCGTGAAGGGACGCAAGTACATCGTCTGCGGCGAGGAACCGGGTGCTGGTGCGGCGGCAGCCTTTCTTCTTGCCGAACGGGGGTACGACGTCAGTTACCTCAGTGAACCATTGAGCAAGTTGTTCGCCTCCCAGGAGGCGCCTGTCCAGCCGGCGGCAGTCGTCAGTGAAGAGGCCGATGCCGAAACCGTGGTCGCGTTTCCAGCGACGCCGGATGAAACCGCTGACGAAGATGAATCCGAGAGAAGCCTAATCGAGAAGAGTATGGAAGAAAGCACCGAGTCTGATGAAAAGAGCCCCATCGTCGATCTCGAGAATGGTTTTGGTCCTTCCAAACCGGCGCCTAGAGATGCGTATGCAGACACAGTCACTGGAGCGCGTCTCGCCGACCTCGTCGAGGAGATAAACGAGCATTTTCAGGAACTGGAGGGCGAAGGTGGCCAGAAGGAAGGGGATACGCTCGATGAGGACGCCCTCGACATCGAAGGCCTCGACGAGGAAGAGCCCGCTGCCCCGCCGCCGCCCCAGGAACCAGAACAACCCCCGCCGGCACGGTCTCCGGATTTGCGCGATATCAGAGACTTCGATCTGAGTATTCCCGAAGAGGAAATGTCGCAGATTACCCGCGAGATGCTGCTCAAGCTTCGTCGCTGCGTCAGTGCTTTCGCATCTTCTCAGCGATTGCGCTACGAGGAACAGCTTCGGGCGCGCACGGCGCAAATCGAGGTGGCGGCAACCAAAGAGCTGCACCGCAAGGCGGAAGAGATCCGCCTCATCTATCAGAGCAAGTACGAAGCCAAGGAACTGGCTCTTCGCAGGCACTACCAGCGGCTGGTACGGCTTGCAAACAAGATCACACGGCAGAAAGCTGAGCTACAAAAAGCACGCAGGGATCTGGAGAAAAAGCTGGACACGACGGACAGCTTGTACCGTGAGGTGCACGATATCCGCAGGATGCTGAAGCTGCGCATCGGTAACCTGGAGGGAATCGATGCCGAGGACGATGAAAACAACGATCAGTCGGCGTGATTTCAATGAATAAATAGATCTGTCCCCATTTATTCATTGAAATCCTGGCGGCGTTGCCTGGTGCCAGGCGGTGGCCTTCTCATAGGCACGGCCGATGCGCAGCGCCAGCGCTTCCTCGAATCCACGGCATATGATCTGAAAGGAAATCGGTAACCCGTTCCTGTCGATGCCGTTCGGCAGCGCCAGCGCGCAATAGTCGAGCATGTTCGCCACCCGTGTGAAGAATGCCGGCGTGGTGCTCTGGTCGATGCTCTCGACCGTCGGAGCAGTCGTCGCCATCGTCGGTGTCAGAAGCGCATCCACATCCAGGAGCGCTTCACGATACGACGCTTTTGTCCGAGCCCGCTCGTCCAGAGCCAGCAGGTAATCGCGCGCCGACATGTTTTTGCCGATAAGGATGCGCGGTCTCACGTCGTCGTCCAGGGGCAGATCCGTGTCCTCGACCAACTCACCCACCAACGTGTAGCCTTCGGCGCCGATGATCTTGCCCAGGATCGCAGCCATGTCACTGAATGGGAGCGGAAGGCTGACCTCGACAATGCGTGCGCCCAGACTCGACAACACTGCCAACGACGCGTCGTAAGCTTCCAGCACCTCGCTCTGCACGCCAACGCGCTCGGCTTCCGGCATGCGCGCCAGACGCAACCCGGCGACCCCGGCATCGAGGGTCGGCAAGGGGTCGTCGATACCATGGCCGAGGGTTACCGGGTCCTCAGGGTCTGGACCGTGAATGACATTGAAGAGCACGGCCGCATCTTCCACCGTTCGGCACATGGGGCCCGGCGTGTCCAGGGTCGGGCTGAGTGGCAGTACGCCGTGCACGCTGACGCGCCCGACGGTGGTCTTGAGCCCGGTCAAGCCGCACCAGCCCGCGGGCAGGCGCACCGAGCCGCCGGTATCGGTGCCGATCGCCCAGGGCACCAGCCCCGCCGCCACGGCGACGCCGGAGCCGGCGCTGGAGCCACCGGGTGCGCGATGTTGCTCCGTGTCCCACGGATTCCAGGGAGTACCCATATGCTGGTTCGTGCCCCAGCCGCCCATGGCGAACTCCACCGTGTGCGTCTTGCCGATGACGATCATGCCGGCGGCGATGAGGCGCCTGGCGAGGGTAGCGGTCACCGGCGATACGCGCTCCGCCCACGCTTTCGAGCCTCCGGTGGTGATGCGGCCCTCGATATCGATGAGATCCTTCAGAGCGACGGGAATACCGTGCAGCGGGCTCACGGCGTGGCCCGCACCGATTGCCAGGTCGGCCGCGGCAGCGGCGGCTCGTGCGTCGTCGGCGTAGACGTCGACGAAGGCATGCAGCTTCACGTCATGGCGCGCGATGCGCGCGAGCAACAGCTCGATCAGGTCCCGGGATCGGAGTTTCCGTGATGCAATGGCCTGTGCGAGCCGCACAGCCGGTTGGTAAGCAAGGGAATTGTCGGCGGCCGTCATGGGTGTACCCCCGCCGGCACTATTTCACAGGGGAGGCGCTATTGTCGACACCAGGGTATCGCGAATGCGGTTCGTAGGTTGGGCTTCGTTCCTCAGCCCGACCTACATTCCGAGATTTTTCCTCAGCTGTCTAGCAGTCTTCCAACGCCGCCTTGACCACGCTTCTCAAATGCTCGACACCGCCGCTGGAAATAGATTTGAACTTCATCCCCAGGGCAACGATGTCCGGCGCGATGAGGGAAAAGTACATGAGCCTGCCCTTGGCCTTCACGCGGCCCTTGCCGGAATCCAACGGCACGTAGAACAGCACCTGTATCTCCAGGGGAGAGTCTCCGTCCTTGATGGCTTTGCCGCCCGGGTTGATGGCGTGGGCCGCCTTCTTGCCGCAACGAAGCTGCAATCCGTCCCGGGACAGATCGTAAATCATGACGTTGACGACGTCTCCGCCGGGGAGGATGACTTTCCCGGGGCAGCCGAGGGTGACTCGTGGCAGGGCTCGACGATCCGTATGAACCGGCCGGAACATCGTCTGTGTCTCATCCGGATCGATTTTCGCCATGGAAGCAGTCCAACGCACGTCTGAATAGTATCCATAGTCATATCGGCTGAAGGCCCGGATTCGTTAGCCCTCGGGGGCGGGAGGGCCAAGGCGGTAAAGGACGTTGCCCGTGAAATCGGGCGCCGGTCACATTCGGAGAAACGGCCGAGGGCTACTGCAGGATATCCCGCTTCCGGTATCCGTCCGGCACCCGAAAAATGTCCGCGTCCAACTCTGCGCTCGAGCGGGAAACCAGGGTGCTGATGTCGCCGTCGACGAGGTCGCGCATGCGAACCGGGATGCCTTTCATGGCGCGCAGATTCATGGATACGGCATCGTTGTCGTTAGCCCCGCTTACCCGCTCCATGATCTTTCTCACGGCATCGGTGGCGTTGACCATGGAGAGGTAATCCTCGGTGTCCAAACCCAACACCCCGGCCCGTGCCACGCACACATCGCCGGACGGCTTGCCGTTCACGAGAACCAACAGCTTGGTGCAGGTAACGCCGGCAACCGTGTCTTCGCCTTGCCGCTGGACGGTGGTTTTCACGGGTTTACGCGCCGCGCCGGGCTGCATGTAGCTGCCCATCATCTGCTGCATCTGCGCTTTCTGCTCGTCGCTCATGTTCTCCATTTGCTGCTGCATCTGCTCCATCGCGGCACTCATCTGCTGTTGCGCCGCGCCCATCTGCTGCTCCATGCGCTTTGCCGTTTTCTCGTCCATGACCATGTAAGTCCTGGACTGATGATCGATGATGATGATCTCCGGTTTGCCGCCCTTTTTGGTGTCCTTGAACAGCAATTTCGAATCTCTGTCTCCCATCAGCACATTGCCATCCTTGACCTGGATAATGGTCTCGCTGTCGGGGATTGCTTCGTTCTTGTACTTGAGCGTCGAATCCGCCTGGCCGAGGGTCGGCAAAAGGAGTGGCAGGAGGAGGAAGTAGCGAAGGTTCATGTTGGCTTCTCCTTGAATTGCGAGCGGATCCGTCACCAGCGAGCCCGACGATCCCGATAATAACCCTTTTGGGTTGTAACGCGCCCTCGACCTGGCGATCGGCACCGTTGCTGCAACGATCACCGGCGGTCCCCGGGGGCCGATTACCTGCAGGGTGGATTAATGGGGACATACGATTTAATGGGGACAGATCTATTTTCCCTTTGGATGGGCCCCGTCCAAAGGGAAAATAGATCTGTCCCCATTAAATCGTATGTCCCCATTAATCCACCCTGCAGGTCAGCGCACGACCTGCGACGGACTTCTCAGATCGCCCTGCTCACGCTTTCTGAACACCTCTCGCCGGCCGCTAATTATCTAAAGAGAACCCACTCCAAGCCGATAACACTTCATGCGCGTAGGAATCGAACTCCCACCTGCGCCGGTCCACGGGGGTGCCCCGTGACTGGCCGGTTTCGGCCTGTCCGCGCTAGAAGCGTCGACTGTGTCGCAATCCCGGAATGGGAACAGGATGGCTCAGCCGGGAGTCGGTCACAATCACAGTGATGGCCAGAGAACCCCAGAGCATGGCAGAGCCGGACACGGCGGAGCTTGCCCCGTTGTTGCAGAGCGTCGCCCAGAATTGGCTTGCATGGCAGTGCACCCTGATCACGGGCACTTGTCACGGCGTCATCGCCTTGGGGCGGCCCGATCAGGGGCCGTACCGGCCCACCGCCTGCTGGCCCGAGGGCTCCGATCCGTCGGTGGCGCTGTCGAAGACCGCCAAGGTCGCCATCAGCAAGCGCAAGGGTGTGGTTGCGGAATTAAAATCGTCAAACCCCGATGAAAGCCCGGACAAGGATGCCATTGCCTACCCGATTGTCATCGATGGCAAGTTGCTCGGGGTCGCTGCCATCGAGGTGGAGCGTCAGCCCAATGTTCGCCAGAAGTCCGTCCTGCAGATGCTGCAGTGGGGGGCGGCCTGGTTTCAGGCCATGTGCGACCAGCAGGGGCAGGCCGAGCAGCAGAGCAAGGCCGCCGGTGGCGACAATCTCGGCATGGTGCTGGAGCTGGTCAGCACCGCCGTCGAGCAGGAGCGCTTCCAGGCGGCGGCCACCGCCGTGGTCACGGAGCTGGCGACGCGGCTGAAGCTGGAGCGCGTGAGCCTCGGCTTCATCCACGGCAAGCACATCAAGGTCAGGGCACTCTCCCACAGCGCGCGCTTCGAGGGCCGGCAGAGTCTGCTGCGCCAGATCGGCGCCGCCATGGACGAGGCGCTGGATCAGGAACGCACCATCGTCTATCCGGCCGTGTCGAAGACGGATCTAGACGTCTCTCGCTCCCACGCCGAGCTCGCGCGCCTGCACGGCGCGCGCGCCGTGTGCACGGTTCCCCTGAGCATGAACCACGAGATCTACGGCGCGATCACCTTCGAGCGCCCCGGTCACGAGCCGCTGGAGCCGGAGATCGTGAAGTTCTGCGAGCAGGCCGCGGCCCTGGTCGGCCCGATCCTCGAGGTCAAGCGGCGCGATGATCGCTGGTTTGCCACCAAGGCGCTGGACTCCCTGTCTCAGCAATGCGGCCGCTTGTTCGGAAAGGGCCATCTGGTTCTCAAGGTGGCCGTTCTGCTGCTGGTGGCTTTGGTCACGTTTCTTTCCATCGCCACCGGCCAGCACCGCGTGGCGGCCACCGCGGTGCTGGAAGGAATCGTCGAACGGGTGGCGGTGGCGCCGGAGGATGGTTACGTCGCGACCGCCACGGTGCGTCCCGGCGATGTGGTCAAGAAGGGCCAAGAGCTGGCAACCCTGGACAGCAAGGATCTGGAGCTCGAGCGTGTCAAGTGGACCAGCCAGCGCGAGCAGCTGAAAAAGGAGTATCGGGAAGCCCTCGCAAAGTTCGAGCGTGCCCAGGTCAGCATCCTGCGGGCGCGTATGGAACAATCGGACGCCCAGATCGCGCTCTTGGACGAGCAGCTCGCGCGCACACAGATCATTGCGCCTTTCGATGGCGTGATCGTCAGCGGCGATCTCACCCGAACGCTGGGGTCGCCTGTGGAGCGGGGCCAGGTGCTCTATAAGATCGCTCCGCTCAACGACTATCGCGTGGTGCTGGAAGTCGATGAACGTGACTTTTCCGATGTGGCCATCGGGCAGATCGGCACTCTCGCGCTGGCCGCGGCGCCGAACGAGCGCTTGGAAATCATCGTCAACAAGATCACACCGGTCTCGACGCCGGAAGACGGCAGCAACTTCTTCAAGGTCGAAGCGTCGCTTGGCAGTCCGCCCCAGCACCTGCGCCCGGGTATGCAGGGTGTCGGCAAGATCGAGGTCGGCGAACGCCGGCTCATCTGGATCTGGACGCACCGAATCGTCGACTGGCTGCGTCTGTGGATCTGGGCCTGGTGGCCATGAGTGACTCGCTGTTCAGTCCACATTGGTACCGGGTTGCGGAGCTGACCCCGAAGATACGCAGTCACGCCAAGTTCCGGCGCCATCACTATCGCGGTCAGCTCTGGTATGTGCTCGACGATCGGGCTACCGGGCGCCATCATCGCTTCACCCCTGCGGCCTACCATTTCATCGCCCGCCTGGACGGCGACCAGAAGGTTCAGGATGCGTGGGACGCAACCACCTCGCGTCTCGGCGACGACGCCCCCACTCAGGACGAAGCCATTCAACTGATGGGTCAGCTGCACGCCGCCGACGTGCTCCAGTGCGACGTGACGCCGGACACCGAGGAGCTTTTCAACCGCCATCAGAAGGAGCAGCGCCAGAAGTGGAAGAAGCGGCTGATGAATCCCCTCGCCGTGCGCATCCCGCTTCTCGATCCCGATCGCTTTCTCGAGACATGGCTGCCGTTCGTGCGGCCGTTTTTCGGTTGGTTCGGGTTCCTGGTCTGGGTAGGGATCGTAGCCGCCGGCATCGTTCTTGCCACGACTCACTGGAAAGAGCTCAGCGTGCACGCCGCGTCCCAGGCCCTTTCCCCCATGAATCTCCTGTTGCTCGTCGCCGTCTATCCCATCGTCAAGGGACTGCACGAGCTGGGACACGGCTTCGCCACCAAAGTGTGGGGCGGTGAGGTTCACGAAATGGGGATCATGTTCCTGGTGTTCATGCCCGTTCCGTACGTGGATGCGACCGCCTCGGCGTCCTTCCCCGAAAAGCGCCGCCGGATTTCCGTGAGTGCTGCCGGCATGATAGTGGAGCTGGGTCTGGCGGCGTTCGCCATGTTCCTGTGGCTGCAGGTAGAGCCGGGTATCGTGCGCGACATCACATTGAACATCATGCTGATCGGCGGAATCTCCACATTGCTGTTCAACGGCAATCCACTACTGCGATTCGATGGCTACTATATGTTCGCAGACGCCATCGACGTTCCCAATCTTGGCGCCCGCTCGAACAAGTACATCGCCTATCTTTCGCAGCGTTATTTGTGCGGCGTTCGCGGCGGTCAATCGCCGGCCAATGCGCCGGGTGAAGAGCGCTGGTTTTTCTTCTACGGTATCAGCGCGTTCCTTTATCGCCAGTTCATCATGGTGGCGATCATCACGTTGATTGCTCTCAAGGCTTTTGCCCTGGCCGTCGTGCTGGGCGGCTGGGTCGTCTTTCAACAGCTACTCATGCCAACCGGCAAGGCGATCGCCTATCTGCTTTTCAATCCTGCCGTGCGCCGCACGCGGGTTCGCGCGATTTTCGTCATCACGACTCTGGTGGTGTCCGTCGTGGGTGGATTGTTTCTGGCGCCCGCACCTCACTGGACGCGCGCCGAAGGGGTGCTCTGGTTGCCCGAGCAGGCGAACGTGCGTGCCGGCACCGACGGCTTCATCCTGCGCCTGCTGGTGGCCGCCGACAGTCGGGTGAAACGCGGCGACCCCGTATTCGCGCTCGAAGATCCATTGCTGGATGCACACTTAAAGGTCCTGGAGGCGCAGCGCAAAGAGCTCAAGGTGAAATACGACGCCAGTCAGTACGAAGATCGCGTCGAAGCGCAGAAGATCAAGGACGACC
>Ga0114948_10000343_pt1 | contig 18294 bp, 22 predicted proteins | sample CR04metaG_FD_83877 | JGI IMG/M metagenome (GOLD analysis project Ga0114948, IMG submission 83877) | Deep subsurface microbial communities from Mariana Trench to uncover new lineages of life (NeLLi) - CR04 metaG | ecosystem: Environmental > Aquatic > Marine > Ocean trench > Sediment | place...
AAGGGGATCGACTCGGCCTACTTGGATGCCAGTCTCGGCATCATTGAGGCTGACGACTTCTGGAATCGTGTTGGTCTGGCTCCCTCAGTTGAGGATAACTACTTGTCGAGGCATTCTCTTGTGCCAGGCGTTGCTCGATTTCTCCGCAACGCAAAGCATCAGAGGATCCCCGTATGGTGCTTATCGAACGACATTGATCGGTGGTCTAGAAAACTCAGGGTGGCCTTCGACATTGAGGGCCTACTGGCTGGAGCGATCATTAGTAGCGCGGTAAATGTAAGGAAACCTGATCGGAGGATCTATCAGTTTCTCCTTGAGCAGAGCGGTTATCGCGCCGAGGATTTGTTGTTTGTTGATGACCGAGCAAGAAATGTGGAGGCTGCGGCTACAATCGGTATTCGATCCCTTCGGTTCAGCTTAGACGTAGGCTATGGTCGTCTCACAGAGCAGTTGCTTGGAGTGCCCTCTAAACACGCGTTGCCGCGAATGCGGGAGGGATACGTGCCTGAAGTGAAACATCATCGGCGCGTCGCTCAACGCGGACGTTAAGCGGCGCCATCCTTGGCCCTGCTTAACGGCGTGCTGATCGACCAACCCGAGATGAGAAACGCGACAAACCAAACTGCTGAGCAATGTATCTGGCGGCGAACAGTGCCGCCTAACCATGTCAGCACGCCGTTAGGCTCATAAAAAACAGGGGCAATCGAAATCCTGAAACGGGGAACAGAGAAAAGACTTGCAATAGTCCGTATTAAATCGGAAGCGCATACAATAGAATTCGTATTAATTCGTATTGATATTCAAATAAATACGAACGGAGTGTTAATATTGAACATAGGCTATATCTCAACCTACCCACCAACAAGATGTGGAATAGGTACTTATACAAATTACCTATCCCAAGCTTTGTTGAGGATTAATAAAGAATTAAGAATCTCGATTATAGCTGAAAATGGCGCGGAACAAATTAAAACAAATTTATTTGAAACATCGCCTTGCTTTTACAGGAAAGACGACTACGTGCAAAAAATAACTGAAGCTGTGTCGAGGTTTTGTTGTGATATTATTCATCTTCAACATGATTTCGCTATCTTCAATCCTGATGGACGCTTCTTGAACTTGCTTCAAGAGCTAAGAAAGAAGACTAAGATTGTTTTAACCCTTCATACTGTACACACGAACGAAACTAATGACTGGAATATGGAAGCAATGAATATTGAGGAATATAACTTCAGCATGAGCCAGATGGTTGATGCAATTATTGTTCATCAGGTGTCTATGAAGGAAGAGTTAGTCAGACAAAGTGTGAATGAAAATCTCATCTATGTGATTCCACATGGTACAGAAATTTTAAAACAGGCAAGTAAAATAGAAGCGATGAGAAAGTTTGGATTACCAGAAAATAGTAGAATTATTCTTTCTTTTGGATTTTTTGGAAAGTTAAAAAGAAAAGAATTAATAGTTGAGGCCTTGCCTGAAGTGCTTAAGAAAGTACCAAATGCCTATGTCTTTTTTTCAGGATATATTAGGGATTGGGTCCAAGAAGATTTTGAAACCCGAAAACTCTATGAAGAAAAGGCTAAAGAACTTGGTGTGAGTGACCATGTAATATTTGCGGAAAGATACATATGCGATGATGAAATCTACTTAGTGTTTAGCTCTTCAGATGTTGTGGTTTTGCCCTATGTCCAAGAATGGTATTCTGGAAGTGGCTGTCTCCATTTAGCAATGGGATCATTTACGCCGATTGTTGTATCCAAAATCCACAAATTCGATGAAGTGCCAAGAGAGATATCAAAAGAAGTGGTGTTTAATCCTAATGACTCATCCAACTTGGCAAAAATATTAATAAAGCTTCTTGTTGGTAATAGCTTTAGAGAGATGATTATTGATAATGTGAAAAGGTATGCACTTGCCACGTCTTGGGATTTGATTGCGAAGGCACATATTCGGCTTTATAAAACGTTATGAATTATTATTTGTGGGACCCCTAACAGATTGGTTCCAAGACAGTATAAGGACAAGGAACAAAAGAAGAGACATATCAAGATCAAACAAGTGTTTGGTAAAGGCGAGAAATCGTGGCTTGTACGGTGACAGTTATCACGTGACACTCGACCCTGGGGGGTTATGCGTTTAAGCCGCTTTGTTACTCGTTTTCGGTGATCCTTTCTCCGGTTTCGGTAATCCCTTCACAGAGATTTCGGTCGGGGTTTTCCCATTCATCAAACGTCCCCGGTGGGGGCGTTTGGTATTAAAGATCCGGGAGGTCGAAGTTCGTCCCCAGTACGAGCACTGGCTGGGAACTCTGTTTGTAGCTGAGCCCCGCAGGCGCATGGGTATCGGTTCGCTTCTGGTAGGAGGTCGAAGCCGATGAGGCGCGTCGGCTCGAAATCAGCGAGTTGTATCTGTACGCTCGGCGCCGCGATCCGGAGCGGCTGTATGAGCGACTCGGCTGGGCTGAGGTCGAAAGGCTCGAGTATCGTGGACGTCCTGCAGTCATTATGAAGGCACTTCTGGATGCCTAACCACTCGCTGGAGCGGACCCGGCCTCAGCGAGTCGTAAGTTCGAGAGTAGGCTGGCCGAGCCGCTCAGCTCGCAGCCGTTATGTATAAATCAGGAACGAAGTAATGAATAAGCATGAAAAAATAAATTACGTTGAATTTCCCGCAAAAGATATAGAGGCGACTAAAGCCTTTTTCACCGCTGTATTCGGTTGGTCTTTTATAGACTACGGCCCTGAATACACAGCTTTCTCAAGTGCAGGCATCGATGGCGGATTTTTCAAATCTGATTTAACTGTTTCTATTGAAAAAGGCAGTGCTCTGATAGTTTTCTATTAGTAAGGAGTTGAAACAAACCCAATCAAAAACCAAGAATGCTGGTGGTTCAATTATAAAGCCCATATTTTCATTCCCTGGTGCAGAAATGGCCATAAAGCCATGTAACAAGGCAAATTTACTCGGACGTCAGAAAGCGCCGGTCGTTCCTCCTTCTGCTTTTTGCCGCCGGTGATTTGCGGCGTTAGAGGATATGAAAAAGTATCGAGTTTTAGTTCACGGGAAGGATTTTAATATCAAAATAAAGGAGGGTGGGCTTCTTAAAGGATTTTATGGTACTCGATTTATCGAGGCCAAAAATGAAAAACAGGCTGAGCATAAAGCCGTTGAATTAATTAGGAAAAATAAATATTTACGAGCTAATACTCCTTAAGAATCAAACTCCACCCCCCAGGATTCATGCTGATGAAATTGTAGAACTAGAATCCTTTGACGGTATCAATAAAAAATTAGAAAAAGGTTTTACGTGGTAAGAAGAAGAATAATTCATCCTCTAACCAAGCATTGAACACGGACGTGGTATATGCGTCGCTTCTATCAGGCTATGAAAAGTTGTGAATCTCTCAACCCATGGTGGGTAGTGCAACATCTCAACCAGGCCGGTTAATACTATCGTTAGAAGCCATAAGAACCGATGAAGGCACAAGGCATCAACGCAAACATTCTGCTCTTAGCGATGCTGCCTTCCGTGTCAATTGGGCTCGTAAACGGATTTTATAAAGAAAGTATTTATCACCTAGATCCAATATGGTTCTGGCTTGCAGACCTCACGCAGTTCGTTTTCGTGCCTGTTGTCGTGCCTCTATGCGTTGAAGCGCTTTGGCGGGTGGAGGCCCAGGCAATACGGGTTTCACCCCATAGGTGCAGTTGACTTTGTAGGTTTAACTCTTATAGCGGCGTTTCTGTTCTGGTTGTTCTATGAGCCCGTTGGTCGGCTATTCTCGATCTGGCTTGGTACTAACTCTCCAGACTTTTCCTACAAGAGTGTTCTGCCCAGTAGCCTGTTACTGAGGGCATTAGTGGTTGTTTATTTTGCGGCAACCGCAGCAGTAGTTGAGGAAGTTATGTTTCGGGCTTTGCCCTGGTGTTTTTTCTCGTCGCGAGATGGTTCGGGAAGCCCATTCTGGAGGTATGCTCTGATTTCGTCATTGTTATTTGGGCTTATTCATTGGGAAAATGGCGCCCATGAGGTGGTAAGTACTTTTATGCTTGGGTTTGTGGCCTGTGTGCTTTACGTCAAAATCAATAATATCTGGCCGCTTATCGGGGCGCATTTTGTTACCGATGTGCGGTCGTTTTGGTGAAAATAGCTTCTAACAAAATGTCAACCCGGCATGCCGTTAGATTTCAAATGGAAATATTCTTAATTATCATCGGCGCCATAGCATCAGTAGTCATTAGTTCATCGGCGACGCTCTTCTTCGACGACACGGTCGAGAATGTGGAGGGCGCACGACTTGCAGGGCTACAGGCCGTGCATGTTCGTACGCCTTTAGATGTCAAACGGGCTTTGGTGGATATTGGTGCGCTCTAACATCAGCCTGGAGTACGTACGGTACGCGCATTCAGGCTGGGTGTTAGAAGTCACGGCACCATAAGGGGGTGCGGAGTGGAGTCTTTACGAGCTGGCATCGATGACCTAGCGCGGATCGTCGAGCTAAAACAGAAAATGTTCGAGGAAGCGGGCTTTGGTCATTTGCTGTCCACCGATTTCGTTGACATTGTGTTTGAAGATTACAAGCGTTTATACGATCGTGCCGAGGCGGCTCATTTCCTAATTCGTGTGGAGGGAAGGATCATTGGAATGGCGGGCGGCTTCGTGAAGTCGGATATCCCGTATCGGTATCTTCGCGTCCCTAGGTACGGATTCGTCGGTGATGTGTATACGGAATCTGCGCACAGAAGAAAGGGTTACGCTAAGCAACTTAGTTTACAGGTGCTTGAGTGGTTTCAGTGTCATGAAATCGACACGGTACGGCTGTTGGCGTCGGACGCGGCCCGTCCTCTCTACGCAACACTGGGGTTTGCCCCACAGACGAAATGTATCTCGAATTAAAGTGACTTCTAACCAACAAAGTGAGACGGACAGATTCAACTGCTGCGCAGCTGAACTCCGCTCCGTCCTTCGGGCTACGGCTGCCACTCATTTGAAACGTTATAAGCCCAAGACTAGCTGTCATGCATCTCGTTGTATTCGATATTGACGGCACGCTTGTCGATTCAGCCAAGTTTGAGGCAGCGCTATATGTGCGTGCAGTAAAGACTGTGCTTGGAATTATCATTGATGGTAATTGGGGCCGATACCGAAACGTAACGGACGGCGGAATTCTCGATCAGGTCATAGAGGAGAATGACGTTGACGGTGATCGTGGTGCGATTCACCAACGGGTTAAAGACGAATTTGTTAGTCTGACAAAATGTCATTTGAACAGATACCCTGATGCTCTTAAAGAGATTGTCGGAGCCAAGGCCCTAATTGAGCAATTAAAATCAAAAGAGTCCGTTATTTTGGCGATTGCAACGGGTGGATGGGAGGAAACAGCAAGATTGAAACTTCGAGGAGTCGGAATAGATCTTGATCAAATAGCGATTGCGACGGGTTCAGATGCAGTCAACCGGGTTGCAATAATTCAGACCGCCGAGGCTCGAGCGCTTGGTGGGGCAATAGCCCGGAAGAAAACTTATTTCGGAGATGGAGTGTGGGACAAACATGCGAGCCAGGAGCTAAATTATGACTTTATCGCAATTGGAGATAGTGTCGAGCACTACGTAAAGTTTAGAGATCTCAGTGCTCATGAAGCAATTTTCAAACAATTGGGTGCATAACTATGCACTGGACCGGGCGCAATCGGTGGGGCGCCGGTCAGCTTAGCCGATAGGCGAGAGCTATGTCCGTAGATTATGACAAGCTAGCAAAGCAGTACGAAAGCTTTAGAGAGCCTGACATTCGCATAGCTAATAAAATATCTAAGCATATAAAAGATGCTATAAGCGTAATAAATGTTGGAGCAGGAATGGGGGCATATGAACCTACACACTGCGAAGTTGTTTCAGTTGAACCATCATATGAAATGATAGCAAAGCGAAAAGAAACAATGGCAACTAACGTTCAAGGCTTTGCTGAAAAGTTGCCGTTTATTGATAATTACTTTGATGTAGCGATGGCAATTCTAACTATTCACCACTGGTCTGACATTCCAAAAGGCTTAGCTGAAATGCAGCGAGTTGCAAAACGAAAAGTAGTTTTGTTAACTTGGGTAGATGATAGCCCAAAGTTTTGGCTTGAAGATTACTTTCCAAAAATTAGAGAAATCGATAAAAGGCTATTTCCAACAATAAAGGAGCTTAATCAGATTCTTGGCCGTATTACGGTTGAGATCGTTGAGATACCATATGACTGCACAGATGGATTTATGTGTGCCTATTGGCGAAGGCCATACGCATACTTATGTGAAGATATCCGTAAGGCAATCTCAGCTTTCGCACGATTGACAAACGTCAATGAAGGGTTGGCTCGACTTCAGAGCGATTTAGATTCAGGAAAATGGCATAAAAAATATGGCAAATTGCTTGGACTAGAGAGCCTAGATTTGGGTTATAGGTTGGTAGCTTGTGACAGGAGGATCGCCTAACAAAAGCATGCAATCGAACAAACCTAAGCTATGGCCAAAAAAACGGCCTCCGCTTAGGTTTGCGCTGATGCTAGCGTTAGACAGTAGTGAGTACGGGAAAGAGATGCAGCAAAAGACGAACGCACGATGAAGGCAGCGGTCTTTGATATGGATGGGCTTCTGATAGATTCGGAACCTTTGTGGAGGCAGGCCGAAAAGTCTACTTTTCGAGAGGTCGGAATCGAGCTGACAGATCAGATGTGTCACGAGACACTCGGACTACGTGCCGACGAAGTTGTGGCACACTGGTACGGCAAGTTTCCTTGGACTGGGCCTAGTCTTGAAGAGGTCGAAATACGGCTCGTATCAAGCGTTCAACGGCTTATATCCGCGCAAGGGCAACCTCTAAAGGGTGTATGCACCACTCTGAGCGTGCTGAGAAAGGCCGGTTTCAAGCTCGGACTAGCTTCGTCCTCGCCACACGTTTTGAGTGAAACGGTAGTTGGCAAGCTGGACGTCCGTGACTATTTTGCCGTGATGTGTTCTGCGGTTGATGAGGATCGTGGTAAGCCGGATCCAGCGGTCTATCTGAAAGCGGCCGAGAAGCTCGGTGTTGACCCGACTAACTGTATTGCGTTTGAAGATTCGGTGTCTGGGATTCGCTCGGCTAAGTCAGCTGGAATGTCGGTAATTGTCGTCCCAGCCGAGAATCAATACTGCGAGCGGGAGTTTGAGATGGCGGATATCAAGCTGCGATCTCTAGCAGAATTTTCTATTGAGATGCTGGGCAAATTGAGAAGGCCGAACGGTGCCTAACGAGGTGCTGCAGTGGGACGAGAATCTCCCATGAAAAAGTAGACACCTTCGACTAACAAATTGGAGGTGTTTGATGCCCAAGATAAAAGGACCAAGGAAAGTTGTGCGCTGCACAGATGAATTCAAACTAAAAGCGATGAGGCTAAAGACCAACCAACGGCGGCGCACCGCTCAACTAACTCTTAGACGACCAATCGTGAGCTCCAAATCGTGATACGCGACCTCAGTGGCCCCGCGGTATGGGCAGGGTTAACGGCCTTTGTATGGTATGCATTTGGGGCCGTGCCTTTGCATATCGGTGTGTCCGAGCAGTTGGGATTGTCAATTGCTCAAACTTCGAGCTGGATATTCATTGTCTGGTTTAGCGGTGCCCTGTCATCCATTGTTGCCTCTTTCTATTTTCGGCAACCCATACCCATCACTTGGACCATCCCGGGCTTGATATATCTGGGCACATTGGCCGATCGCTTCACCTTCGCAGAAATTGTCGGGGCGAATCTCATAGCAGGCATACTACTGTTGGCGTTGGGTTTACTCGGTGTGGGTGGTCGAATAATGAGGTGGCTCCCTTTACCGATTATTATGGGCATGTTCGGCGGAAGCATTCTCGGGTACGTAACCCGCATGGTTGCCGCGACCATTGAGGACATAGTAATCGCGGGAACTACCGTTGGCTGCTATTTGCTCGGACGATTTATCGCCAATCCTCGCATACCACCCGTGGGCTTGGCCGTCGTGGGCGGCGGAGTCGCGATCGCAGTGTTTGGAGCAGTCGGCGTGCAGCCGGTCGAGTGGGCCCTGCCGTCCGTTGGTTTGCCTCAAATGACATTTTCTCTTTCGGCGGTTGTCGCCGTTACCCTGCCGATGGTTGTATTGGCGATGGGTCTTGGTAACGTTCAAGGTTTGGGGTTTCTTTCAGCACAGGGTTACGCCGTTCCGGTGAATACAATTTCCACAGTCGTAGGCGTTAATTCTGTGGTCAATGCGTTTTTTGGAGGTCATCCAGCCACGGTCGCGCGGACCGGGGTAGCCATACTCGCGTCCCCGGAAGCAGGCCGTAAATCTGGTAGGTATTGGGCGGCAGTAATCGCAGCGTTTCTCACCATTTTCATGGCGTTGGCGGCAACACCGGTCGCCTCACTATTGAACGTGCTGCCCAAAACCTACATCTTCGCCTTGGCCGGGTTAGCTATCTTATCCTCCCTTCAGGATGCGCTAGCGAAGGCGTTTGGAGGATCAATGCCCTTTGGCGCCCTGGTAGCGCTCGTCGTTGCGATGACACCGTTTGCCGTTTTTGGAATTACATCGGCCTTCTGGGCAATCATCGCAGGACTGGTTGCCGCGTTATTAGTTGAGCGAAGGCAACTGATCGAGTTTTGGAATGAAAGTGACGGATCGTCTAAAAAGTAAATACAGCCGACGCTCAAAAGCGGGCGGCTGATTTGGTGCGTTAGAACGCGAACTACGGTGAAAGTTGGAGAGCACGATGGTAAACCGCAAGGCATTTACTGGGGATTGTCTTTGTGGTGCAGTCCGTTTTGAGGTAACAGGCCCCTCGCTCTGGCGACCGCTCTGCTATTGTCAAAGTTGTTGTCGTTTAGCTGGTGCTATTTTCATGGCGACCGGCTGACTATACGCGGAGGAGAAAATGGCACTCACACTTAGATCCAGCGCCTTCATCGATGGGGGTGAAATTCCATCAACGTACACCTGTGAAGGGGAAAATATTTCACCACCACTAGAATGGGATGGGGTAGCCAAACATACACGCAGTCTGGTACTAATTGTTGATGATCCGGATGCGCCAGATCCGAAGGCCCCGAGAATGACCTGGGTGCACTGGGTTCTTTACAACATACCACCGGACGCAGCTGGCGTTCCTCATGGCGCAACTTCAGGGGACCTTCCTCCCGGCACAGAAGAAGGCCTCAATGACTGGAAAGAAACGGGATACGGGGGACCGTGTCCTCCTATTGGCCGTCACCGATATTTCCACAAGCTATATGCTTTGGATAAAGAGCTAGAGGGGATGGGCAAGCCAACCAAGGCACAGATTGAAGCTGCGATGAAGGGGCACGTCATAGCGAAGGCAGAGCTTGTTGGAACCTACGAGAAGTCTAAATAGTCGCTGACTTTGACGCGCGCGCCTAACTATGGCGTTGGAATGCGACGCGGCTAACTGCCGTGCGTCTCACGCCCAGCGTCAAACAATATTTGAGGCATTGAAATGCATCACGACGAGATCCGATCTTCCCACATCAGTCACTTGTCTTGGGGTCGTATGGAAGTTGACGGTGTAGGTGTTGGTAAGGACTTCAAGCTTTGGCCAGGTGGTGGTCGGGGATGGGACTGGCGGGAAACAGGCATGCATCACGTGCCCGGAATTCAGCCGGCGGATGTCAAGGAGTTGTTGGACAACGGCAGCCAGATCATCGTTTTGAGTCGAGGTATGTTATTGATGTTGCGTACGTGTCAGGAGACACTCGATTTGCTTGAGGGGAGGCATATTACAGTGCATATCGAAGAAACGAAGAGGGCGGCCGAGATCTACAATGGCCTGGTGTCGCGCGGGGAGGCCGTCGGCGGCTTGTTTCACTCGACATGTTAATGGCGTCTTTAACAACCGCATGGCGCGGATGCCAGTAATCGTCGGCAGGCCTTCTAAGTTTTATGGCGACGCGGCTTGGCTTGAGACGTTAAGCGCACTCGCCCCCGGGCGGTAACGCGCACAAGCGGCACGCTTAAGCCGCAGAAGCATCTCACCCTGACATTTTTGTGCTATCCGCTGATATGCATCCTGCTATCGTATTCGCTCTGTTGAGCTTGTTATTCGCAGGCATAAACGATGTCGTCTTCAAGCGCTATTCGCGCAAAGAACGCTCAAGAGGGATGTATGTGTTTGGGATCGGGGTGGTCTGGACTGTGCTTCAGGTCATTGTTTTCGGGACCCAGGGCATGCCGTTAACATTCGACCAGAATACGCTCCTTTTTGGACTAACGGCCGGCGTTTTGTTGGCGATCGCTAATATCTTATTGATCGAAAGCCTAACGCACATCGATGTCGGCCTTGGTTCAACGATCTACCGATTGAATACAATAGGTGTCGTCATCCTTTCTGTTGTTTTTTTGAGCGAACCGTTGGGCCTTCTGAAATCTCTAGGCATCGTCGTTGGCATCCTTGGGGTATTGCTTCTTTATCAGAAACAAAGTGGCTCTCACCATAATACCGTGTTTGCTGTCTTCTTCGCCGTTGCGATTGTTGCGTCACTATTCAGAGCAACCTATGGCGTGATTGCAAAGACCGGGCTACTGCAGAATGCAGACCCGAACACAATGCTGTTGTTATTTTCCGCAAGCTGGATCGTAGGTGGTGCATGTTATGCCAAACTGCGTGAGAAGCGCTTGCGGTTGACACGCAAGAAAGTCCTATACTCGCTACTTTCGGGAATATTGGTATTTTTGATCGTCAACTTCTTGATGCTGGCGATCGAGCACGGCGAGGCCAGTATCGTAATACCAGTCGCTAACTTAAGCTTTGTCATAGCGCTGCTTCTCTCCATCGCACTTAAGATGGAATCATTAACAGGGAACAAGCTCGCAGCCGTGGGTTGCGCTGTGGTATCGATTATATTGTTGTCACAAGCCTGATCTCCATCACCTGCTGATCGTTGTTTAGTCTTGGCTTTCCTATCGTGGGTAACTGTGGGCGGCACGATCTGGCGCCAAACTATTACCAAACCATTGCCGGATTATTACCAAACCATAACCAAATCATTACCAAACAGTTTTCCCCGCAGATCTCACCTACCAACGTAGATACACTGCAATCGAGACGTCAGTCATTGTCAAGCATTCAATGCAACCGGAATGTTTGGCTGATTCTACAGTTGGTTGCGGGAGCAAATAACATGAAGAGGATACTCGCTGCAGTAGTGATGGTGCTTGTTGTGACTGGATGTGCCACCCAAACGTACTACCTAAACAAAGATAGGCAATCGGATCTCCGTGATCAGAGAATGCAGCACTTTTTTGTAGGCGGTATTGCCCAAGAGAAAGAGGTTAATGCCGCTCAAGTCTGTGGTGGTACTAATAAGGTGATGAAGGTTGAGTCTTATCAAAGGTTTGTGGATGGCCTCCTAAGTGTTGTTACTCTGGGTATATATACGCCGAGGACGGCGAAAGTTTATTGTTCACGTTGATTCAATGCTGGAGTAAGCGATAACGTACTTTCTGTATCGCCTAACAGGCCCGTCTGCCTCACATATTTACTGTTGGCGGTCGATGGGCTTGTTAGGTGCCCCTGGGTTACGCGCCGTCTTGTAGGTTTTTTTCTTTGGCCCTCGGTAAGTTCCTGAGCGAGATACGTTTGGGGGGATCCCACCGTTCCGATCTAGCCACACTCAATTACGCCGCCGCTGACCTCCATGGATGGCCGCTCTCGCAGGTCCTCGACCGCTGTTGCAGACGCGGTTCTACCTCCTCCATCCATGGAGTCGTGCGTTGCTCTCGGTGGCTGCTCCGGGCGCAACTCTACCTCCTCCTTCCCTGGAGTCGTACCTTCCTGCGTCCTGCAGGTCGCCCGACGCGGTTCTACCTCCTCCATCCATGGAGTCGTGCATTGCTCCAACTTCCGACATCCCTGTCGGTCGCCTGCGTCCGCGGCATTAGGACATCCGTGTCCGTCAGAACAATCCTTGCCAAATGCCCCGATGCGGCAGATATACGCCGTCTTCGCCGGTGATTGTCTGTGATTCGGGCCGTCTGGTAGATTGAAAAGAGGTTTTTCGCAAAGACGATGCGGCCTTGCGGAGATATACTGCGGTGGCGCTTTAGCATTGCGGCTAAGAATATTATGCCAGGGGAGGTCGACAACATCACAGTCCTAGGCTGGGACCTAGAGATAATGGGAAGCGTATGCGGACCCTAATATTCATCTCAGTATTAGCTCTGGTTGGGTGCACAACCCAGTTCCGTATCAACGCGCCGCTAGAACGCTACGATCCGGACTACGGTTACCGACTGAAAGACATCGCAGTGCCTGATCGCTCCGAAGAGCTTCTTCTGATCTTGACGTTCTCCGGTGGTGGCACGCGTGCGGCCGCACTTTCATATGGCGTACTGTCAGAACTCGCGAGGACCCGTATCGCCATCCAGGGACGCGAGCGGCGGTTGCTTGATGAAGTAGATATGATTTCTTCTGTCTCGGGCGGTAGTTTCACCGCTGCATACTATGGTCTTTTCGGCGACCGTATCTTCGAAGACTTCGAAAGTCGGTTTCTTAAGCGAAACTTTGATAAGGGACTTGGTTTGCAACTACTGAACCCAGCGAATTGGGCGCGGCTTGTGTCTGCTGGTTTTAGTCGCGGCGATATGGCGGCTAGATACTATGACAAGCATTTGTTTGAGGGCGGGACCTTTGGCGACATCGAAGCACGTGGTGGGCCTGCGTTGTTGATCAACGCGACAGACATAATTTTGGGGGTGCAGTTCGAATTTTCGCAGAATCGGTTTGACTGGATATGCTCCGACCTTTCGAAATTTCCAGTTGCGCGAGCCGTCGCTGCATCATCAGCAGTGCCGGTGTTGTTGACAGCCATTACCCTTAGAAACTACGCCGGTCAGTGTGGGTTCACAGCGCCACCTTGGTTTGTCGATGCGCTCCAATCTCGCGAAGTCTCGACGCGCAGATTTCAACGGGCGGATGGGTTGGCTTCCTACTTAGATGTCACGGAAAGACCTTATATTCACTTATTGGATGGGGGCCTGGCGGATAATTTGGGGCTGCGTAGCGCACTCGACCAAGTATTACTGGAGGGTAGCGCCTGGAATGTCTTGCGTACAATCGGTCTTGAACGCACACGTAAGATTGTATTTGTCGTTGTGAATGCAGAAGCGGAGGCACCGACCCAATGGAGCCAGCGAAAGCGTGCGCCTAAGATGGGCGGCATTCTCAATGCGGTAACGACCGTGACGATCAGTAGATACAATTTCGAGACACTCGAGTTATTAAGACAAAATGCTGCCAAGTGGGCGCAAGATATCCGCACTAACAGGTGTTTACAGGCATCGAGAGCGGCAGCTAGTGCGTGTGCTGATATTAAATTTTACCTGGTTGAGATAAATTTTGATGCCTTAAAGAATGAAGAGGAACGTTCCTTTTTGAAAGGAACGCCAACTTCGTTTCGTCTACCAGCCGAAGTTGTCGATCGATTACAGAATGCAGGGGCTCAGTTGTTAGTCCAATCTGATGTCTATCAACGGTTGTTGCGGGACCTGAGTGAGACGCAAGCACAGTAAATGGTCAGGAAAATATGCCGTGCAAGAACCAACTGTAAGGCGGTTGACGTTCACGGAAGATCCAGAATCGTGAGCCGCCAGGATTTGCTGCTATAAAATAATCCCGCGTTACGTCACCTTCATCCCACCAGCCACTTTCTATGCGCTCGGGCCCGGCTCGTAGGCTAAGCGGCCCCTGCAGCCGGGGACGATGGCGCATCATTTTTAAAAGGCGAGGCTTGGTGAGCAGCCACACCGGGCGAAGCCCAACCTTGACAAACTCGCCAGATTTTCCCGGCGCACAAACACACCAGCTTTGCTCTGGACGATGATCCATAGACGTACGGATTCCACACACTGCCTCAGCGCCCAGTCTGGCACATAGTTGTTCGATCAATCTTGATCCTGTTGCAAGCATCGTGGCCCGATCGACCAATAGATCCTGATTCTGTGCAAGTAAAGGCAGTACATCACCGGAGCAAAGAGTTAATTCTTCGACTGATTGCGTAAGTTTCAACCGGTCGAACTGCACTCTTATAAGTTCCCGCAAATGCTGAATATCGCGACTAGGGGCTACTAACTTTAGATCCATTTGGGTTGCAGGGCCTTTGTAGTGAGTCATTACCAGTGATAGCTCTTGTATGCCGCCATCTCTAGCTCGAAGGAAAGCTGTAAGCTCAAGTAGTAAACGATGTGTTGCAAACAACAAAGACTCGCTACTGTCAACTTGAGCAGGGAGCAAGAGATGGCTTTTGAAACGAGTTGATGGAATGAAAGGCTGTCTAGGGTCAGGCGCCTTACCTAGGATTTTGTCGAAAGTTAGCAGAAGCTGCGGCCCAAAACGGCGAGCCAATCCATCCCGAGGCAGACGTAGGCAATCACCTATACATCGAAGGCCTAAGTTTTCAAACTTCTTTAAGAGATCTGCGTCAAGACATAAGGTTTCTATTGGCAAAGGAGACAGGCGAGAATGAAGCTGATGCGGGTCGATTACTGGTTCTTCAAAACCATTGCGAGCCAGGAGAGTAGCCCCGAGCGGGGTAGGGGCCGCTGCTATGCGAGCCTCATAACCCAATTCTTTAAGCCCCTGTTTCAATTGGGCAAGCAGATTTTTGTATCCTTTGAAGAGAGTAAGACTACCCGCCACTTCTAATAAGACACTATCGGGCGGTACCAGGCTAACTAAGGAGGTAAACTGTTGCGCCGATTCAGCAATGGACGCCAGGGCTTCTTGTTCTGCCGCTACATTTCGTTGTCGGACGTCTAGTGTTGCACACAGGGCATAAGCAGCAGAAATGGCCATTCTTGGTTTTACACCACAGGCAAGTGCCTCACGGTTGCAGATAAGCGCATATTTGCGATTCCCTTTGGTAATACTGACCACACGTGCAATGGGGCTGTTATCTCCGCGGGAGAAAATCTCCAAAGGAAGTTGAGGGAAGTGTAGGCATGCCCAAAGTTCACCCCCTCCCTGGCCGTCCCCCAACGAGTGGGGGAGGGAATACCCCCTCCCCCTAACCCCCTCCCACATGGGGAGGGGGGATTTATGCCCTTCCCCACTTGTTGGGGGACGGGTCTGTTCGACGTTCGTTAGGTTTTTACGCAATTTCCTTGTGAGCTTTGTGTTCACGGTCTTGTCTCTTGAGTACCCATCTCCTCCTCCCACTTTGTTGGAGGGAGGATTGAGGAGGGGGGCGGTGGGAGCCGGGGAGGGGGCTACACCTTTAAAATGATCGGTTTGGTGACATGCCCCCCGCGACACTTAAGAATTTGTGCAGCAAGACCAGTGCCCAAGGGCTCTAGGCGTAGGCGCAAGGCGGCGGGTGAGGGCGAGTTCTTTTCTCGAGGTGAGCGAAACAAAAATCCCCAAGCTTGACCCGCCTCTGCCGCGAGTTGTAAGCGACGTAAGGTACGGTAGTTCACTTGCCGCGGCCACGCTAACACAGCACCACACTTACCATAACGGAGTGCTTGTTCTGTTGCCCATAGAGTGTCTGCTTTGGTAGTGGGACGCACTAGCAATACGCGAGATAAATCGATTCCAACCGTGGCTAAAGCGGGGGCATAAGGCATGCGCGGCGGGGCGATCCAGGCAATCCAACGATTACTGCGGCTCAAGCGCATCAAGGCCGGTATCACCAATCGTAACTCACCGATACCTTCTCGCATTGGCAAAATTTCTGTGAGTGCCCCTTGGGGCCAGCCGCCACCAGGAAGTACGGCATCCAAAGGAAGAAATCCTGTCGATAGTCTATCAGACGTTGACGGGGACACCCGTCCCCCGCGCCAGATGTCCCGGCGCTGAAATAGTTTATCTAAGGTCATAAAAGTTTGCCGTTACGGATTACGCCGACACCAAGTCCCTCGAGCACCAAGGATTGTCGGCGTAGGTCGACTCGAATGGGTGAAAACCTAGGGTTTTCTGGAAGCAATGTGACAATGTGGCCACGGCGTTGGAATCGTTTGACAGTAACTTCATCGTCGATACGTGCTACAACGATCTGTTTGTTCCGGGCCTCGGTGGTGCGATGTACGGCCAACAAGTCTCCGTCAAGAATCCCGGCGTTGCGCATGCTCATACCGTGTACACGTAATAGATAGTCAGCTCGGGGTTTGAAAAGTGCGGGATCCAGCTGATAGTGGGCTTCGATATGTTCTTCGCTCAAAAGTGGACTGCCAGCTGCCACCCGGCCCACCACGGGTAGGCCGGCATCTTTTATACGAATACCCCGTGATGCCCCTGGCAGTAACTCAATAACACCCTTGCGGGCTAGGGCCTTTAGGTGGTCCACCGCCGCGTTTACCGAACGAAACCCCAATTCATGGGCAATCTCGCTACGCGTAGGTGGATAACCATGTTCTGCCGCGAAGGCACGAATCATCTGCAAGATCTGGGTTTGGCGGGCAGTGAGCGCCATATTGTTAGCCTGTATATTTATACAGTTATACTGTTATTATATACAGGTTCAAAGGTAAGGCAAGTTCTTTGTTTCGCGCCACTCCAGCGGAAAACGCCGGCCGCCGGACATGGGAACGCCATTTTTTATTAGATGCCCGAATTTATACCGACGACTAGGTCAGGCAAATCGCCAAATCCCCAGATGAGTGTCCCGACAACCGCAACCCAGATGCCCCACTGGGCAGCGCGAACGTCCCGGCTGCGCTCGTTCTCGGTATTTTCCGGCTCGCTCACCTGGAGTGAAGGGCCGCCGCCAATCGCCATCGCGTCTTGAAACATCCCCTCGAAGCCTATGCGCGCACATTTGCGCGCACCCAGTAACACGCCCATCAGCACCACAACTGCACCTGACCTAGAAAACCAGTGCCACTCGCCCGCGACAAGGCTTGCGGTGATCCCGATGACAGCTACCCCAATCGACATGGTGAGGAGAAAGCCGCTGTGGACACAAACGTTTTTCACTCGACACCTCCTCGTTCGTAGGCAGCTTAGGATGAAAACCGTTGTCTCACGACGATTGTGTCACAAGCAAGGCCGTGACTTTTTCTAAAATGTCACGCTCCTGACGCAACCGCGTATTCTCACGGCGCAAGCGTTGCCACTCGCTGGCTTGGAGTTTCCACTGACCTTTGAGCGGAAATGCCCGGGCGGGCCTGTTTGCAAGCGGTCTGTCGAGCCGAAACTCTATAAAGAACTCGCGCGTGTTCTTTCTACTATCTTGCTTCTTCGCCAGTGCTAGACAAGCGTCCTCGAGATTCTCGAAGGTATCGAGGACTACGGTGCGCGAAGTAGAACTGGAAGTATGCGCCGAATTTTCACCGTCAATCGGTTTGTCTCTAACCCGTTGTGATAACGTATACATAGCTCTTGCTCCTGCGATCCCGTGCGCGTGATTAATCTAGGGTTACCACTCTTGTATGCGGACTCACGCCTTCAGGCACCGGCGTGGGCCACCTGCTGCTTGGGCAATGCCGTGAGTCGTCTGATGATACGATCGCGAAACCAGGCGGGGTACAAGATCAAGGGGTCCTCAGCGATCGCAGCATCGATCGTATGCCGAACCACCGTTTGCATGAACGCCACGTCTACACCCGGCTGTCGCGCCACTTCGATCAGCACATCGGCGATGATCCTATGTGCTCGACCCGTTAGGGTGGCCATCCTACTTTCCTCCTTCAACTATCTCGAACATCGCCGTTCAATCCTCTGGTGTGGAATTATTTCGGTGTATCGCATCTGGTATTTAGAAGGGCGTGCGTGTCTAAAAGTGACATCTTCCACCCATTGTCTTACCGACGTAACACACGTGCGAGACCGGGTACTTTGAATTAGATGCCGAGACGGTCGAGGAGGTTACGGGCGCAAATAAAATCCATCCCTATCCCTTGGTCGCGAAGGGGGCTAGTGATGGAACCTAGAGTGGAACCTGTGATGCGGGTGGTATCCGTGCCCGTAGCGGAATCCGTAGTGGTAGCGGGGATGGTAGCCGTCGCGCTAGTAATGGGAATCGGGTGGACAGGCTTAGCGGCACCACCAGTTTGCACGTTCATGGAATCTTCAAAGCTCATCGAAAAATATGCGTCTTAAGCCTGAGTTCAATCTTCCCGACATCATGTAGTTAGACAGCTTTATCGATTTGTGTTTCGTGGGGAGGCATGATCAGGGCGGCGAGAAGCGAGGCCGATATTACCCTGGCCCAGCTGAAATATTTGTGCCTGTCGGCCGGTCCCTCGTAAATAGGATTCCCTACGCAGCTGACGGGTCGGTCGATACTTACCCTATCGAGCCGTC